>OEIV010000606.1_pt1 | contig 18922 bp, 14 predicted proteins | sample 1539231 | NCBI WGS metagenome assembly OEIV01 (sample SAMN03794762, study PRJEB22550) | activated sludge metagenome | feature: wastewater treatment plant; material: activated sludge; isolation source: Wastewater treatment plant of a petroleum refinery complex | place: Argentina: Buenos Aires ...
CCGGCTGTGGGACGACGGCCTCATCGACCCGCGCGACAGCCGCAGGGTGCTGGGGATCTGCCTCTCCGTGTGCCGCGACGCCGAGGCGCGCACCGTGCGGCCGAACACCTTTGGCGTCGGGCGGATGTAACGTCTTCAGACAACCAGCGAAGTGACCGTCATGCAACTCACCGACCAGCACCGCGAACTGAAACGCTCGCTGATCCGGTTCATTGAGACCGAGATCAATCCCCATGTCGATGCCTGGGAGGAGGCACGCATCTTTCCGGCGCACGAATTGTTCCGGAAGATGGGCGCGCAAGGATTTCTCGGCATCGGCAAGCCCGAGCAGTTCGGCGGCCTCGGGCTCGACTATTCCTTTACCGCCGTCTTCTGCGAGGCGCTGGCGCACATCAATTGCGGCGGGGTGCCGATGGCGATCGGCGTGCAGACCGACATGGCGACCCCGGCGCTGGCGAAGTTCGGCAGCGACGAATTGCGCGAGGAATTCCTGAGGCCTTCGATCAGCGGCGAATATGTCGCCTGCCTCGGCGTCTCCGAGGTCGGGGCGGGCAGCGACGTCGCCTCGATCCGCACCACGGCCCGCAGCGACGGCGACGATTACGTCATCAACGGCGGCAAGATGTGGACGACCAACGGCGCGCAGGCCGACTGGATGTGCCTGCTCGCCAATACCGGCGACGGCCCGGCGCATCGCAACAAATCGCTGATCTGCCTGCCGATGAAGTCCAAGGGCGTGACCGTCGCGCGGACGCTGAAGAAGATGGGCATGCACTCGTCGGACACCGCGCAGATCTTCTTCGAGGACGTGCGCGTGCCCAAGCGCAACCGCATCGGACAGGAAGGCCTCGGCTTCCAGTACCAGATGATCCAGTTCCAGGAGGAGCGCATGTACGCCGCGCTCAGCGCCGCCGAAGGACTGGAGCGCACGATCAACGACTGCATCGCCTATACGCGCGAGCGCAAGATCTTCGGCAAGAGCGTGCTCGACAACCAGGTCGTCCACTTCAAGCTGGCAGAACTCCAGACCGAGGTGGAGGCGCTGCGAGCGCTCACCTGGAAAGCGGTGGAACGCTATGTCGCGGGCGAGGACATGACGCAGCTCGCCAGCATGGCGAAGCTGAAGGCGACGCGGCTCGGCCGCATCGTCAATGATGCCTGCCTGCAATATTATGGCGGCATGGGTTTCATGGACGAGACCCGCATCTCGCGCTCCTACCGCGACGGACGGCTGGGCTCCATCGGCGGTGGCGCCGACGAGGTGATGCTGCAGATCATCTGCAAGGGCATGGGCACCCTGCCGGGACGGTCGTGATGAGCGCCCCGGCCCGCCCCTTCACGCGCGTCCTCATCGCCAATCGCGGCGAGATCGCGGCGCGCGTGGTGCGCGAGGCCAATGCGATGGGCCTCGTTCCCATCGCCATCTACTCCGACGCCGACGAATGGAGCGCCCATGCCGCCTCCGCCAAGGTGCGGCGGCGGGTGGGACCAGCGGCGGCGGCGCACTCCTATCTCAATGTGCCGGCGATCCTTGCCATCGCACGCGAGACCGGCGCGGAGGGGGAGCAGCCGCGATACGGCCGTCTCGCCCAGGCCGCCCACTCCGCGCAACGCGCCCTCGACCGCGGCATGCTGGGGATCGGCCCATCGCCCGAGGCGATCCGGGCGATGGGCGACAAGGGCGCGGCCAAGCGCATCGCCCGCGCCGCCGGCGTGCCCTTGATCCCCGGCTATGACGGCGAGGATCAGGACGATGCGCGCCTCGCCCGCGAGGCCGAGACGATCGGCTGGCCGGTGATGATCAAGGCGGCGATGGGCGGCGGCGGGCGCGGCATGCGCCGCGTGGAACGCGCGGAGGATTTCGCCGATTCGCTCGCCAGCGCCCGGCGCGAGGCGAAAAGCGCCTTCGCCGACGACCGCGTGATCCTGGAAAGGGCGATCGACTTCGCCCGGCACATCGAGATCCAGGTCTTCGGCGACGCCGCCGGCAATGTCGCCCATCTCGGCGAGCGCGACTGCTCGGTGCAGCGGCGCAACCAGAAGATCATCGAGGAGGCGCCCGCCCCCGGCATGAGCGAAGAGCTGCGCGCCGCCATGGGCGCCGCCGCCGAGACGCTCGCGCGCGCTGTCGGCTATTCCAATGCGGGCACGGTCGAGTTCCTGATCGACCGCTCCGGCGCCTTCTATTTCCTTGAGATGAACACCCGCATCCAGGTGGAGCATCCGGTCACCGAGGAGGTGACGGGGCTGAACCTCATCCGCCTCCAGTTCGACGTGGCGATGGGCAGACCGCTGTCCTTCGACCTCGATCATGTGCCGCTCAGCGGTCATGCGATCGAAGCGCGGCTCTGCGCCGAAGATCCCGACGACGGCTTCAAGCCGCAGCGCGGGCCGCTGACGCTGGAGCCGCTGGGCGAGTGGCCGCAGGTGCGCATCGACTTCGCCGGGACGCCGGTCGTCAGCGGCGACTACGATTCGATGATCGCCAAGGTGATCGCGCGCGGCGAAACGCGCGAGGAGGCGCGGGTGAAGCTGGAGGCGGCACTTGGCGCGCTGCTGCCGCTCGGCATCCGCACCAACCGCGCCTATCTGCGGGCGATCCTGAACGATCCGGTCTTCATTGCCGGCGAGGCCGATACGGCCTGGCTGGGGCGGCGCGAGAGCGCGGCTCCCGCCCCCGACAACGAGCTTGCCGCCATCGCCGCCGCCATACTGGCGCGCGGGGCCGGGGCGGGCTGGAGCTCGAACGGCGTGCGGCGGACGCCGGTGCTGCTGCAGGAACGCGGCGCGACGGTCCGCATCGACGTCGCCGGCGACGGCGGCGTCGCACTCGTGCCGCGCGGCCACGACCGCGAGGGCAACGCGCTCTATGCTGCGGAGCTTGACGGCGGGGTTCGGCGCGTGCTCGCCAAGGTGATGGGTGCGCGCATCCATCTGGGGATCGACGGGCGCGAGGCGCTGTTCGAGGACGCGACCTATGCCCCGCCGGAGGCCGGCGGCGGCTCGGCGAGCGGCGAGGTACGAAGCCCGATGGCCGGCAAGCTGGTGGCGCTGAAGGCTGCGGTCGGCGCGATAGTCGCCAAGGGCGACATCGTGGCGATCCTTGAGTCCATGAAGATGGAGCACGAGATCCGCGCCCGGGCGGGCGGCGTCGTCAGCGCCATCTCGACCGCCGAAGGCGCGCAGGTCGCCCCCAACGCGCTTCTTCTGACCATCGCGGCGGCGTGAGGCACGCCGGCCGATGAGCGCTCTCCCCATCGTCTATCGCGGCTATGTCAATCCATGGGACTGCGACGAGATGGGCCACATGAACGTGCAGTTCCATGTGGCCAAGGCCTCGGAGGCCTTTGCGGGACTGCTCGCAACTATGGGCGTCTCGCGCGAGGACCGCGCGGCGGTGCGCATCGTGCGGCATCGCATCCGCTTCCTGAAGGAGATGCATGTCAGCGACCTCGTCGCCATCCATGGCGGCGCCACGCGGATCGGCGAGGGCGCGATGGACGCCGTGCTGGAGGTCCTCAACGGCCATGGCGACCTCTGCGTGGCGGTCGAAGTCGGCGCGGAGGGTCCTGTCCCGGGGGGAACGGCGCTCGTCACCGCCGGGCCGACCGCGCCGGGCCTAGCCGAGGGCGCCGAAGGCGAAGGTACGCTGGAGGCGGCGGCGGGATTCGAGGAGACGATCCGGAACGCCGTCCAGGTGGCGCAGTGCGATCCGGACGGCGGCCTCGCGCCGCGCGGCGTGATGGCGTGCTTCTCCGAGGCGCAGGGACACCTCTGGGCGATGCTCGATGCACCGCGTGCCTGGCAACGGGCCCATCATCTTGCGACCGCGACGCTCGACTACCGTGTCCGCTATGGCGTCAAGCCGAAGGCGGGATCGATCGTCCGCCTGCTGACGAACGTCACCGCGATGAGCGCGAAGACGGTGCGCTTCCGCCACTGGTTGTTCGACGCCGAGAGTGGCGAGATGGCGGCGGCGGCGGCGGGCGCGGCGCTTTTCCTCGACCGGGCGAGCCGCAGGGCTGTGCCCCTGCCGGATCGCGTCGCCGCCGCCGCAGCCCGGCTTATCGCAAGCTGAGCGCCTCGCGGATCGCCGCACGCACCAGATCGGGCCGTTCCATAGGAAGGAAGTGGGTCGTGCCCGGCACGCGGTCGATGCGCGCGTCGGGGCGGCGATCGCGCAGCCGCGCCAGAGCCGGCGCACCTGTGGTCGAGCCTTCAGCGGCGGTGAAGACTGCGATGGGGCAGCGCACCGCATCGACCGCCTCCTGTACCCCGGCCGGCCCCATGCGAAAATTGGCTGCCTCCCACATCGGATCGCAGGCGAGGCGCACACCCTCGGGATCAGGCTTGAGGCCGCCCTTCAGATAGGCGGCGATGGTCTCGTCCGGCCAAGTCTTGAACGCGCCGCGGCCGATATAGGCGGTCAACGCCGTCTCTGCATCCCGAAAGAGTGGCCCCCGCGTGCGGGCACCGGCGACCAGCGGGATCGCGTCTCGGTCGATAGCCGGCGGGAAGTCGGACGCGACCGGATCGAAGAGGACGAGGGCGCGCACCAGTTCGGGCCGCAGCGCGGCAACGAGTAGGCTGCTCGTCGCGCCCATTGAGTGGCCGGCGAGCACGTATGGCCCGGCGTCCAGCGCATCCAGCATCGCCGCGAGGTCGGCGGCGAATACCGGCCAGCCGGGATGGGCGTCAGGCTGGGCGGGAAGCGTCGTGAAGCCGTGACCTCTCAGATCAGAAGCGAGGAGCCGCGCCTCGTTAGCCAGCGGCGCGAGGATGTTCGCATAGGTCGCGCCGTTGAAACCGTTGGCATGCGCGAAATGGACGGCCGGATCGCCGCCACCCCAGTCGAGGACGTGGACCTCGCCGTCAGGCAGGCCGATCATACGATGCTTGGGTTCGCTCATTCGGACTCACTGCAACGAAAAGCCCCGGACGCGGGGGCTCCGCGTCCGGGGCGAATGGCGGGCTGCCGCCTAGTCGGCGGCGCGCTCCAGCGTACCGGTCACTTCGCGCTGCAGCTGTCCGTCCTTGAAGCGAGCGAACTCAAGGCGCATCGCATCGCCCTGCACGGTGCGGGCGTAGTGTGTGACGTCGTAGGTGCCGTTTGCGTCGAGCACCAGCGCCGAGACGTGCAGCGTGTCACCGTCGATACGGGCCCAGTAGTGCGGCTTGCCGGTCCACAGTTCCGGCGCGTCCTTCTGCTTGAAGACATTCGCCTCCTTGGCCGGCACGAAGGTGATCTCGGTGGAGTCCTTGATCTTGATCTCCGACGGGTTCTCGTCGTCGATGTAGAGGGTCGACCAGGTGATGGTGAATCCCTTGCCGGCGGCCGTCGTCTCGACCCGCGACAGGCGACCGGACGCCTCGGCCGTGTCAGCGCCGGCGCCGCTGACAATCTTGGTCGGGCCTTGGAACACACCGAAGAAGTGCGATATCGGCTTGGCTTCCTTGACCGGAGCCTCGGCGGCAGGCGCCTCGGGGGCCTCCTGGGCGAAGGTGGGCGTGGCGCAGAGCAGAAGGGCGGCGGCGGCCGCAGCGAAGGCTTTCATCTGAACAGTCATCTCCCAGGGGTGGTCCCGCAGACGGGCAAATCAGCACAGACTGCGGCGGAAGGAAAGTGATTGCAGCGCCGGGGGCTTCAGCGGAACCGCGCCGGACGCTTCTCCATGAAGGCGGCGATCGCCTCCTTGTGCTCCGGCGTCTGGTAGCAGACCCGCAACATCTCGATCTCGCGGCGCTGCACTGCAGCAAGATCGCTCTCCACGGCATTCTCAGCCAGCAATTGCTTGGTCATGCGCAGCATCGGGTCGGGGTTGGCGGCGATCAGGGCTGCCGTCCGAAGTGCCTCATCCATCAGGTTTTCAGGCGTGGCGAGGATGTCGGCGAGCCCCTTGGACGCCGCCTCCGCCCCGGAAATCAGCCGTCCGGTGAGCATCAGTTCGCTGGCCCGGCCGAAGCCGATCCGGCGGCTGAGAAGATGCGAGGAAGCCAGTTCCGGCACGATGCCCATCCGCACGAAGGGCAGTCCCATCTTGGCCGCCTCCGAAGCGACGATCACGTCGAACGGCAGGATCATGGTGACGCCGATACCAACCGCAGGGCCATTGACGGCGGCGACCAGGGGTTTCGACCGGCGGCAGAGGTTGATCCAGTCGATCCCAGCCGTCCGGCCATCCTCGCCCGCGCCTGTCTCGGCCTGCGCCTTGAAGACGTCCTGGATATCGGCCCCGGCACAGAACCCACGCCCTGCGCCGGTCACCACGATGGCGCCGATGGCCCTATCGGCGTTGGCCGCCTCGATCGCCGCGCCGAGGTCGATGAACATCTGCGGAGTCCAGGCGTTCAGCCGCTCTGGCCGGTTCAGCGTCAGCAGCGTCACCGCGCCGCGGTTCTCCGCCAGGATCGTCTGATACGCCGTCATCGCGCTTCCCCATGTCTGTCTTGAAATGCCGATGACACCATTGTGCGGCGGCTTCGCCGCTCTGGCGATGGGGAATCGACGTCGTTCAAGGCGCAGCGTGAGAGGCCTCGACGCCGAGGATCTGGAGCATTTCGGCAGGCGGCTTGCCGGCCAGCGCCTCGAAGTCGGCGCCCCTCAGCGGCGAAGGCGGCGCGAGACGCAGCGTCAGCGTGCCTCCGGCATCGATGAACGCCTTGACCGGCTGGATAAGCGCCGCGGCCTCGGGCGAGTTGCCCAGCATGCCGGCGGCCATGTCGAGCCCGGCCTTCGCCTGGAGTCTTAGCGCGGCGGCGGTCACCTGACCTGCACCCCCGGATTCCGCGTTGGCGGTGTCGGCCGCCATTTCCAGGATTCTGGTGACGCCGCCCTCATCGACCAGTTCGACGGCGGCGGCATTGAGCGTCAGCATGTCGGCATAGGTCTGGGGCAGAAGGCCCAGGCCGGCCAGCGCTAGACCGCCGCCGGTCGCAGAGAAGTCGACCGACCCGAAACCGCCGAGCCGAAATCCGTAGTGCGTCAGGGCAGCCGTGCCGGCGTCCGGATCGTAGCGCGCCTCGATCGTCAGCCCGGCGTCCAGGGGGCCTTTAAAGTGCCTGGCGACGTGTGGTGGAGCAATGAACTCACCGGGCGGCGCGGGTGTGAAAGTACCGGTCATGTCGATCCTGACCTGCACCGGGATCAGCCATACGAAATCGATCGCCTCGCTGCACGTCTCGGGAAAGTCCAGTGTGCCGACTCCAGGAATCGACATGACGTAGGACGTCGCACAGGTCGCCCCGAAGGAAACAAGACCCTCGCGTTCGGCTGGCGGCCACTCGGCGCGCATCAGCCAGGGCAGGAGCTTGCTGACGTCGGCCCCATCCCAGTGACCCTCCGCAACGCTGACCGACATCTCGCCCAGCGGCGGCATGGGCGATCGCGACGAGAGGCCCTTCCAGGTCATCCGGCCCCACCGGCCGCGGTCGAAGCCATCGACCGTGATCTCTGCATAGTCGTAGACCTCGATGCCCTGCGAAGGCGGCATCGGCGTGCCCGGCGCCATCGCCGCCGCCATCGCCGCAGTATCGATTTCCAAGTGCAGACCGGAGATCGACGACAGCCCGGCCCTTGTCGAGTCGAGCACATTGCCTAAGACCTTGGCCGCCATTTCGACATCCGATCCGAACTGGCTGCGCATGTCGGCTGCCGGCTTGAACCAGAACTGCTTCATCTCGAGCGAAGCGGCCGACCAACTGGCGATCGTCGCGACCGTCTTGCCGCCGGCGACGACCGAAACGTCGCGAAGGTCAAGCTGGCTGAACAGACTGCGGAAGGTCTGGTCGGGCTCTGTCCCGTAGCGGGCACCGTCAAAGACGGCGAGGATCGCATCTGCGTCGAGACCGGTCGCCTCGGCCCGCCTGACGACGACCTTGTTGGCCTCGTCCGGCGTGCCGTCCGGGTTCTTCATTGCGATCTTCAGTCCGTCAAGCGCAATGACGCCACCAATATCGGACTTGGTCTCGTAGGTGGCGACGACGCCAGGCAATGCCGCCAGCAGCGCATCGATGTCTGCAGATGGCAGAACCTGCGCAGGCGCTGGGGCAACAAGCGAGACAGCAGCAATGGCGGCGAGCATGAAGCGGCGCATGAATTCTCCCATCCAGACCGGCTCCATTGAACACGAAGTCGGCACGCCTTGTCATGCTCGGCTACCAGATAGCGTTGACGGTGCGTTGGCGCCCGCCATAGTCGCTTGGGGAGCATCGAGGGTAGCCATGAGATCGTTCGTTGCAGTCAGTCTTGCCGGGCTGTTGACCGCCGGATGCGCCTCGCTGCAGGCGCAGGTCAACGCCCCCCTCGCAACGATGGACGAAACGAAGGGCTACCGCCTCGACAATCTCTCGTCGGCCCGCAGCTCGGATGATCTGCTCGTCGTCGTCTCGTTCTCCGGCGGGGGCAAGCGCTCGGCGGCTTTCGGCTACGGCGCGCTGCTGGCTATGCGCGAGATGGGCCTTGGATCCGGCGAGCGCACCGGCAGCCTTCTGCACGAGATCGATCTTCTAACCGGAGTCTCCGGCGGCAGCTTCCCGGCCGCCTACTATGCGCTGCACCGCGACGCGATGTTCGAGACCTTTCGCCGTGACTTCCTGGACGAGGACCTGAACGACGAGATCGCCGGCATCTACCTGCTGCCCTGGCGCTGGGACTGGATGGTCAACCCCAACTGGGGGACCAACGATGAGATGGCCCGGGTCTACGACGATTTGATGTTCCGCGGCGCGACCTTTGGCGACCTTCAGAAGCTCGGGCCGCCCTATGCGATGATTCAGGCGACCGATCTGGCCAGCGGCACACCCTTTCCGTTTATCCAGAACCAGTTTGACCTGATCTGTTCGGATCTCTCCGACTACCCTCTGGCCCGGGCGGTCGCGGCCTCAAACGGCTTTCCGATCCTCTTCACGCCGATCACGCTCAAGAACTACAGCGCCTTTTGCAGGACCGAGCCTGGCTGGATCGCGCCGGCGCTGGCGGATGCCGACCCGCTGTCGCGCCAGCGCCAGCAGGCGAAGCTGGCGCGGCGCTACACCGAGGCCGACAGAGACGCCTATGTGCATCTGGTCGACGGGGGCGTCGGCGACAATCTCGCGATGCGCGGCCTGCTCAACTACATTTCGCGATACGACACGCCTGCCGCCGCGCCTGACCCGACCGGTCGCGTCCAGCGGCTGCGTCGCATCATATTTATTTCGATTGACGGACAGTCCGCCCAGGACCGCGAGATCAACCGCACGCCAGTGGTCGGCGACCTGTTGCGCATCGCCGACGCTGTTACGTCGAATACGATCGACCAGTACAATTTCGAGACCCTGCGGCTTGCCCGAAGCTCAGGCAGTGCCGTGGCGGCCAACCTGACGGCGCTGCGATGCGCCGGGCGCACGGGCGAAAATCTGGGTGCGCGCGCGGCGCTGGTGCATGTCGCGCTCAGCGACCAGCCGGCGGCCGACGCCCTCAAAGACATCCCGACCGGGCTGACGATCTCCCCTGATCAAGTGGAGCAGTTGATCGACGCCGGTCGCCTGGCGGTGCTGAACGATCCCACTTTGCGGCGAACGATCGCCGAGATCGATGCACCCGATCCCTGTCCGGCGAGCGCCGCCATCAAATGAAAGCGGCGCGCCCGGAGGCGCGCCGCTTCAGGTTGAGGTGCGACGCGCGCTTACTGCGGCGTGGATTCGACCGTGATGCCGAGCGCATCGGCGGCGGCCATCGGGTCCATCATCGCGCCCATGCCATTCATGGCGTTGATCGGCTGGGCCGGCTGCATGGTTACCGTCAGCGTGCCCGGCGAGGTGACGAACGCCTTCAGAGCCGCAACGATGCCCTTCATCCGGTCGCTGAGCGGAACCGGCTGGCCGTCTGGGCCCGGCATGCCGGCCTCCATCGCGCTCATCTGGTCGAGGATCTGCTGACGCATCGCGTCGGGAGTGGAGCCCTCTTCCTTCGCGGCGGCGGCGAGTATCTTGTCGACGCCGCCGTTGTTCTTCACGAACAGCTTCGCGCCAGTGATCCCGATCTGCATGACCGCCATCTGCATCATGTTGGGATCGACCAGCTGGGAAAGATTGAGGCCCGTCAGATCGACCGACAGATTGGTGTTGAAGAGGCTGCTCTCGTCGATCCGCAGCTCCTTCAGCTGCGCCGTGCCGGCGGCGCCGTCGAAGGTCCACTCGAGCCCGAAGTCCATGTCGAGCTGGCTAATGCCGAGTTCCTGGAGCTGGGCAGCATCCGATGCGGCCGGAATGACGATCATGTCCGTCATGTTCATCTTGAACTGTGACGGAACCAGCCAGAAGAAGTTGATCGCATCGACGCCATAGGAGGCGATCGACACCTTGGTACCCATGATGTCGTATTCCAGGCCGCTGACGTTGCCGGCGCCGATATAGAGCAGCGGCTCTGGCGCGACGGGCGGCAGCTCGCCCTTCACCATCCAGGGCAGCACCTTGGAGAGGTCGCCGCCGTCAGAGCGGGCCGAGGCCATCTTCGTCATATTGCCGTCGCCGGTCGCCTCGAACCCCGAGAGCTCCGAGTTACCGTACTGGCCGCGCGTGTAGCCTCCGAGCGCGGCGCGACCGATCGTGATCTTGCTGCCCTCGGAGTCGACCGCGAGATTGGTCAGCTCCAGCGGGCCGGCGATGATGCTGTCCAGCAGCGCGCCGGCGAATTTGATGCCGTCGATTTCGGAGGCTGGCGCACCGCCGGTGCCCGGCGGCTTCACCTGAAGCTGCTTCATCTGCACGCCGCCGAACGCGAGGCTCTCGATCGAGCCGGCGGGGGCGCCGTTCGCCGTGATCGTGACCCCGTTCACGATGACCTCGCCGAACAGTTGTTTGAAGGTCTCGTCCGGTGTCGCGCCGTACTTGGCGAAGTCGAAGACATACTCGAACGCCGCCAAGTCTAGGCCGCGCAGGCTGACCAAGCCGATGACCACATTGTTGCCGGCCTCGTTGGCGGGATCGGCGAACTTCAGATTTTTGATCGTCGTGAAGCCCGACAACGCATCATAGGATTTCGACTCGTAGCTAGCCTTGACCTCGGGCGGCAGAAGCTTGAGCAGCGCATCGACGTCGACTTCGCTCGGCAAGCCCATGCCGGCATCCTGCGCCTGCGCGATCGGTGCGATGGGGGCGAGCAGCACCGCGGCTCCGGCGCCGAAGCTGGTAGCGAGGGCGGTGGACAGGAACAGGGCGGACAGATTGAGACGCATGGTGAAAGCTCCCCAAGAGGCGGGCCGAACGGCCCCGGACGGGCGTCTTCTTACGCAATTGCGGCGAAAAGCGGAACCATCGACCCGCTCAGTTTGCGAAATCCCTCACAATCGGCGCGAAAAGGCCGGGTTTTTGACCCGGCCATTCGCTCGATCGTCACATCGGGGACGTCAGGCAGCCTTTGGGGCGGCCTTCCAGTTCCCGTAAAGGGTCTCGCCCCTGGCCGCCATGTCGCGCAGCAATTGCGGCGGGGCGAAGCGGGGGCCGTAGGCCTGGGCCATGCGGTCGCACTCCTCGACGAACTTCGCCAGACCGACCGTGTCGATCAGGCTGATCGGACCGCCGGTCCAGGGCGCGAAGCCCCAGCCGAGGATCGCCCCGACATCGCCGTCGCGCGGATCGGTGACGACACCTTCGGCGACGCAGCGCGCCGCCTCGACCGCCTGGCGATAGAGGAAGCGCTTCTTGAGTTCTTCCACCGCCGCCGGGTCTGCCTCGGTCACCTCGATGGCTACGAGGTCGGAGAGACCCGGCCACAGCGTCTTGGGGCCTTTGTTCGCCGGGTAGTCGTAGAAGCCCTTGGCGTTCTTGCGGCCAAGGCGACCATGCTTGACGACCAGAGCCTCGATGAGCGCGTCCGAGGGACCAGCGACATAGGCGCTACCCAGGTCCTTCTTCGTCTGCTCGCGCACCTTGTAGGCAAGGTCGAGCGCGACATCGTCGGCGAGCTCCAGCGGACCGCGCGGCATGCCTGTCATGCGCCCGACATTGTCGACGATCGCCGGGGCGATGCCCTCGGCCAGCATCTCCTGACCCTCGGCGACATAGGTGCCGAAGCAGCGCGAGGTGTAGAAGCCGCGGCTGTCGTTCACGACGATCGGCGTCTTGCGGATCTTCTTCACGTAGTCGATCGCCACCGCGACGGCGCGCGGCGCGGTCTTCTTGCCGAGGATGAGTTCGACGAGGCCCATCTTGTCCACCGGCGAGAAGAAGTGGATGCCGATGAAGTTCTCCGGCCGGCGGCTCGCCTCGGCGAGGCCGGTGATCGGCAATGTCGAGGTGTTCGAGCCGAAGATCGCGCCGGGCGAGAGTTCGGCCTCCGCCAGTTTGGTGACCGCCGCCTTGATCTCGCGGTTCTCGAACACCGCTTCGACGACGAGGTCCGAGCCCTTCACGTCGGCATAGTCGGTCGTCGGCTTGATCAGCGCGAGTACGGCATCGGCCTTCTCCTTCGCCATCTTGCCTCGCTCCACCTGCTTGACGAGCAGCGCGGCCGAGTAGGCCTTGCCCTTCTCCGCCGCCTCGATGGTGGTGTCGATCAGGACAGTCTCGATGCCGGCCATCGCCTGCACATAGGCGATGCCCGCGCCCATCATGCCGGCTCCGATCACGGTCACCTTTCTCGCATCACTCGGCGGCTGGCCCGCCGGGCGGCGCGCGCCCTTGCCCAGTTCCTGCATCGAGAGAAACAGCGAGCGGATCATGTTCTTCGCCGCCGGGTGCATCAGCAGCTTGGCGAAGTAGCGCGACTCGATACGCAGGGCCGCGTCCATGGGCACCTGCAGCCCCTCATAGACGCAGGACATGATGAACTTCTGCGCCGGATAGTTTCCGTACGAATTCTTGCGCAGCAGCGCGTTGCCGATGGTGAAGACCCCCGCCCCGCCGGGGCTGTGCGGCGTGCCGCCCGGCACCTTGTAGTCCTTCTTGTCCCAGGGCTGTACCGGATCGCCCTTGGCGCGGATCCAGTCCTTGGCGGTGGAGACTTCGGTGCCCGGCGCGGCGGTCGCATGCACGATGCCGATTTTCACCGCTTCCTGCGGCGAGACGGGATTGCCCGCGTTGATCAGCTCCAGCGCCTTCTGCGCGCCGATTAGCCTCGGCAGGCGCTGCGTGCCGCCGCCGCCGGGCAGCAGGCCGATCTTCGATTCCGGCAGGCCGAGCTGGATCTTCGGACTGTCGCTGACGACGCGGTAGTGGCAGGCGAGCGTCACCTCAAGCCCGCCGCCCAGCGCCAGGCCGTTGATCGCGGCCGCAATCGGCTTGCCGCAGGTCTCGAGCCCGCGCAGCACCTTGTTGAAGCCGTAGGCGCTGTCGAAGGCGCGCTGCAGGCGCTCCTGCTCGGAGAGGCGGGCGTCGCCGCCGGCGTTCTCGCCCATTTCGCCGAGGTCCGCGCCGGCGCAGAAGCCCGACGTCTTGCCCGAGGTAATGACTGCGCCCTTGATGGCGGGATCGGCGCCGATGCGCTCGGCGATCAGCGTGATCTCCTTCAGCACCGTGGCGGTCAGCGTATTCATCGAGCGGCCGGGGACGTCGAACACCGCGGTGGCGATGCCGTCGCTGTCGACCGAGAACTTGAAGGTTTCGTAGGCGGTCATGGCGATCCCTCCCTTACACGCGCTCGATCACGGTGGCGGTGCCCATGCCGGCGCCGACACACAGCGTGACGAGGCCGGTCGCCTTGTTGGTGCGTTCCATCTCGTCGAGCACGGTGCCGACCAGCATCGCGCCGGTCGCGCCCAGAGGATGTCCCATGGCGATGGCGCCGCCGTTGACGTTGATCTTGTCGTGAGGGATGCCGAGCACCTTCATGTAGCGCAGCACGACCGAGGCGAAGGCCTCGTTCAGCTCGTAAAGGTCGATGTCGGCCACCGACATGCCGAGCTTCTTCAGTACCTTCTCGGTCACATAGGAAGGGCCGGTCAGCATGATCGAGGGCTCCGAGCCGATCGAGGCCATGCCCCGAACGCGCGCGCGCGGCTTGAGGCCGAGCGCATCGCCCATCTCCTTGGTGCCGAAAAGGACAGCCGCTGCGCCGTCGACGATGCCCGACGAGTTGCCGGCATGGTGGACGTGGTTGATGCGTTCGACCTGCGGATAGCGCTGCTGCACGACGGCATCGAAGGCGAACTCGCCGGGTCCGACGAACGAGGGCTGGAGCGCGCCCAGCGACTGCATCGTCGTCTCGGGCCGCATGTGCTCGTCATGATCGAGCAGGGTCAGGCCGAGCTGGTCCTTTACGGCGACAATCGACTTGATGAAACGCCCTTCCGACCAGGCGCGCGCAGCGCGCTTCTGGCTTTCGACCGCGAAGCCATCGACGTCTTCGCGGCTGAAGCCATCGAGCGTGGCGATCAGGTCGGCGCCGATGCCCTGCGGTGCGAAGTAGGACTTGATCGCGATCTCGGGGTCGGAGGCCCAAGAGCCGCCGTCAGATCCCATCGGCACGCGGCTCATCGATTCCACGCCGCCGCCGATCGCCATGTCGGCCTCGCCGGTCATCACCTTGGCGGCGGCCATGTTGCAGGCTTCCAGACCCGAGGCACAGAAGCGGTTGATCTGCACGCCGGCAACCGTCTCGGCGAAATCGGCGTTGAGCACGGCGATGCGGGCGATGTCGGAGCCCTGCTCGCCGACCGGTGCAACGCAGCCGAGCACCACGTCGTCCAACTTCGAGGTATCGAGGCCGTTGCGGTCGCGGATCGCCTGGAGCGCCTGGGTGACCAGCGACAGCGCGGTCACTTCATGCAGCTTGCCGTCCTTGCGTCCCTTGCCGCGCGGGGTGCGCACAGCGTCATAGATGTAGCATTCGGTCATGGCTTGATCTCCCTGACGGGGCCAGCATTAGCCGGATCGCCTGACGGCCCTCGAATAGTCCTGGACAGCGAACTAGGCGCGGTCAGATGACCGGTCAACATGACGCTTACGTCAACGATAGAGCAAGACAGCATGCGACCCCGGTTCTGGCCGGAATCTTGTTGCGCTCCGCCCTCAAAAATTGACGCCTTGTCTTCAAGAACGTATGCCCGTCGGCCTCAAGGGGAAATCTATGAGCGGTAAACGCGAGCAGACCAAAAAGAACAACCGGACGGCGATCCTGGAAGCGGCGCGCGATGTGTTCTCGAGGCTTGGCTATGGCGCGACGACGGTGCGGGACATCATTCGCGCGACCGATCTGGCGAGCGGCACCTTCTACAACTACTTCAAGTCCAAGGAAGAGGTCTTCGAGGCGATCCAGGACGAGACGGCGCTGCGCGTTCGCCCGCGGCTGCGGGAGGAGCGCAAGCGCGCGCGCACGATCGACGAGTTCGTCAGCGGCACCTTTGTGACATTCTTTGAGTCGGTCGCCGAGGATCGGCGCGCCTTCGCAGTGATCCGTCGCAATGCCGATGCGATCCGTATCAGGATGGACACGCCCGAAATCATCGCCGGCTTCGACGAACTGCGCGCCGACCTCGCGCAGGCGATCGGGGACGGCCTCTTCCCGCCCGTGGATGTCGATTTCCTCGTCGCCTCCTTCGTGGGCCTCGGCTTCGAGATCGCGGAATACATGTTCAAGCGCGACCCGATCGACCCGCAGGGTGCAGCGGCCTTCGCCACCGCACTTTTCCTGGGCGGCTACAAGGCTTTGCCGCACTGCGTCGCGGCGACGCAGGACGCTGCCTGAACCGGCGTCACAGCCGATCAACGAGGAGACGCTTCATGAGCGCCGACGAACTCCATGCCATCAATGCCATGCTGCGCGAGTCGCGGCTGCGCGATCGGCCGACCGGATGGCCGGCTCAGCGCGCCGCCATGGAGGCTTCCACCGCCGTCCTGCCGCAAGCCGCCGGCGTTACGCTGACCCCTGTGACGGCGAACGGCGTTCCAGCGGAATGGCAGGCGCGCCCGGATGCAGCCGGCGATGCGGCGATCCTCTATCTGCATGGCGGCGGCTACGCGATCGGCTCCATCGCAACGCACCGCGCGTTGACCACGGCGCTCGCTGCCGCGTTCAAGGGTCGTGTCCTCTCGCTCGACTACCGCCTCGCACCCGAGCACCCCTGTCCTGCGGCGATCGAGGACGCTGTCGTCGCCTATCGCTTTCTGCTGGACCAGGGCTTGAAGCCCGGCCGCATCGTCATCGCGGGCGATTCGGCGGGCGGCGGGCTCACCGTCGCGACACTGCTCGCTCTACGCGAGGCAGGCTTGCCCAGCCCGGCGGGCGGCTGGGGCATCTCGCCCTGGGTCGATCTCACCAACGCCAGCGGCACGATGTCCTCAAAGGCGGATGAGGATCTCATCGTCTCGGCCGCCAGCCTCGACGCCTATGCGGCCGCCTATGCCGCCGGCGGAGACCTGAGGGCAGCGCCCTGCAGTCCGCTCTTCGGCGACCTCGCAGGCCTGCCGCCGCTGCTCATTCAGGTCGGCTCCGCCGAGACGTTGCTGGACGATTCGCTCGGGCTCGCCGCAAACGCCAGTCGCGCCGATGTCGAGGTGCGGCTCGAAGTCTGGCCCGGCCAGCAGCATGTGTTCCACATGTTCGCCCCGTTGCTGGGCGAGGCGCGCGCGGCGATCGCGGCCGGAGCAGGCTGGGTCAGCGACCGGATCGCCTGAAAGCGGCCGCGCCGCTCAGGGGCCAGCTCCGCAGAACCGATGATCGGCGAGCGTCTCGATGATGCGGCACTCGCCGAGCCTGCCGTGCGGACCCTCGCTCATGCGCTTCAGTTCGCGCCGCAGCGCTTTCAGGCGCGAGATCTTGCGTTCGACCTCGGCAAGCTGATGCGCGGCGATACGGTCCGCCGCGGCGCACGGCGCTTCGGGTGGGCCGAGAGGCGCAGCAGTTCCCTGATGTCTCCCACCGCCCCTAGCCCAACGGCCCCATGACCACGGGCCTCGCGCCCGCCCGCCCCACGCCCACGCGCACTAGGCGTATCAGCCGAGGCGGATCACATGCCCCTCGTCGGCCTTGACGCGGCCTGAGACGAGATCGGCGAAGACCTTGCCGGCAGCGGCGAGCCCCCTGCCCTCGACAACCCGTGTCGACGCGACGGCGACCGGCAGGAAGGCGCGCCAGGCGTCGGCCGTCTTCTGCGCGAAGCCCGCCGGGCCCCAGTCCTTGATCCGCTTGGCGACCTGGTTCGGCGCAAAGAACAATTGCGGCTGAGGCCCCGGGAGGTCGCCGCCGCCGCCGCCGTGTTCCCAGTGCGTCGCGCCGACCGCGCAGGAATAGACCAGCGCATCGCGGAAATGGCGATGGACCCGCCCGCGCACCGCCGCGTCGCCGGCGATGTCGACGAAGACGCTGGGCGTCGCGGCGTCGAGCGTCTCGATCGCATCATAGGGAACGACCGCGCCGTAGCAGCCGAGCTCTTTCACGAAACCGATATTGCCGGGCGAGGTGAGCCCGGCGACCGTCACGCCGCCGCGCGCCTTCAGCAGCCCGGCAGTCGCATAGGCGGTCTTGGCGGAGGCGCTGGAGAAGATCACCTGGCGCGCGCCGAAGAAACCGTTGTCGGCGAGGAAAACGGCGATCAGGAACGATGGCGTGAAGAGCGGACGGAACAGCATCTGCAACACCGCGGTGTCCGCCGTGTAGAGCGGGTCGGAAGCCGTGAAGACATAGTTGTTGTAAACCGCCGCCAGATGCGCGCGGTGCGCCGAGACGTCGGAGAACCCGCTCGCCTTCACCGCGCCCGGCCGCACGATCAGCATGTCCGACATGGGCAGATAGCCATAGACCCGGGCGCCCGGCGCGACGCCTTCGGCGCGGCTTTCCGCGACCGTCGCGAAGCCCCAGACCGGCACGCGGCCGAAGCCTTCCGCCGCCGGGAAGAAGTCCCAGTACTTCATCGCCGTTCCGAAGACGCCGTAGGTGACGTTGTTGGCGGTGAGCGAGAAGGCGTCGACCTTCAGCCGCGCCTCGCCGTCCTCCAGCGCCCGCGCCGCCGCGGCGGCGATCCGCGTGGTCCCGAGCGCATCCCGCGATACGAGAAGATCTTCTGCCATCGTATTTTCCTTTCCGCCGTCAGGCCGCGTCGCGCGCGCCGCGCACCAGCCGCCCCGGCAGCGCGCCGGTCGGCTGGCCGTCGCGATAGACCGGACGGCCGCTGACGATCGTTGCGGTGTAGCCGTCGGCATACTGCATCAGCCGCCGCCCGCCCGAGGGCAGGTCGTAGAGAATAGTCGGCGCGTGCAGGCGCAGATTGTCGTAGTCGATGACGTTGATGTCGCCCTTGCAGCCGGGCTTCAGCAGCCCGCGATCGAGGAGGCCGACCGCCTCGGCCGTGCCGCGGGTCTGCTTGGCGATCATCGTCTCCAGCTTCATCTTGGGCCCGCGCGTGCGGTCGCGCGTCCAGTGAATGAGGTTCGAGGTCGGGAACGAGCCGTCGCAGATCGTCCCCAGATGCGCGCCGCCGTCCGAGAGGCCGAGCACCGTGTTGGGGTGGTTCATCATTTCGAACGATGGATCGAGCGAACCGTCCGCGTAGTTTAGGAAGGTGAGGTAGAGCGCGCCGCGCCCGTCGCCTGCCGTGATGACATCGAGCGCGTATTCCTCTGGGCTCACGCCGCGGGCCGCCGCGCGGGCGGCGACGGAATGCTCCGGCAGCGGCTCGTAATTCGGCGGATCGCCCAGTTCGAACATCGCGCCGAAGCCGCGCAGCACCGATTTGACGAAGGGATGGTCGGCGCGCGGCGTTTCGGCCAGAAGCTTCGCCCGGAACCACGGATCGCGCAGTGCCGCCAGCCTCTCCTCGAGGCTCTTGTCAGCGATCTCCTTGTAGGCGGTGTGGGCGATGAACGGATTGAGCGTCAGCGCCAGGCCGAGCAGCAGCCCGACCGGACGGCCCGCCACCTGGGCCCGCATCTCCAGCCCGTCGTCGTTCGCCTGCTTCAGCCAGCCGAGCACGTCCTTGTAGAGGCCGGGGGCGAGCGGCGACTGCGCGAG
>OEIV010000607.1_pt1 | contig 18870 bp, 18 predicted proteins | sample 1539231 | NCBI WGS metagenome assembly OEIV01 (sample SAMN03794762, study PRJEB22550) | activated sludge metagenome | feature: wastewater treatment plant; material: activated sludge; isolation source: Wastewater treatment plant of a petroleum refinery complex | place: Argentina: Buenos Aires ...
GTTTAATTGTTATAGACAAGAGAAGACCAAAACAAAATCTTGCTGAAGTTATGAATATAATCGGTGAAGTTGATGGTAAAGATATTCTCCTTGTTGATGATTTAATAGATACAGCTGGAACTTTTGTTGGTGCAGCTAAAGCACTTAAAAATAAGGGTGCAAAAAAAATATATGGCGCAGTAACTCATCCCCTTCTATCGGGTCCTGCATTTGAAAGATTGAATGAGGGGGATATTGATAAACTATTTGTTACAGACACAATAAATTTTGATGCAAATGCTAGCGATAGAATTGTAAAAATATCAGCAGCCCCTCTGTTTGGAGAAGCGATTAAGAGAACATTTAAAAACGAATCAATTAGTTCATTATTTAATATAGATAAAGGTTAAAAAGACCCGGAGTTAAAATGGAGAAAGTAGTAATAGAAGCACAGAAGCGTGATAAAATTAATAAACCATCAAGAAGCGCTTTACGTAAAGAAGGTAAGGTTCCTGCCATTTATTATTCAAAGCATCATGAACCACTTGCTGTGCAATTTGCAGAAAGAGCGATTCATCCTTTAGTATTTACATCTAAAACAAGTTTAATTACATTAAATGTTGAAGGACATGAAGAATTAGATTGTATTATTAAAGACGTACAGTTTGATCCAGTTACAGAAAAAATAGTTCACGTTGATCTGTTAGGCCTTAAAAAAGGCGAAAAAATCCAAATTGAAGTTCCAGTTCAATTGATTGGCAATCCTATCGGAATAAAAGAAGGTGGAATTTTACAACACACCCTTCATAAAGTTGAAATAGAATGTTTGCCTGCTGATATCCCTGAACACCTTGAGATAGACGTTGTAAACCTAAAACTTGGTCAGGCTATACATGCTGGTGATCTTAAGTTTGATAATTTTGTTGTTCTCAATTCTCCTGAATCAATAATAGCTGCAGTAACTCATCCAAAAGTTGAAAAAGAAGCTGCTGCAACTGGTGAAACCCCTGTCGCAACCGAGCCAGAAGTTATTGCTAAAGGTAAACCACAGGATAAAGAAGACTAGTTTTAAGTGCGCCTTATTGTTGGAATTGGAAATCCAGGAAGTCGTTACAAAAATAACAGGCATAATGTGGGATTCCAGTTCCTCGATTTTTTTGTTCAAAAAAAAATGCTACAATTCAAGGCTTCAAAATTTCAGTTTCATATTACGGAAGGGGAGTTATTTGGACAACCCTTCGTATTATTAAAACCTGATACTTATGTAAATAATAGTGGTTTAGCTGTATTAGATTGTATTAATCATTTTAAAATTGAAGTTAATGATGTTTTAGTTGTGGTTGATGACATTAACCTTGCCCTTTCAAAGATCAGGATTAGAAAATCCGGAGGCGATGGCGGGCACAATGGATTAAGCTCAATTATATATCATCTGGAGAGCAAAGATTTTTCTAGATTAAGAATAGGGATAGGTGATGATTTTGAATCTGGGAATCTTGCTAACTATGTTTTATCTGACTTTAACAAAGAAGATTTAGTAAAGCTTGAGACGACTTTTAACCAAGGCATTCAACTTGTAGATAGTTTTATTTCAGATGGCTACAATAAAATGCTTAATACCTTCAGCCGATTAAAAAATCTAAATAAATTAAATAACGAATCAGAATAAACTCGATTTGAGGAGAGTACAATGGATTTAATATTTCATATCATTCCACTGTTTGGAGTACTTGCTTTACTATATACTTTCTGGCGCTCTAGCTGGATAACCAAACAAGATGCTGGAAATGAGAAAATGCAGATTATTGCAGGGCACATTGCCGAAGGTGCTATGGCTTTTCTTAAGGCTGAATACAGAGTACTAATCTTTTTTGTTATTGTGGTCGCAATATTATTGGCTTATAGCGGGGCAAACTCAGCAGATTCTTCTCCTCTTGTTGGATTATCTTTTGTGGTTGGTGCCTTTTGTTCGGCACTGGCTGGTTTTATTGGAATGAGGGTGGCAACAAAAGCAAATGTTAGAACAACCCAGGCAGCGAGAACAAGTATTGGTAAAGCATTAGAAATAGCATTTGCCGGTGGATCAGTAATGGGCTTAGGAGTTGTTGGTTTGGGCGTTTTAGGTCTTGGTGGATTGATGATTATTTATGGAGATATGTATGGAATGTCAACTCAGGAGAACCTTACACGAGTAATAACTATAATAACCGGATTTTCATTCGGTGCATCATCTATTGCACTTTTTGCTCGTGTTGGTGGTGGAATTTATACTAAAGCTGCGGATGTTGGTGCCGATTTGGTTGGTAAAGTTGAAGCCGGAATACCAGAAGATCATCATTTAAATCCCGCTACTATTGCAGATAATGTTGGCGATAATGTTGGTGATGTTGCTGGAATGGGTGCAGATCTTTTTGAATCATATGTCGGATCAATTGTTAGTACGATGGTGCTTGGTGCTGCTTTTTTTCTAACTCCTGAATTTGGTGCTAAGTTTAACAGTCTTGGTGCTGTTCTTCTACCATTAGTTCTTGCAAGTGTTGGAATCATAGCATCTATCATCGGAACTTTTTTTGTTAAAGTAAAAGAAGGCGGCGATCCCCAAAAAGCCCTTAATCTTGGAAACATAGTTGCTGGAACCTTAATGATTATTGCATCATGGTTTTTAATCAAATGGCTATTACCAGAAAGCTGGTATTTTCAGGATCCATTGTATCAATGGGCAGATCCGGTTAAGGGAAATCTATATACTTCAACTGGAATATTTATTGCGACAGTTGTAGGAATTATATCAGGTGCAATGATAGGAATGATTACTGAATACTATACAGGCAGTGGTAAAGGACCAGTAATTAGTATTACACGTCAATCAGTAACAGGTGCTGCCACTAACATTATTGCGGGCCTAAGTGTTGGAATGATTTCAACCGCGCTTCCTACAATAGTCTTAGCATTTGCTATAATTGTTGCGTTTAATTTTGGCGGTCTTTATGGAATTGCAATCGCTGCTGTTGGTATGCTTTCTATTCTTGGAATTCAATTAGCAGTGGATGCATATGGTCCTATCTCAGATAACGCAGGTGGAATTGCTGAAATGGCAGAATTACCAAAAGAAGTAAGAGCAAGAACAGATAAGTTGGATGCCGTTGGAAATACTACTGCTGCAATAGGCAAAGGTTTTGCAATCGGTTCAGCTGCACTTACTGCACTTGCTTTGTTTGGTGCATATATGACATCAGCACAATTATCATCCATTGATATATCCAAAGCAGTGGTTATGTCTGGATTATTGATGGGTGCTATGATTCCGTTTTTATTTTCTGCGCTAGCTATGCAAGCCGTTGGCAAAGCTGCTATGGCAATGATTGAAGAGGTGAGAAGACAATTTAATACAATTCCACAATTAAAGGCTGCCCTTGGAGTGATGAAAAAGAACGATGGAATTGATCATTCGGAATGGTCTAAAGAGGATCAAGGTATTTTTGAAGCTGCTGAAGGAAAGGCTGAATATGGTAAGTGTGTTGAGATATCGACCAAATCAGCAATCAAGCAAATGGTACTTCCTGGCCTTTTAGCTGTTGTTATTCCGATTTTGGTGGGCTTTTTAGGTGATAAAGAGATGCTGGGAGGTCTTATTGCCGGAGTAACAGTTTCTGGAGTTTTGATGGCTATATTTCAAGCAAATGCAGGCGGTGCCTGGGATAATGCAAAAAAAATGTTTGAAGAAGGTATTGAAGTTAATGGTCAGAAGTACTACAAAGGATCTGAGGCACATAAAGCAGCTGTAGTAGGGGATACAGTTGGTGATCCTTTTAAGGATACATCAGGTCCATCACTCAATATTTTGCTTAAATTAATGTCTGTTGTTGCACTTGTAATTGCACCTTTAATTAGGTAATTTTTCAGCGCTTTTAAATACATATTTTATAAACCCTGCTCTTACATTCGATTTAGAATAGTAAGGGCCATAAAGCCCATAGGGAGGTGATACAAAAATGAGAACAGGTATCTACGAGAGTGCCGTTCTGATAAATGCTGCGTTAGACGATCAGCAAATCGATTCAATTCTATCCAGAATTAAAGATTTTATTACTAATAACGGCGGACAAATCCGTGAACTTGATAACTGGGGACGCAAACGTCTTGCTTATCCGGTTGATAAAAGTAAAATTGGTTACTATGCCATTTACAGATTTGATGCCCCGAGTGATATGATTGCAAAGCTTGAAAGAATATACTCGCTTGATGAACAAATTTTACGTTATGTTACACTTAAGCTTAACAATGATGCTTTAGAACAGCTCGAAAAAAACAAAACCCTTTCATCTACAATTAAGGATGAGATAGTTCCAGAAGCTGTTGAGGTGAAAACCCCGATAGACGAGGCAGATACTAATAATGAAGACAAAGGTAAATAATTACTAAATGATTTAGTTTGGAGGTTTACAAATGGCCGATTTGAAAATGCCAGAAATTAATTATGTAATTGTAGCAGGAAATCTTACGAAGGATCCTATTTTTAGAGAAACTACAAATGGTACCCCGGTAGTTAATTTTTCAATTGCTTCAAACAGAAAATTTAAAGACAGTACAAATCAATGGCAAGAAGATGTTTGTTATGTTGGTGTAGTTGCTTGGAATAAACTTGCAGAAAGTTGCCGAGACAGACTTAAAAAAGGATCAGCAGTTTTAGTTGATGGAGAGTTACAAAGCAGAAGCTGGAAATCAGAAGACGGACATAACAGAAGTATTGTAGAAATTAAAGCTAGAAGAATTCAGTTTCTTAATAAAAGATTGGTTGGGTCAGACGGAAACGGTTCAGTTGAAGAAGATGAACTTAGTGTTGCTGTTGATGATTCAATTGATTACACAGAGGATTCTTTTGATAAGTTTTTATCTGCAGAAGAATCAAGTTTAATAAAACAATCAGGTAATGGAAATGAAGAAAGAAGTTAAAACCAAAAAAGTCTGTAGGTTTACACAAAACGGTATCAAGTATATCGATTATAAAGATGTTAAACTTTTACAGAAATTTATAACCGAGCAGGGAAAGATTATTCCTAAAAGAATCACCGGAACCAGCTCAAAGTATCAACGTGAATTAGCCTCTGCTATTAAACGTGCAAGACATATGGCATTATTACCTTATGTTTCAGATACAGTTAGATAGTTAAATAAAGTCGGAGAAAAAATGAAAGTAATCTTAAGACAAGACTTTGAAACCTTAGGCAAAATAGGTGAAGTTGTAGATGTTAAAGATGGTTATGCAAGAAATTTTCTTTTTCCGAGAGGTCTTGCTTATGCTGCTCTTAAAGGCAATATAAGGGCCCTTGATGACGAAAAGAAAGCAGTTGAAAAACGCAACTTGCAGGAACTTAAAGCAGCTGAAACTCTTGCTGCTGAACTTGAAACTGTTTCGGTAACTATACCAGTTCAGGTTGGCGAAGAAGATAAAATCTTCGGAACTGTAACAACACAAATGATTGCTGATGCACTTAAGGAAAAAGGTCATGATATAGACAAAAGAAAGGTTGAAATCGAGGAACCAATTAAAGCGTTAGGTATTTATGGTGTTAGTTTGAAAATTCACCATAGTGTTAATGCGAAAATTAAAGTATGGGTTGTTCGAGAGTAGTCTCTAATATGTTTAAAATTAAAAAGGGAATCCATTTGGATTCCCTTTTTTTATAACTAAAAAACTTTTTATCGGACTTTAATTTTCTTATCACTTATTAGCTTTGCAATATGTGCAGTACCTTTTTTACTAATAGTCTTAATTGCACTAGTTGTAAGCTTTATCGTTACAAATCTGTTTAATTCCTGAACCCAAACTCTCTTTTTCTGAAGATTTGGTAAGAATCTTGTTTTAGTGTGATTGTGTGCATGTGAAATATGACTTCCGGCAACCGGACTTACACCTGTTACTTGACATCTTCTAGCCATTGTTATAGCTCCTTAAAATAAATTCTTTTCAATTTTTAGAGCAGTAAATATAAGTAAATCATTCCAAAAAACTAAAATTATTTGGCATTAATTTTTATGAAATATCATATTAAAATAAATAATTTAGTCTGGCAACTGTTTAGCCTTTATTAGTCTTGATTCTGACATAAGAAAGGCTATTTTTACAATGAATTTTAGGAAAATAGATTATTGAGTGCTATATGGAATTTTTTGAACTTCATCCCCAAAATCCACAAGTTAGGTTTATTAGTAAAGCTGTAGATGTTCTTAAAAGTGGTGGGATTATAATTTTTCCAACCGATACATATTATGGACTTGGCTGCGATTTATTTAACAGAGATGGAATTGAGCAAATACTTTCTATCAAAAATGAAAACGATACAAAACTTTTTAGTTTTATCTGTTCTGATTTAAAAGACATTTACAAGTATGCAAAAGTTTCAGACTATGCTTATCGAACCATGAAACATTTACTGCCTGGACCCTATACTTTTATATTACCAGCAGCTAAAGTAATTCCTAAAAAACTCTGGAGTAAAAGAAAAACTGTAGGAATAAGAGTTCCAGATCACTCAGTAACACTTCAGATAGTTAAGGAATTAGGAAACCCTATCGCAAGTACTAGTGCAACTACAAGGCTTGGTGAACCACTTACTGATCCATTTGAAATTAAAAACATATTTAATTCGCGAGTGGATTTGATGCTAGCTTCAAGGACTATGAGTTTTGAACCTTCTAGTGTAGTAGATATAAGTGGTGAAGAACCAGAAATAATCCGTGAAGGCGCTGGTGATGTTAGTTTATTCCGATAGTTATATTTTTTTACTTTTAAGAGGGAAAATAAATCCCTCCTAAATTATTTTCTATAAACTTGAGTTGATGATGCTTGTTGAATCGGCGTAACAATTATTTCATTTATATTAACATTAAATGGACGGGTTGCACAAAATACAACCGCTTCGGCAACATCACTAGGAGAAAGTGGTGTTATACCTTTATAAACTTGTTCTACTTTTGATTCATCTCCTGAAAATCTTACTTTACTAAATTCCGTATAGACCATTCCGGGATCAACGCTACTTACTTTTATACCTTTATCAAGCATATCCAATCTAAAAGACTGTGTTAATGATTTAACGGCAAATTTAGTTGCAGAATAAACATTCCCATAAGTATAAACTTCGTGGCCAGCAGTTGAACCAATATTAATAATATGTCCGCTTTGTTTTTTTACCATTGTTGGTGAAATAACTCTAGTAACATTTAATAGTCCTTTAAGATTAGTATCAATCATCTCGTCCCAATCAGATAATTTCCCTTCAAATACTTTTTCAAGACCTTTGGCTAAGCCGGCATTGTTTATAAGAATATCAACATCTTTCCATGTTGAGTCAAGAGAGTCAAATTTATTTTGAACATCTTCAAAATTTCTAACATCAAATTCTAAGTAATTAACTTTTATTTGATATTCTTTTTCTAATTCATCAGATAGTATTTTTAGTCTTTCTACTCTTCGTGCGGCCAGAATTAGATTTGCTTTTAGTTTTGCAAATTCTCTTGCACAAGCCTGACCAATTCCAGAAGACGCACCTGTTATTAATACAATTTTACCTTCAAGATTTAACATTAAATATCCTAAATATAATTATGAAAAAATTCCAGTTATAACATTTTTGCATTTTTTGCAGCTACCTTTGTCAAAATTAATAAATTTTGTTTGATGCCAATTTCTTTCTATTAAAACAGTTCCACAATTAGCACAATAAGTTGATTGATTCTTAGTATCATTTACATTTCCAACATAACAATATTTAATTCCGAATTTGTTTGCAATGTTTTTTGCGCGTAATAAAGTTGAATGCGGAGTAGGTGTTTTGTCATTCATCTTAAAATCAGGATGAAATGCTGTAAAGTGAAGAGGAACATCTTCTCCTAGATTATTCAATATCCAATCACACTCGTTTTTAATTTCTTCGTCAGAATCATTCTCATCCGGAATCAAAAGCGTTGTTAATTCTATCCAAACATCTGTTTCATTCTTTAACCATATCAATGTCTCCAAAACATTATTTAAATGTGATATAGTGTTTTTATAGTAAAATCTTTCTGTAAATGCCTTTAAATCAACATTGGCTGCATCGATAAATTTATAAACATCCTTTCGAGCTTGTTTGTCAATATATCCCGCTGTTACCATAACAGATTTGATTTTTTCTGCTTTTGCAATATTAGAAATATCAATAACATACTCACCAAAAATTGTTGGATCATTATATGTAAATGCGATAGATGGAGTTGAATATTTTTTTGCTAGCATAACAACATCCTCAGGTGATGCCGTTAAAGAATTTATTTCGTCCAGCTTTGCTTTGCTTATTGACCAATTTTGGCAAAACTTACAGCCAAGGTTGCATCCAGCTGTGCCAAAACTAAGAATTTTTGTTCCTGGTAAAAAATGGTTCAGCGGTTTTTTTTCAATCGGATCTATTCCAAATCCGGTTGGCTTGCCATATCCCAAAGTATAAAGTTTTCCATCAATATTTTGACGGATGTAACAGAATCCCGGTTGTCCAACGCCGATTTCACAGTAGCGCGGACAAAGTGTGCACAGAATTTTTCCACGATCTGTTTTATGCCACCACAGTGCTTCTATTAGTTTGCTGTTGATCATTTTAAATCACTTCAAATCTTAACCAATTTGCTCTGCTTTTTTCCGAATAAGGTGCACCAGCAGTAAAAATTATCAAATCTCCTTTGCTAGCTAAACCAGCATTCAGAATTAATTCTTTTGCGTCATCAATTGCAAGATGTTCCTTATCAATCGTTTCTCTATAAACAGAAGTTACACCCCATCGCAAGCAAAGATTGTTCATAGTTCCAAAACTGTTTGAAATTGCAATTATTTTCGATTCCGGTTTATATTTAGAAATGATTCTTGCGGTTCTTCCCTCAAACGTAAAAACAACAATTGCCTGAGCATTAATTTGTTTACTTATTTCAACAATAGCTTTGCCGACAGAATCAAATAGATTTTCCTGAAGACTATCAGGAGTTATAAAATAATTATTTGTTCTATCCTCACGATGATATTCAGCGTTCTTAATTATATCATTCATTATTTGTACAGTGCGAAATGGAAACTTTCCCACAGAAGTTTCAGCGCTAAGCATAACTACATCTGTTCCATCCCAAACTGCATTTGCAACATCAGAGGCTTCCGCACGTGTTGGTATGGGTGAGTTGATCATCGATTCCAGCATTTGCGTTGCAGTTATAACCAGCTTACCTAAAGCGTTACACTGGCGAATAATAGATTTCTGTAAAACCGGAACATCTTGCGGTGGAAGTTCTACACCCAAATCTCCCCGTGCTACCATAATTCCATCAGATGCTAAAATTATTTCAAATAAATTATCAACAGCTTCTTTCTTTTCTATCTTAGCAATTACAGGAATGTTTTTCCCTTTTGAAACCAGCCACTTTTTAAGTTCAACAACATCATTTGCACTCCTTACAAAAGACAGAGCTATGTAATCAATGCGATGCTTTAATACAAATTCAAGATCTTTAAAATCTTTTTCCGTCATTGAAGGAGTTGATAATTTCATTCCCGGTAAATTCATTCCTTTTTTGGCAGTAAGTATTCCGCCATTAACAATTTCGCAAACAAGTGAATTAGATTTTTTCTGCATTACTTTAAGTCTTATCAATCCATCATTAATTAAAATATGATCACCTATTTCTGCATCATTTGCTAATTGCTTGTAAGATGTTGAAATGATTTTTTCATTGCCCTTAATATCATTAATCGTAATTTCAATTGACTTACCAGTAATAAGATTAACACTTGGTTGTTCTAATTCTCCAATTCTAATTTTTGGTCCCTGAACATCAACTAAAACAGCAAGCGGTGAATTTTCTTCTAAACATGCTGTGTGAATTGAATTAAAAACTTCTTCAAAAAAATTATAAGTGCCATGTGATAAATTTAATCGAACGCCATCGATTCCAGCTAGAATTAGTTGTCTAATTGCTTCAACCTCTTGAGTAGCAGGACCAAGTGTAGCGAGTATTTTTGTTTTTGCGGATGAATCCTGTTTCCTATTCATTATTTGATTTTCTTTCGTGGTTTTTTATTCCCGTTTATTTTAGTTGTTGATTTTTTTGAAGTCTTCGCTAATGTGTTGTTTTTTTCTTCAACATTATTTTTAACCTTTATTGCACGAGATTTAGAATATAGCTCTTGAATCTTTTTTTCTACTTTATCGAATACAGTTCCCGCTTCATAACCTTTTTCAGTTTTATTACCAGCTTTTGAACCTGTAAGAATTTCAATTCCTTCTTCAACTCTAGTAATTGGATAAATATGAAATTTATTTTTTCTAACAGCTTCTATAACATCTTCTCTAAGCATAAGATCTTTAGCATTTTGAATTGGAATTATTACACCCTGAAGTCCGGTTAATCCATTTAATTTACAAATATCAAAGAAGCCTTCTATTTTTTCATTAACACCGCCAATCGGCTGCACATCACCTTTTTGATTTAATGATCCGGTAACAGCAATAGATTGTTTGATTGGCAATCCAGACAGAGTAGAAAGAAGTGCAAAAATCTCAGTGCAAGAAGCACTATCACCATCAACCATTCCATAAGATTGCTCAAAAACAAGATTAGCATTAAAAGATAATGGCTGATCTTGCCCAAATGTTTCTTTAAAATATCCAGAGATTATTAGTACGCCTTTATTATAGTGTCTTCCGCTCATTCCAGCTTCACGCTCAACATTAATTATTGTTCCGCTGCCAAGTGAAACTGTAGCAGTAATTCTTGTTGGTCTTCCAAAAGAATAAAAATCCGCGTTATAAACAGCAAGACCATTTATCTGTCCGACTCTTTCCCCATCAGTATCGATTAAAAAAGTTTTATTCTCAAACATTTCTGTAACTTTATCCTCAAGCATCCCATGCCTTTCACGAGCAAATTGGTAAGCTTTTTCTATGTGAGCTGCCGAAACAACATTAAAACCATCATCAGTTGCCCAAAAACTTGCTTCACGCGCGATGTCAGCAATTCTTGAAAAACGTAAAGTGAGTTTATTTTGTCTGCCTGCCATTATTGCACTTATTTCTAAAAGATGAGCTATTGCAGATTTATCAAACTCTTTTAGTTTTTCCTGTTTTATTAATTTCTTAATCACTTGGGCATACTCAATTACTACATTATCACTTCGTAAAATCTCATAATCAAAATCAGCTTTAACCTTAAACATCTTCTTAAAATCATATTCACGTTCAGTTAAATATGCATAAATCATTTGGCTGCCGATTAAAATAACTTTTGTATCGATGTCAATCGGTTGAGGTTTTAATGAAGTGGATGACATCGAAAAGTGATATGGTGATTCCTGAATTTCTAATTTGTTATAAGTGAGAATGCGTTTTAAGGATTTCCAAACTCCCGGCTCCTCAAAAAGATGCATTACATTTAAAACGAGATATCCACCATTTGCGCGAAGCATTGAACCTGATTTTATATTTGTGAAATCGCTGTACCAGTTTCCCTTACCATCGTTAACTTTTTCAATTGTACCAAATAGGTTGATATAAGTTGGATTTGTTTCTACAATAACCGGGCACTCATTAGTTTCAGAATTATCAAGGATAATATTCAAATCGTACTCGCGAAAATAATCAATCAGTAATCCTTCCTGGGTCATTTCACCTTCGGATTTTAGACCTTTAAATATCTGAATGTTATCTAAAATATTATCTTCAATAGTATTCAGATGTTCAAGTGCAGAATTAGAATTGTACTTCTCTTTTAAACCCTCAAAAATTCCTAACACAATTACTTCAGCACTTTCTTTTTCAAGCTGCTGTAGTTTTTCCTGGAATTCCTGACTTATCTTTAATCCTTTTTTGAAGATGACCTGTAACTTTGGCTGCTGCCCATTATAATCTAGAACAATTTGCTGAGCATCTTCTTTCGTTAGTTTTTTTTGTTTTATAAGTTCTTCGAGCTGAAAAACAGGAACAGGCTGCCCATCGATCAAAGGAATAATATCTGGTCTTATCTGTTCGCCCACTCGTATCTGTCCAAGAGAAAACCCTTTTTTTCTTAGTTCCTCATCAAAAGAATTCATTAACTCCTGCTCTTTTTGATTATACTCATCAACTATATTTTTTTTGCGGGAAAGATAGAGCTCACTTTCCAGAGCAATAGGAATCCTCTGTTTTAAAACTTCGATTGCAGCATTAAGATCTTGTTTAAATTCCCTTGCTTGTCCTTTGTGAAATTTGATTAGCAAAGGTTGATCAGGGTCCCTAAAATTATTTACATAAGCATAATCATAAAGTCTGGGACAATCGGAACTGATTTTTTCAAGCATTTGTTTTACAGTTGTAGCTTTTCCTGATCCGGATAATCCCGCGATGTAAATGTTATAGCCAGGACTTCGTAAATCAACACCCATTCGTATTGCCTTTAACGCACGTTCTTGTCCCAAAATTCCTTCGATTGGATCAATATCCTCTGTAGATTTAAATTTAAAAATATTTGGATCACATTTCCATCTTAGTTCTTCAGGTTTTAGTTCTTTATGTTTGAGGGGTTTTAGTGCTGCCATTATTTGCCTGTAAATATTTGATTATAGAAGAGATATAATTCATTATTATTTTTGTATTGAAAACTAATTAAACTATGAGCGAATTTCAAAGATGAATAAATCAGAAGTACGTAATAAATTTCCCTATTTGGATAACGAAATAATTTATTTTAATCACGCAGCTACAGGTCCTTTTTCCTCACCTGTTGTAAATCGATTGACAAATCTTTTAATTGAAAAAAGTGAAAAAAATATAGATGACTTTGATTCATTTACTACAGTTGCAGAGGAAACAAAAATACTTTTAGCTGAATTAATCAATTGCAATGTTGACCGCATCGCTTTTGTTGATAATACAACGAACGGATTAAACATACTTGCACAGAGTATTGATTGGGAAAAGGGCGATCGAATATTATTAAACGATATTGAGTTTCCTGCAAATGTATATCCGTTTCTAAATTTAAAAAGAATTGGAGTTGAGGTTGATTTTGTAAAATCAGAAAATGGAATTGTAACTGCTGATCAAATCATCAATTCAATTAAACCGGAGACCAAATTAGTTTCCGTAAGTTTTGTTCAGTTCTTATCAGGTTATAAAGTTGATCTTGAGAAAATAGGAAATTATTGCCGGGCGAATAATATTATTTTTTCAGTTGATGGAATTCAGGGTATAGGGGCAATGAGAGTTGATGTTAAAAAATGCAAGATAGATTTTCTTTCCTGCGGCACTCAAAAATGGCTTTTAGGAATGCAGGGATTGGCATTTATTTATGTTGATGAAGTATTCCAGAAAAAGATTATCCCCGCAAATGTTGGATGGCTTTCAGTTGAGAATGCCTGGAATCTTTTAGATTACAAATTAGATCTAAAAACTTCAGCAAATGTTTTTCAAGGCGGTACGTTAAATACTTTTGGCATCTATGCATTTAACTCATCTTTAACTTTATTTAAAGATTTTGGTTTTGATAATGTTGAATCAGAAGTTTTATCGAACACAAAGTATTTTATCACTAAACTGAAATCAATCGGATTGGATTGTGTTCTTTCCAATTGCAATGAAGAAGAGTTAGCAGGAATAGTAACTATAAAAGTAAAAGATCCTGAAAAAATATTTGACGAATTAGAGAAAAAGAAAATCTTTGGCTCTTTGCGGGAAGGGTTCATAAGATTTGCACCCCATTTCTACAACACACATCACGAGATTGATAAAGTTGTTGAGGAATTACAGAAAATTTGAATATCTTTAAATAAAAAAATTAGGTTTGAAATATGAAATGGTTTTACAGCAGTATGTTTTTGTTGATTTCATTCGTTCTTTTTACAAAATCGATTGAAGCTCAAAATATTAAACAAGAATTGCGCATAAGCCCTAAGGCTGAAGTTATGCAGACCGTTGGCTTTACGGAAATCCGAATAGTTTACAGCAGACCTGGAGTAAAAGGACGAGAGATTTGGGGTAAGCTAGTATCTTATGATGCTGTTTGGCGTGCAGGTGCTAATGAGGCTACCAAAATTACTTTTTCAACTGATGTAATAGTTGAAGGAAAAAAATTAAAGAAAGGCTCCTACGGTTTTTTTGCAATTCCAGGAAAAAATCAATGGACTTTGATTTTTAACAAAGTTGCGGATCAATGGGGTGCTTTTGAATATAATGAATCTGAAGATGCTCTAAGAGTTAAAGTTAAAACTGAAAAAGCCACTTGGCAGGAATGGCTATCTTATACAATCAATAAGGCTTCAGATTCCTCTGCAGTTATCAGGCTTGAATGGGAGAAAATTAAGGTCCCCTTTAAAGTTGAAGTAAAATTATAATTGACTCTTAATTAAAGAAAACCTTCGAGGCCTTATTTTAAGTCTCGAAGGTTTTTAGTTTTAAGCTCTAATAATATCTAATAACTCTTTAGTTTTCTCTTCCATTAGCAAAACATCACCTTTACTTTCAACGTTTAATCGAATTATTGGTTCAGTGTTAGACATTCTTAAATTAAATCTCCAATCATCATACTCAACACTTAACCCATCTGTTTTTTCAACTTTTCCACCTGTGTAGATTTTCTCAATCTCTTTAAGCTTTCCAGCAGGATCGGCAATTGTAGAATTGATTTCTCCAGAGCATGGAAATGTTGCGATCATTTCTTCAACAAGATCGCTAAGTGTTTTATCTTCTTCAGACATAAGCTGCATAATTAACAAAAATGGAATCATTCCACTATCAGAATAAGCATTATCTCTAAAGTAATGATGTGCAGACATTTCACCACCGTAAATTGAGTTCACTTCACGCATTTTCTGTTTAATGAAAGCATGTCCGCTTACTGATTGAACCGCAACTCCTTTACTACGTTCAACAATATCTAGTGTATTCCATACTAATCTGGGATCGTGGACAATTCTTTCACCGGGAAATTTTTTAAGAATTGATTTTGCGAGTAATCCAACAATATAATAGCCTTCAATAAAGTCTCCTTTTTCATCAGTAAAGAAACATCTATCATAATCCCCATCCCAAGCAACGCCAAGATCTGCATTGTTTTTAAGAACAGCATCAATCGTTGGTTTTCTATTTTCTATGAGCAATGGATTGGGAACTCCGTTCGGGAAATCTGAATTTGGTTCATTAAAAACTTTAATCATTTTGATTGGTAGCTTTGATTCTATGGCATCGATTGCTAATCCGGCACATCCATTACCGGCATTAACTACTACTTTAAATGGCTTTATTTTTTTTGGATCATAAAATTTGTTTAAGTTGTTTATGAATGCTTCCATTACATCAACTTTTTCTACTGAACCTTTTTTTGCACTGATTACTCCCAAATCATTTTTCAATATCATTTCTTCAACAATATTTAATCCGGAATCATACCCAACAGGAACAGAATCGCGCTTAACGAATTTCATTCCATTATACTCAGGTGGATTGTGGCTTGCTGTAATCATAATACCACCATCAGCGTTTAAGTAAGGAGTGGAAAAATAAATCATTTCAGTTCCGCACAACCCTATATTAACAACATTACTACCTGCATCAGTAAGACCATTTATTAGTGCTTCGGAGATTTCCACGGAGGATTTTCTAATATCATAGCCAACCACAACTTTGCTTGCATTTACGTGTTTTGCAAATGCTCTTCCTATTTTATAAGCTAAATCAGGATTTAGTTCCGAAGGTACCTTACCTCTAATATCATATGCTTTAAAACTGTTTAGTTTTTCCATAAAGATTCCTTAATAATAAATGAAAAAAAATTCCTTGAAAAATAAAAGTGTTTTTTTATGACAAAATACGGTCTAAGTTCGGGTACAATTTAAAGAAAATTGTGGACTGAACATTAAAAATATTTTTGAAAGGTATGCATTTTTCAATGGACTTTTTGGATAACACTAGTTACATTCACTTAACAAATTTTATGGAGATAGTTATCGCAAATACTGATACTATTAAGTGGCACTTCGCTAAGTGTAATCATACAAAATGCAACTCAATCTTTTTAGTTCATCCTGAAGAAAATCCGGGTGATCTTGGGTTCATTTGTCCTGAATGCAGCAGAAAAATACACACTTCGCATATCGTTCAATGCACAAGCTGCAGAACGGTATTAAATTTTGTACGCGCTGCACCAAATGAAGAAAAAGTTGTTTTTACGGTTCCCAAATGTTCTCATTGCATCGGAACGATTGAAGATGAGTGGGAAATAGAACCATTATATCAACCGGATTCATACATTTAAAGTCTTTGTGCCTGGCAATTTGATTTTAAGGAGATTTAAAGTCAGTTGTGAAAGTTTATCCTTTTATGTGACCATTCATAATTTGTATGGTGCATAGAAGGATTTTTTATTTATTTTTAACATCGTTTTTTTATAGTTAATAATATTTAATACATAATAAGGTGTAGTTATGAGATTTCTGTTCGGATCTTTCGCTAAACGAATAGCTGTTAGTGTTGTTTTTATAAGCTTTTTCTTTCAGTTTCAGGTTTTTGCTCAATCTGCAGATTGGATGAATCTTGATACCGTCAAAGCTGGAAAATTTGATAATGGTAAAATGTGGACTTTTGAGTATCCGCCGATGGATTACTTTAGTCAAGCTTACAATTTTGAGCCGGACGAAGCTTGGTTTGAACATGTAAGAATGTCAGCGCTCCGATTTGCAAATTATTGCTCTGCTTCTTTTGTGTCTGCAGATGGATTGGTGATGACTAATCATCATTGCGCAAGACAAAGTATAACACAGGTTACAATGGAGGGTGAAGATTTGAATGCAAACGGATTTATTGCACAAACTTTGCAGGACGAAAGACCTGTTCCGGGTTTGTATGTTGATCAATTAGTTTTATTCAAAGATGTAACCGATGAAGTAATTGATGAAATCAATAAAGGTACAACTGATAAAGAGCGTGCTAAATTTGAAAATGAAATAATTTCAAAGATCGAAGAGAGAGAAGCAACAGCTACCGGACTTGAAGTAGCAATTACTCCATTATATAATGGCGGCAAGTATTCTCTTTATGGATATAAAAGATATACAGATGTAAGATTAGTTTTGGCACCGGAAGATCAACTAGGATTCTTTGGCGGCGATCCTGATAACTTTACATATCCACGATTTAATTTAGATTGCAGTTTCTTTAGAGTATATGATGAAAATGGAAATCCATTAAAGACAGAAAATTTTTATAAGTGGAGTGAAAACGGTGCTGCTGTCGGAGAACCAGTATTTGTAGTTGGAAATCCAGGTAATACGGATAGATTAAACACAGTTGCACAATTGGAATATGCAAGGGATATTCAATATCCAAGAACTGTTGCACTTCTTACAAATTTAACTGACATTTATCAGGAAATGCTAAAAAAAGATCCGAGCAGAAGACTTGAGCTACAGGATATGATTTTTAGTTTTGAAAACTCTAAAAAAGCTATTGGCGGGATTTTAGATGGTCTAAGAAATCCAGTGATGATGCAAAGAAAGAAAGATTTTGAAAAAACTTTCCGCGCATCAGTTGAAGCTGATCCTGAACTGAAAGCAAAGTACGGAAATTTGTGGGATAAAATTGCTGATTCACGTAAACAGCTTGGTGAGATATCTAACAAAAATTTTGCCTTAAGCATGAATCAATTATCAACTCCTAAATACTTTTTTATTGCTGATGAAGTTATTGCAATCGCTGAAAATCTTAAACTTCCTGAGAGTGAAAGAGATGAGCTTTATGCTGGTGATGAACTTAATAATACTTTAGCATCTCTATTCCCGGAAGATTTTGATGCTGACATGGCTAACCTATTGCTTGAAAAAAAAATTGATGCATTGTATATGTATCTGGGTGCGGATGATCCTTTAGTAAAGAAATTTACCGGAGGCAAACAGGGTAAAGAAGCTGTTGAATATGTTTTATCCAATTCAAAAGTTACTAGCCTTGAAGATGTAAAAGATCTTTTAGAAGATGGTGCAGACGAAGTTCTTAAAGGTGATGATCCGTTTATTTATTTTATGATGAACTCAAAAGAACGAGCTGCTGGATATTCTAAAAAAGTTAATGAAATAGTAGAAGTTGAATCAGCTTACTCCCAGCAGTTAGGCGTTGCATTATTTGAAGTTTACGGAACATCAATTCCACCCGATGCGACTTTTACATTAAGATTAGCTGATGGCGTTGTCGAAGGATTTCCTTACAATGGAACCTATGCACAGCCTTATACAACATTTTATGGATTGTATGATCGCTACTACGGACAGGGAAAAGAATTTCCTTGGAGTTTACCTGAAAAATGGACACCTCCACCAGCAGATTTTGATTTATCAACTCCATTTAACTTTGTATCTACAAATGATATTATCGGTGGCAATTCCGGAAGCCCAGTCATAAATAAAAACGCAGAAATCGTTGGGTTAGCTTTCGATGGAAACATTCAAGGATTACCAGGAAGCTTTATTTTTAGAACTGAAGAAAACAGAACTGTTTCTGTTCACTCAAACGGTATGTATGAAGCAATTGATAAAGTTTATAAGCTTAAGAGATTGAGTGCAGAATTAAAGGCTGGAAAGATTACCAAGTAATCGGTATCTAATAATTTATTAAAAAGAAATTCCCTTCAATTTGAAGGGAATTTTTTTATCCAATCCGAAATATCCATTCCGATCGGTCAAGGATTAATAACTAAAACAATCATGACAACATTTTACATCCGTTTACTTGCAAGTGACAAGTGTGACTCTATACCTTTATAGATTTGAACCAGAAATTAACAATAACATTTTAATAAACTATAGAGCGAGAGGTTCAAAGTGAAAGCATCAAGAAAACAAATAGCAGCCGCGTT
>OEIV010000609.1_pt1 | contig 18800 bp, 16 predicted proteins | sample 1539231 | NCBI WGS metagenome assembly OEIV01 (sample SAMN03794762, study PRJEB22550) | activated sludge metagenome | feature: wastewater treatment plant; material: activated sludge; isolation source: Wastewater treatment plant of a petroleum refinery complex | place: Argentina: Buenos Aires ...
CGTAGACCAGCGCGCTTCCCGTGTCGGTGGCCACGCAGGGGTCGGCCACAACGGGCCGCAGCTGGTGCTCCACGTCGATCAGCTCGCAGGCGTCTTCCGCGATGTAGCGGCTGCTGGCGGCGACCGCGGCCACCGGTTCGCCGACGAAGCGCGTCTTGCCGACAGCGAGGCTGTACGGGCCCCAGCCCGCGGGCGCGGTGACCATCGGGTTGCACCAGCGCTCGAGGTCGGCGCCGGTGAGCACCGCGGCAACGCCCGGGTGCGCCTCGGCCCGGCTGGTATCGATGCGCACGATGCGCGCATGCGGATGGGGGCTGCGCTGGATCGCGCAGTGGAGCATGTCGGGCAGCACGAGGTTGTCGATGAATTCCGCGCGTCCCGTGACCAGCGCGCGATCCTCGACGCGCCGGACCTCCTTGCCCACGAAACGGCGTGCGGTGGTCGGCAACTCGTCCAGCGAGGTGGGTATTCTGATGCTCATGGCGTGTCCCTTCCCGGTTGGTTGCTCAGTCGGCCTGCACGGCCGCACCCGCGCGCAGCTTCGCGGCCGCCAGACGCACCGATTCCATGATGCTCTGGTATCCGGTACAGCGGCACAGGTTGCCGCCCAGCGCCTCGCGGATGTCCTCGTCACTCGGGTCCGGGTGATCGCCGAGCAATTCCACCGTGGTCATCAGGAACCCCGGCGTGCAGAAGCCGCACTGCAGCCCGTGCTTCTCGATGAAGGCTTCCTGGATGGGGTGCAACCCGTTTTCACCGTGCAGACCCTCGACGGTCTGCAACTCGGCACCGTCGGCCTGCACCGCGAGCATGAGGCAGCTGCGCACGGCCTTGCCGTCCTTGATGATCGTGCAGGCGCCGCACACGCCGTGCTCGCAGCCGACGTGGGTGCCCGTGAGGCCGAGCTCGTGGCGCAGGAAATCGACGAGCGTCGTGCGCGGCTCGACCTCGCGCTCGTACGCCCTGCCGTTCACGCTGAGCCGGACCGTGTGTTGCTGCGTCATGGTCAGTTCTCTCCTTCCTTGCAATCGGTGCAATACGCCCGCGTCATGATGGCCGTGCGCGCGACAGCGCCTCGGCCAGGCCACGTGCTACCACCACCGACACGAGGTGGCGACGGAAATCCGCCGAGGCGTGCACGTCGGCGAGGGGTTCCTCGACCTCGACCGACCCGGCGAGCCCGGCCTCCCGGAACAGCGCGTCATCCGGCGCCTGCCCGAGCACGAGTTGTTCCGCGGACGGCAGCCGCACCGCCGTCGCGTTGACGCCGAACACCACGATGCGCGCGCCGGCGATGCGCCCGCCCGCCAGCGAGAGCAGCACCGCCGCGCCGGCAAGCGCGAAGTCGCCCTTGCGTCGCGAGACCTCGCGGAACGACCAGCCGGTGCCCGCGGCCAGCACGGGCATGCACACCTCGGTCAGGATCTCGCTCGAGGCGAGATCCGTGGTCAGGTAGGTCACGAAGAAATCGCGCGCATCGATCGTGCGCTCGCCCTGGGGTCCGACCGCCTTCATGCGCATGTCCAGCGCGATCGCAGCGGCCGGATATTCCGCGGCCGGATCGGCGTGCGCAAACGAGCCGCCAACCGTGCCCTGGCTGCGGATCTGGCGGTGGCCGATGTTCAGCGTCGCCGCGTGGAACAGCGGCTGGCGCTCGCGAATGAGCGACGAATCCTCGGCGGCGCGCTTGGTGGCCATCGCGCCGATGGCGATCGTCTCGCCGTCGTCACGGATGTAATCGAGCAGCCGCAGCTTGCGCAGGTCGACCAGCACATCGGGGCGCGCGACCCGTATGCTCAGCATCGGCATCAGGCTCTGGCCGCCGGCGAGGATCTTGGCTTCGACGCCGTCCTCCTCGAAGCCGGCGAGCAGCGCAATGGCCTCCTGCAGGGTTTCGGGTGCGTAATATTCGAAAGGCACCGGCTTCATCGCGATTACCCGTTGTTGGCTGTGACGGCTGTCTTCGATCGCATTCTATGCGCTGCGCCCGTGGCGCCACCAGTTGCCGCGAATCAAATCAGGCCGATCGGATCTCATATCCGGTCAGGTGCGCGATCCGGCGCACCAGCCGGTTTCAATTGCGCCGGCGAGCGATTAGATTCGCTTCGTCAGAGACGCAATTCCAACCTCCGGGAATACCGACATGCGCAATCCACTGCACACCAAACTCTGCGACCGGCTCGGCATCGAATACCCGATCGTCGCATTCACTCACTGCAAGGACGTGGCCGTGGCCGTCATCAACGCGGGCGGCTTCGCGGTGCTCGGCGAGGCGATGCATCCGCCGGAGCACATAGCCGCCGACATCAGGTGGATCCGCGAGCGCGTGCACGGCAAGCCCTTCGGCATCGACCTGGTGCTGCCGGCCTCGGTTCCCGAGGAAAAGAGCCTCGAGGAACTCTACGCGATGATTCCTCGCGAGCAACGCGAGTACACCGAGATGATCAAGCAGAAGTACCAGGTCCCGGATCCGAAGGAGAAACTCGAGATCTCGAACTGGGGCGGGCTCGACCAGAAGCGTTCGCTCGACCAGCTCGAGGTGCTGTTCGACGAGAAGGTGCCCGTCATCGCCTCCGGCCTGGGTTCGCCGGAGTTCATGCTCAAGCGCGCGCACCAGCTGGGCATCCAGGTCTGGGGCCTGGTCGGCAAGCCGCGCCAGGCGAAAAAGCAGATCGCCGCCGGCACCGACGTGATCATCGCCCAGGGCTACGACGCCGCCGGACACACCGGCAACATCGGCACGTTCTCGATCGTGCCGCAGGTGGTCGATGCCGCGCGCAGTTCCGGTGTACCCGTGCTCGCGGCGGGCGGCGTGACCACGGGACGTCACCTGGCGGCGGCGCTCGCGCTGGGAGCCGACGGCGTGGGGACGGGATCGCTGTGGCTCGCCTCGCGCGAATCCGACGTGAACCTGCCGATGAAGGAGAAGCTGATCGAGTCGAGCGCCGACGACACCTCGTACTCCGACTGCATATCGGGTTACACGATGCGCACGATCCGCTGCCCCTGGCACGTGGAGTGGAGCCGCGAGGATGCCCCGCGCGCGCTCAAGCCGCCGCTGCAGATGCTGCTGTCGAACGAGTACATCACCGGGGCCAACGATTACCTGCGCAAGGATCTGATGACCGAGGCCGCCGGACAGGGCATCGACTACGTCACGGAGATGAAGCCGGCGCGCCAGATACTCTCCGACATGGTCGAGGAGGCGCTCGATGTCTTCGACCGCTTCGCGGCAGATGACGAGGGCTGAGAGCGGCGACGGCGCGCCGTTTCGCGCCGGCTTCGACGCCGCGCGAGCGGGCCGGCGCGCCGAGTGCGACGGCGGGGCCGCCGTCGCCGGAACGCGCTTCGCGGGTCGCCAGTTCTTCGCCGGCACGCTGACCGGGGACTACCGGGACTTCGGCGACTATCCGTGGCGCTGGTACCTGATGAGCTCGCTCAGTCACGCACCGCAGGGTTACCCGCACGCGACCGTGTGGTGCGAGGCGGGCAGCCTCGAGATCGAGGAAGACCCCGGCGGGGAATAGATTCGGGAGCCGGCTGCGGCCGGAGGGAAGTTTCCGGCCGCAACCGGACCGGAGCAACGCAGGGATAACGGGAGATCGACATGCGAATCGTGGTGTGCATCAAGGAAGTGCTGGACCCCAGTGCCGTGAACAACTATGCACTCGCCGGCAGCCTGAAGATCGCGGCCGACGGCAGGACGCTCGACGTGCCGGGGATACCCCGGCTGATCAACGCCTACGACGAGCAGGCGCTGGAGGCGGCGCTGCGCCTGCGCGACGCCGGCTGCGAATGCCACATCACGGCGGTGTCGATAGGGCGCGAACTGCAGGATCCGCTCAAGCACTGCGCGGCGCTCGGCGCCGACGAGATCGTCTCCATCGACGCGGATCCCGGCGCGCTCGATCATCACGTGGTGGCGAACATTCTGGCGGCCTATATCCGCTCCAGCGGGGGTGCCGACCTCATCCTTTGCGGCCGCCAGGCATCGGACGACGACCAGGGCGTGGTGCCGGCGCTGCTCGGCGAGTCGCTCGACATGCCGGTGGCGCCCATCGCGCGCGCCCTGGCGCTCCAGGATGGACGCCTGCGTGTCACGCGCGTGACACCGGACGGCGACGAAGTGCTGGAAGGGGCGCTGCCCGCCGTGGTCACGATCAGCAACGAACTCGGGGAGCCCCGGTTCCCCAGCGCGCGCGACAAGATGGCGGCACGCAAGAAGCAGGCGCTTGCGGTGTCCGTCGCCGATCTCGGCCTCACGGACGAACAACTCACGCCCGGGGTGGTGCTCGCCAAGCAGTACCTGCCCGAGATCCACGGGCATTGCGAGTTCATCGAGGGTACGCCTGCCGATGCGGCCGCCGCACTCATCGCCAGGCTGCGCGCCGACAAGCTGATCTGAGAGCCCGTGGATTCGTTGCCGGCCGGTGCGGGATGTGCACCGGCGACTGCAGGATTCGCGCGCCTCAGTTCCCGCGGAAGACGGGCGTGCGCTTCTCGAGGAAGGCCGTGGCGCCCTCCCTGGCGTCGAAGGCCGAGGCCACCATGGTCCCCACCGCCGCTTCGTAGTCCAGGATGTCCTCGAGGGTGGTGGTCTGCCCGCGATAGATGAGCCTGCGCGCCATGTCGACCGCCACGCTGGCGCGGCGCGCGATCAGGCGCGCGTAGTCGAGCGCCGCCTCGAATGCCCGACCCTCGGGCACGAGTTCGTCCAGCAACCCGATCGCCCTGGATTCCTCGGCGTTCAGTATCTTCGCCGTCTCGACCAGCATCAACGCGTTGGACAGGCCGACCAGGCGCGGCAGGAACCATGACACGCCGCAGTCAGGCGACACCCCGACATTGGTGAAGATCGCCGACATCCGCGTCGTGGTGTCGCCGAAGCGCCGATCGCAGGCCATGGCATAGCCGAGCCCCGCGCCGACCGCCGCGCCGTGGATGGCCGCGATCACGGGCTTGTCCAGCGCGACGATCTGGCGCACCACGTCCACGAAGGGGCCGCCGGGGCTCTTGCGCTGCGAACGCGGCATGGGACGCGACGGATCCGAGGTACCCGGCATCGGGCGCTCGCTGTCACCGGAGATGAACTCGAGATCGCCGCCGGCGCAGAAGGCCCGCCCCGCGCCGTGCAGCAGCACCACGCGCACCGCGTCGTCGTCGCGCAGCAGGTAGAGCAGCCGCGAGAGCTCCTCGGCCAGATCCCAGCTGATGGCGTTCAGCTTGTGCGGACGGTTGAGCGTGATGATGCCCACCCCGTCCTCGATCCGGAACAGCAGCATGTCGTCTTCCCGGGCCATCGGTAATTCCCTCCTGGTCGTTGTGCGGATATCAGCGGAAGTTCGGAATGATCTCGCTGTCGTACCATTCGATCCATTCCAGGCACTGGTCGACGGCATCGACGGGCGGCGTCATGACCTGGGCCACCGTGGCACCCGCCTTCTGCAGCTCCTCGAGCTCGAACAGGATCCGGTCGCGATCCATCACGATCTCCGTCTCGCCCTTCTCGGCGTGCGAATAATCCTCGACCTTGTATTCCGTGGTCGGCATCACGATCTCGAAGCGATCCTTCTTCTCTTCCCAACCCGGCTGCGTGCTCATGAAGTCGATGCAGCGCCTGAGCTCGTCCGTGGTGATGAGCCATGGAATCCAGCCGTCGCCGTGTCGCACGGCGCGCTTCATCGCGATCTCGGTATTGCCGCCGATGAAGATCGGCGGGTAGGGCTTCTGCACCGGCTTGGGCTCCATGACGATGCCCTTGAAGCTCACGTACTTGCCCTCGAAGGTGGGGGTGTCCGAGGTCCAGCATTCGATCATCGCGCGGATGTACTCGTCCGTGATCCACCCGCGCTCCTCGAACGGTATCCCGAGCACCTCGAATTCCCGCTGCAGGTGACCGGGCGCCGCGCCCAGCGTGAAACGCCCGCCCGCGATGAACTCCATCGTCGCGATCTGCTTGGCGAGCAGCACCGGGTTGCGGTACGGCACCACCAGCACGTAGGTGAGCATGTGGATGCGCTCGGTCGCGCCGGCCAGCACCGCGCAGGCCGTGATTCCCTCGGGAAAGCGTCGTCCCATCACATCGACCATCCCGTCGGGCATGAACAGGTGCTCCGGCACCGTCAGCCAGTCCCAGCTCAGCCGGTCCGCATGCCTGGCGAAGCGGATGATGTCCTTTCCGGTCGCGCGCACCTCCCACGGCGCCATCGCGGGCGGGTAATTCAGCAGACCGGGCACGGATAAAGCGAATTTCATGATGTATTCCTTCGACTCGGCGATCGGATTGGCGTTGCCTGCCGGCCGCGGAGGCATCGCGCCGCCACGACCGCGCAGCGCTGCCGCTAGTAGATGACCTTTTCCTCCACGAGCTGCCGGTAGCGCTCCTGCGGCATGCCGAGGATGTCCCTGAACACGCGCTCGTTGTCGCGCCCGATCACGGGCCCCGGCTGCACGTCCGGCACCGTGCGACTGGTCTTCACGTAGGCGCCGTAGATGGTTTCGCGAAAGCCCAGCGGATGCCTCACCTCGATGAAGGTGCCGCGCGCCCGGTAGTGCGGGTCGGTGAGCAGGTCCGCCACATTGAGCACCGGCGCCGCCGCGACCCCGTGCGCTTGCAGCATCGCGGCGAGCGCACGGTCGTCGAAGCCGGCGGTCCAGGCGGCGAGCCCCGCATGCAATTCCTGGATGTGCGCCACCCGCAGCGCCGATGTCGCGAAACACTCCAGCGTCGCCCACCCGGGGCTGCCCATGGCGCGCACCAGCGCCTGCCACTCGGCATCGGTCGGCACCGCGATGCTGATCCAGCGATCATCGCCGGCGCACGGGAACACGCCGTGCGGCGCAGCCGCTGCAAGCGGATGCTCGTTGCCCTTCGGTCCGCCGATGCGCCCGTTCAGCACGTAGTCCATGTAAGCGGGTCCCACCATCTGCATGATGGCTTCCTGCTGCGAGAAATCGATGTGCTGCCCCTCGCCGCTGGCGTCGCGATGATGCAGCGCAGCCAGGATGGCAAAGGATCCGAAGATCCCGACGAAGGGATCCGAGAATGCGTTCTCCACCGGGACCGGACCGCCCCCCTTGTAGCCGACGAGGCTGTCCAGGCCGGTGGTCGAGGTGACGCTGAGCCCGTAGGTGCGCACCTCGCGCAGCGGTCCGTACAGGCCCGCCGCGGGCATCGAGAACATCACCAGGTCGTGCTTGACCTTGCGCAGTTGCGCGTAGCCGAGGCCGAGCTGCTCCATCACGCCGGGACCGAAGTTCTCGATCACCACGTCCGATTTCGCGATCAGCTCGAGCGCCAGTCGCTTCGCCTGCGGCTGCTTCAGGTTCAACGATACCGAGCCGTTGCCGGCCCAGCAGGCGTGGTTGGACAGGCTGCGGTCGGGACCCGGCACGCCTTCGGCGAAGGGCGGCAGGTTGCGCGTCATGTCGATGCGCGCGCGCGACTCGATCTTGAGCACCTCGGCGCCGAGAAAGCCCAGCGTCTGCCCGGCCACCGGGCCCGCCCAGACCCAGCCGAAATTGATCACCCGGATGCCATTCAGGGGCAATGCGCTGGCCGTCTGATGTTCCGCGCGCGGCGCGCGCGCCCGGCCTTCCCCGCCGTCGCGCGCCGGCGTGCCGATTGCTGCGCCGTCCGGTGCGGCGATCCCGCGCAGCACCTCCCCGGTGTGCTGCCCGAGCAGCGGCGCCGCCGTGCGCGGGCCACCGGGCGAGGCCGGCAGCTTGAAGGGCGCCCCCAGCGTGCGCACGGTTCCCAGCACGGGATGGGCGATGTCGACGAAGAAGTCGCGCGCGGCGAGGTGCGGCTGCTCCGCGGCCTCGGCCACCGTGAGCACGGCCGTCACCGGGCAACCCGCCGCCTGGCACTTCTCCATGATTTCCATCTTGCCGTGCTGCATCGTCCATTCCTCGATGAACGAATAGATCAGGTCGGCGTTCCTGGCGCGCTGGAACATGTCCTGGAACAGTTCGAGATCGGCCCATTCCGGATCGCCCATGACCTTGCGCAACCCGTTCCACTGCCCCGGCTCGAGCGCCAGCATCCAGACGTGCCCGTCCTTGCAGGGCATGATCGTCGCCGGTGCGCCCTGCGGCATGCCCACGCCCGTGCGCTTGTCGAAGACGCGGTCCTGCGCGTAGCCACCGATGTTCTGTCCGCCCACGAACGCGGCCGCGATGGCCTCGGCCGTGGACACGTCCAGGTGCTGCCCGCCGCCCGCCTGCCGCCGACCGTGGACCGCTGCCAGTCCCCAGGCTGCCGCCGCCACCGCGCCGAAGTAATCCGCCGCAAAGGTGCCGTGCTCGAGCGGCGTTTCCTCCGGGCGCCCGCAGTAGCGGCTGCTCGCGCCGGTCAGGTGGTACGCGTTGAGGTCGTGGCCGTTCCAGTCGCTGTAGGGACCGGTCTGGCCGAATGGCGTGATCGAGACCACGACGAGGTCCGGGTTCGCGGCGGCCAGCGTGGTGTAATCGAGCCCCCATGCGCGCATCTGCGCCGGTGCGTTGTTCTCGATCAGCAGATCCGCCCACGCCACGAGACGCAGGAACACCGCCCGCCCCGCCTCGGTGCTCACGTCGCAGCTGATGCCGCGCTTGTTGGTGTTGTTGATGAAGTAGAGCCCGCTCTTCTCGGGATCCGGCACATCGCCCGGAAACGGCCCGGTCGTGCGCGCGGCATCCCCCGCGGGCAGTTCGACCTTGATCACGTCGGCACCGTAGTCGGCAAACAGTTTCGCGCAGAACGGCGCGGAGACCATCTGCCCGAAATCGATGACCTTGATGCCCGCCAGCGCTCCGGCGCTCATGTGCCCACCTCCCGAATCGGGCGCTCCCGCCCCTTGTCCAGCGCCATCCGCCGCGCCCGCGCGGCCAGGACGCTCACACCGCGAACGGATCGTCGATGGTGCGGCCCGTTCCGTCGAGCACCTCGGCGGCGATCAGGCCCTCGAGATGACGCGAATCCCACCAGTTCATCTGCTGCTGCTTGGCGCGGCGGAAGAAGAGCTGGATGTCGTACTCCAGCGTGAAGCCGTAGCCGCCGTGGATCTGCTCGCACTTGGCGGTGACATCGCGAAAAGTGTTGCACGCGAACAGCTTCGCCATCGGCGCCAGGCGCGCGATGGATTTTCCCCTCGTGTGCGCCCAGGCAGCCTCGAGCACCAGGGTTGCGGCGCCCTCGATGACCGCGACCGCATCCGCCATGTAGTGGGCCAGCGCCTGGAAGGAGCCGATCGGCTTGTCGAACTGCTCCCGGCCCTTGGAGTATTCGACCGTGATCTCCAGCGCGCGCTCGGCACCACCGACCGCCTGCGCGGCCAGCAGGATGATCCCCTCGTACATGCATGCCTCCCAGGTCGCCCAGCCCGACTGCGGCGCGCCGAGCCGGTTCGCGACCGGCACCCGGACTCCGTCGAACCGGACCTTGTACTGGGTATCCGAGGCCATCGACAGCTGCTGCTCCAGCGTGACGCCCGGCGCGTCCGTGTCGACGAGCAGCAGGTCGATCGCATCGGGCGCCTCGCCCGTGCGCGCCAGCACGATGAGCTTCTGCGCCGCCCTGGCGTGGAACACGTGCCGCTTCACGCCGTCGAGCCGGTAGCCCTCGGCGCTCTCCTCGGCGCGCAGCTGCACGCCCTGCGGACCGAAGCCGTTGTCGGGCTCGAGCCAGGCCGGCGCGACGATCAGGCCTCCCTGGCCGATCGCCGTGAGCAGGGCGTCCTTCTGCGCCTGGCTGCCGCCCTTCTCGATCGCCAGCGCGCCCATTACCGAGCTCGCGAAGTGCGGACCCGGGGCCAGCGCGCGGCCGAACTCGTGGTAGATGACCGCGCGGTCCAGCATGTCGAGCCCGATACCGCCGTACGCCTCGGGAAGCATCATCGCCAGCAGGCCGGTGTCCTTCATCTGCGTCCACAGGCCGGGAGGAACGCCGAGGGGATCGTTCTCCATGTCGCGCACGACGCGCGTGCTCGAGTGCTCCTCGCAGAGGTTGCGCACCATGTCGCGCAGCAGTTTCTGCTCTTCGGTGAAGTTCAAATCCATGGCTGTCGCCCCTCGCTCAATCGTGTGCAACCATCGGGTGCCGGCATCCCCTCAGGGCTTCCAGCGCTCGTCCTTCCTTTCCCAGGGGTTGTCGTCCCCGTCGCACGGAATCGCCACGCGCGCCCGGCACGAGGTCCTGACCGTGCCCGACACGGATACCGCCAGGTCGAGATCCACCCACCCGCAGCCCGTGTCGTCCGCCGCGGCGCGCGTCACGCGCCCGGAGAGAATCATCTCGTCGCCGGGAAAAACCGGCTCGCCCATGCGGAACTTCATGCGACCGAGCCGCCCCCTCGGGCCGGTCCAGTCGGTGACGTAGCGCTCGAACCACGCGGCGTTGTTGGGCGTGTTGATGAAGATGTCCCTGACACCGTTGCGGCTGATCGCGAATTCGCGGTCGTGGTGCATCGGGCGCCAGTCGCGGCTCGCGAGCGCGCCCAGTACCACCGTGGTCGCGGTGACCTGGTGCGCCAGCGGCGGCAGCTCGTCGCCCTCCCTGACCTGCTCCAGGGTCAGTATCCTGGGCTCGCCGATGCTCATGCTGCGGGCCTCCGGTAGCCGAAGCAGTCGTAGGTGTCGCGGCCCACGAACTCGCCATGCTGGTTGTGGCACTCGAGGTCGATCACCCAGAACCGGCCCACACCGACGCGCGTGGTCTTCACCGCGCTGACCGAGCGCAGCACCTGGTGGGCGCGCAGCCGGTCGCCGGGACGCACCGGCACGCCGAAAACGGTTTCGTTGCCGGCGATGATCGCCTCGGGCAGGTCGAACAGGCGCTTGAGGTCGAAATGCAATTGCAGCGCCAGCTTCTCGCCGCTCGCCCCCGGCACCCAGTAGTGCGGCCGGAACCACACCGACATCATCGTCGGCGGCGTGATCCAGCCGTGCGTGATCTCGCGCGCGACCGCCTCGTCCCAGTACAGCGGATTGCCGTTCTGCACCGCGGCACAGGTGTTGTAGACATAGGCCATCTCGATCGGGAAGCTCGATTCCTCGGCGTGCTGCGCGACGCCGATCAGAGCCTGCACCGCGGCCGGGATCCCGTTGCTCGCCTCATCCATGTCCGTTGCCTCCGGCCGGTCCGGCGCTGTTGCGTTCATTCCACGACACCGTCACGACGCAGGCGCGCGATTTCCGTCGCATCGAAGCCCGCATCGCCCAGCACGGCATCGGTATCGGTGGCTCCCGCGGCGGCGACCTGGTGCGGCTGGCATTCGCGCGCGTTGCCGGCCAGCACGGGCGCGAGCTGGCGAAAGGCGCCATGCACCGGGTGCCGCGCCTCGACGAAACTGCCGCGCGCCGCGAAATGGGCATTCGCGGCCACCTCGGCGACTCCCAGCACCGGGGTCACGCAGGTGTTCTCGCCCGCGAGCAGCGCGGTCCATGCGTCGCGGTCGCGCGCGAGGAACTTCTCGCTCAATACCGCTTTCAGTTCGTCCTGCCGCGCGTCGTCGTACTGCGCCGCGGCCAGCGCATCCACGCCGAGCAGGCGGCACAGGTTCGCGAAGAAGCGCGTCTCGATCGCGCCCACCGCTAGCGCGCCGCCGTCGCGTGTGGCGTAGACGCCGTAACAGGCATATTTCCCGGTGAGCAATGCGCTCCCCGGTCCCGTTTCGACACCGGTCGCGAGGTATTCGTCGACGTGGAGCGACATCAGGTTGAGCACGCCGTCGGTGATCGCGACGTCGAGATATGCCCCCTCGTCGCAGCGCAGCCGGTTCACCAGCGCCGCCACGATCGCGAGCGCTGCGTGCATGCCGCCTCCGGCGCTGTCGGCCACCGTGGCGCCGGGGATCGCGGGACGACCCGCCGCATCGCGGCCGCTGCAGGCGAGAAAGCCGCCCATCGCGAGATAGTTGATGTCATGACCCGCCCATTGCGCGCACGGACCGTGCTGCCCGTAGCCGCTGGTCGAGCAGTACACGATGCGCGGGTTGTGCGCGCGCAGCTGTTCGTAGCCGACGCCGATGCGCTGCGCGACCCCGGGACGGAAGCTCTCGATGAGCACGTCGCTCGCCCGCGCGAGGCGGTAGACGGTGTCGCGGCCCTCGGCCGATTCCAGGTCGACGCGGATCCTGCGCGTGCCGCGTCCCGCGCCATAGGCGTGATACACCGGCTCGGTCTGCTTCTGCCCCTTGCGCGAGACCGGCGCGACCTTGATGACCTCCATGCCGTAGTCGGCGAGGATGCGCGAGGCGCGCGCCGCCGGGCCCACGCTGGCCAGGTCGAGCACCTTGAACCCCTGCAGGAAGGACATCGCGGCGCTCCCTGCTCAGAAGTTCTTCGGCAGGCCGAGATGACGGCGCGCGATGATGTTCTTCTGCACCTCGGAACTGCCACCGCCGATGGTGTCGATCACCGTGTACGTGTAGCAGCGTTCCGGACGCCCCCGCAGCGGCGCGTCCTCGGTATCCAGCGCGAGCTGCGCCCCCGGCCCGACAATGTCCATCGTGGCGTTGGCGATGCGCAGCGACAGTTCCGTCGCGTAGAGCTTGTAGCAGGACGCCTCGACGGTCGGCGTCTTGCCGCCCTGCATCGCGGCGCTGATGAACTTGACGCCCAGCAGGCGGCCGACCTCGCACTCGGTCGCCAGTTGCGCGATGCGCTGGCGGATCACCGGATCCTCGCGCAGCGGCTTGCCGTCTCGCGTCGTGCGCTTGACGTAATCGGCGAGCAATTCCATGCGCGCGCGGATCGGCGAGAAGGTGAACAGCGTGAATCGCTCGATGTCGAGCGCCTCGGCAATGTACTGGAAGCCCCGGTTCAGTTCGCCGACGCGATACTCGTCGGGGACGTAGACGTCGTCGAAGAACACGCCGTTGGTGCGCTCCCCGCCCATCGTGTACATCGCGTGCACCGTGAGCCCCGGGTGGTTCATCGGCACCAGGAACAGCGTGATGCCATTGTGCTTGGGCCGGGTGGGATCGGTGCGTGCGCCGACCCAGTACCAGTCGGCGAAATGCGCCGAGGTGGTGAAGATCTTCTGTCCGCTGAGCACCCAGCCATCGCCGCTGCGCTCGGCCTTGAGGCGCATTGCCGCGGAATCGGATCCCGCGCCGGGCTCGGAATATCCCACGGCGAACTCGATCTCGGCGTTGAGGATCTTCGGCAGGAACTCCTGTTTCAGCTTTTCCGATCCCACGTTGATCAGCGTCTTGCCGACGATGCCGACACCCTTGCCGATGCCGGGAGCGCCGACGGCGGAGAGCATCTCGTTGAGCAGGTATTCGTAGATGCCGCTGCCGTCCTGCCCGCCATGCTCCCTGGGCCACGTGATGCCCAGCCACCCGCGCTCGGCGATCTTCTTCATGAATGCGCGCCGTTCCGGCGTGTCGCAGACCTGCGCCATGTTCTCGCGACTCACATCCATCACGTCGCGCGACTCGTTCTCCTTGAGGAACTGGTCGACCTGGCGGATGAATTCACGTTCCTCGGTGGAAAATTCGAATTCCATGTCCGTCTGTCCCCTGCAAAACCCAGTGCGTTGGTCGGATTCTAGCGATGTGCGCGCCCGCATCGAGCGCGGCAGCACGCCTTAACAGGCCAAATCGGTATCACAAATGGACACCGGTGCGTTCCCCTAGTCCCTGGCCGCGGCGGCGCCCAGCGCGCCGGAACCGCGGATCGCCGCCACGCGGGCGTCGTCGCAGCCCAGCACCTCGCGCAGCACCTGCTCGGTGTGTTCGCCGGCCACCGGCGCGCGTGCCGGCGGCAGCAGCTGCTCGCCCACGAAGTGCACCGGAAACGACAGCATGTCGGCACCGTGCGTCTCGTGCGGCAGCAGATCGAAGCGCGCCTTGAACTGCGGGTCGTCGACGATGTTCTGCGGCGTGTTGACCGGCGCGATCGGCGTGTTGGCGCGGGCGCTGAACTCCATCCACTGCGCCGAGGTGCGCGAACGGAATATCTCGCGCAGTTCCCGCTGCAGCTCGCGGTTGCCGCGCGCGTGGTCGGCATAGCGTGATCCCGGCCACTTCTCGAACAAATCGCCGCGCCCGACCCCCTCGCAGAAGTTCTTCCAGAAGGCCTGCTCCGAGGCCATGAACAGCACGTGGCCGTCGCTGGAGGCGTATATCTGGTAGCGCACGCCCTCCTTCATGCCGGCCGTCGCCACGGGCCGCCGCTCGTAGCCGTCGGCCTTGTTGCCGGTGACCACGTCCTGCGGACGTGCGTAGGCGAGGTGACTCTCGCAGCGATACCAGTCGAAGAACGCCGCCGCATCGCTCTGCCCCAGCTCCATCATGCAGCCGGCGCCGGTGGCGCGTGCGCGCAACACGCCGGCCAGCACCGCGAGCCCGCCGAACAGTGGCGCCGCGTTGATGCCGATCGAGACGTGCTCGGGTATGTAACAGAAGCCCTCCTCGTCGTAGGCGGGCGTGACCGCGCCCGACCAGGTGTCGTAGGCGATCCCGTGCGAGGGCATGTCCTTGTAGGGACCCGTCATCCCGTATCCCGACACCGTGCAGAAGACGATCGCCGGATTGACCTTGCGCAGATCCTCGAACCCCAGCCCCAGCTTGGCGAGCACCCCGGGGCGCATGGCCTCGATCACCACATCGGCATCGCGCACCAGTTCGCGATAGAGCTCCTTGCCGGCCTCGGTCTTCAGGTCGAGCGTGATGCTCTTCTTGCCCCGGTTCAGGTGGTAGTGCATCAGCGAGACACCCTCGATGATGGGCCAGGTCATCTCGCGGATGTAGTCGCCGTCCGGCGATTCGACCTTGATCACGGTCGCGCCGAGGTCCGCGAGCGATGTCGTGATCGCCGCGGCCCCGAGCAGGGAGCTCTCGATGATCCGCAGCCCCTGCAGTGGCATGTTCGAGGAATTCATGTCGCGTTCTCCCGGCGTGTGCTGTGGAAGGCACGAGTCGCGCCGCGGCACAGCCGCTGCGTTCGTCGCGCATCGACGACCAAGATATTCAAGACCGCAGACGGGCTCAGCCCTGTGGCAACTCGGTTGTGGCCAAAGTGGTATCAGTTCGGGACAACCGCTGACCGGGGGTGCTACGCGTCGCCGGCCTCGATGGCGCCGGCGGCGACGGCCCGGTCGAACTCCGGCCCCGACAGGCCGAGCAGTCCGCGGAACACCTCGCTGTTGTCGTGTCCGCGCGCGCGGCCGGTGTCGTGCGTGCGGCCCGGCGTGGCCGTGAGTCCGAGCGGGATGCCCGGGGCCAGCACGCTGCCCTTGCGCAGGTGGACGATGCGCTCGAAGAAGCCGCGCTCGGCGAGGTGCGAGTCGCGCGCCAGCTGGTCCTCCACGTCCTGGACCACGCCCGCCGCGATACCCGCGGCTGCCAGGCGTCGCATCAGCGCGTAACGATCCTGCGACGCCGTCCAGGCGCCGATCAGGCGGTCGAGCTCGGCGGCGTGCACTCGCCGGGCAGCAGCGGTGGCAAAGCGTTGATCCCGGAGCCATTCCGGGCGCCCGAGCAGTTCGCAGAAGCGCGCCCATTCGGGCTTGCCCGCGACCGCGATCACGCACCACCGATCGTCCCCGAGGCAGGGATAACAGCCCTGCGGCGCGTGATCGGGCGAGGCATTTCCCAGGCGTTGCGGTTCGCGCCCCTCGGCCAGGCACGCGAGCGCCAGGTGTCCGATGGCGGCGACGGTCGACTCGAGCTGCGACAGGTCGATGTGCTGCCCTTCCCCGCTGTCGCGGCGATGCTCCAGTGCCGCCATGATCGCGCACAGGCCATGCAGGGCGCTGAGCGGATCGGGATAGGCGAACTGCGTCATCGTGCAGGCGCGATGCGGGAAACCCGAGACACTCGCGATCCCGGACAGCGTCTCGATGTTCGGCCCCCAGCTCACGTAGTGATGATCGGGGCCGCTGTCGCCGTAGCCCGTGCTGCTGAAGAGCACGAGCGCGGGCTTCATGCGCGCGAGCTCCCCGAAGCCGAGCCCGAACTTCGCGAGCATTCCCGTGCTGTTGTTGTCGATCACCACATCGGCGGCGCCGACGAGCCGGCGCGCCAGCGCGGCGCCAGCGGGCACCGTGAGGTCCAGCGACACGAAGCGCTTGCCCGCGTTCCAGTCCGTGAACCACGGTGACAGCTCGGGCTGCACGCCCCGCTCGGGCTCGCGCGGCGGGATGTAGAGCCGCGTGACGTCCGGAAAGGACCTGGATTCGACCTTGATCACATCGGCGCCGCACCACGCCATGAAGCGCCCGATCCAGGGACCGGCCATGCCCGCCCCGAACTCGATCACGCGCACACCCGCGAGCGGTGCGCCCGGCGTGAGGCACCGCGCTGCGTCGCGCGGCGCGACCGCGCGGGCCAGCAGCGCCGCGAGCTGGGCGTCGTGCTCTCCGGCGCGGGGCGCCGCGCCCCGCGGCGCGCAGGGCGTTCGCGAGAGACGATACGCGGGGCCGGGCATCCGCACGCGACTGCCGTCCGGCGGCGCGGACTCGACAAAGAACCCGCGCGCGGCCAGGTGGGTGTCGCGGCACATCTCGCTCACCGTGCGCAGCGGGCTCATCGCGAGATGGCGACGCTGGCCCTCGCGGTAGAGTTCCTCGACCGTGAAGCGCGCGGTGTGCTCGCGGATGAAGATGTCCAGCAGCTCGCGGTAGGGCTGGCGCAGCAACGAGGATCCCTCGAACATCGGGTCGAGGATCTCCTCGTTGCCCGTGGTCTCGTGCACCCAGCGCGCCAGCGCCTTCCAGTGCAGCGGGCGATTGACCATCAGGTAGATCTCGCCATCGATGCACGGGTACGTGCCGGAGGGTACCGAGGAGAAGGTACCGGTGCCGAAGCGCTTGGGAACGATGCCGTCGTCGAGCCACTTGCCCGCACCGCAGATGCTGGTGACCGCGAGCACCGCCTCCTGCATCGAGATGTCGACGTGCTGCCCATGACCGGTGAGCGCGGCGTGGCGCTGCGCGATCAGGCTGCCCGCCGCGGCCAGGGTCGAGGCCGAAACGCAGGCCTGCGAACCGGCCAGCGTCACGGGCGGATCCGCGGGATCGCCCGTCACGACCATGGCGCCGCCCATCGCCATCGCGACGATGTCGGCCGCCGGAAAGTCCCGGTGCGGGCCGCTCTGTCCAAAGGCGGTGATCGATGTCAGTACCAGCGCCGGATTCGCCTGGCGCAGACGATCGTACCCCAGGCCGAGCGCGGCGAGCCGTCCCGGCGCCAGCGACTCGATCAGCACGTCCGTGCCGCGCGCCAGCTCCAGCAGGGTGTCGCGCCCCGCCGTCGTGCCGAGCGCCAGCGTGACGCTCTTCTTGCCCGCGTTCATGTAAGCGTGCAGAAAACCGCCGCCGGCATCGCGCACCGGGTCGCCGCCGGGCGGCTCCACGAGGATGACCTCCGCCCCCAGATCGGCGAGCAGCCTGCCGCAATAGGCGCCGGCGACGCCGGCGATCTCGAGCACGCGCCGCCCGCCGAGGGCCCGCGGCGTGATGCTGTTCACTCGTGCGGTCGGTAATCGCTCAGCTTGCTGCCGGTCCAGTGCTTGAAAGCACGCCGGAAGTTGCTGACGCTGTTGTAGCCGAGCAGGAAGCCGATTTCCTTCGGCGTCAGCGCGGTGAACTGCAGGTATTGCAGGGCGAGGTCGCGGCGGGTGTCATCGAGGATCTGCTGGTAGGTCAGATTCTCCTTCTCCAGTCGGCGGCGCAGGGTGCGCGAGCCCATGCGCAAGCGCGCCGCCATCTGTTCGACCGTCGGGAACTCGCCGGGCTTCTCGACCAGTGCGCTGCGGATGCGGTTGGCGAGGTCATCGCCTTCGGCGAGCTGGCTGGCGTGGTGCTGGCACTGCTGTTCGCAGAGCTTGAAGACTTCGGAGTTCGCCAGGCTGATCGGGTCGTTGAGGTGCTGGATATCGAAGTACACCAGCGTGCGCGGTTGATCGAAGTACAACGGACAGTCGAAGCGACGCTGGTAAGCCGCGATGTTGGCCGGTTGCGGATAGGCGAGGCGCATCTCGCGGATCGGGAACGGGCGGTTGCTGATGCTGGAGGCGAGACTGATGGTCTGGCTGACGAATTCCTCGACCGCGAATGGCAGGAGATTTCCCAGGGGAAACATCTCGCGAATCTCGGAAAACCACTTGCCGTCCCGGATCTCGTTGCTCGTGGTGATCACGCGCTCGTTCAGTGTCGTGTACTTCAGGAAGAGCTTGCGCGATTGTTCGAGCGTCGAAGCGGTGAGCGCCGCGTAGCCCAGCACGCCGAGGTCGCTCACCTTGAACTCGGCGCCCATGGCGATGCCGAGCCGCGGATCGTTCGTCAGGCGCAGCATGTTGCCGACAATCTTGCGGAAATCGCCGGGCTCGATCGCAACATCACCCTCGCCGATCCGGACCGCCTCCAGACCCGTGCCCGCCAACACCTGCTCGTTGGCGAAGCCGCGGGCAGCCATCCGGGCGAGGTAGAAACCGATACGATTGCCGACGTGAAGTTTGCTCGTTGTCATCTGCTGAAGCGGGTCACCGATGGAGGCAGGCTCGACGCGGGGTCGTGCGCGGCGTGCCAAGGATGCCAGCATCGGCCATCAAGTCAACCCGAAGCCGTCGTGTCCGCCGCCGCGCGAGACGAGCGCGCAGGCTCTCAGTCGGAGGATGGCAGTGGCTTCGCTTCCTTCAGCACCAGCTGCTCGCCATCCACCGCCAGCGAACCATCGCCCGGCTTGACGCACAGCAGTTCCAGAGCGCCCGCGGCATTGACGTAGCGCTTGCCGAGCAGGGTGCCGCCGGCGCTGCCCGGCGCGGGCACCGCACCCGCAGGCGGCGTTTGCGCCGCGGGTATCATGGGCACT
>OEIV010000610.1_pt1 | contig 18781 bp, 17 predicted proteins | sample 1539231 | NCBI WGS metagenome assembly OEIV01 (sample SAMN03794762, study PRJEB22550) | activated sludge metagenome | feature: wastewater treatment plant; material: activated sludge; isolation source: Wastewater treatment plant of a petroleum refinery complex | place: Argentina: Buenos Aires ...
GGCGAGAAGACCACCGCGTCGGGGCTCGGGTCGCGGCGCACGTCGAACGGGAGCTTGCCCACGGTCTGGGTCGCGTCGATCAGCAGCCGCGCGCCCTTCGTGCGGGCGAGCGTGCAGATGAGGTCGGTCGGCTGGACGGTCCCGGTCTCGTTGTTGGCCGATTGCACGACGACCAGCGCGGTGTTGGTGTCGATCAGGTCCGCGAGCGCGATGGGGTCGATCACGCCCTCGCGCGACACCGGCGCGAGACGAATCTCGACGCGCGATGCGCCGGGCCCGGCGGCAAGGTGGTCGCACAGGTCGCGGATCGCGTGGTGCTCGACGGGAGTGGTGACGATGTTGAGCGGCGTCGCGACCGGGCCCGGTCCCCGCGCGGCCGCGAGCGATTCGAGGCGTCCGCGGATCGCGAGGTCCAGCGCCTCGGTCCCGCCGCTGGCAAGCACGATCTCACGGGGCTTGGCGTTGACGAGGGCGGCGAGCGACGCGCGGGCCAGTTCGACGGCGGGGCGGGCGGCCTGCCCGCCGCGGTGCACGCTCGAGGGGTTGTGCCACAGCTCGACCAGCGCCCGCTCCACGGCGCGCACCACGCCCGGCGTGGGCTTCGTCGTCGCGTTGTGGTCGAGGTTGATCATGTGATACGTGAAGAACACACCAGCTGCGGCACAATTCAACGCAGTGAACTCGGGAAGGAGATTGAAATCGAAGCACTCGAAGATCACGAAGGAGAGCCGAACTCAGAGGTACCAGAGGAGATTGGAGGAACGCGGAGGTGCGCGAAGAATCTCGGAGGAATTCAGGGAGCAGAGCGCGCCGGATTCGATCTGATACTTCGCCGCGTTCTCCTTGCCATGGATTGCGGGCCTGTATGGCGCCCGCGTTCTCTCCAGTCTCGGCCCACCATCTTCCTCTGAGTTCCTCCGCCTTCCTCTGCTTCCGGCCGGTTCTTCTCCGCGCACTCCGTTTACTCCGCGGTGAATCCGCTTCAACCCGCCCGAATCATGTTGCGTTCCAGGACGTCGCGCACGCTCACGCCCTTCCTGTCCATGCCCTGGTGCGGCACGCCGAGCGCATCCAGCACGCCGTAGCCCAGCCCGATGTGGATCAGGATCCACGCGATCAGTTCCGGGCGGGTCGCGTCGGGCACCTTGTGCTGCTTTTGGGCCGCCGCGATCTCGCGCTTCAGGAACCCGTGCAGTTCGGTCATGTGCTCGACGACGGCCTTCTTGATCTCGGCGTCATTCACTTCGGTGATCGCCTGCAAGAGCACGCGGTAGGCGAAGCGCCCCTTCTCGACCATCGGGTTGTGATCCAGCAGCCGCCGCACGCGCTCCGCCGGGTCCTTCGCGCCCTTGAGCAGCTCCTGCCATTCCTTCAGCGTCTGAGACGCCGACGTGCGGATCAGCTCGATGAAGAGGTCGCGCTTGGACTTGAAGTGCCTGTAGATGATGGGCTCGGTCACGCCCGCGGCCTTCGCCAACTGCGCCGTCGTCGCCCGCGCGTACCCGGACCGGGCGAACAACTCGGCGGCGGTGTCCAGCAACTGCTCACGACGCTTCTGGGCGGTCAAACGTGCCATGCGGCGCTCCCTGGGGCTTGTGCGCAAGGTTAGCAGGCGTTCACCTCGCCCGTCCGCCTCCCGACCCCTTCTCCGCACCAGAATCATCCACAAATCGCCCGCGCCCACGGATCGGCGCGGGGTCATACCCGCCCCGAGCAAAGGGATGACAGCGCAGCACCCGGCGCAGCGCCAGCCACGACCCCTTGATCGGACCAAACTCGTTGAGCGCGTCGATCGCGTAATTCGAGCACGTCGGCACGTAGCGGCACTGGCGCCCCACCATCGGCGAGAGCGTCCCCTGATAGATCCGCACCAAGAGCACCAGCGGCCAGACGCTCAATCGCCTCAGCCACACCGCCCAGCGCCCCGCCCCCCGCGCGTTCGAGCCTCCGCTCTCGACCCCGCTCATCACCCGCGCTCCCGGCGCTTCATCGATCGCGCGTGCAGCTCCGCCGCCAGCCCGTCCAGCCACTCCCGGCATTGCTCCAGCGTCATCCCCACCAGCGCCTCGGTGGCGTGGAACGACACGACCGCGTCATACCCGCACGCGCCTCCCGTCCCTTCCACCGCGCCCTTTCCCGATTCCCGCGCCATCCAACGCGGCAGGTCGTGCTGGACCATGCGGAACGCCTCGCGCGTCAGGCGCTTGGCGCGGTTCCGCGCCACCGCCGTCCCCACCCGGCGCGATACCGCAAGCCCCAGCCGCCAGTGCGGGAGCTCGTTGGGACGGATCGACAGCGTCATCGGCCCGCGCACGGCGCGCAGGCGATACCCGTACACGCCCTGGTACTCGCGTGCGTGCGTCAATCGCCTCGACTTTGGGAACGAAAACAGCGGCACGGGGAAGGGTATGAGCCGATCGCGCCGCCCGCCCCGCGCCCCTCTTGCTACTTCTTCCTGTTATCCCCCGACGACTTGTCCGGGTGCGGCGGCACGGGCGTCACGGACCTCGGGTCTTCCTTGATCAACCCCTGCAGGTGCTCGATCGCGGCGTTGAGCTGGCGGTCCTCGCCGTTGAACGTCTCGTGCGGCAGGTTATCAACCACGATGTCGGGGTCAACGCCATGCCCCTCGATCAGCCACGCGCCCTCCGGCCCGTACACGCCGTATTCCGCCGCCGTCGCGATCCCGCGATCGACCAGGAAGTTGCTCGACGACAGCCAGATCTCGCCGCCCCAGGTGCGCGTGCCCATGACCTTGCCAAGGCCCAGGCGGCGGAAGCCCTCGGCGATCGCCTCGCCGTCGGAGCCCGAGTTCTCGTCGCACAGCAGGACCATGTGCCCGCGGAAGGCGTACTGCATGTTCCAGTAGGGCTCGCCCGCGCGTCCCTGCCAGAAGAACCACGCCTTGCGCAAGAGACGCGACAGGATCCAGCTGTCGATGTTGCCGCCCCGGTTGTTGCGGACGTCGAGGATCAGGCCCTGGCGCTGGAAGACCGGGTAGAAGTGGCGGGCCCAGTCGGCCATGTCGCCCGAGCCCATGGCGCGCAGGTGGACGTAGCCGATCGTGCTGTTCGACGCCTCGTCGACGATCTTGCGGCGCTGGTACTCCCACTGGTCGTAGCGCAGGTCGCCCTCGCTCCCCATCGAGATGGGCGTCACGACGTGCTTGCGCGTCTCGCCCGTCGCGTGCTTCACCTCGATCAAGACCTGCCTGCCCGCCTGGTTCCTGAGCAGCGCGTGGATGTCCGGCGCGGAGAGCGCCTCTGTGTCGTTCACCTTCGTGATCACGTCCCCCACCCGGATGTTCATGCCCGGCTGCATCAGAGGCCCGGTCCGCGAGGGCTCGTCGGGATCGGAGATGAACATCCGGTCGATCTTGAACCCGCCCGCGGCCTGGTCGCGTGTGAACGTCGCGCCCAGCGACGCAGGCTGCACGTCGTCGGGCCCGCGCCGCGTGTCGCCGCCGCGCACGAAGATGTGCAGCGCCGAGAGCTCCGCCACCATCTGGGCGATCACGTCGGAGAGCTCCTCGCGCGTCGAGACGCGATCGACCAGGGGCATGTACTTATCGAGCATCCCGCGCCAGTCCACGCCGTGCATCTTGCGGTCGTAGAAGTAGTCGCGCTCCAGGCGCCACGCCTCGACGAACATCTGACGCCATTCCTCGCGCGGCGTCATCGCGAACTGCCAGCCCGAGAGGTCGACGCCCGCCTTCGACAGGTCGGCGTTGGGACCGCTCCCCGCGTCGATCACGAACAGCGCGTCGCCCTTGCGCACCAGCACCAGCTTGCCGTCGGCGCTGGGCTCGGCGCTCCCGAGATCGCCCACGATCGCCTTGGCCTCAAACTCGCGTTTTTTCAGCGTGTCGGCGTCGATGTCGAGCGCCATCAGGCTCGTCTTCGCCTCGTCGCCCGAGCCCGACGAACGCCAGAACAGCCGCTTCTCGGTCGCGAACAGGCCGCTGTAGTTGCCGGGCGGCACGGGCACGTCGATCAGCCGCTCCTGGATGCCGTTGGGGTCGATCTCGATCGGCTTGGGCGCCTCCTTCTTGTCGTCCTTCTTGGCGTCGTCCTTCTTCTCGCCGTCCGCCTCGCCCGACTTGGCTTCCGGTTTCGCCTCGTTCTTCTTGACGTCCGTCGCGGGCGCCCCGGGCTTCTGCTCGTCCTTCTTGACCTCTTCCGGCTTGGATTCTTCCTTCTTGGCCTCTTCCTTGGCCGTCACCAGTTCGTCCGTGCGATCAAACGGCGAGCGAAGCCCGGGCTTGAGCGCCACCGCCATCAGCTTGCTCCGCTTGTCGAAGTACGGCTCGGGCGCCAGCGTTCCCCACGGGCTCCCCACCACCGTCTCGAAGTTGCGATCCGAGATGAAGTAGACCCAGTTCCCGTCCGGGCTCCACGCCGGCGAATAGCTGTCGAACCGATCGCTGGTCAGCACCGTCGTCGCCTTGCTCGCGATGGTGTACACCTTCACCTGGCGGTAGGTGTTGGGCGCGATGACGGCGTACGCCAGGTGCGCGCTGTCCTTCGACCACACCAACCCCTCGATGTTGTCGACGGTCGATTCGTCGATCTTGGTCGACACGCCCGCCTTCACGTCGTGGATGAACAGGCGGAAGTGCTTGTCGTGGTGCGCGATGTAGTTGCCGTCGGGCGACGGGACCCCCTCCCAGCGCAGCACCTCCGCGTCGCTGGTGACCTTCTTGGCCGCGCCGCTCCCGTCGGCGTTGAGGGTCCAGAACTCGACCTCGCCGGGCGAGTTGGGCTGGTCGGATTGATCGCTCAGCACCAGCAGCGTCTTGCCGTCGGGCATGAACCGCGCGTCGCGATAGCGGACGCCCGCGCCGCGCGTCGCCTCGATCGTCCGCCCGCCGCGATTCAGGTGGCGCGGCGTGACGAAGACCTGCCCGCGGGCCGTCATCACCACGCGGTCGCCGCCGGGCGAGAGGTGGGCCGAGGTCATGTAATCCGCCGGCTTCTTCACCCACTTCTCGCGCGTCTGGTCGAAGTCCGACGCCAGCGTGATCGAAACCGCCGCCGTGTTCCCGCTCGAAAGCTCGAGCAGGTACACGTCCGCGCCGAGCTGGTACGCGATCTTGCCGTCGCGTAGCGAGGGCGACGCCGCGTCGATCCCGACGTGCTTGGTGTGCTGGCGCAGGTCGCCGCCGCCCGCGTCGCACGACCACACGTTCATCGTGCCGTCGCGATCCGTGATGAAGTACAGGCGATCCTTCCACCACATCGGCGCCGTGCTCTCGCCCTCATAGTCGGGGAAGAGCTTGGTCGCCTCGCGGGCGGCGCCCGTCTGGGGCGCCGGGAACTTCCAGAGTTGGCGGGCCGTGCCGCCCTTGTAGCGCTTGGTGAAGCTCCCCTGCGACACGCGCGTGAAGTACAGCGAGCCGTCCGGCGCGTACACGCCGTCGACCGCCTGGGCCAGGGGGACGCGCGTCACGCCGCTGGCCGCAAGATCGATCGACACGAGCTGCACCGCCGGGAGCGTCGAGTACCGGCGCGTGCTGTACACCAGCGCGCCCGACGGGTCGAACGTCACCGGCAGCGCCCGCGCGCCCTCGTACGTCCGCCGCGTCGGCAGCCCGCCCGCCAGCGGCATGGTGTACACCTCGGTCGGCCCCTCATACGTTGCGGCAAACGCCAGCGTCTTGCCATCGCCGGAGAACACCGCGCGCGTCTCCTCGCCCGGGTGCGTCGTCAGCCGCGACGCCACGCCCCCCGAGATCGGCACGCTCCACAGGTCTCCCTCGGCCGTGAACACGATCCGGTCCGGCCCCAGCGCCGGATACCGGTAATACCCCTTCAGATCCGCCGACTGGGCAGAAACGCCCAAGGGCAGCGACGCGAGCGCGACAAGAACAGCGGCAGAGAGTCGGATGTTCATGGCTGATTTGGCTCCGTTTTCGGACGCTAGAGCGTACCGCCCCTGGGCCCTCCGCGTTGCGGCCTGTAACGACTGCAACGTCCCCGCCGCCCGTGACGCCCGCGCCGCGCAATCCTCGTGCGCCGCCCATGACAAGCACCGCCCCGGAGTTCATGCCACGCGACATCCTGCCGATGCTCGATGCGTGATCGCGCCCCCGTGGAGGGCGCGCGGAGGTGATCGTGGGCAAACGCAGACGAGGTTGGAGCGTGCTCTCCCGCGGCGAATCGCTGCTGGCGTCCGCCGCCGCGCCCTTGGCCGGCCTGCTCGTCGTCGCCGCCGGCGGCCTGGGGTGGGTCACCGTCCGCCATCATCAACAGACCATCAACGACATGACCGAGCGTTCGGCCGCCATCAGCGCCGAGCTCGCAGCCCGCACCCTCGACGACCTCATCGCCCAGGACAAGGCCTCGCTCATCCGCTCCACGCTCGCCGAGATCGCCACCTCCGCCGAGCTCGCGCGCGCACGCCTCGTCGACGAGAAGGGCGCGATCGTCGAGTCGTTCGAAGCCCCCGACGCCACGCCCGCCGACACCGCCTCCATCAGCGCCGAACTCCGCCAGACCATCGATTCCCGGCGCCTCTGGCTCGAGGTCGACCCCGCGGTCTCCGTCGATCCCTCCACCGACCAGGCCATCATCGGCATGGGCGCGATCGGCGGCGGCGCGCTCCTCGTCGGCCTCTTCACGTACCGCGGCGTGCGGCGCAAGCTGCGCGCCATCGGCGCCGTGCAGGACGCGCTCCTGGCCGCCCACGAGGGCCTCACCGACCCCGAGCTGCTCGCGGTCGACGCCCGCTTCGGGCCCGCCGCCGTCGCGTGGAATGCGCTGCTCGACCGCGCCGCGCGGGGCGCGCTCGATTCCGCCGCCGCACCCATCGCCGAGTCCTCGGGCGTCGACGCCCTGGCCGTCGGCGCCTGCGACGCCCTCTGGACCGGCGTCATCGTTGTTGATAGCCACGCCAAGGTTCGCTACCTCAACGGCGCGTGCTCCACCCTCCTCTCCGTCAAGCGCGATGAATCCATCGGCACCGACATCCAGAACGTCATCAAGGACGAGCTCGTTCTGGCCGCCGTCCGCGACGGCGCCAAGGCCGGAAAGCTCGCCAAGCCCCGCCTCACCTTCGAGCTCGAGCGCGGCGGGCCCGACCCCGCGGGACGCGGCGTGCTCCGCCTCACCCTCCGCTCGCTCCGCGACGAGGCCGGCGCCATCCTCATCGTCGTCGAGGACGTCACCCAGCAGCGCGTCGCCGAGGAATCCCGCGGCTCGTTCGTGGCCCAGGTCACGCACGAGCTCCGCACGCCCCTCACCAACGTCCGCCTCTACCTCGAAACCCTCCACGACGAGGGCGAGACCGACCCCTCCGTCCGCGCCAAGTGCATCAACGTGATCGGGCAGGAGACCCGACGCCTGGAACGCGTCGTGCAGGACATGCTCAGCGTCTCGGAGATCGAGGCCGGCTCCTTCAAGCTCCACGTCGACGACGTGCGCACCGACGAGATCTTCGAGGAGCTCCGGCAGGACTACACCGCCCAGGCCCAGGACCGCGAGATCCGCCTGGTCTTCGACCTGGCCCCCAAGCTCCCGGTCCTTCAGGCCGACCGCGACAAGATCTCCCTGGCCCTTCACAACCTCGTCGGCAACGCGCTCAAGTACACCCCCGTCGGGGGCGAGGTCCGCGTCAAGGCCGAGGAGGCCGACGGACGCTTCATCGTTCACGTCTCCGACAACGGCATCGGCATCAAGGACGACGAGCACGAACTCATCTTCGAGAAGTTCTATCGCGCCAAGGACCAGCGCATCAACGCCATCGTCGGCTCCGGCCTCGGCCTGGCCCTGGCCCGCCAGGTCATCCGCATGCACGCCGGAGACATCACCGTTCAGTCGCAGCTCAACAAGGGAAGCACGTTCACGCTCAGCGTCCCGCTCCATCCGGGCGCGGCGGCGGCGAGCGTCACCAAGGCCGCCGCGTAGCGCATGGATATCCAAGAATCCAGACAAGGCGCCGTCACCGTCCTGAAGCCGATGGGCCCCATCGTGCTCGGAGACGCCGACCAGTTCCGCGCCGCCGCCACCGACGCCCACGCGCGCAGCCTCGGACGCTACGTCGTCGACGCCTCCTCCGTCGCCTACGTCGACAGCCAGGGGCTCGAAGCCCTCCTCGACGCTTCCGAAGCCCTCGCCACCGGCGGCCAGTGCCTCCGCCTCTGCGGCGCCAACGAGACCCTCCGCGAAGTCCTCGAACTCACCGGCCTCTCCGACTCCTTCGAGCACTACGAAGACGTCAACGCCGCGGCAAGGAGCTTCCTGTGAGCGCCCTGCCCCCCTCCAATCCCGGGCCCAATCCCACCCCCGATCCATCGCCCCGCCCGCGCCTGGGCGAAGCGCTGGTCGAGCAGGGCGTCCTCACCCGCGAACAGCTCGATTCCGCCCTCGCCCAGCAGAAACGCTCCGGGCGCATGCTCGGCGAGATGCTCGTGCAGGAAGGCATCATCTCCCCCGCCGTCCTCGTCCACACCCTCGCACGCTGCGCCGGCTTCCGCGGCTGCGCGCTCCGCCACGGCCTCATCGACCCCGCCGTCGCCAAGCTCGTCCCCACCGACGAGTGCGAACGCCTCCGTGTCATCCCCATGTTCAAGGTCCGCGGCGTGCTCACCGTCGCGATGGCCGAGCCCCAGAGCCTCCCCACCATCGACCGCCTGCGCCAGCTCACCGGCTGCCGCGTCCGCGCCGTGCTCGCCCTCGAGTCCAACATCCTCGAGTACGTCAAGAAGTACTCGGGCGGCGACGTCGACATCGACGCCTTCCTCACCAGCCTCCAGGAATCCGATGTCGAGGTCGTCGACCGCGAGAGCATCGACGAAGGCCCCGCCAACGACCTGGACACGATGGTCGCCGGGAGCCCCGTCGTCAACCTCGTGAACGTCGCCTTCCTCACCGCCGTCCGCGACAAGGCCAGCGACATCCACATCGAGCCCGACAAGCGCGGCACACGCGTCCGCTACCGCATCGACGGCGTGCTCCGCGACCTCATGAAGCCCCCGCCGGGACTCCACGCCGCCATCGTCTCGCGCGTCAAGGTCATCGGGAAGATGGACATCGGCGAGAAGCGCCTGCCCCAGGAAGGGCGCGTGCGCATCGTCGCCGAGGGACGCGAGATCGACCTGCGCGTGTCGAGCATGCCCACGCTCCTGGGCGAGAAGATCGTCGTCCGCATCCTCGACAAGCAGAACCTCCGCGTCCGCCTCGACGAGCTGGGCTTCCGCCCCGAGGCCATGGCCCGCTTCCGGCGCGTGCTCGAGCTCTCGCACGGACTGGTCCTCGTCACGGGCCCGACCGGCTCGGGCAAGACCACCACCCTCTACTCCGCGCTCGACCTGCTCCGCGGGCCCGAGGTCAACATCGTCACCGTCGAGGACCCCGTCGAGTATCAGCTCGACCTGGTCAACCAGATCCAGGTCAACGAGCCGATCGGCATGACCTTCGCCCGCGCGCTGCGCTCCATCCTGCGCCAGGACCCCGACGTCATCATGGTCGGTGAGATCCGCGACCCCGAGACCGCCCGCGTCGCCATCCAGGCCGCCCTCACCGGGCACCTCGTGCTCGCCACGCTCCACACCAACGACGCCGTCGGCGCCGCCGCGCGACTGGCCGACATGGACGCCGAGGCCTACCTGCTCGCCAACGCGCTCAACGGCGTGGTGGCGCAGCGCCTGGCCCGCACCATCTGCCCCGGCTGCGCCACCAAGTACTACCCCAGCGAACAGGCCCTGGCCGACGCCTGCATCCCGCAGCACGCCGGGCGCGCCTTCCGCAAGGGCGCGGGCTGCCGCCAGTGCCACAACTCCGGTTTCCGCGGGCGCCTCGGCGTGTACGAGATGCTCGAGATCTCGCCCGAGATGCGACGCCTGATCGCCCAGTCGCGACCCGCCCACGAGCTCCGCGACCAGTTCCGGCGCGACGGCGGGCTCACCCTCCGCGACGAGGGCGTCCTCCTGGCCCTCGACGGCAAGACCAGCCTCGAGGAAATCCTGCGCGTCACGCAGAACGACGACGAACCCGCGGCCGGCGCCACCAGCAGCGCCAAGGAGGCCGCATGAAACTCCGCTGCCGCGCCTTCGACTCCGCCGGCCAGGCCGTCGTCGAGACCATCGACGCGCCCGACGCCGCCGCCGCCACCGAGATCCTGCGACGCCGCGGGCTCTTCGTCGCGGAAGTGACGGAGGAATCCGCCGCCGCGATGGCCCGCTCGTCGGGCGGCCGCTCGTCCTCCAGGCATCGCGTCGGTTCGCGCGCCCGCCTCAACGCGCTCACGGGCTTCTCGCGCCAGATGGCCGTGCTCCTCTCGACCGGCACGCCGATCCTGGATGCGCTGGTCTCGCTGGAGCGACAGACGCCCGAGGGCCACTGGCGCACTTCGCTCTCCGACATCCGCTCGCGCATCGAGCAGGGACACTCCCTCTCCGAGGCGCTCGCCCAGCACCCCGAGTATTTCGACGCCGTCTCGCGCAGCCTGATCGCCGCCGGCGAGAGCGGCGGGCAGTTGCCCGTCATGCTCGACCGCCTCGCCAAGCTCACGCGCCAGCAGCAGCGCGTCAACTCTTCGGTCATGGGCGCGATGGCCTATCCCGTGCTCCTCATCGGCGTCTCCGTCGTCGTGCTCTCGCTCATGATCGGCTTCGTCCTCCCACGTTTCGAGCAGCTCTTCAAGTCCCTGAACGCGCCGCTCCCCCCCACGACCAAGTTCATGCTCGCGATCGGCGGCTTCATGTCCCAATGGTGGTGGGCCGTCCTCGCCGGCGCCGTCGCCCTCATCACGTTCGTCGTTTTCTATGTCCGCAGCGACGCCGGACGCGCCGCCCTCGACCACACCGCCGTGCGCCTGCCCGTCGTCGGCAATCTCATCCGCGGCCTGCTCACCGCCCGCCTCGCACGCGTGCTCGGAGTCCTGCTCGAAGGTCGTGTCCCCCTCCTGGACGCCCTCGGCCTCACACGCCTCTCCATGGGAAACGCCGCCTATTCCGACATGATCGCCCGCGCCGAGGACGCCGCCACCCGCGGCGAGTCCATCAGCCCCGGGCTCGCCGAGTTCAAGTCCGGCGGCGCGGCGCTGATCGGCCCCGCGGCCGGCGAGTCCATCCGCTCCGGCGAACGCACCGGGAAACTCGGGCCCGTCCTTCTCAACATCGCCGACGCCCTCGACGAGGACAACGAGATCGTCGTCCGCTCCCTCACCAGCATCATCGAGCCCATCATCCTCCTGGCCCTGGGCCTCATCGTCGGCGTCGTCGCCCTCAGCATGTTCGTCCCGCTCTTTGACCTCACCAGCGCCGGCGGCGGAGGTGCCCATTGAGCGCCCGCTTCTCCCCCATCGGCCTGGATTGGTCCGGCCCAACCGCCGCCGCCGTCCAGCTCCGCCGCGCCAAAAAAGGCTGGGCCATCCACGCCGCCCTGCGCGCGCCGGTCGGCCCGCTCACCGACGCCGAGTCCGCCATCCGCCTGCACCGCGTTCTCTGGCGTCACGGCTTCGAGGGCTCCGACACCGTCCTCACGCTCCCCACCAGGGGCGTCGCCGCCACCACCAGCGCCTCCCTCGCGCTCCCGCCCCGCGCCTCGGGCGCGCCGGTCGACCAGCTCGCCCGCGCCGAGATGGCCCGCATCGCGGGGCGCGCCCAAGACACCCTCGAGCTCGACCTGTGGGAGATCCCCGCGCCACGCCGCGCCGCCACCGGCTGGCACGTGCTCGCCGTCGCCGCCCCGAGCGCGGAGATCGCCTCGCGCGTCGAACTCTTCGAGGAAGCCGGGCTGCGCGTGATCGCCGCCGACGCCCGCGCCTCGGCCCTCTGCCGCGCCGTCGAATCGCTCCGCTCCCCCGGCGCGGATATCACGATCATCGTCGAGCTCGCCTGGGACGCCGCGCACCTGGTCGCCGCCACCTCCGACGCCCCGGTCTTTGAGCGCCGCATCGACGAACTGGCGATCTCGACCCTGGCCGCGAGCGTGCTGGGCGTGAGCGACGAGCGTGCCCTGGCGCAGCGCTTCGCCGCCGTCGCCGCCTCCACCGATCAGGATCGGCGCGCCGCCCCCGACTCCGCCGTCAAGCTTCGCCGCCTCGTCGACGCCCTCCGCGCCGGCGTGCGCGACGAGATCGCTCTCTCGGCTTCGTACCTCTCGCACCAGTTCGATCGCCGCATCGCCCGGGTCGTCCTGGCGGCCCCGCCGCCCTTCCTCGAACACCTCGAAGCGCCCCCGCCCCTGGAAACCCGGCGCGTCGCCGCCTGGAGCGACCTCTCCATCGACACCGCGCGCGGGCCCGAACATCCGCTCCCCCCCGGCGCGCTCCTCGCCGCCCTCGGCGCGGCCCTGCACCCCGGACTGGCGTGCGGAAAGGCCGCCGCATGACCCCCGCCGTCAACCTCATCCCCCTCTCCATCCGTCGCGCCCGCATCGTCGCGGCGCGCCTCCGCGTTTGGGCGGCCGTCTCCGGTGTCATCGTCCTCGCCTGCGCGCTCGCCGCCGCGATCCTCTTCACGCGCCACACCACGCAGGTCGAGCGTCAGGAATCCGAGCACCGCGCCCTCGAAGCCCAGCGCGTGCAGCTCGAATCCCAGGCCACCGACGCCGCCAAGGCCCTCGCCGAACTCAACCACCGCCTCGCCATCACGGAAACCGTGCGCCGTCACCCCGACTGGAGCGCGCTCCTCCGCGCCATCGCCGCCCGACGCGACGCCGGCGTCACCTTCGAGAACATCGACATCGCGCCCCGCACGCCCCCCGCGCCCGCCGCCGGGTCCGCCAAGCCCGCCGAGCGATCCCCCGCCGCCCCGCCCGAGTACTTCCTCGTGCGCCTCCGCGGCGTGGCGGAATCACAGCCCGCTCTCTGGACCTTCGTCCGCACCCTCGAATCGCTCCGCGTCTTCGAGAGCGTCAAAACCATCAACTCCGGCGCCCGCGCCGCCGGCGAGAAGCAGGTCATCGAGTTCTCCATCGAGTGCGCCCTCTCACCCCAGCGCGCCCGCGAGCCCGCCACGCCCGCCAAGGGAGCCCGATGATGCACCCCTCCCTCACGCCCCGCTCGGTCGACGCCGCCGGCCTCACGCTCTGCGCCGCCGTGCTCGCCACCTTCTATTTCCTCGCCGCCGGCCCGCTGGTGTCCCAGAGCCTCGACGCCCGCGCCGCCGCACAGTCCGTCAAGGACGAGAACGACCGCATCGGCCAACTCGCCGCCTCGATGCGCCAGGTGCGACAGTCCACCATCGCCGCGACCGAAAAACTCGCGCGCTACGGCGCGTCGTCCCCGCGACCCGACTCCATCAACGATCGCATCTCCTCCCTCGTCGGCCTCGCCAAGTCCCTCGGCCTCCAGCTCGCCGAGACCACCCCCGCCGCGCCCCGCCAAGGCAAGGAGTTCGACGCCGTCCCCGTCCGCCTGGGCGGCAGGGGCTCGCTCGCCTCTCTCGTCGCCTTCCTCGACTCCCTCCACGCCCAGCAGGCCGACGTCGCGGTCGAGTCGCTCGAACTCCGCGCCGGGACGGCCGGCTCACGCGAAAACAACGCCCCCATCGAGTTCTCGCTCCTCCTCACCTCCTACGTCGAACACGCCGCCCCCGCCAATCCCGCGGCCAATGACGCGCAAGTCGCGCGTGACGCGCACGCCGCCAGCGCGGGCGCGCCCGCCCCCATTCCGCCGGAAACTCCTTGACGCCGCCGCCATCGTTTGTGCTTGTTGGGGCGTGAAAGTCACGAAGCGTCAACGGAACGGTCTTCTCATCCTCGCACTCGGCCTGGGCGCGCTGGCGATCGATCGCCTGGTGCTCCAGCCCGGCGCGCTGGGGCCCAAGCAGGCCGCCGCCTCGGGCGATGCCCTCGCGCCCATCACCTCCACCGCCCGACCCGTCGCCAAAGCCCAGGTTCTGTCCGTCGCCGCGCTCATCGACGCCGTTCCCGAGGGACGCGACACCGCCACGCCGCTCGACACGATCTTCTCGGACCCCGCGTGGGTCCAGCCGCCCGCCAAGGCCGATACCCGCGCCGCCGCCACCACCGACGACCAGGGCAAAGCCCACGCCATCACCGGCGTCGTCTGGGGCCGCGCCGAATCGATCATCCTCGACGGTGAGCTGCTCAAGGCCGGCCAGCCCGGCAAGTCCGGGCGCGTGCTCGTGCGCCTCGACGAAGAGAGGAACATCGCGATTGTCCGCATCGACGCCCGCCCGACCGAGCTGGCCATCCCCGCGTCCATGCGCCCGACGCGCGACCGAACACCTGTGCCGCCTGTAACGCCCACGCCTACCAGGAAATCCGCCAAGCACCCCGCGTAGAAAACCGGAGTGTCAAGTCGGCAAGGACTTTCCCCGATGACCACTCCGTCCCGCCCGCCGCACGTCGCGGCGCGCTGGAGTCATGGAGTTCATCCAATGCTGGCACGAGGTTCATTCGCCCGCCGCGCCTTCAGCCTCATCGAGGTCGTCATCGTGGTCGTGATCATCGGCATCATCGCCGCGATCGCGATCCCGCGCATGAGCCGCGGCTCGGCCGGCGCCGCCAACTCCGCCCTCTCGGGCAACCTCGCCGTCCTCCGCAGCGCCATCGACCTCTACGCCACCGAGCACGGCGGCGAATACCCCGAGGTCGCCACGATCGTCGCACAACTCACCACCTACTCCGACCACACCGGCGCCACCAGCGCCACCAAAACCGGCGCGTACATCTACGGCCCATACCTCCGCGATGTCCCCGCCCTCCCCGTGGGCGCCAAGAAGGGCAGCACCACCATCGCCGCCGCCGACGGCGCCGGCGTCGGCTGGATCTACAACGAAACCACCGGCGCCATCGCCGCCAACACCACCGCCTCGGAAGTTGACGACACCGGCACCAAGTACAACACCTACTGAGGGGACGCAGGGCTGGGTGGCGGCGGCGGAGCCAAGGCCATGAAAGCCGACTAGCCACCACGCTCCCGAGCCATGCACGCTCTTACTCACACCCGCCGCTCGACCCCGGGCCATCCAGCCCCGAGTCGAGCGGCGGTTGGTTTTTCCCTGATCGAGCTGGTGCTGGTCGTCACGATCGTCGGCGTTCTCGCCGCCATCGCCATGCCCCGCTACGCCCGCGCCGCCGCCGGCTACCGCGCCGAAGCCGCGGCCCGCGCCGTCGCCGAGCAGCTCACCCTCGTTCGTGCCCGCGCCATGGCCGGCAGCCGCGCCTGGACCATCACCATCCGCACCAACGCCGCCACCGTCAGCGCCACCCCCACCGCCACCTCCGCCGACACCAGCGACGACCTCAACCTCGTCCTCAGCACCGAGCCGTGGCGCGCGTCCATCGACAGCGCCGATTTCCTCGGCGACGCCCGCTTCTCCTTCGACGGCTTCGGCACGCCCAGCCTCCCGGGCACCATCACCGTCGTCTCCGATCGCATCCGCTCCACCGTCACCGTCGACCTCCTGGGAAACGTCTCCTGGAGCAGCGCGCGATGAAGAACCGAAGCGCCTTCACCCTCGTCGAGCTGGTGCTGGCCATGGCCGGCACCTCGCTGCTGTTGCTCGGCGTCACCTCGGCCATCGTCGTCGCCTCGCGCTCCGCCTACGACCCAGAGCAACCCCACGCCGCCCTGGCCCGCTCGCGCTCCATCGCCCGCCTCATCGCCGACGACCTCGCCCAAGCAACTTCGATCATCGAGGGCGGCGCCACCGCCGTCGAGTTCACCGTCGCCGATCGCGACGAGGACGGCCTCGAAGAAACCCTCCGCTACGAATGGTCGGGAACCGTCGGCGACGCCATCTACCGCTCCGTCAACGGCGACTCCGCCCTGCTCGCGAGCGACATCGCCTCGCTCGCCTTCACCTACACGACCGCGCTCGAAGAGGCGACCATTCTGGGCGCGCCGGTCGAGGGCGCCGAGCAATTGCTCTACGCCTACGAAGACGCCAACCTCAGCAACGTCCCCATCTCGACCACGTCGTGGCTGGCCATGACCATGATCCCCACCCTCCCCGGCGACGCCACCGCCTGGAGCGTCACGCGCATCGCCTTCGAGGCCAAGCAGGACGGCGCCGGCACCGGCACCCTCATCGTCAAGATCAAGGACTGGGTGGATTCCGGCTCGCTCTGGCGCTCCGATGTCGCCGAATCCACCCTGCCGACAGCCTACGGCTGGACCACCCTGCCCGTCAGCGGCGTCTCCGGGCTCTCCACGTCCTCCTTCATCGCCGTCACCTTCGAGAACCTCGCGACCAGCGCGGCGGCCCGCATGCGCTATTGCGATTCCTGCGAGGCCTATGTCAACGTTCATCGATCGGCGACCTCCACCGCATGGGTCAACGAGTCCTACTACGCCGACGGCGCGCTCAACCTCCGGGTCTACGGCACCGTCACGCGCCCGGCCCGCACCCTCTCCACCCTCACGCGCCTCATCGACGCCAAGGTCTCGGTCGTTTCCTTCGACCCATCGCGAACCCCCGGACAGGCCGGCGCGACCATCGCGGCGCGCCCCGTCCTCAGCATCACCGAGGGCGCCGTCGTCAATGTCGTAGCGGCGGCCGCCGGAAACACCGGAAACACCGGGAACACCGGGAACACCGGGAACACCGGAAACACCGGAAACACCGGGAATACCGAGAGCACCAGCGGCACCACGACCTCGCTGCGCACCACCACCACGTCGACACTCAAGACCAAGTAACCATGCGAACCCGGCCCAGCCAACTCGCCGCCCGCGGCATGACCCTCATCGAGGTCGCGGTCTCCACCGTCATCGTCGGCGTCATGATGACCGCCGCGCTGTCCGCGGTCGCCGCCAGCGCCAAGGAGCGCGCCGCCATGGCCCACGCCGCCACCGCCCAGGCCCTGGGCGAAGCGCTCATGAGCGAGATCGACGCCGTTCCGTGCGGGAGCGGCACGATCGCGGCCAACCTCGGCGCCGCCAACCGAACCGCCTATGACGACACCGGCGACTACGCCGCGCTCAACGACTCGCCCCCCACCGAGCGCGACGGCACGCCGATCGCCAACGTCGCCGGCTTTGCGCGCACCGTCAGCGTCACCAACGTGGACCCGACCACGCTCGCGTCGGGCTCGCCCACGAGCGGTTTCCGCAAGATCGTCGTGGCCGTCACGCACAACGGCAAGGTTCTCGCGACGCTCTGGACCGTCCGCTCGGTCAACTTCGAGTCGATGTCGGAGCACACGGAATGAGGCGCTCACGCGAATACTCGCGAAGCGGGGCGGGAAGCGCCGGAACGGGCGGCGCTCGGGCCGCCCGCGCGCGGCGCGGGAGCGCGTACGTGCTGGTGCTGGGGGCCGCGATGATCGTGGCCATGATCGGCGTGGGGGGCGCGATCGCGTCGCGCGCCGCGCGCAAGGCGGCACAGCTTGATTCCGACGGCGCGGCCCTCAACCACGCCGCCTTGGGCGCGCTGCGCGCCGCGGCGGGCAACGCCCAGAACAGCGTCGCGTGGCGCAGCGCCGCCAAGGCCGCCGCGCCGCTCTCGCTGACCGTGGACGGCATCGCGATTTCCACCACCGTTTCCGACCCTGACGACGCGGACCTCTCCAACGACCTCACCGGGCGCGTCCAATTCCTGGCGACCGCGACCAAGGGTCTGGCGCGGCGCATCGTCTCCATGACCCTGACCCCCGACGACACGCTCAGCGATGCGCTGACCTCCGCGATCCACAGCCACGGCGACATCACGGTCTCGGCCGGCGCGGTGCTCATGGCGACCGGGCGCGTCTCGACCAACGGCGGGGTGAACGGAGGAACGATCCGCGCCGATGTCGCCGCCGTGGGCGCGATCGCGGGCACGATCTCGGGCACGCAGACCACGCTCTCCTCGGCGTTCACCATGCCGTCGGGGCTGGAGGCGAGGTACGAGGCGATCGGTACGACGATCCCGCTTTCCTCGTTCAGCGGGCGCAAGATCGACAAGAACGTGCTGGGCCCGACCAAGAATCCCTTCGGGAGCACCAACGCCCTGGGGGTTTACGTCATCGACTGCGGCGGACAGACCTTCGAGGTGCGCGACGCTCGCCTCAACTGCACCCTGGTGCTCAAGAACTGCTCCAAGCTGACCCTGACGAGCGGCGTGCTGTGGACCGCGCCGCGCGCGGACTGGCCTTTGGTCATCTGCTCCGGGCCCATCCACTCCGACATGGTCGCCGCCAATCTCTCCGAGGTGGCGGCGAACACCAACTTCAACCCGAGCAGCATGGCCTACGACGGCGTGACCGACAGCGACAAGAGCGACTCGTACCCCTCCATGCTGCGCGGCATCGTGTACTCGGCGAGCGACTTCTCGATCAATTCGGGCGCGCTCACGCTCGAGGGTGCGGCCATCCTGGGCGGCGAGGTCAAGGTCTCGGGCACCGGCTCGCTGCGCATCCGGCTCAAGTGCGACAGCGCCCCGCCGGGCTTCGCCAAGCGGGAGTTCGTCGCGGATCTGGCATCGCTGGCGCGGGTCGTTGAGTGAATGCGGGCGTGGCATTCGGCGGCTCCTTTGGCATCGGGCATCGGGAGTCGGGAGTCGGGCAATAGGCAATGGGGAATGGGCAATGGGAAACGTGAGCGCGCGGCGATGTCGCTCGCGTGGTCGCGGTCGTTGCGAACTCCGGGTTGTGCGTCGGCGAGCTGGATGGCGTGACGACGCGCTCCGGTGAGCGCGGCGGCACTCGGGCGGCCGACGGTGGGCGGCGTGTTGCCACGCCGCTCACAGCGCAAGGCGTTTCTTCGGCGCAGGCGGCGCTCGCGGGCGTGCGTTTGGGGGCCCGCTGGTCGGTGCCTCTCGGGGCCATCCGGGTGGTGATCGCTCACCAACTGCCCGACCCGATTCGGCGGCCGTCGTGTTGCCGAA
>OEIV010000611.1_pt1 | contig 18754 bp, 15 predicted proteins | sample 1539231 | NCBI WGS metagenome assembly OEIV01 (sample SAMN03794762, study PRJEB22550) | activated sludge metagenome | feature: wastewater treatment plant; material: activated sludge; isolation source: Wastewater treatment plant of a petroleum refinery complex | place: Argentina: Buenos Aires ...
GATCGCGTGCTTCAAGGGGTTCAATTGCCGCCCGGGCGCGGAGGGCGTGGGGCGGGCCACGACCGAGTCGTTCGTAACCAGCTTCCTGGCGATCATCATGATCAACCTGGTCCTGGCGAAGGTGCTAAACGACGTCAAGATCATGATCCAGGGCGGTCAGATCGACTCGGTGTTCCGGTAGAGCCTCGAAGAGAGGACGATTCAACGCGGAGGGCGCCGAGATCGCGGAGAAAGAAGGGAACTCGAAGGGCGCCAAGAGATCGAAGGAACGCCGAACTCAGAGCAATCCGAGGAACGCGGAGCAGAGCGGGAATGGGGAATGGGAAACGGGGAGTTGGGAGTGGTGAAGGGCAGAGGAAGCAACGCGGAAGTTGCGGAGAAGTGTTGAAATCGAAGGGCTCGAAGATCGCGGCGAAGCCGTGCCGGAGCAAGGCCGCTCGTTGCTCGTGAACGAACTCCAAGCACCGCGAGGTTGCTTGGCGATTCGGGTCAGCGAACCTCATGGGGCGGGCGCGTCAGGAGCCGCGGCGCTGCCTTTCGGGGTCGACCAGCACGGCGTACATCGAGGCCGGATTCCAATCGAGCGAGGCGTCGATGGCGCGGGCCCGGCGCAGGGCCTTGGCGTAGAGCAAGGGATGGCGTGAGCGCCCGTCCCTTTGGCCGCGCGAGGTCGGGCGGGTAATGAGCGAGGCGTGAAGGCGGTTTGTGCCGGCGCCGCCGAAGCGGAAGATGTCGCCGGTCGGGAAGATGGCGCGGAGGCAGCGCGGCGAATACTGACGCCAGCCGTGCGGGCCGTAGAGGTCGAGGGCGGCCTCGCCGGGCACGAAGTGGGCGTGTATTCCGCGTGGCGAGAGACGTGAGCGGAGGCGCTCGATCGCCCCACGATCGTCTTCGATGTGTTCGAGCGCGGTGGCGGAGACGATGAGGTCGGCGCGTGGGATCAACTCGAGGTCAAGCGTCGCGATATCTCCGACGATGAGACTCGGGCGAAGGGGTCCGATCGGCTGGTCGCTCCAGTTCTTGCGTTGGGCGATGTCGATGCCGACGTAGTCTCCCGCGAGGCCCGCGTCGGCGAGATGGGGCGCGGTGAAGCCGGCGCCGCAGCCGAGATCGATGATGGTGATGGGATCGGGCCCGAAGCGTTCAAAGGCCAGGCGGCCGACCCATGAGAAGAAGGCGGCCGCGTCGTGTCGTGCGGGCGACCAGGCGGGATTGAACGCCGCATCGCCGGGTCCGGGGAGGGTGACGACACGTTCCTGGCGCGATTTCGCGGCGTTTTCGGCGTTGCGTTGGCGGTGGAACTGCATGTAGGCGCGGTGCTCGCCGCTCGAGAGTTGGCGGTCGCCATTGATCGCGGCCGGATCGGCGATCATCGTCATGGAGTACCCATCGACGAAAGCAAACAGCCCTCTGCAGGAAAGTCGGCGTCCGGCAACACCATCATTCCGTGGTGGCGAGAAGCGGCTCGCCGCCAGCGGCGTCCACTCAGGCTCGTGCTGGCGTCAACGGCCTGCGCGAGGCGGCGACGACCAGCATCGCGATCATGCCGATGGTGGCGAAGCCCGAGGCGGGGAGCGTCCAGCCCATGGCGGCCAGGCCGTCGTTGCGGAACTCGGGGTTCGGGCCGTCGGTCTTGGGCATGACCATGAGGGCGGCCTCGAACTCCCAGGTCTTTTCGCGGAGTTGCGGGATCGCGAGTTCCCGGCCTTCGCGCTCGGCCTTGGCGCGGGCACGCTTGTTGGGGAAGGCCATTTTCTGGTGCGCGAAGCCGCCCTCAGGAAGGAACTCGTAGAAGTCGAAAGTCCAGCGGTGTTTATTGATCTCGCCCCATGTGGTCGGATCGGCGCCGGGCTCGGGCGTGCGCGTCACGATCACCAGGCGATCGCGCACCTCGCCGGCGTTCATCTTGGCCTGGAGCTCGGGGAGGTCCATGTTGGTCGCCGACGCGAAGCGGAGCACGCCCATCCAGTCGTCGTGCGGCGCCAGGCCCGGCAGGCGCGGGTCGAGCGGAAGGACAACGGGGAGCGAGAGCTTTGCGTCGCCGTAGGACACGATGAGCTTCTTGCCGGAGGGCGATGCCTCGTCGAGCAGCGAGACGGGGCGTCCGGCGTAGTTGAACTCGCGGACGCCAACGCGCTTGAATGCGAATTGCTCGCGCGGGTTCTCGCGGTGGTACGAGCCGACGCGACGGGCGGCGGAGATGCCCGAGCCGATGGCCGCGGCGGCGAGAAGGGCGGCGAGGAGGATGGCCGTGGCGCGAGTCATGGAGCGATGGTAGCGCGATCGTCCCAAACACACGCGCGGGAGCGGGCGAGTCGCGACAATGCGGCGCTCGGATTCGGGAAATGGGATTAGGCAACGGAAGAGCGCGGCGGCAGCGCTCAACCCGGCGGCGGGTGGATACTCGCTCAGGTCCGCCATCGGAAGGTCGGAAATCCCGCCCGGTTGGGATCAGTGCGCCGGCTTGGTTTCGGAATGCGAGGGCGCGGCGTGAGAATCGGCCGGAGCGGCGGTGTCAAAGAGGCCCGGGGTGGTGCCGGAGCGCGGGCGGCTCTGATTGGCCATGTTGGGCCAGGGCGAGGTCGCGTCGGGCTTGGCGTGGGCGCCGGCGTGCAAGTGGGCCTCGTGCTCCAGCTCATTGAACTTTTCCGCGCCGACCTTTTCGAGTAGGCGGTTTCGGGCGTGCAGGTAGAGGGGCTGGCTTGGGGCGACGCGCTCTTCGGTGCCGTCGTCCTTCTTTTCGTAGCGGTTGATGTGCGAGCCGCCGGTGCCACCCTGGATGATTTCTCCGGCCTTCCAAGTATAAATCCGGTTGCGGACGCCCAGGTCCATGGCGGTGAAGCCCATGAAGAGGATGACGCCGAAGAGGCAGAAGAGGAAGATGACGCTGTTGATGGGGTTGTCGTAGCGGAGCTGCATGAAGTACATGGCGACGATGGTCGCCTTGACGACGGCGATGGAGAGCGCGACCACGACGTTCACCCAGCCGGGGAGAACGATGTGGAAGAACTGCTGGGCCCAGTGCTCGGCGCGCGAGGCGAAGACGGTCGCGGCGGTGAGCACGAGCAGGAGGGTGAGCACGGTGCGGAGCGTCATCACGGGGAGGATGACGTGCCCGTGCTTATGGCCGGACTCGAACCCGTGGGGGTCGACCTGCTCGGCGTCGCTCTTGGCGAAGTTCTGGTGGGGATGGACGTGGTCGTGGTGGGCCATGGGTTCCTCCGCGATGGGCCGCGGGATGCGAGCGATCAGCCGATGAGGTACAGGAGGGGGAAGAGGAAGATCCAGATGAGGTCGACGAGGTGCCAGTAGAGCCCGACGACTTCGACGCCGGTGTAGTGATGAGGGCCGTAGTGGCCCTTGCGGGCCTTGAGGTAGACCCAGAAGATGAGGCACATTCCGATGAGGACGTGGAGGGCGTGGATGCCCGTGCCGCAGTAGTAGATGCCCCACCAGAGGGGCTCGTGCGGATCGGTGGCGAAGGGGTAGGCGAAGAAGGAGCCGCCCGGGGCCTTTCCGGCGGACCACTTGGGGATGTACTCGAAGGTGAGCTTGATGGCGATGAACGCCGCGCCGCAGAGCACGGTGATGAGCAGGTTGCGCTTCAGGGCCGCCTGGTTGTTGAGCTGGGCGTGGTGGATGCTGACGGCCATGGTGTAGCTGGAGAGCAGCAGGACCACGGTGTTCAGGCCACCCCAGCGCCAATCGAGGTAGGCCGAGCCATTGGCCCACGCCTCGGGGTAGAGCATTCGGAAGATGGCATACCCGACGAAGATGCCGGCGAACAGCAGCACTTCGGTGGTGAGGAAGAGCCACATGCCGAGCTTGCACGCGTCGAACTCTTCTTCCTTGCTGCGATAGTGATTCGCGGCCTGGTATTTCTTCCAGAGCGGCGCGTCGCCGAAAGATGTGGAATGTGCCGGGAGGGTGCTCATCAGTGAATCCTCGCGGGGCGAAGGCTCGCCCCGTGGTTGATCGTCATCGTCTCAGTGCTTTTCGGCCGCGAAGTTGGACGCGGGGATGGGGTAGTCCTTGGGATCCCAGTGAGGCGGAACGGTGGTCTCGAAGTCGTACGGGCCGTGCTTGACGAGCGGCTCGTGATGGAAGTTGTGCTCAATGGGCGGGCTGTCGGTCTCCCACTCGAGGGAGAGGCCGCCCCAGGGGTTCTTGGGCGCGGGTCGTCCGGCGACGAGGGAATGGATGAACACGAAGAGGTGGACGAGGAAGCCGAGAAGGAGGATGAACGAGCCGTAGGTGCTCCACTGGTGGAGTTCGGTGAACTCGGGGATGTAGGTGGCGTAACGGCGGGGCATGCCGCGGGTGCCGAGGATGAACTGGGTGAAGAAGGTAAGGTTGAAACCGATGAAGACGAGGCAGGCGCCGACGATGGCCCAGCGCTCGTTGTACATCTTGCCGAACATCTTGGGCCACCAGTGGTGGATGCCCGCGACGAAGGAGATGATGGTTCCGCCCATCATGACGTAGTGGAAGTGGGCGACGACGAAGTAGGAGTCGTGGAGGTGGAGATCGGTGGAGAGGGTTCCCAGGGGGAGGCCGGTGAGGCCGCCGATGGTGAAGAGGAAAAGGAAGAAGAGGGCGTAAACCATGGGCGCGGTGAACTGGATGGAGCCCTTGTAGAGGGTGGCGACCCAGTTGAAGACCTTGACCGCGGTCGGGATGGCGACCAGGAAGGTCAGCGCGGAGAAGACGGCGGAGGCCATCTCGCCCATGCTGGCGAACATGTGGTGGCCCCAGACGAGGAACGAGACGAAGGCGACGCCGAGCGAGGCGAAGGCCATGGCGCGGTAGCCGAAGATCTTCTTGTGGGCGTGGACGGTGATGAGCTCGCTGATGATGCCGAAGGCGGGCAGGATCATGACGTACACGACGGGGTGGCTATAGAACCAGAAGAAATGCTGGAAGAGGACGGGATCGCCGCCGATGGCGGGGTCGAAGATGCCGACGTGGAAGAGTCGCTCGAAGATGAGGAGCAGGAGGGTGATGCCGATGACGGGCGTGGCGAGCACCTGGATGATGGCGGTGGAGTAGATGGCCCAGACGAAGAGGGGCATGTCGAACCAGCCCATGCCGGGGGCGCGGAGCTTGTGGACGGTGACGACGAAGTTGAGACCGGTGAGGATGGAGCTGAAGCCGAGCACGAATGCCGCGCCGATCATGAGCACGACGCGCATGTAGACGTCCCAATCGGTGGACGTGCTGTAGGGGGTGTAGAAGGTCCAGCCGGTATCGACGCCGCCCATGATGATGGAGACAACGCCGAGCACGGAGCCGACGACGTAGACCCACCAGCTGAGGAGGTTCAGTCGTGGGAAGGCGACGTCCTTGGCGCCGAGCATGATGGGGAGGAGGAAGTTGCCAAGGGCGCTTGGGATTCCGGGCACGATGACCATGAAGACCATGATCGCGCCGTGCAGGGTGAAGATGCGGTTGTAGATGGCGTGTCCGGCCGCCACGGCGCCGCCGGCGTCCTGGAACACCTGGCCGGTGATCTTGCCGTTGACCATGGTGGTCGGCTGGAAGAGCTCGACGCGGACGGCGAGGGCGGCGACGCCGCCGAGGAAGAAGAGAGTGAGCACGGCGGCGAGGTACATGACGCCCAGCTTCTTGTGGTCGATCGTGGTCGCCCACGCCCACATGGTGGAGACCAGGCCGCCCTTGGGCGCCAGGTAGCTTCCCTCGTCGTGGTGCCCGCCAACCGCGTGCGAACCGTGATGATTGATCGTGCTCATGTCTTCGTTCCCGTCCGCTTTGGCGGCTTTCTCACTCACGCGTAGGCGCCGGGCGATCCGGTCGGCTGCGCGGCGTTGGTCGGTGTTCTGTTTACTTCTGGCCTTCCGCCGGCTTGTGATTCACGCTGATGGTCTTCATGTACTCGATGATGGCGGCGACGTCGTCCTCGGAGAGGATGCCCTTGAACGAGGCCATCTGCGGGCCATAACCCGCGACGAGCTTCTTGGCGGGCTCGTAGATGGACTCGCGGACGTACGCGTCGTCCACCACGCCGGAGGTTCCGTCGGTGAAGGTCTCGGTCTTTCCGAAGGCGTCCTTCCACGAGGGGCCGGTGTTCTTGGAGCCGTCGATCGAGTGGCACGACGCGCACTGGATCGTGTAGAGGCGTTTGCCCTTCTCGACGGGGGTCAGGCCCGCGCCGCTCCAGCTGTCGACGATCTTGGCCCAGGTCTCGCGCGGGACCATGCGGACGACGGCGGCCATCTCGGAGTGGGAATCGCCGCAGTACTCGGCGCAGAAGAGCCAATGGTCTTGATAGGGCGTGCCGGCGAAGGGGCCGGCCTCGAGCTTCTTTTCGCCCTTGATGGGCCCGGAGGTGAAGCCGTAGTAGGTGTAGCGGTTGGGCATGACGTCGAACTTGCCGCGGAAGTCGGGGACCCAGAAGCTGTGGAGCACGTCGTTGGAGACCATGCGGAGCTTGACGGGAGTCTCGGCGGGCATGTAGAAGATGGGGATTTCCTTGGCGGAGCCCAGCTTTTCGCGTTCGGTGGATTCGGCGCCGTTGGGATAGATGATGCGCCAGTCCCACTTGGCGGCCCGGACGTCCATCTCGATCGCGCCGGCCGGCGCGACGGAAAGATCGAGGTAGCCCTGGAAGCCCTTGAAGAACATGACGGCGAGGATTCCCAGCGGGATCACGGTCCACAGGGTTTCCAGCACGGTGTTGTGCGAGGAGCTGACGAGGGCGACGGGCGTCGCGCGGCGCTTGTACTGCACGCTCCAGAGCACCGTCAGGCCCATGAGCACGACAAAGAAGAACGCCGAGATCCAGAAGATCCAGGCGAAGGTCTCCTCGACCATCTCGGCGTGGTGCCCGGTGCCCCCGGTGCCGAAGATGAAATCGCGAAGTGCGTTGCCCTCGGCGAGGGTCGCGCTCAACAGGCCGTGCTCGAACAAGGAAGTCATCATCGACGCCTCACCTTCCGGCGACGGCCGGGCCACGCGCGCCCGCCATCGATCGGCTACTTGAACTCAACAGATCACCATCGAGCATCGCGGCACGCCGGCGACGCTTGAGAACCTCGGACACGCGGAGACCGATCACCAGCCCGCCCAGACCCAGCAGCGTCAGCCCGCCGCCGAGCTGCATCACGCGGAAGGCCTTGACGGCGTAGCCGCCGGCGGCGGCGTCGTACATGTAACAGAAGCCGACGACGCGATCGGCGATGGTCTTGCTGATCTTTCCCTCGGACGCTTCGAGGATGGCGAGCTTGACCTGGGTGGCCTGGTCCTTGCCCGCGTAGCCGTACATGTATCGCGCGACGCGCCCGTCGGGGGTGATGAGCATGTAGCCGATGGGGTGCCCGTATTCGCCGTTGGGGAGCTTGGTGAAGCTCCAGCCCATGGCGTCGGCGAGGGCCTTGGAGGTTTCGGCGGGCGAGGTGTGGAAGTGCCACCCGCCGGCGACGCCGGTTTCCTTGCCGCGGTTGTAGGACTCGAGCTGGTTGACCTTGTAGGCGTTGGCCTCGGCGGTTGTTTCGTCGGGGTTGATGGAGAAGACCAGGGCGTTGAAGTCGTGGCCGACGGCGTAGGAGATCTCGTTGTAGGCCTCGGTCAGTTTGGCGATGACGACGGAGCAGACAACGGGGCAGCGGTAGTAGCCGAGCACGAGCACGGTGGGCTTGCCGTGGCGCTGGCCGTCCTCGCCGAGCGGGAAGTAATCGCCGAGCTTGACCTTGGCTCCGTCGCTGTTGGTGAACTCAAGATCGAAGGGGAGCGCGGCGCCGAGTTTCTCGTCGACGTCGAGGCGCTTGATCGCTTCGGGCTGCTGGTTGAGCACGCCCCCGGAGAACTGGGCGCTCGTAACGGCGGGCACACCCATCAGGGCGGCGAGCAGGCCGAACCGGACGGCGCGGGCGAACCGACCAGCGCGCGGCGACGTCCGCGGGTCGTGCTCGCGGTTCGGCGTCGTGTTGGTCGTCATAGGCGTCATTGGCCTGCTGGTCCTGCTCCGTTTCGGATTCGCTCGCGTGGGCTGGTGCGGCCCCGCTCGCTCACTTCTTCTCGGCGTACTTGGCGACGACTCGGTCCATCGCGTCGCTCACGGGGATGCGATAGACGCCCGGCTTGTCGGCGACGAAGCCGTATTCGTTCTGTTCCTTGGCGATGCGTTCCTTGGTGGCATTGGCGTCGGCGCTCATGACCGTGGTCTCTTCGCGCGCGGCGCGGGTCTGCCACGCGAAGTGATTGAAGAAGACCACGAGCAGGCCGACGGTGACAAAGACGCTCATGGTGAGCACGAAGAACGAGACCAAGAGCGACGTGGCGCTGGCGGTCGCGGTGTGCTCACCCTGGGGCACGCCCTCCTCGGCCGAGTGGCGGTGCCAGGTGTCCGGGTGCTCGTGCTCTTGGGGCAGGAAATGTGCTTCGTGCTTGGACATGCGACTGAACCACCTTGGTCTTCGCCGGCTCTCGTCGAACCGGAGTCATCTTTGCCGAACCAAACCACGCTCTTCCACGCCGATCTTCGCCGAATCTCCGCGAAGTCAGCCGCCAAACTCACACATAATTCCGGTGCTCCAGCGCCTCGCCGAGGCGCGGGTCATTGACGCCCACGAGCGGCCCGGAGGTCACCTTGCCGACGATCAGCCAGCCCAGGAGGCCCAGAACGCCCAGCACCGCACCGGCGTCGATCCAGATCAGCCCCCAGCCGACGGGGTCGGCGGCGTTCCCGACATGCACCACGGGGCGAACAACCCAGAACATGTCGATCACATGGGCCGCGATCGACCAGACGGCAAAGAACGCGATCGTCGTGGGGTTCCGCTTGATGCCGCGGAACAGCATGATGACGAACGGCAGGGCGAAATGCGAGACGATGACGGCGACGCCAACCATCGGCCACGCGCCGTGCTCGCGCATGTGGAAGAAGGCCGTCTCCTCGGGGATGTTGCTGTACCAGATCAGGAAGTACTGGCTGAAGGCGATGTAGGCCCAGAAGACCGTGAAGCTGAAGAGCAGCTTGCCCAGGTCGTGGAAGTGTTCGCTGGTGACGGCGCCTTCCATCTTGCCGGCGCGCCGGAGCAGGGCGAGGATGAGGATCATCGTCGCGGTGCCGACGTACGCGCTGCCGGCGAAGAAATAGACGCCCCACATGGTGCTGAAGAACTTGAAGTCGATGGACATCAGCCAGTCGAAGCCCGCGAAGGCGGTCGACAGGGCCATGACGAGGATCGCCCAGGCGCTGGTGCGACGGGCCTTGGCGGTCAGCCACTTGTCGCCGGTGCGGTCCTGCTCCAGGCTGAGGCGCCGAAGGGTCGAGGTGATGTAAGCCCAGAGCAGGATATAGAAGGCTGAGCGTGCGTAGAAGAACATGGGGTTGAGGAACCCGGCCTTCTTCTCCAGGAGCACGTCACCGTGGGCCGAGGCGCTCATCCAGTTGAAGAGCGCGTGCCCGTCGAAATAGTCGAGCACGAAGACGGGGATCATCAGCAGGCTGACGACCGGGAGCAGGCTCATCACGTTCTCGTACTGGCGCTTGAAGGTGCTGACCCAGCCGGCGTTGACAAGGTTGAAGATGAGGATGAAGAAGGTCGCGCCCAGGCAGATCGTGATCGCGGTGATGACGCCCACATGGAACGAGGCCAGGGCGTGCGTCGGGTCCTTGAACCAGCCGATGGCGGCAACCGCCAGGCCCAGGACGCCCAGCCCGATGAAGGCGGACTTCAGGCCGGTGCCCGCGCCGGGCGCCATCGAGATGTTGGAGGAGCGGAGGGCCGGGTGATCGGCGCCCACGCCGTGTGAATGTCCGCCGGCGGAGATCTGACTCACTGGGCACCTCCCTTGCCGGACTCGGGCTTATCGGCGGGTTTCTCGGCTGGCGTGTCCGTCGGGGCAGCGGGGGCCGCGGGCTGGGCTTTGGCGGTATCAGCCGCGGCCTTCGCGTCAGCGGCGGCCTTGGCGGCGGCATCGATCGTTGCCAGCTGCGCCGCCGGCACGTCGCCCTTGGTTCCGCGATGCGATTCCTGCAGCACGCGGATGTAGGCGATGACGGCCCATGCGTCATGAACGTTGAGAGCGTGGGCGTAGCCGGGCATCTTGTTCTGCGTGCCGTCCGGGCTCCACACGCCGTTGCGGGCGGTATGGAAGAGGTAGCCGTCGCGCCACTGCGGGATGTTGGGGTCTTCGGAGCGGGTGATGTACTTGTCGTCGTGGAAGGTCGGGAGCGGGTACGACCACTGCTGTCCAACCATGCCCTTGCCGTCGCCGGCCATGCCGTGGCACGCGGCGCAGTAGATGTTGAAGCGGTTCTGCCCGCGCTCCAGCATCGCCCGATCCACCGCGACGGGGATCTTCTCGAGGTAGACGCCCGAGGCGTCCTTGCCCGTGAAGGCCGCGTCGTCGGCCCGGAGCAGGTCCGCCCGGTCGGCCAGGAGCGAGGACGCCCACGCGGGGTTGCCCTCGAGCATCTGGCTCGTCATGGGCGAGCGGCTGAACGCAACCGTGTTCGCCGCGGGCTGGCGCATCGAGCGCCCATCCGCGTAGAACTGGGTCTGCGATTGCGGGCGCCACTTCTGCTGGTCGTCCATGTCGGGGAAGAACTGACGCGGCGGGTCCTCGGCGCGGTCGCCGCGGCAGCCGGTCAGCCCCAGCGTCGCCGCCAGGGCGCACGCCAGCGACAGGCTCGCCAGCGCCGGTCCCGTGCGGTGTTGTGCTTCACGCTTCTTCATTCGTCTGCTCCGGCGACGGCGTGTGCGAGGGGCTCTCCCGCCGCACGAGGTCGTGCCTTCCGTGTGGCTCATTCCTCAACCAGGTCGATGTGCTTGCCGCCGGCGCCCTCGAGGAGCGCCCGTGTGCGGTCGGGGTCAAAGTTCGCGTCGCCCGCCTCGATGCAGATCATGAACCGGTCGTCGCTCACGCGGAGGAACCGGTCTTTCTTGAGCAGCGGGTGGTACCACTGCGGCAGGCGGTTGAAGAACAGCATGCCGATGATCGCGGTGAAGGCGGAGAAGAGGATGCCCAACTCGAACGTGATGGGGACGAAGGCCTGCCAGGTCGCGAAGGGCTTGCCCTGGGTCATGAGCGGATAGTCCACGCCGCTCATCCACCACTGCATGAGGAAGCCAAGCCCGGCGCACGAGAGGCCGACGACGCCGATCACCATGGGGAGGATGGTGCGCTTCACACCCATCGCGTCCTCCATGCCGTGGATCGGAAAGGGCGTGTGAACGTCCCACCGGGAATAGCCCGCGTCGCGGACCTTCTCAGCGGCGTGGTAGACATCGGCGGGGGTCTCAAACTCCGCCACCATCGCGTAGACCACTTCGCCGGATTCGGTTGTGTAGACCTTGCTGGACATCAGTGGTGCCCTCCCTTGGAGTGATCACCGCCGCCGTGACCATGCCCGGCGTCATGCCCATCGGCGTGATGGTGCGGGCTGGCTTGGGGCATGACGGCCTTGAGTTCCGCGATCGCAAAGACCGGGAGGAACTTCAGGAAGATGAGGAACAGCGTGAGGAACACGCCGCAGCTTGCGATGAACGTGGTGATGTCGACCGCGGTGGGGAAGAACATGCCCCACTCGCCGGGGAGGAAGGCGCGGTGGAGGCTCGTCACGATGATGACGAAGCGCTCGAACCACATGCCGATGGTGACCAGGAACGAGACGGCGAAGATGGCGGCCGGGCTGGTGCGGAATTTCCGCATCCAGAAGACCTGGGGGCTGACGACGTTGCAGAAGATCATGGCCCAGTAGGCCCACCAGTAGGGGGCGCCCTTGTCGCTCATCCAGGTGGGGATGGCGCGGTTGAACTTGAAGACGTGGGCCTCGTATTCGTTGCCGCTGTACCAGGCGATAAAGAACTCCATCGAGTAGGCGAAGCCGACCATGGAGCCGGTGACCAGGATGATCTTGGCCATGTTCTCCATGTGCTTAAGGGTGATGAAGTCCTTCATGTTGGGGAAGAGCTCGCGCGCCGGGATCAGCAGCAGGAGCACCATGGCGAACCCGCCGAAGATCGCGCCCGCGACGAAGTAGGGCGGGAAGATCGTGGTGTGCCAGCCGGGCAGGATCGACGTCGCGAAGTCGAACGACACGATCGAGTGCACCGACAAGACCAGCGGCGTCGAGATGCCCGCAAGCACGAGATACGCCGCCTCGTAGCGGTGCCAGTGGCGGCCGCTGAAGCGCCAGCCCAGCGAAAGGAAACCCTAGACATACGCGCGGACCGCGTCGACGCGGATCGGGATGAAGGGCGCGATGATCGGGCCGGTCTTGCTGGCGCGGAGACGCATGTCGGCCCGGTCGCGCAGCGTCGCCAGGTCGGGGATCATGCCCATAAACCAGAAGAGGGCCGACACCGTGCCGTAGGTCGAGATCGCGAACACGTCCCAGAGCAGCGGGCTCTTGAAGTTGGGCCAGATGTTGTTGGCGTTGGGGAGCGGGGGGAGGAACCAGGCCATCCACTGGCGTCCGATGTGGATGCCAGGGAAGGTCGCGGCGCAGATGACGGCGAAGATCGTCATCGCCTCGGCCGAGCGGTTCACCGCGGTGCGCCACTTCTGCTTGAGCAGGCACAAGATGGCGGAGATCAGGGTTCCGGCGTGGCCGATACCGATCCAGAAGACGAAGTTGGTGATGTCCCACGCCCAGTCGACCTGGTTGTTGAGACCCCAGGTGCCGATGCCGGTGATGACAAGATAAAGGATGGCCAGACCGCCGATGCCCGCGATCGATCCCGAGATCATCAGGGCGGGGAGCCACCACTTCCCGGGCTTGTTCTCGGCGTAGCCGCAGACGATGTCGGTGACTTCCTTGAACGTGCGCTCATTGAGAACCAGGGGCGAACGTACGGAAGGATCATCGATCAAAGAGCCGTCGCCGGTACCGGGCGCGGGGGTGCCGCGATCGGGCAATCGGGAGAGGCCCGCGAGCTGCTGGGCGGTGACTTGATCCGGGTGGATCGAACTCATGCGTTCACTCCAGAGCTCAGCACGTTGAGGCTGAGCGCATAGCCGCGATCCTGGCGGCGCTTGCTTGGTTCGACGCGGAAGGCGTGCTCCTTGGCGGCGCCGCCGGTGTCGTGCGTGTCATGCGAGTCGTGCGATTCGTGCCCGTGGTGGAAGGGGTGCTCCCACGAGTGCACGCGCTCCGGGTCCTTCTTGGCCAGGAGCTTCTCGTTGGGGTTGCGCACGCGGACCATGTGCGTCGTGCGCGGGCGGGTGTTGAGGTAGCCCAGCAGCATGTACGAGCGGGCGCTATTGCGCGTCGCGTGGACCGCCGCCGCGGGGTCGAGGATGTTCCCAAACGTGATCGCCTCGCTGGGGCAGGCCTGCTGGCACGCGACCTGGAACATCCCCTCGGGCACGCCCTTCAGGTCCTTGAGCTTGGACTCGACCTTGGCGGCGTTGATGCGCTGGATGCAGAAGCTGCACTTCTCCATCACGCCGCGCGAGCGAACCGTCACGTCGGGGTTCTTCTGCATGCGGCTGATCTCGTCGAGCTTCTGGCGAAGGCGCGGCGGGATCAGGTTGGGATTGAGCTTGTTGTGCGTGCCGGAGCCGGTGATGCCGCCGCGATCGGGGACGATCTTCTCAAGCGTTTCCTTGCCGAAGTAATCGCCGTTGAACTTGGTCACGCCGTAGTCGAAGAAGTTGAAGCGCCGGACCTTGTACGGGCAGTTGTTGGCGCAGTACCGCGTGCCGATGCAGCGGTTGTAGGTCATGTAGTTGATGCCCTCGGGCCCGTGCACCGTCGCGTTGACCGGGCACACGACCTCGCACGGCGCGTTCTCGCAGTGGACGCACGCGACCGGCTGGTTCAGCATCTCGCCCGGATCGTTGAGGTCGTTCCCGACGTAGTACCGGTCGACCCGGATCCACGTCATCTCGCGCCCCTTCTGAACTTCCTTCTTGCCCACCACGGGGATGTTGTTCTCCGCCTGGCACGCGATCGTGCACGTGCCGCACCCCGTGCAGGACGACAGATCGATCGTCATCCCCCACTGCTCGCCCGTCGCGTACACCGGGGGCTTGCCCGCGGCGTCGACATTCTTGGGATCGGGCTCGGTCTTCGAGCGGTTGTAGGGGTTCTCGTACGCGCCGATGTTCGGCGGCGTGTGGCTCAGCTCGCCCAGGCGGTCGGCGAACTTCAGCGCCGCCGTCGTGCCGTAGAGCGGCTCGGTTTTCTTCTCGATCTCTTCGCCATACTTCTGCCACTCCGGCAGATCGACGGCCCGCGCGATCGCGGTGCGCCCCTCCAGCGACCAATGGTTCTGCGTGCTGGAGATCGGATAGCCGCCCGGCTCCTTGACGAGCTTCACATCGCGGGCCGACCAGCCGCCGCCGATCGTGCGGAGCGGGTTCACGTCCACGCCCACGCCGTCCGCGACGCGCCCCGCGGTCTTTCGGCCGTAGCCGAGCGTAAGCACCACGACGTTGTCGGCCATGCCGGGGAGAATCCAGACCGGCACCGTGACGCTGCGCCCGCCGATCGTGACCGACGCGAGGCGCGCCTCGGGATACTGCTCCGTGCCCTTGTCGGGCATGAGGCCCATCGCCTCGGCGGTCTGCGGGCTGACCAGCGCGGGGTTGTCCCACACGGTCCGCGTACCGAAGACCGGAAGCTCTTGCAGCCAGGGGATGTTCGCGAAACGACCGTCGCCGACATGGCCCGTGACGAACACCGCTTCCATCGACGTCTGCGACGGCGCGCCGGCGAACATGCCCTTCATGCCGCCGACCACCGACGCGACCGCGGCGTAGTCCACCTTGGGGCTCGCGGGCGCCGCGCCGCTGTTGATCACCACGCCGTTCCAGAGAGCCTCGCGCCACTTCTTGTCGAAGTTCGCCTCGCCCAGCGTGCTCTTCCACACGCCGCGGACGAACTCGTAGCCGTCGGCCTTGGCCGCGACGCGGTCGTCGGACGCCAGGACCGTGAGCAGCTCAAGCTCGGACATCGCGGGCTCATAGAGCGGCGCGATCATGGGCTGGATCGGCGCGATCGTGCCGTCCGCCGCCATGGTGTCGCCCCAGGACTCCAGCGCGTGAGCGCCGTTGAGGGCCCAGGTGCTGGCGGCGAGGGTCTCGGTCAGTTCGACGCTGAGCGTGATCGTGTTGGCAACCTTGGCGAACGCCGCGGCAAAGTCCGCGTCGACCGGCGCGTCATAGAGCGGGTTCACGCCGATCGTGACGAGCGTCTTCACGCCTCCCGACATCATCTTCTTCGAGAGTTCGCCCAGGCCCGCGAGCGAGTCCGACGCCAGCTCGCCCGACATGGGGACAAGCGACACGGTCTTGCCGATGTTGCCCAGGGCGGCGTTCATCGCGTGCACCAGCGCGTGGACCGCGGGGGCCAGCGAAGGTCCGGCGACGATGATCGACCTGCCCGCCGCGGCCCGGAGGTCGTCGGCGCAGGCGTTGACGAAATCAGGATCGATGTCCGCGCCCGCGGGCACGTCCACGCCGCGCACCGCCGAGGCCAGCGCCGTCGCGTCGCCACCCACGGTGTTGAGCAGCACCTTCGCGAGTTCGACCGCAAAGCCCGCGATCCGCGAGGGAGCCAGGCGGAGGCGGTGGTCCGCCGACGCGCCGGTCATGGTGAAGCCCGACTCCGCCACGTACAGGCGATTCATCGAGTCCTTGACCGACATGGGACGCCGGCGCGACGCGAACGAACGCGCGTTGGAGAGACCGAGCGATTCTCCATGCCCGATCGCGTTCAGGAAATCGCGGTCCAGCGACACGACCACGTCGGCCTTGTCGAACGACTCGATCGCGTGCATGGGCGATCCGAACGCCATCGCGGCGCCGGCCGTCACGCTGCTGGTCTCGGCGGCGTTGTACGCGAGCCACGACGCCTTGGGCCAGCGCTTCTTGACGAGGTCTCGGGCGGCGTCGCGCGAGGGGCTGGTCTTCTTGTCGACGATGAACGCCAGGCCGTCGCCCTCGTTGGAGTCGTACACCTTGAAGTGCTCGTCGGCCCACAGGCGGAAGTCGTCCCACGTTGCGGTCAGCGGGCCGCGGCTCGGATTCCTGTACTTGGGATACTCGACGTTGCTCGGACGATCCGGGTCATAAAGCGAAAGGATCGACGCCTGGGCCCAGATCGACGAACGCCCGCGGTTGATAGGGTGGAGGGGGTTGCCCTCGACCTTGGTCGGGCGGCCTTCGTGCGTCTCGACCAGGAGGCCCTCCGCGCCCCCACCGGGGAGCGGCATGCTCGTCGCATAGAACAGCGGCTTGCCCGGGATGATCTCCTCGGGAACCTGCTGGCTGTAGCTCATGATCTTGTGATCGGGACGCCGACAACCGGGGATGGTCGCGGCGCCCGCCAGCGCGAGCGACGCGCCCATCAGCTTGACGAAGTCGCGACGCGAGCCGGTCAGCAGCTCCGACGCTCCGGCGGGGAACTCGCGCTCCACGAACTCGCGGAACTGCGGCTGGTCGGAGAACTCCTCGACGCTGCGCCACACCTTCGGGCCGCCCGCACGCCCGTTCAGCGATTGCAGTTCACGCGGAGTGTCGGCGAGTTCCGCCTTGCTGGGCTTGCGCTTCTCGGCCTTGGTCGTCGAAGGGCATTGATCGATCATGGGATCTCTCGGGAGAGAGGCCTCGCCATCGGGCACGAGGCACAGTGAGTGTTCATCAATCGGAGGGAGCGGTCTCGCGTCGCACCGGGCCTTGGGCACCGTCTCTTTCGTGCCCGATGCCAGGTGCCCAGTGCCTTCCTAGTAGTGACACGCTCCGCAGTTTTCCGGGGGATTCAGCCTGAGCTTTTCAACCAGGGCCTTGGTCTCGGCATCGCCCTGGCCCGCGCGCTCGTCGAGGTGCTTCTTCACCCACTCAAGCTGCGTCACCTTGTCCGGCGACACCAGGCTCGCCTCGGGGTTGCGGTGGCAATCCAGGCACCAGCCCATGCTGAGGGGCTGGGCCTGCGCGACGATCGGCATGGCGTCGATCTGGCCGTGGCACGAATAGCAGCTCACGCCCGCGCGGATGTGGGTCGCGTGGGGGAAGTTCCGGACGTAATCCGGGAGCTTGTGGATGCGACGCCATTCGATCGACTGGTTGGCGTTGTACGCCTGGCGGATGAAGTCCGTCCGCTCCTTGTGCTTTGGCTCGACCGCCAGCTTGGTCAGACGCCCGTCGGCGTGGCAGCCGATGCAGGTGGCGACATTCGGGATATTCGCCTCCGGCGACTGCTCAACCTTCGTGTGGCAGTAGCGACAATCCATGCCCAGCTTGCCCGCGTGGATCTGGTGGCTGAACCCGCCGCCCGGCTGCGTCGGCATGTAGCCGGCGTCGTAAAACTTGGGCGTCGCGTAGTACCAGAAACCGCCGACAACGCCCGACGCGCCCAAGAGCGCGGCGACCGCGCCGACGGTGGGCAGTGCGTTCGTCCACTTCGGGAAAAGAAGCGACACTCGGGAACTCCTTGGAGGGACCCCTCACGACGCCCCCACGGGGCGCAAACAGACCGACATCGGGAAGCGAACGGTATACCGACAAAAGAGTCCGTTCGCAACCCGGTTGCTGTGAGGCCGAAATTGGGGCACCCCAAGCCTACGCTGTCAACCAATATAGACCGTTCGACTCTAATTGAGACCAAATCTCAATTCCAATCGACTCCAGATCGACCGCGGCCTCGAACCGGAGACCCCGATGAACTCCACCCAGATTGACACCGGAAACGCGCCCGACTCGCTCGCCGGACGAATTCTCGTCACCGGGTTCGCCGCCACCGTCGCCATGTGGGTGGTCAGTTTCGTCACCCACCTCCCCGGCATCGATCTGTCCCCCGCCCTTGCGGGCCCGATCGTCCTGGCCGCCCTTTTCGTCGTCGCATTCATGCAGGGACGGCGGACGCCCTCGGTTTCCAAAGCCGTCCAGCTCGGCCTCGGCGGCGGATTGCTCGCCGGCCTAGTCACGCTCCTCATCCTGGGCTCGTACCTAGTGGAAACACCGGCGGGGGATGCGCCCGCGCCGGGGGCCGAGGGGCTAAAGCCCGGCGCGACGATCGCCGCCCTCGGCTTCATCGGCGCGTGCGGCGTGCTCGGGCTGATCGGCGCGATCATCGGGCGGGCGGCGGCCCACTCTCCCCACCCGCCGCGAAACCCGCTGGCGGCGTTCGCGATCGTCGCGTGCTTCTCTGTCGTTCCCCTCATCGTGGTCGGAGGCGCGGTCACCAGCACGGGGAGCGGTATGGCGGTGAAGGGCTGGCCCGATTCCTACGGCGCCAACATGTTCCTCTACCCCATCTCGCTGATGAACAACCCGCACATCTACCTCGAGCACACCCATCGCCTCTTCGGCTCGAGGAAGATGTGCGGGTTGTTCATCAGCGAGATAGATCTCGAGCACGCCCATCGCCTCTTCGGCTCGCTGGTCGGGCTCACCACCCTGGTCCTCATGATCTGGGTTCTCGCCAAGGAGCCGCGCAAGTGGGTCAAATATTGGGCGGTCGCCCTCTTCGTGTTGGTCGTCGTGCAGGGCGTGCTGGGCGGGCTTCGCGTCAATAACGTGAGCCGCGGGCTGGCGCTGGGGCACGGCGTGCTCGCGCAGGTCTTCTTCTGCCTGCTGGTCGCCCACGCGGCCCATCTCTCGTCCATCTACCGCAACGCCGTCGCGAGTTGGGCCGGCGAAAAAGACCGGAAGATCAAGGGCATCACGACCGGCCTGGTCCACGCGACGTTCCTGCAGCTGATCCTGGGGGCGGCCTACCGGCACCTTGATCAGAAGATCGGAAGAGCGTCGTGTAGGGAAAGAGTGTAGATCTCGGTGGTCG
>OEIV010000612.1_pt1 | contig 18742 bp, 16 predicted proteins | sample 1539231 | NCBI WGS metagenome assembly OEIV01 (sample SAMN03794762, study PRJEB22550) | activated sludge metagenome | feature: wastewater treatment plant; material: activated sludge; isolation source: Wastewater treatment plant of a petroleum refinery complex | place: Argentina: Buenos Aires ...
GGTTCCGGGGGGCGGCGCGGGCAGGCCGGGCGTGATGACGGCGGGTGCCGGGATGGGCTGGGCGGCGGCTGGGGCCGGAGGTTCGGGTGCCGTGGCGGCCTGATCCTTCACCAGCTTGCGCCACTTCACCACGTTGCGGTTATGCTCCTCCAGCGTGGCGGCGAAGGCATGGCCGCCCGATCCGTCGGCGACAAAATAGACATAGTTGGTCTGGGCCGGACTGATGACGGCCTCCAGTGCGGCCCGGCCCGGATTGGCGATGGGACCGGGCGGCAGGCCATCCCTGGTGTAGGTGTTGTAGGGATTGTCGAGGGCGAGATCGGCCTTGGTGAGGGGCCGGTCCAGCTTCTCCCTGCCGCTGGTCAGGGCATAGATGATGGTGGGGTCGGATTGCAGGCGCATGCCCTGCTTCAGCCGGTTGAGGAAGACCGAGGCCACCAGCGGACGCTCGCGGTCAATGCCGGTTTCCTTCTCCACGATGGATGCCAGCGTCACCAGTTCCTGCGGCGTCTTGAGGATGAAATCTGCCGGGCGCCTGGCCCAGATTTCAGCGAGCAGTTTCACCTGCGCGGCCTGCATGTCGTCCACCAGCCTGGCCCGGGTCATGCCGCGCTGGAACACGTAGGTGTCGGGCATGATGGCCCCCTCGGCAGGCACGGCCGGGGCATCGCCGGTCAAGACCTCGTTGCCGGCCACGCGGGCCACAGCCATGGCGCTGGTCCAGCCCTCGGGAATGGGCAGCTTGTAGGTCACGACCTTGCCGAGGGAGAGGAGGCTCATGACCTTCTCCATGCTGGCCCCGGCCGGGAAGGCGTATTCGCCGGAGCGGAAGCTGCCGCCCATGGCCTTGTTCACCTGGGCCGCAAGACTGAACAGGGGGGCGCTGGAAATGACCCCTTCCTTGTCCAGCAGGACGGCGATGTCGCGGCGGTCGAGGCCCTTGTCGATCATCACCACCTTTTCAGCGGCAAGCGGCCCCGGTTCGGCATAGCGCTGCAGGGCCCAATAGCCGGTGAGGCCGAGAGCCAGACCCGTGATGAGGCCAAGCCCCATGAGCCAGCCGAGCACGCGGGCGAGAGCGGGCGCGCGGCGGCGGTCGCGGCGCGGCGCGGGCAAGGGGCCAATGGGGTGGTTGTCATTCACCGGCAAAATCCTCAGGCGTCGAAGCGGCGCATGACCAGCGATGCGTTGGTGCCACCAAAACCAAAGGAATTGGACAGAACTGTGTTGACCGTGCGGCGCACTGCTGTTTTGGGCGCAAGATCGATCACGGTTTCGACCGATGGATTGTCGAGGTTGAGAGTGGGCGGACAGACCTGATCGCGGATCGCCAGAATGGAGAAGATGGCCTCGACCGCGCCCGCCGCGCCCAGCAGGTGCCCCACCGCCGACTTGGTCGATGACATGGTGAGCCTGGCTGCGGCATTGCCCATCAGACGCTCGACCGCGCGCAGCTCGATTTCATCGCCCAGGGGCGTGGAGGTGCCGTGGGCATTGACGTAATCGATGTCGCCGGGGGAAATGCCAGCGCGTTTCAGGGCCGCGCTCATGCAGCGGAAGGCGCCATCGCCATCGGGCGTGGGTGCGGTGACGTGATAGGCGTCACCCGACATGCCATAGCCCAGCACTTCGGCATAGATGGTCGCGCCGCGCGCCCTGGCGTGTTCCAACTCCTCCAGCACGACAATGCCCGCGCCTTCGCCCATGACGAAGCCATCGCGGTCACGGTCATAGGGGCGCGAGGCGCGCTCCGGCGTATCGTTGAAGCCGGTGGACAGCGCCTTGCAGGCGACAAAGCCCGCGATGCCGAGGCGGCAGATGGAGGCTTCGGCCCCGCCCGCCACCATGATGTCGGCATCATCCTCGCGGATCATGCGGGCGGCATCGCCAATGGCGTGGGAGCCGGTGGAGCAGGCGGTGACCACGGCATGGTTCGGCCCCTTGCAGCCGTGCTCGATGGAGATGAGGCCGGAGACGAGGTTGATGAGCGAGCCCGGAATGAAGAAGGGCGACACGCGGCGCGGCCCCTTTTCCGCCAAGAGCAGCGTGGTCTGTTCGATGGTCGAAAGACCGCCGATGCCGGAACCAACGAGGACGCCGAAGCGCTGCTTCTCTTCCTCGGTTTCAGCCTTGTAGCCCGAATCGGCGATGGCCATCTTGGCCGCAGCCACGCCATAGAGAATGAAATCGTCGTAGCGCCGCTGTTCCTTGGGATCGACCCAGTGATCGAGATTGAGCGTGCCGTCGCTGCCGTCGCCGCGCTTCACCTCGAAGGCGACGCGGGCGGGCAGGTCCGAAGCATCGAAGCGGGTGATGGGGCCAGCGCCCGTCTCACCGTTGATGAGCCGCTTCCAGGTGGTTTCGAGCGTGGCGCCCAAAGGCGACACCATGCCCATTCCGGTTACGACCACACGCCTCATGCGCGCCCCCTCGTCTGGTTATCACGGCGGCAGAATGCCCCCGCCGCCCGGCGGTTTCAACCACCAGCGAAAAGGGCAGGGTTTGACCCCTGCCCCTCACGTCAATTTCCTTGCCGGTGCGGCAGACTGCCCTCAGGCAGCGGTCTTTTCGATGAACTTGACCGCATCACCCACGGTCTGGATGGTTTCGGCGGCGTCATCGGGGATTTCGATGCCGAATTCTTCCTCGAAGGCCATGACGAGTTCGACCGTGTCGAGGCTGTCGGCCCCGAGATCGTCAATGAAGCTCGCCTCGCTCTTCACCTTGTCGGCATCGACGCCCAGGTGCTCGACGACGATCTTCTTCACCCGTTCAGCAACATCACTCATTTCGTTTGATCCCTCGTGGTGTTCTCTCACTACGGCCCGGCCCGGATTTTTCCGTTGCCTGCCCAGAGCCGGAAGCGGTGTTAGCATAAAACCGCGACCGGTCAAAAGAGCTTTCTTTGCGCCTGCGAAGACGGGCGAACTGACCTTGATTCAGGTCAAATCATGGCCATGCCGCCATTCACATGGAGGGTCTGACCCGTCACATAGGCGGCCTCGGCGGAGGCGAGATAGAGCACGGCCGCGGCGATCTCCTCCGGCGTGCCGAGGCGGCCCGCCGGCACCTTGCCCAGGATGGCCTCCTTCTGCTTGTCGTTCAGCACATCGGTCATGGGGGTGGCGATGAAGCCGGGGGCCACGGCGTTGACCGTGATGTTGCGGCTGGCCAGTTCCTGGGCCAGCGACTTGGACAGGCCGATGATGCCGGCCTTGGCCGCCACGTAATTGGCCTGGCCGGGATTGCCGGTGACGCCGACCACCGAGGTGATGTTGACGATGCGGCCCCAGCGCTTCTTCATCATGCCCTTCATGGCGGCGCGCGCCAGGCGGAAGGCGGCGGTGAGGTTCACGTCGAGCACCTGCTGCCAGTCCTCGTCCTTCATGCGCATGGCCAGACCGTCGCGGGTGATGCCGGCGTTGTTGACCAGAATGTCCAGCCCGCCCAGGGCGGCCTCGGCGGCGGGGATCAGCTTTTCCACGTCGGCGGGGTCGGAGAGATTGCAGGCCACCACGTGGCAGCGCTCCCCCAGTTCGGTCTGCAGTTCCTCCAGAACCGCAGCGCGGGTGCCGGAGAGGGCGACGGTGGCCCCGGCCCCGTGCAAGGCGCGGGCGATGGCAGCACCGATGCCGCCGGTGGCGCCGGTGATGAGGGCGGTCTTGCCGGTGAGATCAAACATGGTTCCAGTCCTATGCGGAGGTTTTGAGGGAAGCGGCGGCCAGGAGATCATCCGGGCTGCCGATGGCCAGGGTGCGGGCATCGGGGGCATTCTTTTTTGCGAGTCCGCTCAAGACCTTGCCCGCGCCCACTTCAACAAAAACATCAACTCCGGCGGAGGCCATGGCGGCGACACATTCGCGCCAGCGCACGGTGCCCGTCACCTGTTCCACCAGGCGGGCGCGAATCTCCTGCGGATCATTGATGGGCCGGGCCAGCACATTGGCCACCAGAGGCACCACCGGCGGCTTCATCTCCACCTGGGCCAGAGCCTCGGCCATGACGGCGGCGGCAGGCCCCATGAGGGCGCAATGGAAGGGCGCGGAGACCGGCAGCAGGATGGCGCGCCTGGCCCCCCGGGCCTTGGCGATGTCGAGGGCGCGCTCCACCGCCGCCTTGTGGCCGGAGATGACCACCTGGCCGTCGCTGTTGTCATTGGCGGCCTGGCAGATGTCGCCCTGGGCGGCTTCATCCGCCACGGCGGCGGCGGCGGCGAAGTCGAGGCCGAGCACCGCCGCCATGGCGCCGACGCCGAGGGGCGTTGCCGCCTGCATGGCCCTGCCGCGGGTCTTCAGCAGGCGGGCGGCATCGGCGAGCGAGAAGGTCCCGGCGGCGGCCAGCGCCGAATATTCACCCAGCGAATGACCGGCGACGAAGGCCGCCGTATTGCCCACGGTGACGCCGCGTTCCACCTCCAGCGCGCGCAGAGCCGCCATGGCGACCGCCATGAGGGCGGGCTGGGCATTTTCGGTGAGGGTTAGATCGGCTTCAGCACCCTCCCACATGAGGGTGGAGAGCTTTTGGCCCAGGGCCTCGTCCACCTCGGCGAAGACGGCGCGGGCCGCCTCATAGTTCTCGGCCAGGCTTTTGCCCATGCCGATGGCCTGGCTGCCCTGGCCGGGGAAGGTGAAGGCAATGGTCATGGGGGAACCTCCTGAATGGCGGCCACGAACCATGGGCAGGCCCATGAGTCAAGCCTCGGAGCCATGGCTGGTCCCGGCTTTAACCGATCCTTAGAGCGCTGGCGCCTATCACGGGATGGTTCAAACCGGATGGCTTGATGAAACGGCTTATGATCAGTTGGGGCCTGGTGGCAGCCGCGGCCATGACTCTGGGCCTCAACGCGGCCGAAGAGTCGCGCCACGACATGGACCGCGCCCGCCAGGCCTTCATCACCGAGGCGGCGGCCGAAGCCCGGCAAGACATGACGCCGCTGCATCATGCGCTGCGCACCCTCCACGACCAGTTGATGATCCTGACCGGATTGCCCACGCTGCGGATCAAGCACGACAACAACCAGACTCTCAGCAACATCGAGCGCCTTAACCTGCAGGAACTGTTCAACGGTCTGGCGGCACGCGCACCGGTGAGCGCCATGGTCATTACCGGCCCCAACTATCGCCCCGACCGCATCAACCCTGCCACCGGCGCGCCCTATCAGCCGCGCCTGGTGTTCAATCAGGTGATTCACAACCTGAACCAGAGGCCGGAAGCGGCCTATGCGCCTAATGTGCCGGTGACGCTGGCACCCGATGCACCGCCGCTGCCGGAAGGCGAGATCATCAGCGCCCATGGCCGATGGTTCAAGGCCACCTACCCTCTGCGCGACCGCATCAATGACCAGACCCTGCCGCTGCTGGTCGATGTGGTGCGCAACATCAAAGCCGATCCCAGCCCCATCACCAACCAGCCCCCGACCGAGGACCGGCTGGTCTTTTCAGCCCCCATCTATGCCCATGACGGCACATTTTCCGGCGCGATCTCGCTGGTGATAAAACAGACCGCCCTGGCCAGTCTGCTGCCGCACGGCGACTTTGCCATCGTGAGCCCCGGCAATGGCCTGGCGGCGGGAACGCTGGGCGAAAATACACTGGCGCAATCCATGGCATCCGTGGCGGCCGCGAGGCCGGACCCGCGGCGCATCTATTCGGAGGCCATTCCCCTTCACCTGCCGGACAGCCGCCATGCCTGGTTCCTGTGGGCGGCAAAACCCGACAGCGCCTTCACCAATGGGGCGGAGGCCGCCAGCGTTGCCGCGGCGCGCCACCGCATGCTGAGCACCATCGGCGCGGTGACCGCGGCGCTGCTGGCCTTCATCTGGCTGATCGAGAAAAATCTCCGCCAGAGCCAGAGGCTCAATGCGACACTGGCCGAAGCGCGCGATCTCGCCGAGAAATCGCGGGCCGAGGCCCAGGAAGCCGCCGAAATGTTCAAAAGCCTGAACGACGACATCACCCGGCTCAACATCGAACTGTCGGACAAGGTGACGGCGCTCGATCAGGCCCAGGATGGCGCGGCGCAGAAAACCAAGCTGGCGGAACTGGGCAAGCTCATTGGTTCCGTGGCCCACGAGCTGCGCAACCCCCTGGCCAGCGCCCAGACCAATGCCTTCATCCTCGAACATCAGCTGGCGGGTCAGGGGATCGACACGAGCGCAACCATGGGCCGCATCCGCCACGGCCTGGAGCGCTGCAACGAGGTCATCACCCAGCTTCTCGACTATTCGCGCGGACAGGCTGCCCATACCACGGCGACCGATCTTGATGCCTGGCTGGAGGCCTTTCTGGAAACCGAGGCGCAGCACCTGCCCGCGGTGCTGGAACTGGATCTGAACCTGGGCCTTGCCGGGCGCAGCGTGGACGTGGACGCCGACCGCCTGGGCCGGGCGCTGGCCAACCTCATGGCCAATGCCAGCGAAGCCATGATCGGGCGCGACGGCAAGCCGCTGGTCATCATGGCCGGGCGCCGCCCGCGCATCCATGTGACCACCAGCGCCAACGCACGGCGCATCGAGATCATCGTCAATGACAATGGCCCCGGCATTGAAGCCGAGGTGCTGGAGAAGATTCGCGATCCGCTGTTCACCACCAAGAGCTTCGGCACCGGGCTGGGTCTGGCGGCGGCGGAAAAGACCATGGAGCTGCACGGCGGCGGCATGGAGGTTGCGTCGGTGAAGGGCACGGGCGCGCGCTTCACCCTGTGGCTGCCGCTGTCGGCGGCGGATGAAGCGGCGGCCTGATCATTCCGCGCTGGCGAAGGCCTGAAGCCCGGCCTGTTCCAGCACCAGCAGCTTGTCGTCGGCCTTAAGGGCAAAGCCGAGGCGCGTGTAAAACTTCAGGGCACCGGCATTGGCGTGGTCCACCTCAAGCTTGATGAAGTGGAGGCCGCGCAGAAGGGCGGCGCGGGCCACATGGGCCAGAAGCTTGCGGCCCAGCCCGCGCGAGCGCGCCCCGCCGGCGACGAAGAGATCGACGACATAGAGGCCGCGCTGGTTGCGCCAAGTGGAATAGGTGTCGAGCGTCAGGCAGGCCGCCAGCACCTCGCCCGCCTCCTCCGCCACGGTGACGGCGATGAGATCGGCGGCCTGGCGCAGGCCATCGCCGGTGAGCTTGGGCACCGTAGCATGGCCCGTGTCGGCGGCAAGGCGGCGCACCATAGCGGCCACGGCCCCGGCCTCCTCTGCCCGCATGGGCCGGAAGGCGAGGCTCATGCAAGCGCCCCGGAAAGCAGGCTTGCCAGATTGGGGCCGAGGCTTGCGGAGGGATAGCCGCCCTCCTGCACCCAGAGGGTGGGCAGTTTCAGTGCCGCGATGGCACGGCCGATCTCGGCAAATTCCGGCGTGACGATGGTGAAGGCCTGGAAGGGATCGTCGACCGCCGTATCGAGGCCGGTGGCCACCACCAGCACATGGGGATTGAAATCGCCGATGCGGCGCAGCGCCTGATCCAGCGCCGCGCGATAGGCCGTGATACCCGTGCCGCGCGGCAGGGGCAGGTTGAGGTTGAAGCCCTCGCCCTCGCCTGCGCCGCGCTCATCCGCATGGCCCCAGAAGAAGGGATAGAAGCGCCGGGGGTCGCAATGCAGCGAGACGGTGAGGACATCGGGGCGATCATAGAAGATGGCCTCGGTGCCATTGCCGTGATGCACATCGATGTCGAGGATGGCCGTGCGCTTGCCGGCGCGGGTCAGAGCCTCGGCGGCCAATGCGGAATTATTGAAGTAGCAGAAGCCCGCCGCCATGTCGGAACTGGCATGGTGCCCCGGCGGGCGGCACAGGGCATAGACTTGGCTTTCGCCAGCCAGCAGCAGGCCCGCGCCATGGAGCGCGGTGGCGGCGGAGGCCAAGGCGGCGGGCAGCGTCTGGTCCATCATGGGGCAGGAGCCATCGCCCATGTGCCAGCCCACCTGACCCACCACGCCATCGGGATAGGTGACGGGGGCAAGGCCGGGGCGGCCCATGGCATAGACATTGGGCGCGGGATAGTCCGAGGCATTGGGAATGTGGCGCCAGCGCTCCAGCAGGGTGGAGTGAAAATCGAGATAGCGCGGGGTGTGCACGGTGGTGAGGGCCGACAGCGGCTGCGGCTCGGGGGCCTGCACCGGCAGGCCAAGACGCGCCACGCCTGAGAGCAGCATGTCGATGCGCTCCGGGCGCTCCGGGATGGGCTGGGGCCGGCCCGCCACGATGAAATGGGAGGGGGCGTGGGCACGCTGGCCATTGTCAAACACACAGATCATGGGGCACTCGCTTTGGCGGAGGCGAAAGGATAGGCTGGCGCAACCTGCTTTGGAACCCCCTGCTCGCCATGACCGCTTCCTCGATTTCCGTCGCCGCGCCGCAACTGCCCAAGGTGAAATGGGCCAGAGGTTCCTACCTCCATGATGCCGCCGGCAAGACCTATATCGACGGCTCGGGCGGGCCTGCGGTCTATTGCATCGGCCATGCCAATGCGGAGGTGAACCAGGCGATCAAGGACCAGTTGGACCGGATCGCCCATGGCTATCGCTATAACTTCACCAGCGATGCGCTGGAGGAATTGACGGAGATCATCGGCGCGCGCTGCGGCGGTTCGCTGGGCCACATGGTCTTCGTCACCGGCGGTTCGGAGGCGGTGGAAAGCTGCCTGAAGCTCGCCCTGCAATATCAGACTGCCGTGGGCCGGACGTCGCGCCGGCGCTTCATCGCGCGTGAGAGAAGCTGGCATGGCAATACGCTGGGGGCCCTGTCGGTGTCGGGCTTTGTGGAGCGGCAGGCAGCCTTCGAAGGGGCGCTGATGCCGGTTGTGCGCCTGTCGCCCGCCAATGAATATCGGCCCATCGGTGATGCCGTAACGCCCGAGGAAGCGGGCGCGGCGGCGGCGCGCGAGCTGGAGGAGGCGATCCTCAGCGCCGGGCCAGAGACCATCGCCGCCTTCATCTTTGAACCCGTGGTGGGGGCGGCGGGCGGCTGCGTGCCTGCGCCGCCGGGCTATGCGCGGGCGGTGCGCGCGATCTGCGACCGGCATGGGGTGGTGATGATCGCCGACGAGGTGATGTGCGGGGCGGGACGCTGCGGCACCTGGCGGGCGCTGGAACGGGACGGCGTGGAGCCGGATGTGATGAGCGTGGCCAAGGGGCTGGCCGGGGGCTACCTGCCGCTGGGGGCGGCGGTCTATGGCGCGAAGGTGAACCAGGCGATCATGGCGGCCCATGGCGGCCCCATGACCGGGCACACCTTCACGGGGCACACGGCGGCCTGCGCGGCGGGCGTGGCGGTGCAGAAGATCGTGGCGCGCGAGAAGCTGGTGGAGCGCGTGGCCGGCAACGAGGCCGGGCTGAAGGCGATGATCGCCGAGGCGCTGGCGGGGGTCGAGGCGGTGGGCGACATTCGCGGACGCGGCCACTTCATCGGCACCGAGCTGGTGGCCGACCGGAAGACGCGGCAGCCCTTTGCCGCCGCGCGCAAGCTCTTTCTCAAGATCAGGGCGCAAACCCTTGAAAACGGACTCATTTGCTATCCGGTGGGCGGCAATGTCGATGGCGTCAACGGCGACGTGGTGATCCTCGCCCCGCCCTATAACGCCAGCGCCGCCGAACTGACCGAGATGGTGGACAAGATGGCGACGAGCATCCGGCAGGTGTTGCGGGCGGAGGGGCTGGCCTGATCAGGCGGGCGGCGTCCAGAGGATCTGGTCGATGCGGCTGGCGCCCGTGGCCAGCATGATGACGCGATCGAGGCCCAGGGCCACGCCGGAGGCCTCCGGCATCAGCGCCAAGGCCGCGAGGAAATCCTCATCCAGCGGATAGCGCTCGCCATGGAGGCTTTCCTTCAGGTCCATGTCGGCCATGAAGCGGCGGCGCTGCTCGGTGGCGTCGGTCAGTTCACCGAAGCCATTGGCCAGTTCCACGCCGCAGGCATAGAGTTCAAAGCGCTCGGCCACGCGCGGGTCATGGGGCGAGAGGCGGGCAAGGGCCGCCTCGCAGGCGGGATAATCGTAGAGCACGGTGATGCGGCCATTGCCGAGGTTGGGTTCGACCTTCTCCACCAATATGCGGCTGAAGATGTCGGACCAGCTTTCGCCCTGGCCGAAGGCCGCGGGCGACTGGCGGGCGAGCGCGTCCCGGTCCGGGCGGTTGCCGTCGAGGGTCGACAAAAGGTCCACGCCGGCGAAGGTCTGGAACGCTTCGGCGACGGGGAGCCATTCCGCCTCGGCCTCGGGCTCGGCCTGCCGCCCGCGCCATTCCATCACCTGCCGCCCGGTGACGGCGCAGGCCAGCCGCACCAGAGCAAGCGTATCCTCCATGATGTGGGCATAGGGCGCGCGCGCGCGATACCATTCCAGCATGGTGAATTCCGGTGCGTGGGTGAGGGTGCGCTCACGGTTACGGAAGACATGGCCGAGGGAAAAGATCTTCTCCTCGCCCGCCGCCAGCAGTTTCTTGCAGGCAAACTCCGGCGAGGTGTGGAGATAGCGCGTGGCGCCCGCGCCATCCGGGCCGATCAGTTCCGTGGCGAAGGCGTGGAGGTGGACCTCGTTGCCGGGCGAGACGGTCAGCGCCCCGCAGTCAACCTCGATGAAGCCCGCGCGGTCAAACCACTCCCTGATGGCGCGCACAATCCGGTTGCGGGCCAGCAGAAGGGGCCGCCGGTCGGCGTGGCGGTGGGGCGAAAACCATGGTGAATCGGCGGCGGACACGGGCCTCATCCGGGGGGTTGGCTTCATCAATCCGGGCTGCTATTACGCCCGCCAACCATCAATCGCAAATCGGAAAGACGACTTCATGGTCAAGGTAATCGCCAGCGCCGTGCGCAAGGGCAATGTGATCGAACACGAGGACGGCAAGCTCTATGTGGTGCTGAAGGCCGAGAGCATGCACCCCGGCAAGGGCACGCCCACCACCACCATCGACATGCGCCGGATCTCGGACGGGGTGAAGACCGTGGTGCGCTACAAGACCACGGACGCCATGGAGCGCGCCTTCGTGGAAACCATCATGCACACCTATCTCTACCAGGACGGCGAGATGTATGTGTTCATGAACCCGGAGAGCTTCGAGCAGATTTCGCTCAACAGCGACATGCTGGGCGACTCGGCCCCCTTCCTGCAGGAGGGCATGGAGTGCCAGATCGCCATGTTCAACGGCGCGCCCATCTCCATTGAAATTCCGCAGCGCGTGACGCTGGAGATCACCGAGACGGAACCGGCGATCAAGAACCAGACGGCCTCGTCGTCGTTCAAGCCGGCCCTTCTGTCCAATGGCGTGCGCACCATGGTGCCGCCGCATGTGACCTCGGGCACGCGCATCGTGGTGGACACCACAGACGGCTCCTATGTGGAGCGCGCCAAGGACTGATGTGATCCCTGGCGGTTTGTGCTTTGACTGCCTCAAAGCCACCGCTCTGACTTATCATTGGCGAGCCACTTTTCTGACTTTGCCGATTCCGGCAAAAGTCAGGTTGCTCATGCGCGCTGGAACACCGCCACGGTTTCCAGATGCGGCGACCAGAGGAACTGGTCCACCGGGGTTACCGTCTTGAAGCGATAGCCGCCCTCGGCCAGGATGGTCGCATCGCGGGCGAAGCTGGTGGGGTCGCAGGACACGGCCACCACGGTTTTCACGGTGGAGCGGGCCAGCGCCCTGGCCTGGGCCTCGGCCCCGGCGCGGGGCGGATCAAAGACCACCGCGTCAAAGAGCTTCAACTCCGCGGGCACCAGCGGCGTGGTGAAGAGATCGCGGACTTCGAGCGTGACAGGCTTAAGGCCTTGTGCGCCCTTGATGGCGGCGGCGAGGCTCGCCATGGCGTGTTTGTCGCTGTCCACCGCCGTCACCCTGGCCTTCTCGGCCAGACGGAGCGCGAAGGGACCGACGCCGCAAAAAAGATCGGCGACAGTCTTCGCCCTGCCCACACCCTCCAGCACCAGCCGGGCCAGTTCCTGCTCGCCCATGGCGGTGGCCTGCAGGAAGGAGCGCATGGGCAGCGGCACTTCCGCCGTGCCCATGGTGACAAAGGGCTTGTGCGTCTCCGCCGCCAGCTCGCCGTTGACGCTGAGGCGGGCGAGGCTGAAGCGGTGCAACACCTCCGGCGCGCGGTGCAGGTGGGGATCGGCCTTCAGGCGTTCGGCCTTCACCGCCACATCGAGGCCGTTGTCGGCCGCCGTCACCGCCACATCACAATCCCCGAAGAGGGCGCCGCAGGCGGCGGCGATGGCGGGCGCTTCCTTGAGCGCGGGCACGAGAATGGGGCACTGGCTGATGGGGCAGAGATCGTGGGTGCGCGCCGCCATGAAGCCCGCCTGCCACTGGCCGTTCATCTTGCGCACATGGAGCGAGACGCGGCGCCTGCCGGCCCCGTGGGCGTCGCGCAGGTCCGCCACGGTCGGTTCAATGCCGCGCGCATCCAGAGCCTTCACCAGCAGCTTGCGCTTCCAGTAGCGGTAGCGCTCGGGCGTCCAGTGCTGTAGGGCGCAGCCGCCACAGGCCGCGTAATAGGGACAGAAGGGAACCACGCGGTCGGGTGAAGGGGTGAGGATTTCCGGGGCCTTGCCATCCACAAGGCGCACCACTTCGCCGGGCAGCGTCTTGGGCACGGCGTAGCCCTTGCCCTCGTGCTCGGCCAGTCCATCGCCGCGGTGGCCGATGGACCGGATCGTCAACTCCATGATGTCACTCCAGCTTTATCGCCGGATAGATAAACACAAGTGCCTCCCCCGCCTCAAGGGTCAGACTGACGCCCGCTTCGGCCACGTTGGACAGGGTGAGGCTTTGGCCCAGGGCCACGGGCTTGCGCTTCAGCGGAAAGCGGGCGTGGGCGATGGTGACGCCCTTGAGGTCGGTGAGCGGCACCAGGCTGAAGCGCGCGCCTGCGGGAATGTCGTCCAGCCTCTGCCCTGATGTGAGAAGGCGCGTCTCCTCATGACCGGAGGTGAGCACAACCGCGATGCCACGGCGGGTCAGGGCGCGCGCCATGCCGATGTGGGCGGCCACATGATCGCCCTGCCCGCCCAGGGCGCCGATGAGGATGAGCCTGTCGGCCCCCGCCGCCACGGCCTCGGTGATGGCGAGTTCGCCGTCGCTGGCATCCTTGGCGGCGGGGAAGCTGCGGCGCGGCACATGGCGGTAGTCGAGAACCAGTTCCGACCCGGCGGAGTCGAAATCGCCGATCCACAGTTCGGGCATGAGGGCGAGCGCGGCGGCATGGACCATGCCCTGATCGGCGGCGATGACGCGCGCGCCCCTGAGTTGCGCGGCAAGGCGCGGGGTTGGCGTCACGGCACCGCCAAGAAGAATGGCGAAGGTGGTCATGGCCGCAAGTCTATCAGGCCGGGGCCAGGGATCAAAGCATCGTCATCGGCGCTTGCAATGGCACGCGGCGCGCCTTATCTAAGTTGTGCTCTCAACGGGGTGCCCGGCATGGGCTGAGAGGGGCTTTGCGCCCTAACCCGCTGAACCTGATCTGGATGATGCCAGCGGAGGGATTGCGAGCGGGGCTGCTGCCCCTCCTCCATTTCGCCGATGGCCAAGTGGAGGACATGATGAAGCGATTATCCTTTGCACTGGCCGCCCTTGTCCTTGCCGCGCTGCCCGCTGCCGCCAGGGACACGCTGACGGTCTATACCTATGACAGTTTTGTGTCCGACTGGGGGCCGGGTGCGGCGATCAAGGCGGCCTTCGAGAAAACCTGCGACTGCGAGGTGAAGTGGGTGGCGCTGGGCGATGGCGTGGCGATGCTCAACCGGTTGAAGCTCGAGGGAAATGAGACCAGTGCCGACGTGGTGCTGGGGCTGGACACCAACCTCACCGCCGAGGCGAAGGATCTTGGGTTGTTCGGACCGCATGGGGTTGATGTGGCCCGCGCCCATGTGCCGGGCGGCTGGAGCGACACGACCTTCCTGCCCTATGACTATGCCCATTTCGCCGTGGTCTATGACACGGAGACGATGAAGACCCCGCCCACGAGCCTCGATGAACTGGTGACGGGCGATGCCAGCCAGAAGATCGTGCTGGAAGACCCGCGCTCATCGACGCCGGGGCTGGGCTTCCTGCTGTGGATGAAATCCGTCTATGGCGACAAGGCCGGGGAGAGGTGGGCCCGGCTGAAGCCGCGTATCCTCACGGTGGCGCCCGGCTGGTCGGAAGCCTATGCGCTCTTCACCAGGGGCGAGGCGCCCATGGTGTTTTCCTATGTCACCTCGCCCGCCTATCACATGGTGGAGGAAAAGAGCGCGCGCTATCAGGCGGCGAAATTTTCCGAGGGGCATTATCTGCACATCGAGGTGGCGGGCCTGATCGAGGCCTCGCCGGAGAAGGCGCTGGCCCGGAAGTTCCTCGACTTCATGCTGACCCCCGGTTTCCAGAACGAAATCCCCACCCGGAACTGGATGCTGCCCGCCGGTGACATGTCGGTGCCGCTGCCGGATGCCTTCAGCACGCTGGTGCGGCCGGACAAGCCGCTGCTGTACACGCCGGAGGAAGTGCGCGACCACCGCCGCGCCTGGATTGATGAATGGCTGAACGCCACGAAATGAGCGTGATGCCCGGCGGGCTGGGGGCGGCCCTCTGGGTGCTGGCGGCAGTGGCGGCAGGTCTGCTGCCGCTGCTGTCGCTGGCGTTTTCTGCGGGCGGGCCGACGCTGGATGGCGCGGTCTGGGCGGCTCTGCGCTTCACGCTGGTGCAGGCAAGCCTGTCCACGGTGCTGGCGGTGGTGCCAGCGGTGGCGCTGGCGCGGGCGCTGGCGCGGCGGCAATTCCGGGGGCGCGACCTGCTGCTCCGGGTCTTTGCCGTGCCGCTGGCCCTGCCCGCCATCGTGGCGGTGCTGGCGGTGGTGGCGATCTACGGGACCAGCGGGTGGCTGGGCGGCATCATTCCCGTCTATGGCCTGTCCGGCATTGTGCTGGTGCATGTATTCTTCAACCTGCCGCTGGCGACCCGGCTCATTCTCGAGGCGCTGGCCAGCACGCCGCCGGAGGCACACCGGCTGGCGGCCCAGCTTGGCTTTACCGATGGTCAAGTCTTTGCCCATGTGGACGGGCCGGTGCTGCGGAACAGGCTTCCGGCCATTGCGGGGCTGATCTTCCTGCTGTGCGCGGCCAGTTTCGTGACCGTGCTGACCCTGGGCGGCGGGCCTTCGGCCACCACGCTGGAGGTGGCCATCTATCAGTCGCTGCGCATGGACTTCGACCCCGCGCGGGCGGCGGGGCTGGCGCTGGTGCAGGTAGCCCTGTCGGTGACGCTGGTGGCGCTGGCCGGGCGCATGATGCTGGCCCCGGCGGCGCAGGCCCCGGTGCGGCTGCGGCAGGGAAGGTTTTGCGGCGGCCGCGCGGGGGGCAAGGGGGCGGATGGGCGGGCGGTGGCGCCGGGCATTGCCGTGGTGGTGCCGCCGGTGGCGGCGCTGGTGATGTCTGGCCTGGACCATGTGACGCTGAACGGCGCGCTCCTGTCGGCCCTGGGCTGGAGCCTCGCCATCGGCGGGGCGGCGGCGCTGGTGGCGACCGCGCTGGGTTATGGGCTGGCCGGGGCGGCGGCGCGGGCACCACGCTGGCGCGGCTGGTTTGAGGGCGTGGCGCTGGCCGGGGTCATCGTGCCGCCCGCCGTCATGGCCACGGGCTGGTTCCTGCTGTTCGGGCGCAATGGCACATCCATCGCCGAACTCTTCCTGCTGGTGGTGGCGCTCAATGCCCTCATGGCCCTGCCCTTCGTGGTGGCGGTGCTGGCCCCGGCGCTGACCCGCCTGGCCGCCGCGCATGACCGGCTGTGCGCCTCCCTGGGCATTTCCGGCTGGGCGCGGCTGCGCTTCATTGATGTTCCGGCGCTGCGCCGCCCGCTGGCCCAGGCGCTGTTGCTGGCCGGCATCATGGCCATGGGCGATCTTACCGCCATCACCCTCTTTGGTTCAGGGGGCATTCTCACCCTGCCCGCTTTGGTCTATCAACAGATGGGCCATTATCGCGGCCACCTGGCGGCAGGCACGGCGCTGGTTCTGGCGCTGGTGATTTTTCTCTCGGCCTGGCTGGCCGAACACCTGGGAGCGGAGGATGATCCGCATTGAGCACGGGCTTTACGTCTATGGCGGCTTCCGGCTCGCCATCGATCTGACTGTGCCCAGGGGATCGCTGACCGCCGTGCTGGGACCATCGGGCGCGGGCAAGTCCACGCTTCTCGCCATCATCGCGGGCTTTGAGCCGCTGCGGCAGGGGCGGGTGCAGGTCGCCGGGGAAGATGTGACCGAACTGCCGCCGGCGCAGCGGCCCCTGACCATGGTGTTTCAGGACAACAACACCTTCGCCCATCTCGATGCCTGGACCAATGTGGCGCTGGGCGTCTCACCGGCGCTGAAGCTGGACGACGAGCAGCGGCGGCGGGTGGATGAGGCTCTGGCGCAGGTGGGATTGTCGGCGCTGGCGGGCCGCAAACCGGGCGAGATGTCGGGCGGCGAGCGGCAGCGCATCGCGCTCGCCCGCATGCTGGTGCGCAACCGGCCCGTGGTGCTGCTGGACGAACCCTTCGCGGCGCTGGGGCCGGGGCTGCGGGCGGAGTTGCTGGCGGAGTTGCAGGGCATGCAGAAGGAGCGCGGCCTCACCATCCTGATGGTGACGCACCAGCCGGAGGATGCCCGGGCGGTGGCCGACCAGGTGTGCTTTGTCGACGGCGGCGCGGCGCGCCCGCCCATGGCCACGGCAGATTTTTTCGCAGCTCGCGCTGATGCGGCAATCGCAGCCTATCTCGGGGGCTGGCGAGATGGCCGGTGATGGGCTATCCCGGCAGCATGGCTTCGGTTCTTCTCAATCTCCGCAACATTCATGTGACCTTTGGCGGCAGGCCGGTGCTGGAAAGCGCCGACCTGATGGTGTCCGAGGGCGAGCGCGTGGCCCTCGTCGGGCGCAACGGCTCGGGCAAATCCACCCTGCTCAAGGTGGCCGCTGGCCTGCATGAGGCCGATGGCGGCGAGGTCTGGGTGCAGCCCGGCACCACGGTGCGCTACCTGCCGCAGGAGCCGGACCTCTCGGGCTTTGCCACGGTTTATGACTATGTGGCGGCGGGCCTCGCCCCCGGCGATGATGCGCACCGGGCGCGGCGCCTGCTGGAGGACCTGGGGCTCACCGGCGAGGAAGCGCCCGCCACCCTGTCCGGCGGCGAGGCGCGGCGCGCCGCGCTGGCCCGCACGCTGGCGCCTGAACCCGATGTGCTGCTGCTCGACGAACCCACCAACCACCTCGACCTGCCCGCCATCGAATGGCTGGAAGCGGAATTGAAGACGACGCGCTCGGCCCTCATTCTCATCAGCCATGACCGGCATTTCCTCGAGGCGCTGACCAACCGCACGGTGTGGCTGGACCGCGGCCATGCGCGCCGCCTCAACGCGGGCTTCGGCGATTTTGAAAGCTGGCGCGACCAGTTGCTGAACGAGGAGGAGATTGCCCAGGCGGCGCTGGAACAGCAGATCGCCACCGAGGAACACTGGATGCGCCATGGCGTCACCGCGCGGCGCAAGCGCAATGTGCGGCGCGTCAACCTGCTGGCGGAACTGCGCCAGAAGCGCAAGGACCATGTGCAGCGGCTGGGCGCGGTGACCCTCGAGGCCAGCGCGGGCGAGTTGTCGGGCCGGCTGGTAATCGAGGCCGACAAGATGTCGAAGCGTTTTGACACCACGGTGATTGCCGACCGCCTGTCGCTCACCATGCTGCGCGGCGACCGGCTGGCCATGGTGGGGCCCAATGGCGCGGGCAAGACCACGCTCATCAACCTCTTGACCAAAGCGCTGGAGCCGGACGAGGGCAGCGTGCGCCATGGCACCAATCTGCAGATCGTGACACTGGACCAGTCGCGCCAGAGCCTCGATCCCAGCGCGCTGGTGGCCGATGTCATCACCGACGGGCGCGGCCAGAGTGTGACCATCAACGGCGAGACCAAGCATGTCGTCACCTATATGCGCGATTTCCTGTTCGGGCCGGAACAGGCGCGCACACCGGTGTCGGTGCTGTCAGGGGGCGAGCGGGCGCGGCTCATCCTGGCGCGCGAACTGGCCAAGCCGTCGAACTTCCTCATCCTCGACGAGCCGACCAACGATCTCGATCTCGAAACCCTGGACCTGTTGCAGGAATTGCTCGCGGCCTATCCGGGCACCATCCTGCTGGTCAGCCACGACCGCGACTTCCTCGACCGGGTGGCGACCTCGGTGCTCATGGCCGAGGGCCAGGGCAAGTGGCTGGAATATGCCGGGGGCTATTCCGACATGATGGCGCAGCGCGGCGCCGGCATTGCGGCGCGCAAGGTGACGCGCGCCCCGGCCCCTGCCCGGCGCGAACGCGCGGCGGCGGAAGCGCCCGCGCCTGCGGTGAAGCGCAAGCTCTCCTACAAGGAGAAATTCGCGCTGGAAAACCTGCCCGGGGAGATCGCCGCGCTCAATGCCGAGATTGCCGACATCGAGGCGCGCATGGCCGATGGCGGTTTCTTCACCCGCGATCCCGATGGCTTTGCCAGGGCAAGCCTGCGCCATGCCGAGGCGCGGGCCAAGCTGGAAACGGCGGAAGACCAGTGGCTCGAGTTGGAATTGCTGAAGGGCGAGCTGGAAGCGTAGAGCAACCGGCGGTCAGTTGGACTCAACTGCCGCCGACAAGTTGCCCGAAAATCAATACGTTGGCGCAACTTTACTCTCTCAAATCGTTCCGATTTGATCGTCCGTTGCGCTAGAGCTTGCTGTTTTCATACGGAAGCATAGCCTGAGTTTTTCAGGTAGTTTGCGCATTCGTTTGGGCTGAAGAGA
>OEIV010000613.1_pt1 | contig 18707 bp, 20 predicted proteins | sample 1539231 | NCBI WGS metagenome assembly OEIV01 (sample SAMN03794762, study PRJEB22550) | activated sludge metagenome | feature: wastewater treatment plant; material: activated sludge; isolation source: Wastewater treatment plant of a petroleum refinery complex | place: Argentina: Buenos Aires ...
CCCAGCTGCTATCGGGATGGCACCCGAGATACTGCCTACGAGAGTACCGTGAATAGAGCGTCTTTTTGATAGTGCCCCATATAGCCAAACGTACACAATAAACCCAAGGGCTGCAAAAACTACAGTCAGTAAATTAGTCCACAGCCATAGAACGATCATCCCTATAGATAGTAAGATGGAAGAAAACAAGATCATCCCCCAATCCGGCAAGAGCCCGGAAACACTTGGACGTTTTTTTGTACGTGCCATTATTTGGTCGATATCTTGGTCTAGATAATTGTTAAAGGAACAGGCGCTTGCAATAACAAGAGTCATCCCTACGGTAGTGGCAAAAAAACTATCCCAGTGCACATTACCGGCGGCAGCTAGTAAATATCCAGCTATAACAGTAAGTACATTTCCGTAGGTAACACCCGGTTTAGTCAGTTGGTAATAGGCGTGCACGCTTTTATAAAATACCATAAACAAGTCATCGATACGTATCGATATCAGAAGCCTTTCTTGCTTTGCTGAATCATGTACTCATCCATCTGCTTCGGGCTCATTCCCATATTGTAGTTAAGGTTTATCATAACCCAGAGAGAGCCAACTACGATCACAAGCGACATTATTACCGTAAACCAAAAACTGTGCAGCTGCCAACGTGGCTTCTTCTCTTCGTTTAGGTGCAAAAAGAACCACGACTGTACCAATGTCTGGATAATAGCGAATACCAGAATAAACCCGACCGTACCTTGTTGATTCGAGAACCAATTTGTTGTAACGCTAAAAAATACTAACAGTGTGCACAGGATGGATGCCGTAAAGCCAATCACAAGACGCTTCTTGTGTACCGCTTCGTTAAAGCTCCTATTCATTATACTACCCCCATCATATATACAATACTAAAGATGAATATCCAAACGATATCAAGAAAATGCCAAAAAATCGCAAATAAACCAAATTTCCTAAGTAGATGTTCTGTGCTACCTTTTTTTGAAATATAATCACCCAGTATGATTGCCCATATTAGTCCCGTGAAAATATGTAGTCCGTGTAGCCCAACTAGCCCAAAAAATCCTGAAAGAAATGCACTACTTGCCCATGAATGACCGTTCAATATTAGATTGCCAAACTCATGAATTTCCATTCCCAAAAATGCTAAACCGAGTATTATAGTTACACTCAAATATGTAATCGCTTGTTTTGATTTTTTTGCACGTAGTTCAACATAAGCAAGCCCGCACGTGAAGCTGCTTGCCAGTAATATGACTGTCTGAACAAGTACGAAGTTAGGTTCAACAATGTCGGCTGGTCCAGGCCCACCATTCACACCATGCCTAAGTACCATATAAGTAGCAAAGAAAGCAGCAAACATCATAAGATCTGTCATCAGAAAGATCCAAAATCCAAGTTGCGTAACGTCCTTTCGATGGTGCAATTCATTCTTGCTACTTGTCATGCTCGCACCTTTCTATCATATTCATACAGCTCTTCTCCTGCAATTGTATATTCAACGTCGTCCTGGATTCCTCGGTATATAATAAATCCTATGCAAGCTACTAGTGATATTACGGCCAGTAGCCACATGTGCCATATGAGAGCAAATCCAAATAGGCCCACTGTTGCACCGATAGCAATACCTAAACTCGAATTTTTCGGAAGATGTATATCTATATAGTCTGATTTAGCTGGCTTCTTAATACCATCTTGCTTTTGGTACCACCACTCATCAATACGTGAGACTTTTGGTGTAAGTGCAAAATTATAATATGGAACTGGTGACGGGACCGACCATTCAAGCGTACGCCCATTCCACGGATCCCCTGTTGCGTCACGAAGCTTCTTACGTCTTACTACGCTCACCAACAACTGTAGGACAAAGATACCAATACCCACTGCGATAGACACTACACCTATCGCTGAAATTATGAAAAATGGCTGCCATGCTGGATCTTGGTAGTGATCGATACGACGAACCGCCCCCATGAGCCCAAGGAAATAAAGTGGCATAAATGCCAATAAAAACCCAACTTGCCAAAAATATGCCGATATCTTACCCAGTCCATCATGTAATCGAAATCCGAATACTTTTGGGAACCAATACGTAATTCCTGCCAAAAATCCAAACACCACACCGCCAATAATTGTATTGTGGAAGTGCGCAACCAAAAACATACTATTATGAACCTGAAAGTCAATCGCTGGCACTGCAAGCATTACACCCGTCACGCCACCTATCGTAAAGGTAGCTACAAAACACATGAACCATATCATTGGGCTATCAAAGCGTATTCTACCTCTGTACATCGTAAAAAGCCAGTTAAAGATTTTTACGCCTGTTGGGATAGCAATTACCATCGTCATTATGCCGAAGAAGGCATTAACATTACTGCCGGCGCCCATCGTAAAGAAGTGATGCTGCCATACCAAAAAGCTAAGAAACATAATTGCTACCAACGCAGCAACCATTGTTTTATATCCAAACAACCGTTTCCGTGCAAACGTTGCAACAACTTCACTATAGATACCAAAAGCTGGCAATACAAGTATGTAAACTTCAGGATGCCCCCATGCCCAAATTAAGTTTATGTACATCATAGGGTTACCACCTGCATCGCTCGTAAAGAAATGCATGCCCATTAAACGATCAAGTGAAAGCATCATTAATGTTGCCGTAAGTAGCGGAAATGCAATCAAGACGAGCCCCATACCCGCAAACACACTCCAAGAGAAAATAGGCATTTTCATCAATGTCATACCTGGGGCACGTTTTTTTAGAATTGTTACCACAAAATTAATTCCGGACAACAAACTGCCAATTCCGGAAATCTGCAGTGCCCATAACCAATAGTCGACTCCAGGACCAGGGTTGTACTCTAATCCAGTTAGAGGCGGATAACCCAACCAGCCACCATTGCTAAAACCGCCAAAAATAAGCGCGAAATTTATCAATACCATTCCTGCAAAGAACAACCAAAAGCTAACAGAATTAAGAAAAGGGAATGCAACATCGCGTGCACCAATTTGAAGTGGCATGACAATGTTTATAAGACCAAACATTAATGCCATCGCTACAAAGAAGATCATTATCGACCCATGTGCAGTAAAAACCTCTTGAAACGTTTGTGCACTAAAAAGCTGTCCATTGGTAGCTGTCTGCAACCTCAACATCATAGCATCTGCAACTCCTCTGACGAGCATAAGAATTGCAATCACTATATACATAACACCTATCTTCTTTGCGTCTGTTGTTGTCAGCCATTCTTTCCATAGCCATGTCCATTTTTTAAAATATGTCAGTGCACCAACAAGTGCCAGCACCATAAGTGGCATGCCTATGGCCGCTCCGATTGTCGCGGGATCTTTTGGTAAATACTCTAAAGATAGCCGCCCTATAAGCCATGACATATCCATTACATCCCCCTCATGTCGTGCATTGAATTATTTTTATCATCCTGTATTGTATTGCTATTGTGGTTTTTAGGCAAATTGCCGCGCATATATTTCATCACTATTTGATTATATAAATCCTGGTCAGCCAGTCGATAGTACACAGTATTTTTTTCTATACTTGGTTGCGACAAATACTTATATAGCACTTCATCTAGTACAATTGGTGACTTCTGCGCTTCGGCCATTATTCTATTAAACTCGCCTTCGTCACGTACCTTTACCGTAAATCGCATCGAGGCGTAACCTTCACCATTAATGTTAGTGTTGTAGCCATAATAATCACCCGTTTTATTGGCAATCAAGTTCAACTGACTACGCATACCGTTCATACTATAGATTTGCGAACCAAGTGTGGGTATCCAAAAAGCACTCATTGGAGAATCTGCACTTATTGTAAAATGTACAGGCCTATCTTTAACAACTGGTAGTTCATTAATTACTGCAATTTTTTGTTCAGGGTAGAAAAACAACCACTTCCACTGTAGCGCTAAAACCTGCACTTCTACTGGCTTTTGATTGGAAGCAATAGACTTATATGGGTCCAGGCTATGGCTAGTTTGCCATGTCACCACGGCCAAAACACTTATAATCAGTATAGGTATCCCCCACCAAATTATTTCCAGCCAATGATTTGATCGCCATTCTGGACGATAGATAGATTTCTTCTTTGTTTTGTCAGAATACTTCCACGCGAACACTACCAGCATGATAAAGACAGGTACGACAACAATTGAACTCAGGCCAATAGTCAGCCAAAATAAGTCACGCTGTGCAGCAGCCACCTGACCTGTTGGGTGCAGTACATCTAGCGTCACACCACTGAGCAGCCACCAAAATATAGCAATAAGAAGCGCAATCGTACCGACAACTGTTCCAACTACAACACCTCTCTTCATATGACTCTACTATAACTCTTATGCCTTATGTAGTCTAGGCATTTATATCAAATTTAGCCAATCGTCTCTTAGTTTTCTCTGTGCCTCCCATTTGCAACGCAAGTAATTGTGCGTAGATACCCTTGGTCTTAGCAAGCTCTTCTGGCGTTCCAGTTTCATCAACCCGTCCATCTTTAAGCGTCACAATCCTATCAACGTGCGCGATAGTACTAAGACGATGCGCAATTATCAAAGTCGTCCGACCCTTCATAAGTCTATCTAGAGCTTCTTGCACCTGATGCTCTGCCCTACTGTCAAGACTACTTGTTGCTTCATCTAGTATTAAAATTGGTGCATTTTTTAAAATAGCACGAGCAATCGCAATTCTTTGTTTTTGACCACCGCTTAATTTCAATCCTCGCTCACCAATTTGCGTGTCAAATCCATCTTGAAGTTTAGATATAAAATCAAAGGCATTTGCTGCCTTTGCTGCTGCAATGATTTGCTTATCACTGGCGTGCTGGTTTGCGTACGCGATGTTTTCGCGTATTGTACCACTGAATAATGCGGGGTCCTGAAATACAACCGCAATGTTTTCACGTAAGCTAGTTTGACGTACTGTCTTTATGGGTATGCCATCGATACAAATTTCTCCACTGTCCGTGTCATAGAGACGCAAAAGTAAGCTTGTAAGCGTTGTTTTGCCTTGGCCACTTTCACCGACTAATGCTAACTTTTCTCCTGCGAGCACTTTAAAAGAGACATCATGCAAAATTGTAGATTTTTTCCCATACCCAAAATTTACATTGCGATATTCAATATTGCCCGCATTTATTTCTAAAGCAGGTGCATGACTTCTGTCTGCTACCGTTGGCTCGAGGCTCATAACTTTAAAATAGTCTTTACTGCCTGCAATTGCCTTCTGAGTACCTTCGATTATGAAGCCCATATTAAAGATAGGAAAGCGCATCATATTTAGTAATTGAAGTAATAAAACCATATCGCCAATTGTGAATTTCTTTTCGGCCGTCTGTACAAAAAGATATGCAAACATAAGAAAAAATATAACGTTAAGAATCAGCCTTCTTCCAATATCCATATTGTGCCAATACTTAGATTGACGTTTAGTTACTTCCACTGTTTTCTGGAAACGACGTTCGAAATGCCTGAACTCTAATGCCTCTTGTACAAAACTTTTTACAACCCGTATTTGTGAGATCACTTCTGCAAATCGACCACTCGCTATATCAGTTTCATTATTTTTCTCATCTTGCCATTTTTGCCACTTATTACTCGTTAGCGTTGTCAGCCACATAAACAATGGGTAAAGTATCGCTAGCAATAAAGCCAGCTCCCAACTATATATCAGAACAATGACAAGAGTTAAGAACATGGTAAGGAACATTTGAAAGAAGTTGTTCGCAAACATATTAATAAATTGTGAAACTTCGAATATAGTACGGTTTAATCGATTTATAATGGTGCCCGTTAGCTCCTTATCGTAGTAGCTTTGAGGCAATTTTAGAAGATGTGAATAATAACGTTCACTGAGCTGCTTCTTTAGTTTTGCACTCATAGTGTCACCTAAATAGCCACCCCAGTTAGTAAATAAAGTACTGGCTACGTCGACGATGAATAGCAATACCGCCAACCACAGTGCGCCAGCAACATTCGGCTTACCGGACTGAATCGAATTAACAATAAGATCGGTAGCCTCTTTGACGATAAATGGCACTGCAAGTGCCGTCATACTCATTAAAATAGAAAATAAGATAATGCCTATGTAGTATGGCCATAGGTTTCTTGCATATCCTAGAACTTTCAATAAATGTTTCATTGTTATTTTTATTATGCCATTTTATTTTTTAGACGCCTAGCGTGAGGCATAGTATCGTACAAGCCAGTCATTACGGACTTGGTTGAAAGAAGCATCCTTGATTGATTTACGAATAGTATCAACCAAGCGAATAATAAATGCCTCGTTGTGAATAGAAACGAGCGTGAACGCCAATAGCTCTTTTGCCCGAAATAAGTGCTGAATATAGGCACGCGTATACGTACGGCATGTATAGCAATCACAGTCAGGGTCAAGTGGTGAAAAATCTTCAGCATATTTAGCAGACCTAACATTAAACCTTCCGTCACGTGTATAGGCTGCTCCGTTTCTTGCTACGCGTGTCGGAGAAACGCAGTCAAAGGTATCAACACCCATTTCAATTGCAGCAAATATGTCGTCTGGCTCGCCAATACCCAAAAGATGCTTTGGCTTTTCAGCAGGCAGTTCTTCATTGACCCAACGCACAATTTCACCCAGTCGTTGCTTTTCTAGAGCTCCGCCAATCCCATAGCCATCAAAGTCTTTAGAGCCTAGCAGCTTGGCAGTCCTTCGGCGTAGTTCCTCGAACGTTGCACCCTGTAGAACACCAAAAAGAGCTTGATATGGTTTCTGGATAGATCCTTTTTGCAGACGTCGAAATTCAGCGATAGATCTATCGGCCCACGCATGCGTCCGGGCCAGCGCTTCAACATGGTATTCATACGGGTCGGCCAATCCCGTCAACTCATCGAAAGCAAAACAAATATCTGCACCTAGATTATACTGAATCTGCATCGAAAGCTCGGGCGTAAATCTATGCAATGAACCATCGCGGTGGGACTTAAAGTTAACCCCATCATTGTCAACAAATGCGTGACGAGTACTTTTCTCCGCTGCCGTAGCCTCATCGCCTACCATCGAGATGACTTTCTTGTAGCCACTACCCAAGCTTAATACCTGAAAACCACCTGAATCGGTAAACATGGGCTTCTGCCAATTCATAAATTTATGCAAGCCTCCGGCTCGTGCAACCAGCTCGTGACCTGGTTGTAGGTATAAGTGGTAAGCATTACATAGCAGCCCTTGCGCACCAACTTCACTTATCATATCGACGGTCAAGGCCTTCATCGCTGCTTGCGTTCCAACAGGTATGAATGCTGGCGTTTCAATATCGCCATGCGGGGTGCTAATTACTCCCGTACGCATCATACGCGGACTACTTGGTGCGTGTGTTATAGAAAAATTAATTTTTTTTTGCATGGACTATGCTATAACCGCTCCATGTTTCTCGGCAGCTTTTTCGCCAACTTCTTTCAACATTTTTGCTACCTCTTTGTCGGTCAATGTATGTGTGCGGCTAACCACATGAATACGTAAGGTTATGGTTTTTTGGTTATCTTTCTCAGCTTGGTATATATCAAGTGGTACAATTTTTATATCAATATCTTCATCATCACCTATTGCACTCCAAGCAGTCCAAAATATATCTTGATACTTTACATCTGCTGCAACTTTAATTGATATATCCTGTGTGACGCCTGGGAATTTGTGAAGCGGAGAATAGCCAACTCGTGACGCTTCATAGGCGTCTTGTAGCCCTTCAAGATCTAATGTCATAGCTGCCGTATAGTAAGGTAACTTGAAGTTGCTTATGATACTTTGCTTTAATTCGCCAATCATACCAATAAACGTTCCGTCTTGCGTTTCTATCAGTGCACTACGCGACTTATCAAATGGTGCTAACGCAGGTGAATCAAGCGTTTCAGCAACAGGTTTCAGCTTGAGTGTATAGCCCAGGTCCTTTGCAAGCTGAACTATTAGTTTACGCATGTGGTAGTATGCTGCGCCCTTATGTGGTTTTTTGCTTGTATATACAGCGTCAACAAATTCTATTTCACTCGGTAAGCCTTTGTCGTCATAATACTGATTATCGTGGCCTTTACCAATTTCAAATAATACAAACTCGTCATAGCCGGACTTTATATTCATGTGTACCTTATCTAGTAAACTTGGTAACACACTCAAGCGATAGTACTGCAGATTGGGGCTCAGCGCATTAGATAGTTGAAACGCCTGAGACACGTCCTGCTCGGCTTTATTCATAGTATTCTTATGCACAAAACTATACGTCAGGACTTCGTTTGCGCCGTACCTTGCAAGACTGTCACGAATTGATTGCTTTAATACAAGTTTATTATTCCTTGGTGCTGGTTTGATGCTACGCTGCGGTAGTTCACGAGGCAACTTATCAAATCCATACAATCTCCCAACTTCTTCTACTACGTCTTCAGGGTCATGAATGTCAGTTCGCCAAAACGGCACGCGTACATGTAGGCTATCGTCCAGTCCGTCTAGCGTCCGGTCGCAATCCTTACCTAGTGAAAACTCTCCTTTACTCAGTAATCGCATCATATCATTTTTCTTCATATCTACGCCCAATCGATCGCAAATAAATTTTAGCTTGATAGCTTGAGGGCTTGCACCTTCGGCAGACTCAATATATCGTGCTAGATTTCTATTCGCTAGGTCGTACACCTTGCCAGCCTGTTCGGCGGTCGATACGCCCTTAATACTTGTTATAAGCATATTCATAATATAGTCGTTCTGTATTGGTGACTGCCCCTTGTTAAAGCGTGTTAGGGCATCAGTAAATAAACCGTGACGCATGCTACTTTTTCGTACCGTATACATGTCAAAAGTAGCAACCTCCAACACGATATCTTTTGTATCTTTAGATACTTCACTATTGCTGCCACCCATTACCCCGCCAAGACCAATCGCACCTTCGCTATCAGCAATTACAACATCATCTTCGGTTAGTTCATATGTTTTTCCATTCAGTAGTAGTAATTTTTCACCGGCACGCGCCATACGAGCACCAATTTGTTTACCACGAAGCTTATTGTAGTCATACGCATGCGTCGGCTGAGCAGTCAGTAGCATAACATAATTTGTAACGTCTACAATATTATTTATTGCTTTACTGCCCATAGCAACCAAAGCACATTGTAGCCACAAAGGGCTTGGTTTTACCTCAACGTTTTTCATGGCTGCAAAAAGTACGCGTGGTACCTTTTCGGTGGCATCATTAAATACTTCTAGCTCTAAACCATCGCTTGTTTCAAAAGTAGGTAGAACCTTATACCAGTCAGGGCTTTCAAACTTGTGGCCTAAAATTCCTGCAATCTCGCGCGCCACGCCCAACTGCCCAAAGAGGTCGGGGCGATGAGTAAACATTTTGTTTTCTATATCAATAATAACGTCGTCTAGACCAAACGTTTCAGAAAAACTCTCACCCGTTTGTAAAGAGTATCCTTGCAGAATATCAGCCTCGGTAATCTCGATAATGCCATCATGGTCACTACTAATCGCTAACTCATCACCCGCTGCTAGCATACCGTTACTCATCACACCGCGCAGCTCACGCACACTAAGCTTAAAAGGCTCAGCGTCATCAAACGTACTAGGTACAATACTTTCTGGTGGAAGCCATACAGCCCACATACCATTACGAACATTCGGCGCACCGCATACCACCTGTACTAATTCGCCAGTTCCTACATCTATTTTACATACATTTAGTCTATCCGCGTTCGGGTGTCTTTCACACTCCACAACTTTTGCAATTTTTGCATCTTTATACTTTTCTTCTATATAAATCACTTCTTCCACACCACCCAGCTGCGAGTTTATACGTGCTACCAATTCATCGACTGGTGGTAGTTCGAAATTTATAAATTGTTTAATTGTGTTTAGACTAACTTTCATTTAATATAATCCCCTAAACATACTTTTTGGCTTTAAGTTGTCGACGCCTAAATACCTATGTCTATCGTTTGCAACACTAATCGACACAGCGATACAATTCGACGACAGCCACGTTCCTTCAATCAGTTTCCTAACTTTCATAAACAGCAAATGCCCCATAGTTAAAACTGCCTCAAAAAGTCTAACTTTGCGCTTTCAAAATGCCGCAGATCTTCGATGCCATATTTCATCATAATGAGACGCTCAACACCGCCGCCCCAAGCAAAACCAGTATATACCTCTGGGTCAATATCAGCAGCACGCAATACTTTCGGATGAATCATACCGCAGCCTAGCAGCTCAATCCAGCCTTCGCCACTACATACTTTACACGTTTTATCTTCTCCTTCGCAAAATGGACATGTTAAAGAAAATTCAAAACTTGGCTCGGTAAACGGGAAATAAAATGGATTGACGCGTACTTCAATCTTTTTACCAAAATACTCTTCAAGAAATTTTTGCAGTGTCGCAACCAACATACCAGCATTTACGCCTTTTGACACATATATACCCTCGTGTTGATAAAAAGTGTGCTCGTGACGAGCATCAAGATCCTCATTACGAAATACACGATCAATACTAGTGGCGGCAATCACATCACCATCTTCGAGCTGAGGTTTAAGCTCGCGTAGAATTCGGTTTTGCATCGTACTAGTATGCGCCGGCGCGATAAACCGACTGCCGTCTTTGTCCTCTTCGACCGTCATAAATGTATCATAGTCATCACGCGCTGGGTGATCCTTTGGGAAATTCAAACTTTCAAACATATGATACTGATTGTCGATTTCACGCGATTCGTAAACCCGAAAACCCATGCGCTGCAAGATATCAGACATGTACGCAATCTCTTTTGTAATGGGGTGCTGTGATCCATTTGAACTTGGTAATAAATCAGGAATCCCTGCATTAACATCCATTGGGGCAGTTACGTCAATCGGCGGCAATTCAACCACTTCCTTAACTTCGGCGGCTATTTTTGCTTGTAATTCTTCGCGTAAGTTATTCACCTCCCGACCATACGCAGCACGCTGCTCGGCAGGAACCTCGCGAATCTTTGCTAGTATCTGCTTTAGCTCGGGCGCCTTTAAGACATCTGCTTTTACAGTAAGCGTTGCATACCGCTCAAGTAAGATACCACGTACTTTTTCAATCTCTTCCATATCTGTTCTTTAGTATACACTACACCGGTAGTTTAACGCGATAGAAAATAGGCGATGATCCCAATTGTAAGCGTAGCTATCAAAACCCATACCCAAGCCAAATTAGTTGTCGGCTTTGTATTTTCTAAATATGCAGAATCATCAATTCCGCCAGGACGATTAGCTGAATCTTCCTTGGCTTTATTCTTGGCCTTATCTGCCAAATCGGCTGCAATTCTTTCTTGCAATTTCGTTCGTGTATTTTGTTGATTAATGAATAATCCCATGTATACTATTGTACCACTATCGTATAACTATAGGCTTATGTTATACTGAAGCCATATTTCTTATAAGGAGGGAAATTCATGGCAACCAAAAAATCTGCCTCGACCGCAAAGAAAAAACCGGTCGCGAAAAAAGCGACGGCTTCTGTCGCCAACACTACCAAAGTAACTACTGTAAAGGCAGTATCAACATCCAAGAAAAGTGGTGCATTTTCGTTTACTCGATCGCCAATCATGGCTGCATCAATCGCGGAATTTATCGGCACGTTCTTACTAGCAGCAGTCGTGCTTAGTACGCAAGGCTCGCCGATTTTCGTATTTTTCGCATTAATAGCAATTGTTATTTCAGTTGGAGCTGTTTCGGGAGCGTACGTCAACCCACTACTGACTGTTGGCGCATGGGCCACACGGCGCATTTCTCATGTACGCGCTGGCGGCTACCTTGCCGCACAAGTACTTGGTGCGATGATGGCTCTTGTTGTTGTGAACGGTTTCTTGAGTGCAGCTTCGCAGCAAGCGCAACCAACATCAATTTTTGGCCAGCAGGGACCAACTTTGTTTAAAGCTACTGCATTGGTTGCAGACAAAGAATGGTATATCCTAGCAGCCGAGTTACTAGGCTCAGTTATCTTTGCATTCGCTGTGGCTGCAGCAGTACGAGAACGCAGCCGTATAACCAGTGCGTTCGGGATTAGTGGCGGTTTATTCGTTGCACTAGTAATATCTACCTACTGCGTTACAGCAGTCGGTATGACAGGCACTATTTTGAATCCAGCAATCGCTGCCGCAGTGCAAGCGCTAAGCTGGAACGTATGGCCGATCATGATTTATGCAGTAAGCCCGCTCATTGGTGGTATCGTTGGCTTTATGCTGTATGACCTCGTTCGGTCTGAAGCAGACGCAAAAGCATAGTTCAAGGAAGCTATTTTATAAACAACCCCTCATCAAAGAGGGGTTGTTACTTATTCACCCAATGTTGGCTTGTCGATAAGCAATGGCTCTACAGAACTATCCGACTGAGCTATTTTAACTATATCTTTATCCACTTTTGCAAATTCTTTATATGCATTATTATAGTGATTTACAGTCGTACCTAAACTACCGCCCAGCTTCTGCATAAAAGTTTCGAACTTAGCAATATGCGTACCTAATTGACCAACCCGTACCTGAATATCCTTAGCCTGTTCTTCGATCTGTAAGCTACGAAGGCCCTGCAGTACAGTTTGCAAATACGCCATAAAACTAGTTGGACTCACTATAATAACTCGTTTATCGCGAAACGCATATTCTATTAAATCACGCGAGCTACCGCCCTGCCCCACATTATTTATGAGCAGATCGTAATACAGTGATTCGCTTGGAATAAACATAAATGCAAAATCCATTGTTTTTTCACCGGGCCGTATATACTTACTAGTTTCATCAATTCGTAATTTCAGATCATTTTTTACTTTTTGCAGATACCCTTCTCGCTCCTTACCACTTGCTTCTATCATTCGGTTATAGTTCTCTAAACTAAACTTGCTGTCAATCGGCAGTATTTGACCCTTTTCTAAAAATATTACCGCATCAACAACCTCACCATCTTTAAACTTGTGCTGCATCTGGTACTGGCCTGGTGGCAGTACATTGTCTAGCACACTTTCTAAATAAAATTCGCCAAATACACCGCGTTGCTTTGGGTTTGAAAGTACATTCTGTAATGTCTTCAACTCATCCGCTACATCCACTACCCGTCGATTAGTTTCGTCAAGCCTCGCAAGCCGCTGAGTGACATCTGCTACCAATTTTGCGCTTTCGCCAAGTTGTTTCTGTACCGATTGTTGTACATTCGTGCTGCTACGTTCTAGCTTATCGCCCATAGTCTGTTGCAACTGCGCAATAGTCCTAGAAAGTTCTGTAACGTCGCTTTTCATTAATTCAACCGCACTGACACTCTTTAACTCTTTCAGGCGCTGGTTCATAGTAAAAGTAACTAACCCAAACCCAACTAAAAGTACGATAAAAATAAAAACTACGAACAATATATCCATAGCATGTATTATATACTACTTACATAGAAACTATCAGTCGCATCAATAGTATAAGTACGACACCCACCATAGATGCAGCGATAAAGTTACGAATCTGTGCTAACCATGCAAACGCACAATATGCAACCCCAAAGATAAGTGCGGTAACAATGGTAGCTGTCCATAACGGTAGCGCATCTAGAAGCAATACGGTATTCCATAGACCTATAGTTGCCAATAATATAATTAGTAGCGGTCGATATACTCGCTGCTGGACAAGTGCGAATAATCCCATGACGGCGCCAACAATCATAGCAATACCGCCTGCGAAGTATGGTTTTGCTTCACAGCGTGCGGCCATTTCAGGTGTCGAGCAGAGTGCTGGCGTCAGTACGTATTTGTCAAGCATCACATATAGTGCTGCACTTGCAAGACCAATTAAGGCTCCAACTATAAAGATTCTTCCAAGCTCTAGCCACGACATTAACAGCATTACAGGTCGTGGCTGCTGTTCCACTACTCTTGTACTCGCCATTGCACCTCTCCTCTTGCCTTAAAAATATAGCTATTTTGTACTATTGTACACGTTTTTTGTGTTTTGTGCGAGTATCTTTTACTAAGTGTTGATTCTTATGCTTTTCTCGCTGTAAATACCATGGAATCCCAAAACAAGCTACCAGAAATCCGCCCAATACATCTAGTGGCGTATGTACTAGTGCTAAAACTCGGCCAAGAGCTACCAGAATCGTAATCCCTACTAGTATGTAAGTGACTTTTCGATTCTTTGTTTCGAACCAAACCGCCAACACAATAGCTGTCGCAAATAATACATGGTCACTTGGAAATCCTGGGTTATTTAAATATGCTGCGCCTGGCTGAACGCCCAATTGCTCGAATGGGCGGGATATTTCTGGCTGATATATGGAGGCAATCAATTTTGCCATTATAAGTGCCGTAAGACCAGCCATGACGATACGGCAATACGCATGGTACCTTTCCTTTTCTGGTACTTTCGTCCATAGAGCCCATGCACCAACTATTGCTACTACGGCAACTAAACCATCTGCAATTAATCTAACGAGAAGTTCCTGCATAATGCTAGTATAGTCTCGCAAGCATCGTTAAGCAACCTAAGCCTTAACTGTACACATATTACTTTTGGTAACTATATTACTACTATCTAAATAATTATCTTGGACCGAGATGAATAGCTCTTACTAGTGAGAGGCTTTATCATTAATTTTCTTTAAACTTTTTTTGAAAATTATGGCAGGCAACACAACACCGGCTACGACTGTACTGGCCCAAATAACAAACGGGGCAATCAGCCAAGCTGAAATTCCTGTTATACTAAGGCCTCCAGAGAATATGTTCGCGATAACCAGTGCGGCAAGTGTAGTTACGAGTGCTATGCCTCCACGCAGTGCTGGCATATATTTAATCGATAACTTCAAAATAAATGGAGCTAGTATAATCTGTGCTAAGCTAAAAATAATCAAGCTCCACATAAACCCATTAAGATTTATGGAAAAATCTTTAATAAATGTTGCAGCTACCATGATACCAATTGCGTTACCTAGTACAGTCAAAAGTACGCTTATAAATAACCGTGTCATGACTATAGCCCTAAAATCTGCTTTTTCTTTGCGTCAAACTCTTCTTGCGTTAAGATACCTTGATCCAATAGCTGTTTCAGCTCATTTAGTTGTACGGCCGTGTCACTCACTGGTACAGTAGTATTCGCAGCCAGCTCTGCCTTCTGTCTACGGCCCCTCAGTACAGAGCCTATAATCATACCCCTTCTTCGTGCTCGTCGATGTGATGGTGTTGGCATTTATAAACCCTCCTTAATCTATTGTATATATTGTAGCATAAGGTACTCGCCATATGATATTCGTACACATTATTTGCATAACTTACAAAAAACCCTATGTCTACTGGTACTGTATCTAGCCAAACCTTAGCCTTCTCTACGGGAGGCGTATAAAGGCAAGTAGTTCCCGGCTACCAGTTATTTGGTATATGGCACAGACCTGGTATTAACTATAGCAACCTAAAAACTTTTCTTTTTTATAGTCGGCGATACTACATGTCGTCTTGCAAGCCACTGCCAGGAGCCGATAGTAGCAATCACAAGTATAGAAACAGTACCTGTTATAGCCGCCGTATTATAGAGTGGTGACATAAATGCATCGTAAATATTACGTAGCAGCGTCTGTGACGATACGTCTCTACCAAGTGCAATGAAGGCCGGCTCAATCATAAGTCCAAGCATAGCAGCGAAAAGCGCCCCTAATGCCACCGATATCAGAGCTACTTTAAAGCGAAGCAGTCGAGCCGGTCTATATCTAGCCCTCAAAACCCACCAAATAATTAAACCAGCTGCTAACATCAGCGATAGCGGACCCGCCCAAATAAACATAGTCGCCTGCCGATGAATATTTGGTAATTCTGCCGTATTAATCAATATTACTTCGTCTGGAATCCTGCCTGCATTAATACGTGCACTGTCATCCGTTCTACCAGCTAGGCTTTGTGCAGAGGTAATAGCAGCTTTAATTCCCGTAAGTTCTATCGAAATAGGTCCACGCTGCGGTGAGGTAACTAAAAGCTGTGATTCTCTGACTAATCTATTAATACTACTATCTGCCATATCAGTATCGAGAACCCCAGCAATATGTTTAGCCAAGCGATCAGAAAAAACTGTTTGTAAAGTTGGTGTCTTTTCAAAAACCCGCTTAGCCACAAGCTCGCCAAGTGACCGACGACTAGATTCCTTCTTTACCGCTTGTGTTGCGATAGCTGTGAAGTTATTCGTATCAAATATTGTGAATTGTAGCCAAAATGATGCTAACGATACCAATACTAAAACAGCAATTGTACCAATAAATACACCGAGTTTAAAGTGATAGTACTTTAACTGTAGGCTAAACATAATTAATGTATAATACCACAGCCTTATTGCACATAGCAGAAAATTAGGCTCTTGTGCAGTGTCATTACTAGGAGTATTATATATCCACTACATAAGCGAGGAGGTTGCTATGAGTATTTTACACAAAACCGAAAAAATGATGGTGGAGCAATTTAGCAAAGTACCGTTTCACTTGCCGACAAACATCCGGCGGTGGCTTGGTAATAATGTCTGGTGGCTAATGATCATTAGTGTTGTATTGTCGGCTCTAGCTATAGCCAATGCCCTTCAGGCTATCCTGTTCATCGGTGCTGTCACGACATTTGCCAGTGTGTTATCTCCGCTATCTGGAATGGCCCTGGTATCTATTTGGGTATCAATTATCCAACTGGTCGTGACGATATTCCTAGGACTTATCGCCATCAAGCCACTTCGAGATAAGAGCAAGCAAGGCTGGAATTTAATGCTTATCATGATGCTAGTCAGTCTACTTGGTTCGGTATTGTCGATGGTGGTGGGTGGCTCTATTATCGCTGCTGTACTCTCTGCACTACTCACGATAACTATCGGAGGATACTTCTTAACTGAAGTACGGACAGAATTTCGAGCAAAAAAAGACAATAAGTAGGGGCTCGTCTATAGTGCAGGCCTAGCTCCGTCGCAGCGGGGTCGTCTTTGGTATTGTAAACATAGTAACCCAGCTATCACGGAACCGAATATAGAACCGCTCCTCCTATATCACCCCTACTTACCAAAAGCCTCCATCGTTTAAATTATCTTCCTAGTTTCCTATTGATAGCATCGATAGTCTCACGAGCTTCACCCTGTGTCATCTTACGGGGTTTCCAGAATTCACCAAGGTCACGCATACCGCTTTCGATAAGTTTTAGTTGTGCAGCAGTAGCGGGCATATCATCATTGAATAATCCGTCATTATTACGATCATCGCGTTTCGAGCTACGAATTAACATGATTATTCCTACGATAATACCAACAACGAATACAAGTCCAATCGCCAAGAAAGCAATACCGATAACCAGTGGCGTGGCGTTGCTATGCGTATTTTTACTAGGCATTTGAGGATCGTATTTAACAGGAACCTTGCTACCAGCTTGTTTACTGCAGTAGGTGTTGCTACTAATATCAGAAGTACCTGTGTATGCATTACCACCAACAGTAAATTTGTATGATAACTGGCAAGTTGTACCTAAGTCGGGGTCATGATCTTTAGTGACCGCCGTAACGACACCCTCTGTTTCGGCAGTGTAGGTTAGCGATTGAAACGATGTAAAGGTAAATACACCCCCTATAAGCATTAATACGAAGGCCGGTAAAGTGAACATACCTAGTAACAACCATAGTGCTACTCGTACGATTCTTCTAGATGCGCTGGTTATAGTCAGCGATGGCTGGTTTGGACTATCTGACATATACTTCTATAGTAGCAGTGTTTTGCTGACTCTGACTAAAATGACATGTCATGCCGTAAGGCGCACACTCAATCCCAAACCCCCAAACTCTTCGCATACAAACACCGGCTGCTCTAAGGTACTCTGCGTGGCACTGTATCGATAGCCAAGCTCTGAGAAATCTCGTAGCTGTGATACGTCCTCAACACGTCTCTGTACCATCCATCGCGCAAAGGCACCACGTGCAATCTTGGTATGGACCGTTACAAATGTTGGCTGGCCGGTTTTGGATCTAACCGTCAAAAACTTTGGCGCAATAACCGATACATTACTGTAGGGTAGTAACGCCTTGGTGTATTCTACCGCGGATATATTAACAATGTAGCTAATGTTATCCGGCAGCAGCGAAGCGATCTTATCACCCCAAAACTGATACATATTTATGCCACTTGGCAATTTATATCCCATTTCCAAGCGATAAGGCATGACACCATCGCATGCCCGCAACCCACCGTACAGGCCGGATAAAATTAACAGGTGTTGTTGCGCATATGCCCGATCTTCATCAGACCATACCTGTGCTTGCAGGCCACTATAAATATCGCCGACAAATGTATCGATAGCCGGTACTTGTCGACCTATGTCAGCCGACCATACATCGTACAGGCTCTTTACTTCCTCGGTCTTTCTGTTCGAAATTTTCATCAGCGATTGAATCTCGGTCAATGAAGCATTGCGCCATACATCAACCAACTCCTCGGCTTGCGCCAGTAACCTAGGTACACCCAACGGTCTGCGGCTATCGTCAGGAATACGCATTGTTTTAGAAGAATGAAGAAGGATTTGTATATTCATAGCCTGTATATTACCAGTATAGTACGTCACAAGTTAATACGAACTAAATACAAAATTATCGCCCAAAAAGGCGACAATTCCGATGTTTTCCTTAAAATGGCTGGGGATGAGGGATTCGAACCCCCGATCACGGGACCAGAACCCGTTGCCTTACCACTTGG
>OEIV010000614.1_pt1 | contig 18699 bp, 15 predicted proteins | sample 1539231 | NCBI WGS metagenome assembly OEIV01 (sample SAMN03794762, study PRJEB22550) | activated sludge metagenome | feature: wastewater treatment plant; material: activated sludge; isolation source: Wastewater treatment plant of a petroleum refinery complex | place: Argentina: Buenos Aires ...
CAGCCTTCGGAGGGCTGTACTCTATCCAACTGAGCTACAGGCGCGCGGAGAAGCCTCCACAGGCGCGCATTCTACCGCGCTTGACCGAAATGAAATGATTAACGCTCACGCAAGCGGCGGCGGATGTCCGCAACGGTCGGAAGCCGAGCCCGCGCAAAAGTCAGCCGTCGCGATACGCCACTTGGGGAGAGGACGGCGGTGCCGCATCCATACGCTTGCCCACGGCCAGGGCGTCAAAGTCAGCCGGGGCGCCACGCCGCGGTACGATGGTCGATCCGCCAAGGGACAGGATACGGCGCCGCCGATATAATTTCCGCGTCTTCCGATCCCCTCAAACTTCCGCAAGGTGACCCGATGTCCCGCATCAACCTTCGTTCGTTGGTTCTGGCGTGCGCGATGGCCTCGTCGATGCCTCCGGCAGTGGCCATGGGCAGCAAGCCCGGGACCGACGTCGAGGCGGCGAATCTTCGCATCCAGCCGGTGGCGCGCGTGTCGCTCGCGGCAAGCGGACCGAAGGCCGCCGTCGGTTCGCGCAGCGGCGAGGACTTGATCAAGACGGCCTGCGGCGCCTGTCACAATGCGGGCATCGCCGGTGCGCCGAAAACGGGAGACAAGGGCGCCTGGGCGCCGCGCATCGCGCTGGGTCTCGACGGCCTGTTGAAGAGCGCGATCGCCGGCAAGAATGCCATGCCGCCGAAGGGCGGCGTGGCCGACGCAACGGAAGACGAGATCAAGCGCGCCATCGTCGTCATGGCCAACCAGTCCGGTGCCAGCTTCAAATAGCGACTATTTCTGTCTCGCCAGCATCGCCTTGAACTGGGCGAACTTGGCGCGACCGGCATTTCTGTCCTCCGGCGCATCGCTCTTGCGGCCGACGTGCTTGAGGTCGTCGCCCATTTCGCCGATAAAGCGCGAGGCCTGACGCTCGCTGATCTCCTTGCCCTGCTTGCGCTTTTCGCACCAGGTCACGGCTAGGCTCAGCTGCGCGCGGGTGATGCCGACGTACATCAGCCGGCGTTCTTCCTCGATGCCCGCCGCGTGCAGCGACTCCCGGTGCGGCAGGATGCCTTCCTCGGCGCCGACCAGGAAGACGTGGCGGAACTCCAACCCCTTGGCGGCGTGCAGCGTTGCCAGTTGCACGGCATCCTGCTCGCCTTCCTGCTTGTCGAGCATCGACAAGAGCGCCACCGTCTGCGCCAGTTCCAGCAGCGACTTGCCTTCCGCCTCGCCCTTCTGGCGCAGCCAGCCGACGAAGTCGCGCACGTTGTTCCACTTGGTCTCGGCTTCCTTCGGGTCCAGTGTTTCGAACAGCCAGGTCTCGTAACCGATGGCGCGCAGTAGGTCGTCGAGTACCTGCCCCGCCGGCTCGCGCTGGGCGCGGTATTCGATGCGGGTGATGAACTGAGCGAACTCGCGCACGGCGACGAAAGGCTTGGCGGCCAGTTCGGCTTCCAGTCCCGGCGCGAAGATGGCGGCGAACAAGCTCTGGTGCCGGCAGCCGGCCGCCTTGCCCAGCGCTTCCAGCGTGCTGCCGCCGATGCCTCGTCGCGGTGTGGTGACGGCGCGGATGAAGGCCGGGTCATCATCCTGATTGGCCAGCAGGCGCAGGTAGCTGGTCAAGTCCTTGATCTCGCTGCGCTCGAAGAAGGACTGGCCGCCGGACAGCACGTAGGGAATCTTCTGGGCGCGCAATTGTTGTTCGAAGGCGCGGGCCTGATGGTTGCCGCGATAAAGCACGGCGTAGTCCGACCACTTGCCGCGATGCTCGAAGCGGTGCGCCTGCAAGCGCGCCGCGACCCATTCGGCTTCATGCACGTTGTCGCGGCAGGCGATCACCTGGATGGCGTCGCCGTGGCCCTTGTCCGACCACAGGCGCTTCTCGAACAGCTTCGGGTTGTGGTGGATGACGCTGTTGGCGGCGGCGAGAATGCGCGTGGTCGAGCGGTAGTTCTGTTCCAGCGCGATGACCTTGAGGTTCGGGTATTCGTCGCGCAGTAGCCGCAGGTTGCCAATGTCGGCGCCGCGCCAGCCGTAGATCGACTGGTCGTCGTCGCCCACCGCCGTGAAGCTGGCGCGCGCACCCGTGAGCAGCTTCATCAGCCGGTACTGGCAGCGGTTGGTGTCCTGATACTCGTCGACCAGCAGGTGCCAGATGCGGCTGCGCCAGCGGCCTCCGACGTCGTCGTGCGCCTCGAACAGTTCCACCGGCAAGCGGATCAGGTCGTCGAAATCGACCGCCTGATAGGCGCGCAGCGTCCGTTCGTATTCGGCGTACACCTTGGCCGCGCCGGCTTCCAGTTCATCGGCGGCAATGTCGGCCGCCTGCTCGGGGCCGACGACAGCGTTCTTCCATAGCGAGATGCGGTTCTGGACGCCACGGATGCGCGCCTTGTCGGCGTTCTTCAGCATCTCCTGGAACAGTTGCCCGGTGTCCGAGGCGTCAAGGATCGAGAAGCCGGGCTTCAGCCCGACATGCCGGGCCTCCTGGCGCAGGATGCGGGCGCCGAGCGAATGAAAGGTGGAAATGGTGAGCCCTTCGCCGCGACCGCCGACGAGGCGCACGGCGCGCTCCTTCATCTCCTTCGCCGCCTTGTTGGTGAAGGTGATGGCGGTGATCTTGTCCGGCGCGACGCCGCCTTCGCCCGTCAGCCAGGCAATCTTCTGGGTGATGACGCGCGTCTTGCCGCTGCCGGCGCCGGCCAGCACCAGCAGCGGTCCGTCGAGGTAGCGGATCGCTTCCCGCTGAGGCGGGTTGAGGGAATCGGCCGCCAACGACGGCTACTTGCCCAGTGCTCCGAACACCTTCTTGGCCAGATTGCCGGCGGCGCCGATCGGGTTGCTGCGAATGGCCTTCTCCTCCTCGGCGATCATCTTGTAGAGGCCGTCGAGGGCCTTGCCGGTGACGTAGTTATCCAGTTGGGCGTCTTCCTTCTTGATCACGCCGAACGTCGCCGCCTTGCCGGCGAAGTTGTCGAAGGCATCCGCGACCTTCACCTTGGCCATCGCCTGCTGGACGATCGGCTTGAATTTTTCCTTCAGCGGCTCGGAAGTGCTGCGCTTGAAGTATTCGGTGGCGGCGTTGTCGCCGCCGGTAAGAATGCCCTTGGCGTCGTCGACCGACATCGACTTGATCGAGTCGACCAGCAGCTTCTTCGCCTCGGGCACGGCAGCCTCGGCGGCGCGGTTCATGGCGGTCTCCAACTCGTCGATGGTGCCGCCCATGCCGAGCTTGCGCATCATCTTGGCGGCCTTGTCGAGGTTACCGGGCAGGCCGATCTTGACCTTCGGGTTGCCCAGGAAGCCGTCCTTGGCGCCGAGCAACTCCACGGCCTTGCCCGCGCCCTGGGTGAGCGCCTCCTTGAGACCGCCGGCACTTTCCGTGCCGCTGATCTGATCCAAAGTCAGTGCCGGCGATACGCCGGAGAACAGCAATACGGCGATGAACACGAGGAACTTGCGCATGACGGACTCCTTCGGGACGAAGAAGCCCAATTCTAACGTCTTGCCGCCGAGATGTCGGCAAGCCGGAGCGCCAGGCGCTCGGCTTCTTGCGTCCTGCCGTGGCCGCGATAGAAAAGCAGCAGGTTGTTGAGGCTGTCGGCGACGAGCGGATGTTTCGAACCGAACGCCTGCTCGCGTATGGCCAAGGCGCGCTCGTACAGTTTTTCCGCTTCGATCGGCTTGCCCGCGCCATCGCAAAGCACCGCGAGGTTGCTGGCGGCGGTGGCGACATCCGGGTGATCGGCGCCAAGATGCTTCTCGCGAATCGTCAATGCCTCGCGGAAAAGCGGCTCGGCTTCCGCGTGTCGCCCCTGATTCCAGTAAAGCAGGCCGAGGCTGTTGAGACTGTTGGCAACCAGCGGATGATCCCGCCCGAGCGCCTTTTCGCGAATTGCCAATGCCTGCCGGAACAGCGGCTCGGTGTAGTCGAACCAGCCGCGGCTCCAGAACAGTTGAGCAAGGTTGGATATGCCCTTCGCGAGTTCCGGACTGTCGGGACCGAGCACTTTCTCCTTGAGATTGATGGAATGCCGATACATCCTCTCGGCGTCGTCGAAACGCCCTTTTTCGTCGTAGAAGACACCCAGGCGGTTCATCACGTTGGCGAGCAGTTCGTCGGCGATGCCGGTTTTTTCCGCCCTGCCCAGCGCCTGCCGGCAGACCTGCTCCGCGTTGTCACGCGACTGGTCGAGCAGCGTCAGGCACCGCCGTGCCTGAACATCCCAGTTTTCCGCCACCGCGAGGGGGGCTTGCAGCGAGAAGCAGAGCGACAGGACTAGCGATCGATGGATCTTCATCTCATAGCATCGCCTTGATGGTCGCTTCGAGCGCCTCCGGCCGTACCGGCCCCCAGTGGCTGAGCGCCACCCTGCCGGTCGGGTCTATGAGGAACAGGCGCGGCGGCAGCAGCATCGGACCGAAGACCTCGACGTGTCTCGGCACGCTCATGGCCATGCGGTAGGTGAAACCGCGACTCTTGATGAATTCCTCGACCTGGGCCCGCTCGGTGTTGACCGAGATGGCGATGATTTCGAGGCCCTGATCGCGATATCGTTCGTAGAGCTGCTGGAGATCACTCATCTCCTTGATGCAAGGCGGACACCACGTGGCCCAGAAAGCCAACACAACCGGCCGTGTTCGGTAGGCGTGAAGGTTGAGCACCTTGCCGTCGAGCAGCCGAATGTCGAGGGACGGCACTTCATCGCCCAGGCCGACGCCGGCCAGCGCCGGTCGCGACAAGGCCGATGACAGGACAAGCAACAGCAGAACGAGGCGGCGCAGCATTGGCGGTTCGGGAGGCGCAAGGAAAAACGAATTTTCCGCCACCACCGGGCCTAAGCATATTCAATGCACTTATGCTGCCACGAGAACGGGCGCGGTCACTCCCCGGATGGCCGAGCGTCGCGGGAAAATTGACAGGAGTTGCAAAATAATAAAAAATAACGATCGTTCGATATGTGTGTGCTTGGGGGCCCGCCCGACGCATGGAGCCGGGCAAGTTTCGTTTCATGGAAGAACCGCAATCGCATTGGGGAGGCGTGATGTTGATCAAGCGAGTCGATGTCGACGCAGCGCAGCTTGGCGATCCCGATGCGGCGGTCTGGAGCGCCGCCAAGGCGGCAGCCGTCTCCCTGGTGCAAGCGCCCGCCGCCATGCAGCCCACCAAGTACATTGCCGCCAAATGGCAAGACAAGCCCTATGGCCAAGTGAAGGCCCTGGCGGTGAAGGCATTGCGCAATGCCGGGCAAATCGCGTTTCGGCTGGAGTGGCAGGCCAAGACTAAGAATGACCGGCGTATCGACAACACTGACTTTCCGGACGCCGTGGCCATGCTGTTTCCGCTATCCGAGCAATCGCCCCTGATCATGGGCGGGGACGGCGCTCCCGTGAGCCTTTGGTACTGGCGCGCGGATCATCCGAACCGGGCGCGCAACGACGTGGCAAGCGGTATTGGAACGTCCCAGGTGCTCGATGCCGAGGCCGTCGCCGCGCAGGCGAAGCATCAGGATGGGCGGTGGACGGTCGTCATGCGCCGGGTGCTGCGATCGACCAAACCGATGGATGGCATCGTGGAGTTCACGGGCGGACAGGCGCTGCGGGCGACTTTCGCCGTGTGGGATGGTGGCAATCTCGAGCGAGCCGGGATCAAGGCGTTTTCGCCTTCCTGGCTGGAAATGAACCTGGAAGCCTGACGCGACACGGGTGGGCACGGCGATGAACGAGAAAAACGTCATTGGCAGGGAACTGGAAGGCAAGCTGCACCAACCAACCCGCCAGCTGGCGATGGTGTTCGATCTCAACAAGTGTCTCGGCTGCCATACTTGCGCCATCTCCTGCAAGCGCCAATGGACGCGGGACGAGGGCATGGAGCAGCAGTGGTGGGCGGTGGTGAACACCCAACCCGGAATGGGCACGCCCAAGAATTGGGAGCACCTTGGCGGCGGCTGGGATGCCAAGGGCGAGCCGCGCCCGAGCAAGATTCCGACACGCGACGAATTCGGCGACGCCTGGAAGTTCAACAAGGACGAGGTATTCCAAGGCGGCAAGGGCACGGTGACCTACCTCAAGCCGGTCACCACCAAGGGCGAGGCGCCGGACTGGGGACCGAACTGGGATGAAGACGAAGGCGGCGGCGAATATCCCAACTCGCATTATTTCTACCTGCCGCGCATCTGCAACCATTGCACGCATCCGGCCTGCCTGGAGGCCTGCCCGCGCGGCGCCATCTACAAGCGCGCCGACGACGGCATCGTGCTGATCAACGACAAGCAGTGCAAGGGTTTTCGCTTCTGCATGGAAGCCTGTCCGTACAAGCGCATCTACTACAACCATGTCCGCGATGTTGGCCAAAAGTGCATCTTCTGCTTTCCCCGTGTCGAAAAGGGCGTCGCGCCGGCCTGTGCCCGCCAGTGTCCCGGCAGGCTGCGCTTCGTCGGCTATCTCGACGACGAGAACGGGCCGATCCACAAACTGGTGCGCAAATGGAAGGTGGCACTGCCACTGCATCAGGAGTACGGCACCCAGCCCAACGTCTACTACGTGCCGCCACTTGCGCCTCCCAGCGTGGATATGCATGGCAGGGCCGATCCCTCCCGGCCGCGCATCCCTCTCGAATATCTCGAAGGTCTGTTCGGGCCGAGGGTCAGGGAAGTCCTGGCCCTCCTGGAGGCCGAGAAGACCAAGAAGGCCAGGGGCCAGCCTTCGGAATTGATGGACCTGTTGATCGTGTATAAGTGGCCGAACGACATCTTCCCGGATTTCGTTCGCGACCCGGCCGAGTTGTGAGGATCTGAGTCATGGCGATGGTGATGACGCGAAGGGCTTTTCTCCTCGGCACGGGCGGGGCTCTGGCGCTGTCGATGGTCCTGCTCAAGTGCAAGAAGACGGATGTTGCAACCGATCGCCCCGCCGTGCCTTATGCCGAACGGGTGCCGGATGTTCGTTACCGCGGGTTCGAGGACGTCTATCGGAACCAGTGGCAGTGGGATAGCGTTGCCAAGGGCACGCACTTCGTGAATTGCTGGTATCAGCGCGGTTGCAACTGGAACGTCTATGTCAAGGATGGGCTGGTCTGGCGGGAAGAGCAGTCGGGTACCTACGACCAGATCGACCCCAAGATTCCCGACTACAACCCGCGCGGCTGCCAGAAGGGCGCCTGCTACTCGGAAAGGATGTATGACGAGTCGCGGCTGCGCCATCCGTTGCAGCGGGTCGGGGAGCGGGGCGCCGGGCAGTGGAAGCGCGTCAGCTGGGACGATGCCCTGAGCGATATTGCCGACAAGACCATCGACGCGATGATCAGCAGCGATGGCCCGGGTTCCGTCATCTGGGACCAGGGCACGGCGCAGACCAACGGCGGCGCCGGCATCGCCATGATGCGCACTTCCCTCGTGCTGGACACGCCCGTCCTCGATGTGAACACCGAAATTGGCGATCACCGTCCGGGCGCGGCGGTGACCCTGGGCAAGATGGTCTTTTGCAGTTCATCCGACGACCTGTTTTTCTCGGACCTGATTTTCATCTGGGGTGGCAATCCGATCTACACCCAGATTCCCAATGCGCACTTCATCACCGAGGCGCGCTACAACGGCGCCAGGGTCATCACCATCGCCCCCGATTATTCGGCATCGTCCATCCATGCCGACCAATGGGTGCCGGTGAAAGTGGCGAGTGACGCCGCGCTGGGCCTGGCCATGGCGCATGTCATGATCGAGGACGGCATCTACAACCGCAAGTTCATTCAGGAGCAGACCGATCTTCCCTTGCTGGTGCGCGTCGACAATGGCCGCTTCCTGCGCGAGTCGGACCTGAAGCCCGGCGGCGCGGAGGACCGTTTCTACTTTTATGAGCAGGTTGCCAAGGGCATCGAACTGGCGCCACAGAAGACTCTGGCCCTTGACAACCGGGATCCGGCGCTGGAAGGTGAATTCGACGTTCAGACGACCAGCGGCATGCTCAAGGTTACGCCCGTGTTTTCTCGCCTTCGGCAGCACTTGCGGCAGTACGCGCCGGAAAAGGCCATGGCCATCTGTGGCGTGGCGGCCGAGACCATTCGCGGCCTGGCGCATGATCTGGCCAAGGCGCGCGCCGCCACCTGCATCACCCAGTCCAATTTCTCCAAGTTCTATCACGGCATCGAGATGGAACGGGCGCAGATCCTGTGCTTCGCCCTCGCGGGGCAGATGGGCAGGAAGGGAGCCGGCTACATGTCTTTCCCCTATCTCTCCATCGACGCCGTCGACGGACTCGCCGTCGCCACCGGCAAGCGGCCGCCGAAACTCGCACTGGCCGCGCTGGGCCTGAAGATGGCGCCCGAGTTGCTCAAGGCCAAGTTCAAGGGCTACACGACGGAGATGACCACGTTCGAGTTGGGCCGCCAGGAATATCGGCATGGTGCGTTCCCCGCCTCGCTGCTGTGGCTCTACCACCAGGGCGGGATGGAAGACACCTACGGCCGTACGGAAAAGTGGGATCCCGCGATGAAACGGCCATTGGACTCCTACATGAAGGAGGCGGTGGCCAAGGGCTGGCAGATGAAGCCGTCCGACCGGCCGCGCATCTTCTTCGAGGCCGGCGGCAACATCCTCCGGCGCTTCCGCGCCTTCGACAAGGTCGCCGACCGCCTGCTGCCCGCGCTCGATCTTCTCGTCACCATCGACTGGCGGATGAGCAACACGGCGCTCAATAGCGACTACGTGCTGCCGGCGGCGGCCTGGTATGAAAAGGACGACATCACTTGGGCGACGCCGCTGTCACCCTTCTCCCAAGTGATCACGCGCGCCGCCGAACCGATCGCGGAAGCCAAGCCCGACTGGGAAATCCATTGCCTGATCCTGAAGGCGATCCAGCGACGCGCCGGCGAGCGAGGCATCAAGTCGTTCAAGGATCGCCACGGCGTGGAGCGCCCGTTCGATGTGTACGACGAGTTTACATTCGGCGGCCGCTATACCGAGAACAATGTCACGGAACTCCTCGACCTGCTCCTCGAACTGTCCACCAACGTCGGCGACGCGAACTGGGAGAAGATCAGGAAGAAGGGCTTCCAGCGTTTCACGGCGCTGGGCGAGAACAGTTACATGAACATCGGCAACGCCACCGATGTCAAGGAAAACGAGCCGATCACCGCCGGCCTCTGGCACACCGAGAAAAAGATGCCTTGGCCGACACTCACCCGCCGCATGCAGTTCTGCATCGACCATCCGTTTTACGAGGAACTTGGCGAAGTGCTGCCGGTGCACAAGGATCAGCCGAATATCGGCGGCGACTATCCCCTGTACCTGACCGGTGGCCACACGCGCTGGTCGATCCACTCGACCTGGCGCGACCAGCGTCACATGCAGCAATTGAATCGCGGTCAGCCGGTGATCTACATCAGCGTCGAAGACGCCGCCGCGCGGGGCATCCAGGACGGCGACCAGGTGCGCCTGTTCAACGACATCAGTTCGGCGGAACTGATGGCGAAAGTGGCGCCGGCCCATCGGCCGGGGCAGGTCACGGTGTATCACGCCTGGGAACCTTTCATGGCCAAGGGGCGCACCACCTACACATCCGTGACACCGAATCCGATCAATCCGTTGCAACTGGCCGGCGGCTATTTCCACATCCAGCCGCGTCCCGCCGAGTTTGCGCCGGGGTCCACCGATCGCGCGACCAAGGTGCAGATCGAGAAAATCCACTGAGGTCGGCGGCAAGCCTCAGAACTCGGCGACGTTCAAAACGAGCTTGCCGCGCACGTGCCCGGTCTGGATCAGGGCGTGGGCCTTGGCGACCTGTTCCAGCGGCAGGGTGCGCACGGGCGGCAGCGTGACGTGGCCGTCCGTGATCAAGCCGGCGATCGTGGCCAGTTGACGGCCGCAGCCGACGTCGGACATGGTGGAAAACACCCGGCGAACCTGTCGTGCCGCGGCTGCCGCGAAGCTTGCTTCGATGTCCCCGTCATCGGTTAGCGTCGGGATGCTGACATAGGCGCCGCCCGGGCGCACCATGCCGAGGCCGTCGGGCAAGGTGCTGGCGCCCACGGCGTCCACCAGCAGATCCAGGCCGTCGGGCGCCCAGGCGCGGATCGCCCCGGCGATGTCGTCGCGCCGATGGTCGACGACGTTTTCCGCACCCAGACCGCGCACGTAGTCGACGTTGGCGGTGCCGCAGGTGGCGGCCACGCGGGCGCCGGCCCAGCGGGCGAACTGGACGGCGAAGCTGCCCAACCCGCCCGAGCCGCCGTGAATCATGATCCGCTGCCCGGCCTGGAGCCCGCCGCGATCGAATAGGGCCTGCCAACCGGTCAGCGCCGCCACGGGGATCGATGCCGCCGCCGCGAAGCTCATCGACGGGGGAATGATCGCGGTGCGGTCGGCATCCGCCACCATGAATTCGGCGTAGCTGCCCCAAGCGCCCTGGCCGTGGTTGCCGGGCGTGAAGACGCGGTCGCCCGGCCGCGGGTGCTCGACTCCCGGCCCCACCCGCTCGACCACGCCGGCCGCGTCGAAGCCGAGGATATAGGGGAAGCGATAGGCCACGTACATCGCGAGCATGCCTTCCCGGTCTTTCCAGTCGGCCGGGTTGACGCCCGCGCAGGCAACCCGGATCAATACCTGGCCCGGACCCGGTTCGGGCGTCGGCACGTCGGCCAGCCGCAGCGCTTCCGGTCCGCCAGTGTTTTCGATGATCATCGCGCGCATGAAAGAGCTCCTATTCCTGTGGTTCGGGGATGAAAACCTCCGGCGGACGCCGCGCGAGGATGCCCTCGGCCCGTTGCCGGAAGGCGTGATCGAGGTTTTCGGGAAAGGGCAGAATCCAGAAACGGCCGGCTTCGATGCCGGTGAAAGTGTGTTCCGCCGACTGGTCCGGCGTGATGCCGCCGGCGCCGTTCACATGCCCCTGGATGAATCCGACGAACTGGCGGACGGCGGTGTTGCCGCCGCCATCGCCGAACGGCGCGGCGAAGATGCCGCTGCGCACCGGGCCGGGGTCCAGCACCGATACGCCGATAGGCGCGCCGAGCATCTTCAGTTCGCCGTACAAGGATTCCGTCATGCTGACCACCGCCGCCTTGCTGGCGTTGTAGGGCGCGAGCATCGGACTGCACAGGAAGCCGCCGAGCGATGCGGTGTTGACGATGTGGGCTGGCGTGCCTTCACGCAGCAAGCGCGGCACGAAGGCGCGCAGGCCGTGGTGGATGCCCATCACATTGACCATGAGGCAGCGCTGGAAGTGTTCCGGCGATATCTCCCAGCTCAGGCCGGCGCGCAGCACGCCGGCATTGTTGAACAGCAGGTCGACGCGGCCAAAGCGGCGCCAGGCCTGCTCGGCCAGGTTTTCCAGCGCAGTTGGATCGGTGACGTCGGTCGGTACCGTGATGACTTCGGTATCGACGGTGCGGGCGACTTGGTCGAGCGGACCGGCGTCGAGGTCGGCCAGCACCAGATTCATGCCCATCGATGCGGCCTTGCGCGCCAGGCCGCCGCCAACACCGCCGGCAGCGCCGGTGATCACGGCCGTGCCCCCCTTGAACCGAATGTTTGTCGTCATCGCTGCTCCTATTCACCGGTGGCGGAAATTCCCGCGTATGCATGCTCGGGAATCGTGGGTGGCGGCAGCCGCGTCCTGCCGTCGAGGGAGTGGATGGGCAAGTCGTGCGCCAGTGGAAAGTGCAGGCTGTAGGCGACGAGGCCGGTTCGTTGCGCCGCCGGCAGATGGCACAAGGCCAACGCAGTTTCGGCCAGGTACTCGACGCGCTCGGTCGGGTAGTCGGCCGGGGTGAAACGATCAGATCCGGGGGTGCTGATCGCCGTACTGGGGGCCACCGAGTTCACCGCGATGTTGTCGTCCAGCAACTCGGCGGCCAGCCCCTGCGTGAAGCGATGGACCGCCGCCTTGACAGCAGCATAGACGGTGGCGCCGCCATGGCGAGCGAACAGATCGTATGGCTTCGCAGGCGGCAGGGCGGTGCAGGAGCCGAGCATCACGATCCAGCCGCCACCGCGCCGCCTCATGGCGGGTATGGCCTGCTGGATCAAGGCGAAAGGTGCGCGCAGGTAGTGATCGAGCGTGGCGTCGAGCATGGCCATCGGCATCGTCGCCACCGGCGCGTAATCGGCGATGCCGGCGTTGTTGATCAGGATATCCAGTCCGTCGCATGCCTCCACGGCGCGCGCGATGATGCCATCGCGTTCGACGGGGTTTTCGAGGTCGGCCGCAAGCGCGATGGCCCGGCCGCCGTTCGCCTCGATCAAGGCCGCCGTTTCCGCCAGGGTGCCGGCGAATTGGCCGGTGCGGTCGAGGCTGCGGGCGGTGACCACTACCGTTGCTCCAGCCGAAGCCAGTCGCCGGGCGATGGCGCGGCCGATGCCCCGGCTGGCGCCGGTGACCAGTGCCACCTTGTTTTCGAGCAGTTTCACGAAACGCGTCTCCTCTTATTGTGGGGCCAGGCTTCCCTCGGCGCCGAGAATCCCGGAACTCATCTGACAATAGGCATGGCACATCCGGCCATCGATAATCTGCCGGCCGGATTCAGGGTCGAAGCAGCCATCGAGATAGGCCCAGTGATAGGGATGGACCATGTAGGCGACGTTGAGTCCGGCGATGTCCGCATATTCCTGTTCCCATACGTAGCTCCAGTCGGGACGGGCCGCCCCCGTTGCCACCGAGGCACGACTCAAGCGCCAGTTGAGAATCTCCGGAATGTAGTCGGGCATGGCCAGCAGGTCATGCTCGAAGCGGGCCCGCTGTTCGCCGGCGACGCCGGGCAGGACGCGGAACAGCGCCGTCCGCTTGATGCCCGCGCGCAAGTCCGGCCGGCGGCTGCCGGCCCCGACGTTCTCCAGGGCGACAGGTTCGAAGGCCACCAGCAGCCGATTCAGCAGCGGCATCAGCGTTCCTTGCCACTGATCCGACGCCTTCGCCGCTTCCGCGGCCCCGGCGCTTTCGTAGCAGACATCCCAGGTGTAATCGCCGGCGCCGAATCGGACGTCGATGTTCTCGCCCAGGTGCGCCCGCCGGACGCCAGACAGCGCTCCGACCGCCGACAGCGCGGCCACCAGCGCATCGCGGTCGGTATGCTCAGCTTTCGGGCGAAGATGCAGCTGAGTCGTTTCGCGCCAGCCTTGTGGTTCGCCCAGGAACGAAGTGACGGTGGTCGGCCCGGGCAGGGGCTGGCGGTCGAAGCCGTCCGGACGTAGAAACTCGCGGCGTCGCTCCGCGCAAAAGCGATCAACCTCGTGCCAGAACGCCGCAACCAACGGGTTCCCGACCGCCATGCCGCGCGCCGTCCAGAAGGCGCCGACATCGTCGAGTTGCCAGCGCAGCCAAAAGGTGCAGGGTTCGCCCGCCAAAGTCAGCGGTGGCGACACGCCGCTGTCCAGCAGGAACAGGCCGCGCGCGCGGGCGTCGGGTAGATATTGCCGCTCCAGCAGCGCGCGCAGCCTGGGCAGATCGGCGGCTGCAACCGCGATGCGATCCTGCACGATGATCATTTCACCCCCTGCGCCGTATCGAGTGCCGAAAAAGGGCTTGCAAATTGCGAACGGCAAAAGAATAATATCAAAAAAATAACGATCGTTCGGTATGTGGCACGCGGCCGTCGTCGGCGGGTGTGCCTTCGATGGCCGCGACCGTTGCCAGGGATCGTTGCCAGGGATCGTTGGCCGCGACAAGACTGCGGAGGAGACAATAGATGAGCAGTACGGGTTTCGACTATGCCGCCATGCCGGATGTAACGCTCAGCGAGGACGCGCTGCTCGCGGCGGTGACCGCCAAGACCGGGCTGGCGGACTTTGGTGACGACGCGGACTGGCGGGAAGGGTTCTCCCTGCTCATCCGCTGCCTGAACGACGAGGCCAGGCTGAACAAGGCGGGGCGGCTGATCGCCTTCGGCGAACTGTCCCGTCATCTGGAAAACCGCCTGCGGGTGACGGACGATATCAAGCGCAATCCCGACATCCTCGCCGTGGAGATTCGCAAGCCGGTGTTCATGATGGGGCTGCCGCGCACGGGATCGACCATCATGCACGACCTGCTGGCCCAGGACCCCGACAACCGGGTGCCGCTGACCTGGGAATGCAACTACATGTCGCCGCCGGCCGAAGCCGCGACCTACGAGACCGATCCGCGCATCGCAGACTGCGAAGCGCACTTCGAGCGGACTTCGCGCCTGCTGATTCCCGAGTTCCAGGCCATCCACGAAATGGGGGCACGACTGGCGCAGGAATGCCTGATGCTGAATGCCTTCGACTTCAAGAGCATCATTTTCCCCAATCAGTTCTGGGTGCCGACCTACCAGCAGTGGGTGATGGACTCCGACAACCTGTCGGTGTATCGCACCCACAAGCGCCTGCTCCAGTACATGCAGTGGAAAACTCCGCGGGCGCGCTGGGTGCTGAAGAGCACGGGTTATTTCTGGGGCCTCGACGCCATCCTGGCGGTCTATCCGGATGCGCAAATCGTCATGACGCACCGCGATCCGCTCAAGCTGATCGCCTCGCACTGCTCGCTGGTTTCGGTGGCGTGCGGCATGGGCAGCGACGACGTGAATCGGATCGAGATTGGCCGGATCTGGAGCGCAACCTGGGAAGACGCCATGCGGCGCATGGTGGCCTTCAAGCAGAGCGGCAAGGCCGATGCCATGCGCGTGTTCGACATGTACTTCGCCGACATGGTCAAGGACCAGGTGGCGATGGCGAAACGGATCTATGCGCATTTCGGGCTGCCGATGTCGCCGCTCGCCGAACAGCGCATGCGCGACTTCATCGCCCGCAACCCGAAGGAAAGGCACGGCACGCACCGTTACACGCTGGCGCAGTCGGGTCTCGATCCCGTGCGGGAGCGAGAGCGTTGCCGGTTCTATCAGGATTATTTCAAAGTCCCCACCGAGGGATGAGGCGATTCCGCGCGGCCCTGCTCTGCTGGGGGCTTGTGACAGCAAGCCACGCCGGCGAGCCGAGGTCGGCGGGTGACACCGGGTTGATGAAAGGAGCATCGATGAGCAGCCACCGGGAAGCGAACGTGAAGGCATGGGAGGCGTTTTGCGATCAGTTGAAGCTGGCCGGCGGCGTACTGGCCGCTGAAACCACGCCCGGCGATGAGCTGACGCAAGCAGAGGGGCTGCGCAAACTGGTGCGCATGATCCGCATGGGGTTCGAAGCTTCGCTGGAATACGGCAACACCGACTTTCCCGCCGTGTATCAGCTGGTCACGCCGACCACGCTGGGCGAAGGCGAAACGTCGGACGCGCATTATCACCAAACCATCATCGACGGCGCCAAGACCTATCGGATTTCCGGTCGGCGCGGTGAGGCGCCTTACATCGAGTTCACGGTTTACGCAGGCAAGATCGGGCTGGACAGCACCAGTGCCCAGGTGGGCGCGATCACCGAGGTCGACCTGAAGGTCAAGCCCGACGGCAGCTACGAGTTGATGCTGTCACCGGAGCCGCAGCCCGGCAACTGGATCCGCACGACGCCGGAAGCCTCGGTGGTCTTCATCCGCCAGTATGCGCACGACTGGAGCAGGACGCCCGACGCCACGTTCAACATCGAACGCATCGGCGCGACCGGCGATCGGCCACCACTGACTCTGGCCGAAGTCAGCCGCGCCATGCAGCGCACCTCGGCTTATGTGGCGCGCTCGGTGAATATCTGGAAGGCGATCGTGGACCAGCGCCGCGCTGCGCAGCCCAACCGCTTCTTCGTCTTCGAGCAGGAGCAGAAGGATGGCGGCAAGGACTCGCCGGAAATGCCCACCGGCCACCGTTTCTCGTCCGGCTACTTCCGGCTGGCGGAGGACGAGGCGCTGGTCGTGACGTTCAAGCCGGAGGAAGTGCCGTATTGGGGGCTGGATACCACCAGCTATTGGTTCGAGCCGCTGTCTTATATCGATCACCGGTCCCATTACAACAACCGCACCGTGCGCCAAGAGGCCGACGGCAGCGTCAAGATCATCATCGCTTCGCGCAATCCGGGGCTGCCCAACTGGATCGACACCCGCGGCCACTTGGAAGGTCCGATGATTTTCCGCTGGTCGCGTACCCGACTACCGGTGCCCGACTTGCAGGCGCGCGTGGTCAAGCTGAACACATTGATGGAACGTCACTGAAATCGACTGGAACCTTGGCCGACCCAATGAGCCTCTCTTCATTGGGTATGCTTTCATTGACCATGGTCAGTGACATTGATAGCATTGTGGCGGGGATACCCGCGGAGTCAGTCACTGAGAGCACCGTTGTTCCAACTTGAAAACATGGGCGAGGAGAAGAGAAATGTTGCGAAAGAACACGATTCACTTGGCCGTCGCGAACGCAGTGATCGCCGGCACGGCGCTTGTTCAGGGGGTATATGCGGCCGACGACAAGATCGAGGAAGTCATCGTCACGGCGCAGAAGCGCGCGGAGAAGCTGCAGGACGTGCCGATTTCCATCACGGCGATTTCCGGCGCGCAATTGGAAACGCGCGGTATCGAGGGCAGTTCCTCGCTCACCGGCCTGGCGCCCAATCTTCAGGTGAACAAGTCGCCAGGCAACAGCCTGATCTCCCAAACCTCCATTCGCGGCAGCGTGGTCGGTCAGCCGGCCATTTACATGGAGCCAGCGGTCGGCATGTATGTCGATGGCGTTTACGTTTCCAAGTCGCAGGGCAGTCTATTCGAACTGCTCGATCTGGAGCGCGTCGAAATTCTGCGGGGCCCGCAGGGCACCCTGTTCGGCCGCAATACCCTAGCGGGCGCGATCAGCTTCGTCACCCGCAAGCCGACCGGCGTATGGGGCGGCTCGGTGTCGCTGGACATCGGCAACTACAATCGTCATGTCGAGCGGGTTTCCTTGGACCTGCCGAAAATGGGCATCGCCAGCATCAGCCTCGCGGCTCGCAACGAGAAAGCCGACGGCTGGCTGAAGAATCATACCGGTCCCGACATGGGCAGCGTCGATCGGCAGGCCTGGCGGCTGGCGGCCAACCTCGATATCAGCCGCGACTTCAAGATCGATTACAAGTACGACCATACCGACGTGGACGAGGGGCAATACCCGACTTCGCTGCTGAATATGTCAGGCAGCGGCAGCCCGGGCTTGCCGGGCGTCACCACGCTGTCGGGTTATGGTCAGCGCTTCGCTGCCTTCCCCGTGCCGGCCCTGGCGGCGATGGGCAACCGCATCATCGGCTACGCCAACACCATGGCGCCGTATGTTTCGAGCAAGCGGCCCAGCTCCATCAGTCTGGACCCCGGCGCGGACACTTACCAGCGGCTCAAGATCGATGGTCATGCCCTGATCGCTACTTATGAACTCAACCCGTCCAATACCATCAAGTACATCGGCTCGTTGCGGGAGATGGAGCTTTCCGATCGCCTTGACCTCGACGGCTCGCCGGCCAATCTGATTCTGACGGGACGCGAAACGAGCCTGCGTTCTCACTCGCACGAGTTGCAGTGGATCGGCAATACGGCGCGTTTCAACTATGTCGCGGGCTTCTATCTCTTTAACGAGGACGGCAAGACTATCGGCGGCCAGCATATCGACATCTCGCCGCCGCCCGCCAACAACAAGTTCGTCGGCTACCGCACCACCTCGGATGCCAAGGCGATCTATGGCCAGGTCGACTACAAGGCGACCGATGCCCTGACGCTGACCGCCGGCATCCGCCGGACCGAGGAGGACAAGACCAACGACGCCAACCAGTGGGCGACACTCGGCTATCGCGGCCCCTTCCTGTCCTCGATCATTCCGGTGGCGCCCGGGGCAACCACCCTCCAGCCGTGGGTCCATGCCAAGGCCTCGTTCAGCGCCAACACGCCGGTGTTGTCGGCTGCGTACAAGGTCAACAAGGACCTCAATGTCTATGCCCGTTACGCGAAGGGCTTCAAGAGCGGCGGCTTCTCCGGCGAAGTGCCCAACATGGTCGGGGTGACCACACCGTTCAAGCCCGAGGAGTCCAAAACCATCGAGGCGGGTTTCAAGGCGACGTTCGCCGACGGCCGGGCCCAGTTGAATGCCGCCATATTCCACAACAAGATCACGGACATGCACACCACGCGCTTGATCCCGGGCACCACCAGTTCGGTGGTTTCCAATGCCGGCGAAGCCGTCAGCAAGGGCATCGAGCTGGAGGGTGTGCTGGTGCCGGCCGATGGCTGGAAAATTCAGGGCAGCTATGGCTACCTGGAGGCGGAAGCCAAGGAATTCATGGATTATCCGTTCAACGCGACGACGGCCGCCTTGGCGGGGGTGAGCACCACCACTCTGATCGACACCGCTGGCAACCGGGTGATGCCCTACGCGCCGCAGCATACCTTCAGTTTGAGCGTCGATGGGCGTCTGGCCAAGACGGCCTGGGGTACGCTGCGCGGCATCCTCGATTACACCTACACCTCGGACTTCTATGCTTATTCCAGCAACAAGTCCTACACGGTGGCCAATGCGGGGCAGAGTGGCACCTTGGCCAACATCAACAAGATGCCGGCACTGGGTCTGGTCAATGCGCGATTGATCCTCGCCAATGTGCCGCTCGGCGGGCCGGGCCAGACCGATGTGTCGCTCTGGGTGCGCAACCTGACCAATGAGAAGAAGATGACGAACCTGATCGACTTCAGCTACTTCCAAAACGCCGCCTGGACGCCGCCACGCATGTATGGCGCCACGGTCAGCTACAAGTGGTGAGGAGCATGGCCCAGGCGCTCCGGCGGTTCATCGCCCGAATCCTCATGAATGTCAGG
>OEIV010000615.1_pt1 | contig 18698 bp, 19 predicted proteins | sample 1539231 | NCBI WGS metagenome assembly OEIV01 (sample SAMN03794762, study PRJEB22550) | activated sludge metagenome | feature: wastewater treatment plant; material: activated sludge; isolation source: Wastewater treatment plant of a petroleum refinery complex | place: Argentina: Buenos Aires ...
CATGATTTACGCTGCAACAAATCTAATAGGCGGCAGTGGATTTCTTGCTGTATATCTTACAGGTATAGCTGTTGGGAACAAAGATTTTGTTCAGAAAAAAAGTTTATTAAGATTTTTTGATGGTCTTGCGTGGTTAGGGCAGATAAGCATGTTTCTTACATTGGGCTTATTAGTTTTTCCTTCACACCTTCTGCCAATTGCCGGTATCGGAATTATTTTATCCGTGATTCTTATGTTTATTGCAAGACCGATAGCTGTTTTTGTTAGTCTGGCATTTACAAAAATGAGTTTAAATGAAAAGGTTTTTGTATCGTGGGTTGGATTGCGTGGCGCAGTTCCAATTATTCTTGCAACCTTTCCCTTGCTAGCCGGAGTTAAATATGCAGATTTAATATTTAGTGTTGTGTTTTTCATTGTCTTAACTTCTGCGCTATTGCAGGGATGGAGTTTGACTAACGTGGCAAAGCTTTTAAAGCTTGATGCCCCGTTTGTAAAAAAGGTAAAATCACCAATTGAATTTGAATCGAAGCAGGGGGATGAAAATGATCTTTTTGATTTTTATGTTACCGAAAATTCAAGCGTCATTGGCAAAACAGTTGTAGAGATTGGTTTGCCTAAAGAAAGTCTAATAGTGTTGATAAACCGTAATGAGCAATATGTTGTTCCAAGAGGAGGAACTATAATTGAGCAGGGGGATATTATTCTTGTACTTACCAGTAAAAAAATAATTGATGAAATAAGAAGACTGCTTAATTGATTTAGATAATTTAAAATTTTGACATTAAAGAATACTATATGAAAAGCAAAAGCTAAGAAAGTTATTTCTTCCAGAAATAAGGTGTAAAAATTATAAGCACTGTAAAAAGTTCTAATCTGCCAAGAAGCATTAAAGCGCTTAAGAGCCATTTGCCAAAGACAGTAATTTCTGAATAGTTACCTGCTGGTCCTGTTTGTCCTAACCCCGGACCGATGTTAGCCATACAGGCCGCAACAGAACCCATAGAAGATTTTAAATCTAAGCCCGTTGTTGAAAGCAGTAATGAACCAAATGCAAAAATTCCGAGATAGGTGAGCACAAAAGCAGATACTTTTGCAATAATTTCATTAGGTACAGCTTTACCGTTATGTCTAACAGGTACAATAGCATTCGGGTGTAATAATCGTTTTACTTCAACCAAACTATTTTTTATAAGCAATTGATATCGAATCATTTTAACACCACCGCTTGTTGAACCGGCACAAGCACCGAGCAGTAACATGATTAAAAAAAATGTCGAAGCAAAAGGTGCCCAAAGTTCATAATCTGCAGTTGCAAATCCTGTTGAAGTTAAAATTGATAAAATACTGAAGGCAACATTTCTAAATGTTTTTTCAATAGGGATTCCATTTGCAATAACAAGATATATAGTAAGTGATATTACAGTAATTGCAATCAGGCCCAGATAGAATTTAAACTCATCATCTTTAAGATAAGAATTAACTTTACCGTGCAATGCGATGTAATGCAATGTAAAGTTTGTACCACCAAGAAACATAAAAAATAGAATAACATATTCTATATATGCAGAATTGTAGTAAGCAACACTAAGTGTTCTAGTGGAAAATCCGCCTGTTGCCAATGTTCCGAACGAATGACAAAGTGAATCAAAAAGATTCATATCACCAAATAATAAAAAGATAACTTCTAACGAAGTAAGAAAAAAATAAATTGCCCAAAGTCTTTTGGCGGTTTCTCTAACGCGCGGATGAAGTTTGTCCTTTGTAGGTCCGGCAACTTCTGCCTGGTAAAGCTGCATACCACCAATACCTAGCAAAGGTAAAATTGCAATAGATAGAACTATAATTCCCATTCCACCAATCCAATGTGTCATACTTCGCCAAAACATTAAACCATAAGGCAATATCTCAACTCTGGGAAGTATCGATGCGCCGGTTGTAGTAAAACCCGAAACTGTTTCAAAGAAAGCATCAGTGTAACTTGGTATCGATCCATGAACAACGAATGGAATTGCACCAAATGCAGACATTAAAATCCAACCAAATGTAACTATTAAATAACCCTCTCTTTTTCCAACATCTTTTCTTTCGGAATTTTTTGTAAAAAACCAGGTTAGTAATCCAATTGAAGAAGTTAAAAAACTTGAAATCAATATTGCGAGTACATCATCGCTTTGATAATAAAAAGAAAATGGAAGTCCAAGCATCATAAAAATGCCTGTGAGGAAAATTAAAAAACCGATTATGTTAATGATAATTTTATAATTCACGAATGGTCTTACTTTTCAAAAAATTTTTCAAGTTTGCTTACAGCATCGGGCAAAGAAAAAACAACTACCTTATCACCAGGATTAATTTTTGAATCGCCAACGCCAATAAATCCTTCATCATTTCTAATGTAACCACCAATAATTGATCCTTTAGGTAAGTTTAGATTTGCAAGATTCGTCTCAGTAATCTCAGATCCATTCTGCGCAACATATTCTAAAAGAACAGCATCTATACCTTCAAGATTATAGTAAGAAACTACTTCGCCTTTTTTAATAAATCTAACAATTTTGTTAGCGGTAATTAATTTTTTATTGATTAGAGCATCAAGACCAATTGTTTGTGTTAACGGAATGTAATCTACCTTATCTACAAGAGCTATAGCTTTTTTAACTCCAAGATGTTTTGCCATTAAGCAGGATATTAAATTGGTTTCAGAATCTTCTGTAACTGCAACATATGCATCAACATCAATTATTCCTTCCTGCGCAAGCAAATCTATGTCTCTTCCATCACCTTTAATAACAAGAGTGTTTGGTAATTGATCAGCGAGTTCAAATGCTTTTTCAGGATCGGAATCAATAAGTTTAACAGACATTTTATCACTTAACAAACCAGCAACACGACGCCCTATTTTTCCACCACCGAGAATCATAATGTTATCAAACCTTATGTTCTCTTTTCCGGCAAGTTTTAAAATAGTTTCGTGCCCTTGTGGTTTAGAAATAACAAACACCTGATCATTTGGTAAAAATTTATCGTTACCTGAAGGTATAATGGTTTTTAGATTTCTGTGAATGGCAACTACACGAAAATCCAGATTGTGATATTCCTGTGCAACTTCAAAAACTTTTTTCTGAATTACTGATGCATTTTTATCTAACCTGATTCCCACTACTGAAAGTTTGCCGCCCTCAAATTCAAGTACATCTGTTGCGGCAGTACGATTGATGAGGTTTACAGTTTCAATTGCTGCAAGTTCTTCAGGATAGATCATAAAATCTATACCAAGTTCACGAAAACTAATTTCAACATCAGGATCTAAATACTCAGCGTTAGAAATTCTGGCAATAGTTCTTTTTGCACCAAGTTTTTTTCCAAGTATTGCTGTGGTGATATTAACTTCCTCAGATGATGTTACAGCTAATAATAAATCTGCTTTTTCAATCTTAGCTTCTCTAAGAGTTAAAACCGAGGTTGAAGAGCCGCTGATAGTAAGTATATCTGCCATTTGATCAGAATAAGTTAGTCTATCATGATCCATATCAATAGCTATAATGTCATGTGATTCACTTGAAAGTTGTTTAGCAAGTTGATAACCAACATCTCCCATTCCAGCAATAATAATTCTCATTGTAAATTCAATTTATTTTGTTATTCAAAGATTATAAATAAATACTTTAATTATTTTGTTTATTACAAACATTTGTGTGCTATCAAATAAAAACTGATCAAAATCGCACTTTTCATTTTAAAAATAGTGTAAACTAACTATTTATTTGTGTCATTTTACATTATAAATTTCATCTGCGAATTGTACCCAGGGGTTATTCTAACGACAGGTCCCTGGGGGAGACCTCAGACTAAATTAGAGTAAATTAAAAACGCCTCACGTGAGGCGTTTTTAGTTTTTAAACAGCAATATTTATTTGGAATATATTTTTTGAAACTCACGTGCTTTCCTGTTTTTCCATCCACCTTTATGGTATGCATATCCAACAACCAGAGGCATTGCAACTGTAGCTTCAGCGTAAACCATTTGTTCCGATGATGTTGATACTTTACCCCACGAACTTGCTTCTTTTAATGTAGAGCCTGATAACGCACCATCTCTTTCATCCGCTACTGTAATTTGAATTGCATATTTGTGCATCTCAGCATCTTCTTGTAAAATGTCTGCAGCGACAACAATATCCTGAGTAAAGTTTTTAGGGACACCACCGCCGATCATAAATATGCCTGTATCTTTACTGTGTAATTTTATTTTTGTCAATTCAAGAAAATCTTTACCCGAATCACAGGATACATGCTTATCAGGATTTTTATGCTGATGCATTACAAAACCAAATCCTGCAGAGCAGTCTGAGAATGCTGGAACAAAAATCGGGACATTCTTTTTATAAGCTGCATACACAACGGAATCGTCTACTTTTGGTCCACCATTTTCATCAAGATATTTTCCAAACTCCCACAAGAATTCTCTTGAAGAATAAGCGCCGGGTTTCATGCTGTCGAAAATGAGTGCAGTTGTATCATCGCAAACTCTTAGTTCATCTTCATCAATAAATGTATCATAGATTCTATCTATATGCAGCTCTCTCATTTCATTATCATCAACCCATTTTGTGCCTTTGTAATGTTTAAATCCCAATGCTTCAAAGAAATCCTGATCAACCATAATTGCACCTGTAGAAACTATAGCATCTACCATGTTGTTCATAATCATATCATAAACAACTTTTTTTAATCCGGCACTGAAAAGACTTCCTGCTAAAGTTAGAATAACTGCACAATCTTTATCTTTGATCATAGCGTCTAAAATATTTGCAGCTCTATTTAAATCTCTTGCTGTAAAAGCCATATCTTCCATTGCATCAACAAGCGCAACAACATTATGCTGCTTAATATCAATATGCTTAACGACATCTTTTAGGTAATCTTTTTTTTCGGACATTTTTTCTCCTTAATGGTTTTAATTTCTTTTTTGGATTAACTGCAAAAAAATATGATTAACTTTAATCACATTCCACATATTAGAAAAAGATTTTTGCAAACCTTAAAATTCCTTGCTTCCAAGGCACTCGATGAGAAACACCATCTTTATTAATAAACTCGTTTCTGTGTTCAACATACCATTTATAATTTCTGAGTAATGCATCTTTGTTTGAAAACTTTGGTTTGTAACCCAAAACTCTTTCTGCTTTTTCTATTGATACAAACGAATCTTTTGAAGCAGTTTCATAAACCCACTTATATAGTGGAGAAAGTCTTAAGGCCTCCAAGAATTTTAATGTATAGATTATGGGTTTTTCCGGTAATCCAACAATCTTCTTTCCAAAGCCTGCATAATCCAAAACTGCCTGATAATCTTCTCTCATAGTTGTAAACACTTTTGCCCCAATGTTAAAAATATCATTAGCAATCTTTTCATCAAGAGTTGCAGTTAGGTAGATTGCTTCACATAAATCCTCAACATCTAAAAGCTGGTAACGATTTTTTCCGTTGCCGATCATAGGAAATCCTTTACCATCCTGAGCCCAATCGAAAAGCAAATCAAAAACTCCGAGTCTTTCAGGTCCGATAAATGATTTTGGACGAAGAATTGGAACACACATTTTTTTTCCTCTAAACTTAATGCATTCTTCCTCAGCAAGAATCTTAGCTTTGCCATAAGGACCAACACCATCAAGTTTATCATTTTCTAATAATGGATGGTGATCAGGAATACCATAAACAGCGGTTGATGATATATGAATGAATCTTTTAATTTTATTCTCATAAGCGGCTTCAAGTAGATTTCTTGTCCCATCAATATCTGTTGAATAAATATCTTCTGGTTTATACAATGGCAGTGCAGCTGCAGTATGAACAATTATATCCTGATCTTTAACGGCTTCTTTAACTTTAGCTTTATCTCTTATATCGCCTGTAATGATTTTTATTTTATTATTCATATCAGGATAATCGAACTCAACAATATCCAAAGAAGTTATTTCATGTCCTTTGGAGTGTAAATTTCTCACAAGATTTATTCCTAAAAATCCTGCTCCGCCTGTAATTAAGTACTTCATTTTGCTCTATAATTATTTAATAATGTGGTATCAAAATTAGTAATTTTGACTAAGGCATCAAACATAGCTTTATTATATAGATGAATAAACAAGATTCTGAAACAGATAACATATTTGAAAATAAAAATTGGATAAGAAATTTTTCTATCTCAATTTTTCTGCATCTGTTGTTCGTAGTTGTCTTTGTTTTCCTTTATGGAATGAAAAATGACAGAAGTAAAATAAATTCTCTGTTTTTTACAATCGATACAAAAGAATTTTCAACAACGAAACAAGATTTAGTAGAAGAACGTAACGATGATTATCCAAATAATGAACAAGAGTTTCCTAAAGAACAAACTTCCGAAACAATTGATGAAATAAAAACAATTAGTTTTTCTGATATAGTTGCAGATACCACAAATTTAGATCAGGTATATACTGAACCAACTTTAAATGTTTCAATTAAGTATCCTAAGGGATGGACGTTCATAGATCAAAACAAAAAGAAGAAACTTGATGGTGTTACTTTCTGGGAAAGTGATGGAATCTATAATCCGCCGCCATATATTCATCTAGAAGTAGTTAGTAATGAAATGTTTATCGAAAAACGATTTAGTTATAAAACTGAATTGGAAAATTATCAAGCATTTTATAACGAACCAGAAGAAATGCAGGGATATTTAACTCAAATCATTTATATCAGAACCGGAAATGATGAAGATTTTAAATTAAAGTTGATGATGAAAGGAAAAACTGAATTTTATTCATTCCAACCTAAATTCTGGGCGATTCTAAAATCTTTGAACTTTGGCACCAGTTTATTTTGAATGGCTTAACATCATTTTTGGATAAAAAATCATACAATGACATAAGTAATATTAATAAACTACAATATTCTTGACTTTTCATCATCTTACCTATATTTTTCCATCCTTTATTTGAAACGATTTAAGGTTTTCGGAGGAAAATTACGTGAAACAGGAAAAATTAACGAAATCAGTGAAAACTGAGGATGCCAATCACAAGTGGTTTCTGGTTGATGCTGAAGGACAAGTTCTAGGAAGATTAGCTTCAAAAATTGCTATGATTATTAGAGGTAAAAATAAACCTATTTTTACAACAAATACTGATACTGGCGATTTTGTTGTTGTCATCAATGCTGAGAAAGTCAGATTGACAGGTAAAAGAGAAAACTTGAAGGAATATAAGAGACATTCAGGCTATCCCGGCGGTCAAACAACTACTGCTTATCGTGACATGCTTGCGAAAAAACCAGCGTTCATTTTAGAAAATGCGGTTAGAGGAATGCTTCCAAAAACCAAATTAGGAAATCAGTTGATTAAAAAATTAAAAGTGTATGCAGGTACTAATCATCCTCATGCAGCACAGCAACCCGAAGCAATTAGTTTAATGGAGAAATGATGGCTGAAAAAATATTTATTGGAAGAAGAAAAACTGCAGTTGCCCGCGTAATATTAAGAAGCGGAAATGGAAAAATTACTGTTAACGATAAAGAGTTTGAACACTTCTTTCCTCAGTTGTTAAGTCGTGAAGATATATTGCTTCCATTCAGAGCTACAGATACATTAGGCAAATTTGATGTTCATGCAAAAGTTAATGGTGGTGGAACAACAGGACAGGCACAATCTGTAAGATTAGGAATTGCAAGAGCACTGCTTGAAATGAATCCTGAATATAGAATTCAATTAAAAGCAGAAGGCTTATTAACTAGAGATCCTAGAATGGTTGAGCGTAAGAAATACGGACAGCCTAAAGCTAGAAAAAGATTTCAGTTTTCTAAGAGATAATCAGAAGTTTAAGAACAAGTTTAAGTTCAAGATTTTTTTTCTTGAACTTAAACATTTATTTAATAATCATACTTTCCGATTTACCACCTGTGTCCCATAATAAAAGGGATGGAAGGTAAAGTTGAAGAAAGTAGAAGATAAACAGGAGCAATATGAAAAAAGTTGACCTAACTCAGCTTATTGAAGCTGGTGCACACTTCGGGCATTTAACACGCCGCTGGAATCCCAAAATGAAATCCTACATCTTTATGGAAAAGAACGGGATTCATATAATCGATTTGAAAAAAACTCAAGCTCATTTAACCGAATCTGCGGAAGAACTTTCTAAGCTGGTTGCTGATGGTAAAAAAGTACTTTTTGTTGGTACAAAAAAACAAGCTAAAAATGTTATCGAAACAGAAGCAAGAAGATGCGGACAAAATTGGGTTAGCGAAAGATGGCTTGGCGGAATGCTAACAAACTTTGCTACAATCAGAAAAAGTGTTAAACGATTGAGCAATATTGAAAAGCAGGAAACTGATGGTACATTTGATAAGATTACAAAAAAAGAAAGACTATTCCTTACAAGAGAAAAAGACAAGCTTAAAAAAGTTCTTGAAGGTGTAGAAACAATGGGTAAACTTCCAGGCGCATTATTTATTGTTGATATTAAGAAAGAAGATATCGCAGTACAGGAAGCACATAGACTTAACATTCCTGTTTTTGCAATAGTAGATACTAATTGTGATCCGGATGAAGTTGATTATTTAATTCCTGCTAACGATGATGCAGTTAAAACTGTTGAGATCATTACTCAATATATGGCTGATGCTGTGATTGAAGGTGACTCACAATTAAAAGAGAAGAAAGCAGAAGAAGTAGCGGAAAAAGAGAGAGTTAAAAAAGAGAGAGAAATTGTTAAGAAAGAAGAGTTGAAAAAGAAATCTGAAGCAAAGACTAAAAAAGATGCTGAAGATGAAGTTAAACCGACTGAAAAATCTGAATAATATTCTCTGATAAATTAAATTTTTGAAAGAAAGGGAATTAACTATGGCTATTACAGCTACACAAGTTAATGAATTAAGACAAAAAACCGGCGCTGGTATGATGGATTGCAAAAAAGCGCTCACAGAATCAAATGGTGATTTTGAAAAAGCAATTGAGATCTTAAGAAAAAAAGGTGCTGCTATTGCTTCTAAAAGAGCAGATAAATCTGCTAATGAAGGAATTGTTGTGGCAAAGATTTCTGATGATCGTAAAAAAGCAACAATGATTGAGGTTAATTGTGAAACAGATTTTGTTGCAAAGAGCGATGACTTTATAAAATTGGCAAATGAAATTGTCGAAGTAACCTTTAAATCTGAATTATCAAACGCACAACAACTACTTGAATCTGATAAAAATCTAAGTGAAAGAGTTGTTGATGTTATGGGTAAAGTTGGAGAGAAGATCGAAGTATCACGCGTATTGACTGAAAAAGCAGAAAATGGTTTGATCGTGGATTATATTCATATGGGATCAAAATTAGGTGTGCTTGTAAAGTTTGATAATGTTTCAGGAAATTCTGATGAATTAATTGAGATTGGTAAAAACATTGCAATGCAAGTTGCAGCAATGAATCCTATTTGCGTTTACAGAGAAGAAGTCCCAACCGAAACAATCGAAAAAGAAATTGATATTTATAAGGAATTAGCTCGTAAAGAAGGTAAACCTGAAAATATTCTTGAAAAGATTGCAACAGGTAAATTGAATAAATTTTATTCCGAAAATTGTTTATTTGAACAGGCTTATATAAAAGACAGCACAAGTTCTAAAACTGTTGGTAATCTTATTGAGGATTACAATAAGAAGAATAAGGCTCAATCAAAGATTAGTTTGTTTAAGCGATTTCATCTCGGCGACGAGAAAAAATAGTTTTTACAAAAAAGGTCTTAATAAAATTAAGACCTTTTTTTATATTTATAAGTAAAGAATCCAAAAAGGTTGTTAATGAGTTCATTAAAATTTAAAAGAGTGTTACTAAAATTAAGTGGTGAATCTTTGATGGGAGTGCAAGGATTCGGTATCTCTTCTGAAGTTTTGGATTTTTTTGCTGATGAAGTTAAAAAAGTCCACGATGTTGGAGTGCAACTTGGAATAGTAATCGGCGGTGGAAATATATATCGTGGCCTCAGTGCTGGTTCACAGGGTATAGATCGCGCAACAGGGGACCAGATGGGGATGCTTGCTACCATGATAAACTCACTGGCCTTACAAAACGCTGTAGAAAAAAAAGGTATCACTACCAGACTAATGAGCGCTATAAAAATGGAAGAGATTGCTGAACCATACATTAGAAGAAGAGCAATGCGTCATCTTGAAAAAGGAAGAGTTGTTATATTGGGTGCAGGAACAGGTCATCCATATTTTACAACAGACACGGCTGCCTCACTTAGAGCTGTTGAAATCGGCGCTGATATAATTGTTAAAGGAACTCGAGTTGATGGAGTATATGACTCAGATCCTGAAAAAAATCCTAAAGCACTGCGGTTTGAAAATGTATCTTACCAGGATATCCTTAAAAAAAATCTGCGTGTTATGGATCTTACAGCTGTTAGTTTATGCCAGGAAAATGATTTGCCTATGATGGTTTTTAATATGGATGTTCCAGGTAACTTACTTAAATTAGTTATGGGTGAACCAGTTGGTACATTTATTAACAATGATAATTCTAAATAAAATTTTAACAATAATTAGTGAGGTGTTATGCACCAGTTAATAAAAGATGCAAATAACAGAATGGACAAAACTTTAGAAGCTCTTAGATCTGAGCTTTCAAAAGTAAGAACGGGTAAAGCAACTACAGCATTGCTTGATGGTGTAAAAGTTGATTATTACGGAACCTTAACACCTATAAATCAGGTGGGAAATGTTACTGTGCTTGACCCTCATACTTTATCAATAACTCCTTGGGACAAAGCAATGGTGAATGTTATCGATAGAGCTATTCTTGAAGCCAATCTTGGTTTTAATCCTATAAGTGACGGTACTAACCTAAAAATACCAGTTCCATTGTTGACCGAAGAAAGAAGAAAAGATTTTGTTAAACTTGTTAAAAAATTTGGTGAAGATTCAAAAGTTGCGATTAGAAACGTTAGAAGAGATGCTAACGAACATCTTAAAAGGGAAGAAAAAGAAAAGAGAATGTCTGAAGATGAATTAAAACATTCAGAAGATGAAGTGCAAAAGCTAACGGATCATCATATCAAACTGATAGATGAAATCTTAAAGCACAAAGAAAAAGAGATAATGGAAGTTTAGTTTTGGGTATTTTTGCTAACCCAACTCATAAAGAGTTGGGTTTTTTTTTATCTTTGAATCAATTATGGTTTATTTAATTTAGTATTTTTGTATAGTGTGTTAAACAATTAAAGCAATAATGAATCCTGAACCAGAGGAAAAAACTAATAATGTAATTTCGTTTTTAAGCAATCCGCTGCTTAGGAATGTAATATTTACTATTGGGGCCATGGCATTGTTCATTTCAGGTGTTATTGTTTACGGTGTAATATTAAATCTCAGAGAAATTTCACTTTCTGAAGCTATGTCTCAGAAAGGATTTAGAAAGCTTAGCGATGTAAATCTTATTGTGGATAGAAAGACTTTTACATTAAGTGTTTATGAAGATACCGTTTTTATAAAATCGTATCGGGTTAGTTTTGGCAGAAATTTAAGTGATAAAAAAAAATTAAGTAACGATGGTGCAACACCAATCGGAACTTATAAAATTTGCAGTATAAGTAACGACCAGACTTATTATAAGTTTTTAAAACTAAATTATCCAAATTTAGAAGATGCTTCTGAAGCATTACGTAAATCTTTTATTACTCAAAAACAATTTAACCAGATAAAATTTGAATTTTATTATGAAGAATGTGTTAGTGCTAATACGGTGCTTGGAGGCAACATAGGAATTCATGGCATTGGAAGATTAAACCCAATCTTCAAAAATCTTCCGTTCGTTTATAATTGGACAGACGGCTCTATTGCTTTAAGTAATGAATCAATTGATGAAATTTTATCAGTAATTAATACAGGAACCCAAGTTGTTATCAAATAATTTTCATAGAGGATTAACAATCCTTCTCCTTTTATTCGGATTAGTTTCCTGTTCTGATAAACAGGAAAAAATTCCGGTACTTGACTTTGAAAACAAAGCTCAGGTATTAGATGCAGTTAAAAAACACTACAATAAAGAAACCCAGGCTGCTTTTGGCGGTTTATTTGATGAAACAGGAAAACAATTTGTCGCAGCAGGATGGGAAATAAATAATGCAGATGATTGGGGGATTAAGTTTATATTTCTAGAAAAATCCGATGATGAGTTTGAATCAATTTATGAAACTGAGTTACTGGATGGCTCATTCAAAGAAAGTTTTGTTGATAAGATTAAATTTTCATCAATTGATTACGATCTCGTTTACTATAATTCACAGGGATATTTTATGGGTAGCGGCGGCGGGGAAGTATTCTCTTATATTATTGATTTAGAAAACAAGCAAGTATACTATGCCCATCTTGTTGTTGAATCACAAACTGCAACTTATTTATTCATCTCAGATAATACGAAGAACAAAGAGTTAATAAACTTTTTTACATTAACATTTAAAAAAGATTATCCCGGTTTAACAATTGTTGAAGATGATATTGTTTTAGACTGATGCAGAATCTTTTCAGAAGTATTTAAATAACTAATTGGGTAACCGAATTAAAATTATTTACAATCAGAATTTTATAGATGTTTAAAAGAGTTTTTATATTCTCAATTCTTTTTCTGCTTTGCAATTCAAAGATAAGTTTCAGCCAATCATACTATGATTTTGAAATTGAAGCCATAAACTTTGAGGGAAATAATTTTTTCTCCGCATCTGATCTATTAAAAAATATTGAAAGTAAAGAAACCCCAATGTGGGTCTGGGTTTTTCTTGATTCGTTTACTCCATTTGGTGATGAACCTGTTTATTTTGACTCCTCTAAAATCTCCATAGATATACTTGCCTTAAAAGAATTATATCGCACCAACGGGTTTTTTAATATTGATGTTAAGCACGATATTGTTGTTGATTCGTCTGATAAAGCGATTGTTATTAATTATTATATAACTGAAAATGAATTTTTGAATTACGGCAATATCAGTTTATTTGGTTTGGATAGATTAAGCGACTATGATTATGGAAGATTGATGAATGAATCATATACAATTGATTCAACAAAAAGATTTTCGGAATCAGAAGTTCAAAGTAACATATCAAAAATTAGAAGATTCCTTGCAAACAACGGATATATTTTTGGCGGTTATGACAGCACAATAGTTACAATTGATACGATTAGGCAGAAGACTGACCTTAGCATATATTTCCATACAGGCGATAAGTACGCAATAGGAGAAACTATTATTAATAAAACAGGATTATCAATTGAACAGATTAACAATAAGCTAATATCAGAAATAGCCGATCTTAAACCGGGTAGAATTTATGATCAATCAGAAATAGATAGAAGTGAATTACGCTTGCTTAAAACGGAATTGTTTACTGCAATTAATATTGATCCAATAATAAGTGACACAATCAATAATACTATACCGGTTGAAGTTAATTCTGCTATAGGATCATTAAATGAACTTTCACCTGAAATTAAAGCTGATAATGAATTTAACAGTTTTAATTTAGGATTGGGCATTGGATATACGAGAAAAAACTTTTTGGGAGATGCAAGAAAGCTATCTCTTTCAACTTCATTTAGGCTGGTAGATATACTTAATATCGATCTTAGTAATATATTTAAATCCGGAGCTGAAAGAGATTCAACTTATCAAGGTGTTTTTGATATCAATCTAAAAATGGAACAGCCATTTCTATTCGGAAGAGCTATATTAACTAGTACTGAAATTTATTTAAGCTCAAAGACTTTTAGTGACTTTTCTGAAAATTCATACGGCGGCAGACAAAAATTTGATTTTGAAATGCCGCCATATACATTTATAACTCTTTTTCGTCCATTTATAAGTTTTGACGTGGCAGAGAGGGAAAATATTGCAAGAATAAATCTTAACGGGATTCAGTTGGATTTAACTGAGACTGATTATAGTTTAACTCCTGGTATTGGCGTTGAGCTAGGTTCATCCAAAACAGATGATATACTATTTCCAACTACAGGTAGTTATCTTTTCTTTACTCCTGAACTTTTTCATTCAAGAACAGATATTAAGTATGTATTAAGACTGATCACAGATCAGATTTTACAAGCTGATTCTAACGAAGTGGGAAATATATACTTTTATAGACTGCAGACAGGATTTTCTAACTACTTGCCTTTATCTAATGACCGAACTACAGTATTTGCTTCAAAAGTAAGAATAGGTTACTCACAACCTATTACAGGATCAGATAATCCTAAAGTTCCTGCAGAAGAACTAATTCCCCCAAATAAAACATTTTATGCGGGCGGTAGTAACTCTGTTAGAGGATGGAAATCCAGAGAATTGATTCCCAAAGACTCCGTGGAATATTATGGGTACACCACAGAAACCGATGCTATCAGAGGAGGAACCTTCTGGTTTGAGGGATCTTTTGAAGTGAGACAAAAACTAAATGAGTATTTTGGATACGCTGTCTTTGCTGATTATGGTAATACCTGGAATGGATGGAAAAATGTTAGAATAGATGAAATAGCCGTTGCCGTCGGTATGGGAATTAGAGTATATACACCAATCGCCCCGTTTAGATTAGATTTTGGAACAAAATTTTACAATCCTGAAGACCAAAAAACCATTTTTAGAAAGAATTTTCTTGATAATCTAACCATCCATTTTGGTATTGGAGAGGCTTTCTAATCTTTGCTAAGACCCTATAATTCGCTATCTTTCCAACCCTTTTATAGAAGTAATATATGATTTTAAGCATGACAGGTTACGGCAAAGGAACTGCCTCCAATGGTAAATGGCAGGCTGATGTCGAAGTTAAAAGTATCAATAGCAGGTATCTGGAAGTTTTTCTTAAATATCCGCCTCTTCTTGCTAATAAAGAATACGAATTAAGAGAATTAATTAAGTCTAAAATCAGACGTGGAAAACTGAATGTAAGCATTCAAATCAAAAAGAACGGATTTGAAGATGAAGCAGTTTCTCTGGATGAATCAAGATTAAAAAATTATCTGGCTCTCATAAAGAAGATTAAAAAATCTGCTAAGATTACAGACAAGATTAAGTTGGATCATATTTTAATGAGTCGTGATATTTTTTCAGCATCAGTTGAGGAAATAAGCGAGAGTGATTTTGAGGTAATCAAAAAATCACTTCTGCTTTCTTTGGATTCGCTAATGCAGATGAAGAAGAATGAAGGCAACGAATTAGAAAAAGATTTGAAAAAGCGCATTAAGTCAATTGAAAAATATCTTGACTTTATTGAAAAAGATGCACAGCCAAGTGTTGGTGAACATTTTGCAAAGTACAAAGAAAAAGTAAAAAATCTTCTTGAAGATAATGCCGGCATTAATAACGACAGACTTGAAACTGAATTAGCAATGATGGCCGAACGCGCTGATATAACTGAAGAATGTGTAAGATTAAGAAGTCATATAAAGTTTCTTTTAAGCAGTGTTGATAAGGAAGAAGACCCGGGAAGAAAACTTAATTTTCTTTGCCAGGAAATGAATAGAGAAGCAAATACAATTTCTGCTAAAACACTTTCTACTGCTATTACTCATAACTCTGTTCATATAAAAGAAGAGATTGAAAGAATACGAGAACAAATCCAGAACATAGAATAAATTGGAGAACAGAGGAAAGATAATTGCAGTATCATCCCCAAGCGGCGGCGGAAAAACTTCTATTGTAAAGCAGCTGCTAAAAGATTTTCCGGATATTGTGTTTTCTGTTTCTGTAACTACAAGACCAAAGCGATCCAATGAAGTTAATGGTGTTGATTATTTTTTTGTAAGTGATGAAGAGTTTGAGAAGAAGATTAAGAATGATGAGTTTATTGAGTGGGAAAGATTTTACGATTATTATTACGGCACATTAAAAAGTTTTGTTGATGATAATATCAGCATTGGTAAATCTGTTCTTTTTGAAGTTGATGTTAAAGGAGCTTTATCATTAAAGAAAATTTATCCTGAAAGTATTTTAATTTTTATAGATCCGCCTTCTTTTGAAGAACTGGTTACCCGGTTAAAAAACAGAAAAACCGAAAGTGAATCAGATCTTCAGAAAAGAATTGATAGAGCAAAAATGGAATTGAGCTTTAAGAAGGATTTTGATTATATTTTCGTTAACGATGAACTTCAAAAAGTATATAAAAGCGTAAAAAGTTTAATTAAAGAAATAATAAATAAGGAGTGATAAAATGGATATAACACCAGTAGATTTAAGAGATATAGACAAGCGAACCGAAAATGTTTACGAAGCTATTTCGGTTGCTGCTTTAAGAGCCAGACAGGTTAATACTGACAACAAAATTGAATTTAGTGCAATGATGAACACAATTCCTTCAAGCGGTTCTGATGATGAAGCAGAAGATGTTACTAACCCGATTCAATTGAAAATGGCAATTGATTTTGAAAAGAAACCAAAGCCGCATCTACAAGCATTAAACGAATTACTTGCCGGCGAAGTTAAGTTTAAATACAAAAAGTAAATTTATTCGTTTGTTCTTGTTCTGTTTTTATTTTTGTCATTCCCACGAAAGTGGGAATCTGTTTTTTAATTGATTATTTGGATTCCCGTTCCTGCCTACCGTCAGGCAAGTTTATGGGAATGACAATTTTAAAGCAATTTATTATAAAACATTTTTCTAATCACCAAAATTATCTTCTAAAAAATGAAATCATCCCCAAAACAAAAAATTATTGAAGCACTAAAAGATCAGCAAGCTATTTTTGGTGATGATCTGTTTGAAGAAAAATCTAATCTTAAAAAATCCAAAACCACCGCTCCGGTAAAAGAAATAATTCCAAGAGAAACATCACGCAGAACTACAGTTGTAAAAGAACCAATAGCAAAACCAGTAGCTGTAAAAAATTCTGTTAAAGGTGATTGGGAAAAAGCAGAATCATTAGAACAGTTAAACAGCTTAATTTGTAATTGCACCAACTGCGTTTTGCATAAAGGAAGAAACAAATTTGTTTTTGGTTCGGGTAACCCAAATGCTGATGTGATGGTTATTGGTGAAGGGCCCGGCGCTGAAGAGGATAAACAGGGTTTACCGTTTGTTGGCAGAGCAGGACAACTTTTAACAGATATTCTTAAAGCAATTAAGTTCAGCAGGGATGAAGTTTTTATCGGCAACATAGTAAAATGCCGCCCGCCGGATAACCGCACTCCTTTACCTGAAGAAATGGAAACTTGCATTCCTTATTTAGCAAAACAAATTGAGCTGATTAAACCAAAACTTATTTTGTGTTTAGGACTTACTGCTGCAAAAGGTTTGTTAAAGAAAAAAGACAGCTTAACAAGTTTACGCGGACAGGTTTTTGAATACGAAGGTATTAAAACAATGGTAACATTTCATCCCGCAGCACTGCTGAGAAATCCAAACTGGAAAAAAGATTGCTGGGTTGATGTGCAGAAGTTTAGAAAACTTTATGATGAGATGCAGTAACCTCACCCTTTTATCCCTCTCCTTGCAAAGGAGAGGGAATTTAAAACCCTTCTCCTTAATAAGGAGAAGGGCAGGGATGAGGTTGAGATTAATAAGATGATTTGAGGATTTAGTATGACAAAACACTTCAATAAAACCTCCGAAAAAGAAAAACGAAGAACTCTCCGAAAAGAACAAACCTTTTGCGAAAACATACTCTGGCGTTATTTAAGGGACAGACAATTACTTGACTGCAAGTTCAGAAGACAATACTCCATAGACCAATTTGTGATAGACTTTTACTCCCCTGAAATTAAATTTGCTATTGAATTAGATGGCGATGTCCATAATAATCCCGAACAAAAAGAATATGATATAAAACGCCAGGAATATTTAGAAAAATTTGGAATTACTTTTTTACGCATAACTAATGATGAATTACTTGGAAATGCAAATATAGCTTTTGCAAAAATTGAAGCTGTCATCAAAAAATTAAAACAAAGCTAACCTCACCCTTTATCCCTCTCCTTGTAAAGTCGAATGATCCCGACTTGTCGGGGGAGAGGGAATTCTAACCCCTTCTCCTTAACAAGGAGAAGGGCAGGGATGAGGTTGAGATTAAAGTGATTAGATTGTTTTAAAACTTAACCGAATCCTTATACTCATTACTTGTTTTACCGTATTGAGAAGCTAGTGCAAGTTTTACCTTTGTAACACGATTCTGCAAATCAACGTATAAACTCATTCTTCCTTCAACTGCATCATCATACTCTTCGCGTCTTTGGGCAATAAGTTTATTTTTTGCATCAATAGTGCTAAGCAATGTTGTAAAGCTTGCAACGGTTAATGCAGTGTTGCTCGGCGCATAAAGTACATTACCTTTAATAACTTCCAGAATTTCAAACGCTGTAGAAAGCACAGAACCAAAACTTACCTCACTAGTTGAAGATATTTTTGGTGCAGTTGCACCAGCTTCTGGTGGTTTTGGTTTAGGTGTTAATCTTTTACCACGCATTTTTTTAACTGCACTTTGCACTTTTTTGAAATCAACAGATTTCTTTCCTTTCTCTTCTATTGATGCAATATAATCCCTTATTTGACCGCACTTATTAATTAAGCCTGTTTGACTTTCATACATCACTAACCTTGCATCGCGCTCGGTTTGCAAAGTTGAAAGTTTTGAAGAAACGTTCGAGTTTGCTGTAAGTGCATTATCAAGTAAAGTTCCCAGTGAAGTTGTCTCAAGCAGTGTGTTG
>OEIV010000616.1_pt1 | contig 18684 bp, 16 predicted proteins | sample 1539231 | NCBI WGS metagenome assembly OEIV01 (sample SAMN03794762, study PRJEB22550) | activated sludge metagenome | feature: wastewater treatment plant; material: activated sludge; isolation source: Wastewater treatment plant of a petroleum refinery complex | place: Argentina: Buenos Aires ...
CAGCTCGACATCCCACGCCTCGAGCCGGTGCCCGAAGGCCATGTGCTGACCAAGTCGTTCTACCTGCTCCGCTCGTTCCCCGGACGCTGGGACGGCGGCCAGATGTGGGTCGAGGCGGAAGGCTCGGGCGAAGCCGTCGCGGGCGGCCGGCAGGCGCGACGCGCCGATGGCGTCACGTCCATCGTCATCACGTCGAACGATCTCGCCGCGGCCTGGGCGCTCGACGATCGCGGCCGCCCACTCTACCCGGTCGTGCCCGGCGGCGAGACCCAGCGCGAGATGGCGTTCCGCACGGGCGTGAACCTCGTGATGCACGCGCTGACCGGCAACTACAAAGCCGATCAGGTGCACGTGCCGGCCCTGCTCGAAAGGCTCGGCCAATGATCGCCACACGAAACGCGCGGCGGACCGCGGAGGGCGCATCATGAGTTGGTCGATCGATTTCGCGCCGCTGGTGCCGATGCCTCTGCTGTGGCTGGCGGCGATCGTCGCCACGCTGCTGGTGGCACTCCTGCTCGTCCGGCGCACCCGCGGCGCCTGGCTGCGCGCGCTCGCGCTTGCCGCGCTGTTTGCCGCGCTCGCCAACCCGACCCTGCGCGAGGAGGAGCGTGAAAGCCTCGCCAATATCGCGCTCGTCGTCGTCGACGAAAGCACCAGCCAGACACTCGCCGACCGCCCCGAGCAGGCCGAGCGCATCAAGGCCGACCTCGAGAAGAAGCTCGCCGCGATCAAGGGCCTCGAAGTTCGTTGGGTGAGCGCGGCGCGCCCTGTCGATGGAACGCTGTCCGGAACGCAGCTCTTCGCCGAGCTGAACCGTGCGCTCGCCAACACGCCGACCGACCGCGTCGCCGGCGTGTTCATGATCACCGACGGCGAGGTGCACGACGTGCCGAAGTCGGCGGCGGCGCTCGGCTTCGATGCGCCCGTACACGCCTTGCTTACCGGGCGCCCCGACGAGTTCGACCGCCGCATCGAGGTTGTCGAGGCCCCGCGCTATGGCATCGTCGGGCAGACGCGAACGGTGGAGCTCGTCGTGCGCGAGACGGGCCGCGCGGGCCATGCCGGCGAGGCGGTCGAACTGACGGTGCGCCGCGAGGGGCGGCCAGACGAGCGCGTCCAGAGTGTGATCGGACGGCGGACGCGGATCGAGATGCCGTTTCCGCACGCTGGCCAGAACATCATGGAGGTCGAGCTCGGCACCGCGCCCGGCGAGCTGACACCGGCGAACAACCGCGCCGTCGTCGCGGCCGAGGGCGTGCGCGAGAACCTGCGCGTTCTGCTCGTCTCGGGTGAGCCGCATGCCGGCGAGCGCACGTGGCGCAACCTGCTCAAATCGGACGCGGCCGTCGACCTCGTGCATTTCACCATTCTGCGGCCACCGGAGAAGCAGGACGGCACGCCGATCAATCAGCTCTCGCTGATCGCCTTCCCGACGCGCGAGCTGTTCTCGGAGAAGATCCGCGACTTCGACCTCATCATCTTCGATCGCTACCAGCACAAGGGCATCCTGCAGCTCATCTACTACGACAACATCGCCCGTTACGTTGAGGAGCACGGCGGCGCGTTGCTGATCGCCGCGGGCGACGACTTCGCCGGCAACTACAGCCTCGACCGCACACCGCTCGCACCGGTGCTGCCGGCGATGCCGACGGGGCGCGTGCTGGAGCAGCCGTTCAAGGCGCAGATCTCCGAGATCGGCGAGAAGCACCCGGTCACGCGCGGGCTGCCGGGAGCGGCGAACCGCGTTGCCTCGACCGCGCCGACGTGGGGCCGCTGGTTCCGTCAGGCAGAGGTTCGCGCGCAGCGCGGCAGCGTCGTGATGACGGGCGCAGAGGACGCACCGCTCCTGGTGCTCGACCGGAAGGGCAAGGGACGCGTCGCGCTGCTGACCTCCGACCAGGCCTGGCTGTGGGCGCGCGGCTTCGACGGCGGCGGCCCGCATACCGATCTGCTGCGGCGCCTCTCTCACTGGCTGATGAAGGAGCCCGACCTCGAGGAAGAACGCCTGATCGCCAGCTCGAAGGGCCTCAAGGTCACCATCGAGCGGCGCACCATGGCCGATAGCGTTGCCCCGGCGACGCTGCGCGCGCCCTCCGGCAAGTCCACCGAGGTGACGCTGGAGAAGACGGCGCCGGGCATCTGGCGCGCGACCGAGGACGTTCCGACACCCGGCCTCTACAAAGTCGGTCAGGGTGAGCTTTCGGCGATCACGCACGCCGGTGTCGAGGACGTGCGCGAGATGAGCGAAGTCACGGCGACCCGCGACCGGCTCGAACCCCTCGTGACGGAAACCGGCGGCGGCGTCGTGTGGACGCACGGTGCTGGTCTCTTCTCCGCGGCGGGCGACGTCACGGTTCCGCGCATCTCGCTGATGTCGGGTGCGCGGGTGATGGCGGGCAACGGCTGGCTCGGGCTCAAGGACCGTGCCGCGTTCGTTACTCGCGGCGTCAAGCTGACCGAAATGTTCACCGGCCTCCTCGCCCTCGCCGCCCTGCTCGCGCTGATGGCGCTCGCCTGGTGGCGCGAAGGCCGCTAGGGCGCTATCGGTCGAGATGGGGGCGCCCAATGCACCCATCGAAAGCGGAAATCGCAACCTCGGCTCAGCCAGCGAACAGCTCAGGCGCCGAGGCGGAACAGCAGCACACCGGCGATGACCGCCACGATGCCGCCGAGCTCCATCGGCGTCAGCTTCTCGCGAAAATAGAACGTCGAGATCAGCACCGTGAACACGGCCTCGACCTGCCCGACGGCGATGACGTAGGACGCGTTGGTCAGCGCGAACGCGGCAAACCACGCAATCGAGCCGAGCGCGCTCGTCAAGCCAACCAGCAACGCAATTCGCCGCTCGTTCCAGATGCGCGCCAGAAAGCCCGGCTCGCGCACCGCCAACCAGCCGCCGAGCATCACGACCTGCAAGCCCGTAACCGTGACGACGGTAACCGCGCCACGCTCTATCGCGCTCGCCATGCCCAGCGCCTGCGTCGCTTCGCGGATCATCAGGTTGCACAGCCCGAACATCGCTCCGACGAAGAGCCCCGTGCGCAACGATGCCCCGTCTATCGCCGAAAGCAGGCCGGCGATGCCGCGCCCGCCGCTGCCGGCCGGTGTCTGCTCGGCGGAGAGCACCGCCGCCCCTGCGAGCGTCAACGCGATCGCGATCCACCCGGCGAAGGCGATGACCTCGGAGAAGAACAGCGTTCCGAGCACGGCGGTGAACACGAGGTTGGTTCGCGCGAGCTGATTTGCGACGGCGAAATTGCGCGTGCGATAGAGCGACAAGAGCGCCGCGGTTCCGAGGTTCTGCGTCAGTGCCGCCACGATGCAGGTGCCGAAGAAGATCATACCACCCGACGCGATTCCGCTCGCTTCCGGCACGCCGAGCAGGACGAGGTAGACGACCATGAACGGCAGGCCGAACAGCGCGCGCACATAGGTCGCGGCGAGTGTCGAAAGCCGTTCGGCGAGGCGCTTCTGCGCCGCCGTTCGCACCGCTTGCAGGAGCGCGGCGAAAAGGGTCAGCCAGATCCACGAATGCTGCATTGCGAAAAACCGTCTTGGAAAGGACTGCTACCGATGCCGCTTGTGGCCCGCCATCGCAATGTGGAAATCTCTCGGTGATGACGGTCTTGTGGAAAGGGTGCTGCCATGCCGACCGAGCCAGAGTCTTCGCCGCTGCCCCGTCCGGTCGGAATCCTCGGCCTCGACGCACTCGGCCTCGCGGTCTGCGGCCGACTGACGGCCAGCGGCTTCTCGATCGTCGCCTACGACGTCGATGTTGCCCGGCGGCAGGACTTTCCGTGCAAGCAGGCGAGCGTCACGCTCGCGCCGAGCCTGTTCGACCTCGGTGACGCCGTCGATGTCGTCATCTCGACACTGCCGAACGTGCAGGAGCTTCGCGCGGCCATGCTGGGCGACGAAGACAGACCGGGCGTGGCGGCGGCGCTGCGGCCCGGCAGCGTCGTCGTGCAGTTCGGCGATGGCCCCTACGAAGGCCTGCTCAAGCTCACAGGATTGCTCGGCTCGCGTGCCATCGGCCTCGTCGACATCTTCACCTGCAACGGCATCGGCGCCGCCAGTGAAGGCCGCATGGAACTCCTCGCCGGAGGTTTCGCGGAACTCGTCGAAAGGGTTCGCCCGGTACTGGCGCCGCTCGGTACGCTGGAGCGAGTCGGCGCGGCCGGTACCGCAACGGGGCTCGCCGCGCTACGCGGCTATGTCCGCGCGGCACGCCTGATCGCGCTCAGCGAAGCAATGCTGATCGGTTCTCACGCCGGCATCTCGCGCGACGTTCTCTCGCGCGTGTTCGACGGCACCATCGCGTCAGGTCCCCAGAGCCGGCGCCTCGCCGGCCTCATGCAGAGCCAGATGCGCCCGGCGCCGCTGTTGCGTCAAACGCTGAGTTCCGTGGAAGACGCGCTCGAATTCGGCGAACGCATCGGACTGAGCGGCGATGGCGTGGCGTTCGCGCGCGACCTGCTCGCCGATGCTCTGGAGACGACCGGTGACGCCGCCGACGAGAGCGCGCTGCTCTGCCACCTCAGCGAAGTCGCCGCCGACGCCAATTGAACCCATGCCGCCGGCCTGAGCGCTATCGTTTCGGGGGTAGGAGTTCTCGGCGCTCGTCCGGTGTGGAGAAATCCTTGCGCGCCACGGCTGATCGTTCGGCGCGCACCGCGTGATCGCGCTGACGCTCGCTCGAGTTGCATTTGCTGTTGATATGTCAGGCCGGCATCCTGCCGGGTTTGCCCTCGCGCCGCGACTCGCGGAACGCTTGCGGCTCGTCCCGAACGCCTGGAGCCCGAACGCCTGGAGTCCGCGCCAAATGAGCCTGCTTTTCCGCATCGTCTATGCCGCCCACGCGAATGGCACGCACCACAAGCTCGCGCTGGACGGCCTGACAGACCTTGCCCGCGGCGATGCCGAGGCGTGGCAACGGCTGTTCCTCAAGTACGTCGCCCGCCTGCTCGAAGGCTCCAAGGCCCCCGACAACCAGTTCAAGGACTTCAAGAACCACGTTCTGCACGTCGGCGACAGCTATTGGGGTGGAGCGCCGGAGCAGGCCGAAAACTGGTACGGCAAACTGGTAGCAGCGCTCCGCGAGGCGAACTGGGACGAGGCGGCGTGGTGCGCGGGCGTGCTCAGCCACTACGTCACCGATCCCGTGCATCCGTTCCATACCGCGCAGTCGGAGGCCGAGAACGCCATCCATCGCGCGGTCGAATGGAGCATCAATCGCGGCTATGACGCCTTGCGCCGCGAGGCCCTGGCACGCGCGCGCGCCGAGACGGCGGTCGCGCCTGATGGCACGGGTTGGCTCGCCGAACTCGTCTGCCGCGGCGCGGAGAAGGCGAACAAGCATTATGGCGCGCTGATCGCGCATTACGATTTCAACGTCGGCGTCGTCGATCCGCCGGCGGGGCTCGATGCGCGCGCGCGGGAGATCGTCGGCGATCTCATTCTCTATGCCTCGTCGAGTTTCGCCCGCGCACTCGAGCGCGCGATCGACGAATCGGGCGCCACCGCACCGGACGTGTCGCTGACCGCCGAAACCTTCCTCGCCACGCTCGCCATGCCGCGCAAGTGGATGGAAAAGCGGCTTGCCAACACCGAGGACCGTCGCGCGGTCGAAGCCATGTACGCCGAGCTGATGGCAACCGGCCGCGTCGACAAGACGTTGTCCGAGGACGACCGCATGGTGCGCGATCTCCACGCCGCGGAAGTGCTGAAGCCGCGCCAGGAAAAGCTGGCCGCGGCACGCTCTGGTCGCATCGCCAAAGCGCCCGTGCCGCCGCTGCTTCCGACGCAGCGCACTCCGGTGCAGGCGATGCCAGAACGCCCCGCAACGCAATCGGCTATCGCAGCCGTTCCCCCACCGCTTCCGCCCGCGATGCCCTACGTTCCACAGACGGCGGCCGCCTCGCCTACTGCGACCAATCTCGTCCCGCCGCCCATCCCCGCCAATGATCCCCCCGCCCCGGCATTGACGTCCGTACCGCCGGTTCCGCGCGCACTCGGTGAGCGGTTGGCCCGCATGGCACCCGCGCTGCCCGCAGAGACCGTCGAGAAGCAGGCGGCCGGAGAAGTCAGCGAACCCGCGCGGCCCGCTACGGGCGCTACTTCAAGGCGCCGACGCATCACCCTTGGCGACGAGGTCGAGGCGGCGCCCGCCATCGGCGTCCGGCTCTCCGAGCGTTTGCAGCGGATCGGCATTCTGACTGTCGGCGACCTCCTCGCCGCCGATGCGGGCGATGTCGCGCGCCAGCTCGCCGTGCGCCAGATTTCCGAAAGCACCGTGGCGCTCTGGCAGGGAGCGACGCGTCTCGTCATGACGCTGCCGATCGTCAACGGGACGCAGGCGCAGTTGCTGGCCGGGGCTGGTTTCGCCTCGGTCGAGGCGATCGCGGCCGCAGACCCGGTGGATCTCTCCGCCGCGCTCCTGCGGTATGCGACGACGCCCGCCGGCCAGCAGTTGCTGCGCGACGGCGATGCCCCGGATGTCGAGCGCACGAAGACTTGGATCGACGCCGCGACCGCCGCGGTTTCCGCCGCGGCCTGATGTCATGCGGCGGCGGATCACCGGCTTCTACGAGGATGTCGAGGGGCACGTCGTCGCCGTGCTGGCATGTGGCCACGAGCAGCACGTCCGCCACAATCCGCCGCTCGTCGAGCGGCCCTGGGTGCTCACGTCCGAAGGGCGCCGGGGCATGATCGGGGCAGAGGTCGAATGCCGCGCCTGCGACGCCGCCGGGTGGACCGAACCCATCGATAATGACGCCCCCGAGGACAAGACCTAGGGTGCGGCCGGTTGGGAAGGAAGTGCCGGGCACGTCCTTCGAAAGCGTCGATCGCACCCGAAGATCATATTTTTTTAGCGCTGTTGACGACTTCGAGGCAGCGCGAATGCGATTCAATCGATGTCGATAGCGCTCTGGCGGTGAAGCCGCGGCGCCACACCCTCACATGATCCACGCCAATGCCAAAAGCTTGCCGCACTAAACCCAAGTTTCAACGGCCAACTCCCGTCGCAAGCAGCAACGTAGCGGGAACCGATTCATGACGGCATTGAATCCGACGAGAGATCGCATTCTCTCCCACGGCCTCGGCATCGCCAGCCAGCAAGGCCTGCAAGCGCTTTCCATGGGGACGCTGGCGCGTGAACTCGACCTGCCGCGTTCCGGCCTCACATCGCATTTCGCCGACAACGAAAGCCTACAGCTCGGCGTGCTCGAGCAGGCGGCTTCGCTGTTCCTCCGCGAAGTGATCGATTCGACCGCGTCGATGGCGGGCGACGCGCGCCTCAAGGCGTTGTTCGTGCGCTGGATCGCGTGGTCGCGCTCACCCAAGCTCAAGGGCGGCTGCCCGTTCGTGCTGGCCAGCCGTCAATCGGAATCGCTGGCGCCGATGCTGCGCGTGCGCCTCAAGGAAGTTCTCGACACGTGGTCGCAGGTCCTTGGCGAAGCCATCACAACGGCCAAGACCAACGGGTATCTGCGCCAAGACATCGACGCCGACCAGCTCATATTCGAGATGCACGGCCTCTATCTCAGCCATCACTTCTTCCACTGGTACATGAAGGACAACACGGCCGAATACCGCACGCTCAAGGCCTTCGACCGCCTGATCGCCGCGTGCCGGTGACGGCGGACATACGTCAGCCTTGATATTCACGGCCACTGCTGCCACATCGCTCTCACTGCTACCGGCTATCCCCGTTGACGCCGAGGTGCGCACTGCAAGCTTGCACCTCGGGTCGCGTGGTCGACAATGCGTGGCCGGAGCGACGGGAACCAAGGAGCATGCCGATGAAGTACTTCCTCGCCAAAACGGTCTCGAAAACCTACGACGAGGCCGTCGCCGCCGCGACCGAAGGGCTGAAGGAAGAGGGCTTCGGCGTCCTCACCGAGATCGACGTCAAGGCGACGCTCAAGAAGAAGATCGACGTCGACGTGCCGCGCTACATCATCCTCGGCGCCTGCAATCCCAAGCTCGCCCACAAGGCGATGTCGGTCGAGAACCAGGTCGGTGTTCTGCTGCCCTGCAACGTCGTCGTTCAGGAGCACACGGACGGCCGCGTCGAGGTCTCCGCGATGGACCCGGTCGGCGCCATGGCCATGATCGGCAATCCCAAGCTCGACGAGATCGCGGCCGACGTTAAAGGCCGCCTCGAGCGCGTCCTTGCCAAGCTCTGAAGCAGCGCCATAGCTAAATCCACATCGTCGCGCTCGGGTCTTGCGCCCCGGCGTGTTCCGTCACATTCTACGCGCCATCCGAGGGGCGCCGGGCTACCGGCTGAGATCGCGCTACAGGACGCTCGACCGCATGGGTCGCGTCCGCGCGAGCACCCTTAGAACCTGATCCGGGTCATGCCGGCGAAGGGACGGAATCGAGCGAAGAGCCGCCCCTCGTCACGCGATCCGAATATGCCGACGCCCGATGGCGCGTTGCTGCGCGCCGTCGCGCCCCCAGCAGCACGTCCGCGCGCGCCCCGGCCCGCGGACCAGACCGCGAGCACGACCATGAACAAGCCGCCACGCCCGTCCGATCTCTCCCTCCCGACGGTCACGACCGGGCCCATCAGTGCCTCGCGCAAGGTCTATTCGTCGCCCGAGGGGCACCCCGACGTCGCCGTGCCGCTGCGCGAAATCGCGCTGACCGATCCCGAGATGTCGACGTTCCGCGTCTACGATCCGTCCGGCCCCTATACCGACGACAATGCGGTGATCGACGTGGCGCGCGGCATGCCGCGCATCCGCGAGGCATGGGTCCGCGAGCGCGGCGGGGTCGAGGCTTATTCCGGGCGCGACGTGAAGTCGGAGGACAATGGCAACGTTTCGGGTGCGCATGCGGCGCGCGTCTTTCCGACTACCCACCAGCCGTTGCGCTCGGCGAACGGAGCGCCCGTCACGCAGTACGAATTCGCGCGCGCCGGCATCGTCACCAAGGAGATGATCTACGTCGCGCATCGCGAGAACCTCGGCCGCACGGCAGCGCTCGCACGCGCCCGCGACGCGGTCGCCGATGGCGAAAGCTTCGGTGCCGAGATACCCGAGCACATCACGCCCGAGTTCGTGCGTTCCGAGATCGCGCGCGGCCGCGCCATCATCCCGGCGAACGTCAACCACCCCGAAGTCGAGCCGATGATCATCGGCCGCAACTTCCTGGTGAAGATCAACGCCAACATCGGCAATTCGGCCGTCACATCCTCTGTCGAGGAGGAGGTCGAGAAGATGGTGTGGGCGATCCGCTGGGGCGCCGACACGGTGATGGACCTTTCGACCGGTCGCAACATCCACACCACGCGCGAATGGATCTTGCGCAACTCCCCCGTGCCGATCGGTACGGTGCCGATCTATCAGGCGCTCGAAAAGTGCGGCGGCGATCCGGTGAAGCTCACCTGGGAGCTCTACCGCGACACGCTGATCGAGCAGTGCGAGCAGGGCGTCGACTATTTCACGATCCACGCCGGCGTTCGCCTCGCCTACGTGCCGCTGACGGCGAAGCGCATGACGGGTATCGTCAGCCGCGGCGGATCGATCATGGCCAAGTGGTGCCTCGCGCATCACAAGGAGAGCTTCCTCTACGAGCGCTTCGACGAGATCTGCGACCTGATGCGCAAGTACGACGTGTCGTTCTCGCTCGGCGACGGTCTGCGTCCGGGCTCGATCGCCGACGCCAACGACCGCGCGCAGTTCGCGGAGCTCGAGACGCTCGGCGAATTGACGAAGATCGCCTGGGACAAGGGCTGCCAGGTGATGATCGAGGGCCCCGGCCATGTGCCGATGCACAAGATCAAGGTCAACATGACCAAGCAGCTCAAGGAGTGCGGGGAAGCGCCGTTCTATACGCTCGGGCCGCTCACCACCGACATCGCGCCCGGCTACGACCACATCACATCGGGCATCGGCGCTGCCATGATCGGCTGGTTCGGCACCGCCATGCTCTGCTACGTGACGCCGAAGGAGCACCTCGGCCTGCCGAACCGCGACGACGTGAAGACCGGCGTCATCACCTACCGTCTCGCCGCACACGCCGCCGACCTCGCCAAGGGGCACCCGGCGGCGCAACTCCGCGACGACGCCCTGTCGAAAGCGCGCTTCGAGTTCCGCTGGGAGGACCAGTTCAACCTCGGCCTCGATCCCGATACGGCACGCGCGATGCACGACGAGACGATGCCGAAGGAAGCGCACAAGGTCGCTCACTTCTGTTCGATGTGCGGACCGAAGTTCTGCTCGATGAAGATCACGCAGGACGTGCGCGACTACGCAGCGAGCACCAACGCCGGCATCTCGGCGATGGCTGAAGCCGAAAAGGGCATGGCCGAGATGAGCGCCAAGTTCCACGCGCTCGGCGACCAGCTCTACATCGATGCCGACAAGATCGACGCGGCGAAGAAGGCGAACGAGGAGTTGGGGTGAGGGAGTTATATGCCGCGAAAGTATTTGTTTTTGGATGCTGGTGCCGTAGCCGCCAATTATCGCGAGTTAGCATCGGATCTGAGTGAGGCAAGCATTAGCCTGGACATAATGAGCCTAGCAGCATACGGGGGAGACCGCTTCGATCGAATTTTCTACTATGATGCGATCCCAAACAAGCGTCCGGACGAAAGCGAATACGCCTATGCGGATAAGTTGGCCGAAAAGGAGCGTGAGCTATCGGCACTCAGCCAGATCTCAAATGTCCACGTCCGGACTGGCACAGCAAAATTCCGGAAGAAGAAGGGATTGGAACAAAAAGGGGTCGATGTTCTAATCGCAATCGATATGCTTCGCTTTGCCTTCCAAGGGCACATGGACGAGGCTTGGCTTTGGTCTTCCGATCTTGACATGTATCCTGCACTCGACGCGCTAACGGAAACCCGGGTCCAGACCACACTACTCTATGCGCCGCGCACCACTTCACGCGAACTCGTGGCGTGCGCAGACCGTTCGGTCGCACTGACTGTGAAAAACTTGCTGCGATGGGCCAAGGAACCCGAGCTGGTCAAAAAACATAGCATCGACTGTTACGGCGACCTTCGAACCAACGAAAAAGATTGCTTGCGACAAATTCGGAGCGGCAAGGTCGACAGCAAGGAACTCCTACTTTATGAAAGCACGAAGCGTGCTCGCTATATGTGTTATTGGAATGGGCGTTGTTGTTTCGGAAAAACGGAACGCGCTATTTTTGACGAAATGTTTGAAGGCAAAAAAATAGATTGGGACATTGACTAAGTGCAGGTAGTGCTCGCTCACAGTTCGGACCGCTCCGGACGTGCGTCTTCGATGGGCGCGAAGTCCTCGTCGAGCGGTTGCAGCGTGGACAGCAGGGCAAGCAATGACTGAGGCGCCGCAGGCTCGATCATCAGCCGGTCGCCTTCCTTGCGCATGATGGCCTCATCGCCGGGCAACTCGAACTCACGCGGGATGCGGACCGCCTGATTGCGCCCATTCTTGAACAATCTAACTCTGCGTTCTGTCACAGGCTATACTCCTGCCCTTGTGGCCTATACCGAAGCATATGTCACCAAACCCGGCAAACGACGGGAGGAAACCATGACCCGCCTCTATGGTGAAGAGCACCGCAAGCTGCAGGATGCGTTCGACAGCCGGCGCATGGCCGACCGCATCGAGCAGATCGCGATGAAGACCGAGATCGGCGATGACGAGCGCGCCTTCATCGAGAGCCGCGACATGTTCTTCCTCTCGACGGTGGACGAACGCGGGCGACCGACCGTCTCCTACAAGGGTGGCATGCCGGGCTTCGTGAGGGTGATCGACGGCGCGACGATCGCCTTCCCGAGTTACGACGGCAACGGCATGTACCTCTCGATGGGCAATATCGCCGGCCAATCCGAGGTCGGCATGTTGTTCATCGATTTCGAGCGTCCGTTCCGGCTGAGGCTACAGGGGCGCGCGAGCGTCACGCGCGACGATCCCTTGCTGGCGACTTTCAAGGATGCCGAACTCGTGGTGCGCGTGACGCTGTCGGAACTCTGGATGAACTGCCCGCGCTACATTCACCGCTACCAGCGGGTGCAGACGTCACGCTACGCGCCGCGCGACGGGGCCGAAACGCCGCTCTGCGAATGGAAGCGTATCGATGCGGTGGGCGACGTTCTGCGGCCGCACGAGACGGAAGCCGTGGCGCGGGCCGGAACCATCGGCATCGAGGAATGGATGGGGCGCGTCATCACCGGCGACGAAAAGGCGTAAAGCGGTCTCGTCGGCACACCTTGCGCCTAGTTGCAGGCTGAGTGCTGCCGTGCGTGCCCGCTGAACCTTACTCCGGCGAGCCGTCGCCTAATCCTTCTCGCCCTTGCCGGGCGTGTCCTCGCGGAACAGGCCGGCCAGCGTCTCGGCGTCGCTGCGTGCCTTGGCCTGCCTGTGCTTCAAGTCGGTGTAGTGCGTGTAGTCTTCCGAGAGCCGCCGCTTGTCGTGCGCGCGGAACGGGTCGACGCCGCCAAGAAAGCCAACGAGGAGTTGGGGTGAGGCGCGGCGCGCCTACTTCTTCGCCTTCTTCGCGGGACTCTTCAGCGTCGTCACATCCTGCCCCATAACGCTGAAACTCGCAGAATTCGGCCAACGCTGCTCGTCGAGCTTGATAGCTGTATCGGTCGAATCGCTCGCGAGCGGAATGCCCGAGTTGGACGATATGCGGATCGTGACCTCGCCGGAAAATTCGGAGTTGGGAACAATCGTGCGTTCCGCCTGGGTCGAGGTCACCCACTTGACGATGCTGGCATCACCGCACTTGTCCTTGTAGCCCTGCGGAAACGTCGCCGCACTACAGCCCGCGCCCTTCAGCGTCAATTCCTGACCGATCTTGACGCCCCCACCTTCGATCAGGGTCTTCATGGCCTCGCGGTTCGCAGCCGTCAGCGCGACGTTGCCGAAATAGTTGGTCGCCTTGTCGCCACGCTGGCACAGGCAGTGGACATCGAGAGCCACAGGCTCTGCTCGAGATTGAGCCAAGGTGAGCGGCATGACCAATGCGGCGGTGACAACCGATCTCAAACCTCGCATTGGTACAAAGCCTCCGGTCATACTGCGCCACTCACCGCATCATCCGCGAAGTCCGTGCGACGATAAAGCAATCGGTCAAGCAAGGGTAAAGACGGCAAATCGAAATCGCGTCGGCTCCAGTCCACCAGCGCGAACGAAATTCGCGCCAACCCTTCGCCGTCTCGCTGTCGCGATCGGTCACCGTTACTCTGGCCGCGTCTTCGTCCGGCATGACGGCGCCCGCGCTCTACCCTTGCCCCTTCTCGCCCTTGCCCGGCGTGTCCTCACGGAACAGGCTCGCCAGCGTCTCGGCATCGCTCCGCGCCTTTGCCTGCAAGCGCTTCTCGTCGGCGTAGTGACGGAAGTCGTCGGCGAGACGGCGCTCGTCGTGCGTGCGGAACGTTTCGATGGCGAATTTCACCTCGCGCTCGGGCAGACCTATGCCGCGCAGCAGCTCCTGCGTGAGATCGAGCGCTGAAAGAAACGTCTCGCGGCGGATGACGTGTACGCCGAGGTCCATCAGCCGATGCACATGGTCGCGGTTGCGGGCGCGCGCGTAGATCTTGAGATCGGGATAGTGGCGGCGCACGAATCCGGCGGTGCGCAGCGACGCTTCGACGTCATTCATCGTCAGCAGAATAGCGCGCGCCTTGTCGATGCCCGCCGCTTCGAGAATATCGGGTCGGCTCGGGTCGCCGAAGAACGCTTCAGCGCCGAAGCGCTTCACCATGGCCACCTGCTCGGCATCGAAGTCGAGCGCGGTGAAGGGAATGCGCTTGGCGCGCAGGATGCGCCCGACGATCTGGCCGACGCGGCCGAAGCCGGCGATGATGATATGGCTCTCCATCTCGGGCAGCGCGTCGAAGGTCTCGGCCTTGCGCCGCCGTAGCAGCATCTCGTCGGCGAGCAGGAGCAGCGGCGTCAACGCCATCGACAGCGTGACCACGACGGCAACGAGATCGGCGAGCCGCTGGTCGATGACATATGCTGCGACACCCTGCGTCAGCAGCACGAACGCGAACTCGCCACCCTGGCTGATAGCGAGGGCCAAGCGGCGCGAGCTGCCATGATCGAGCCCCTGCCAGCGTCCGAGCGCATAGAGGATCGCGCCCTTGACGAGTGTGAGGGCGAGCACGAGGCCAACAATGAAAAGCGGAGTGGATGCCAGCAGGTCGAGCTGCAGCGACATGCCGATGGCCGTGAAGAAAAGCCCGAGCAGCAATCCCTCGAACGGCTGGATGTCGGCGTGGAGCTGATGGCGATAGGCGGACTCGGCGAGCAGCGCACCGGCGAGAAACGCTCCGAGCGAGGGGGAGAGCCCCGCCTCCTGCATCACCCAGGCCGCGCCGACGACCGTCAGCAGGGCCGCGGCCGTCATCGCCTCCTTGACGCCGGTCCGCGCGATCAGGCGGAAGCCGTGCTCGATCAGCGAATAGCCGACCACAACGACAGCCGCGATCACACCGAGCGCTTTCAGCGCCGCCATGACATCCATGCCTTTGCCGGCCGCGCCGCTGACGGCGAACAGCGGCACGATGGCGATGAGCGGGATGGCGGCGAGGTCCTGGAACAACAGGATCGAGAACGCAGCGCGACCGTGCCGCGCGCGCAGCTCACCCTTCTCCTCGAGAACCTGCAACGCGAACGCCGTCGACGACAGCGAAAGCGCGAAACCGAGAAACAGCGCGAGTGGCGGCGCGAGCCCGGCGGCAAGGCCGAGGCCCGCCACGGCCAGTGCCGTCGCCAGGACCTGCGCGCCACCCAAACCGAGGATCGACGCGCGCATCGACCACAGGCGCCCCGGCCGCAGCTCGAGGCCGATGAGGAACAGCAGCATCACCACGCCGTACTCGGCGAAGTGCAGGATCTCTTTTGCCTGATAGACGGTGAAGAACTGGCCGGCGCCATAGGGACCGAGAGCGATGCCAGCGGCCAGATAGCCGAGAACCGTGCCGATTCTCAGCCATCGCGCGAAGGGCGCGGCGATGGCAGCGGCAGCTAGCAGCAGCGCGATATGAAGAAGCGTTGTGTGTTCCATGACCACGGATGGCGAGGTTGGTCGGCGCACTAATCCCGAAACGCGCACGGCGGCGCGTTCCGGCGCAGCCGCCGGCTCACGTCGACCGAGTCGTATCACCCGGCCGATCCGGCGTCAGTAGGCGAGCTGGCCCGTGAAGACGACGGCTTCACTCTCACCCTTGCCTTTGGCCGAGGATTTGACGCCGGAGGGCGGCACGATGTCGCCGATGACGACCGGCGCCTCGCCCGCGTCGGCCAGGGCGCGCATCACGTCTGCAGCCCCGGCCCGGTCTGCGACCACGATCATGCCGATGCCGCAGTTGAACGTCCGCAACATCTCGGTGTCGTCGAGGCGCCCGGTCGCGGCAAGCCAGCCGAAGACCTCCGGGATATCTCCAAGAGAGTCGAGGTTGACCCGCGCAGCGACGCCCTCCGGCAGAACACGCGGCAGGTTCTCGGCGAGGCCACCACCCGTGATGTGGGAAAGGGCCTTGATCGCCCCCGAGGCGGCACCGCCCGTCGCCTTCAGCGCGGCGAGCAGCGGACGGACGTAGATCCGCGTCGGCTCGAGCAGCGCTTCGGCCATCGACTTCTCGCGCAGGAACGGCGCGGCGTCATGCCAGTCGAGCCCCGCCTCCGCCACCAGCCGACGAACCAGCGAGTAGCCGTTGGAATGGACACCGGAGGACCGCAGGCCGATCAGCAGGTCGCCAATCGCGATATCCGACCGCGGCAGCAGTTCGCCTCGCTCGGCGGCACCGACCGCGAAGCCGGCGAGGTCGTAATCCCCCGCCTTGTACATGCCCGGCATTTCCGCCGTTTCGCCGCCGATCAGCGCGGCACCGGCCTGCCGGCAGCCGTCCGCAATGCCTGCGACGACCGCCTTGGCGACACCGACGTCGAGCTTGCCACATGCGAAATAGTCGAGAAAGAACAGTGGTTCGGCACCCTGCACGACGAGATCGTTGACGCACATTGCGACGAGATCGATGCCGATCGTCTCATGGCGGCCGGTATCGATGGCGATCTTGAGCTTGGTGCCGACGCCATCGTTGGCGGCGACCAGGATGGGATCACGGAAGCCGGCGCGCTTCAGATCGAACAGCCCGCCAAAGCCACCGAGGTCGGCGTCCGCGCCCGCCCGCCGGGTCGCCTTGACCAACGGCTTGATCGCTTCCACAAGGGAGTTGCCGGCGTCGATGTCGACACCGGAATCGCGGTAGGTGATCGCAGTGGCCTTGCCGGGTCGCTCGTCTGACATCTCGCCTCGCTGGTCGGTGCGTCGGGCCGGCCTCGCGAAACCGGATGGGCCCGGTACGCGCCAGCGGCCAAAGACTGCTGCGGCAGGGGCGGCACACGCTGGCGGAGGCGGAGCGCGGCCCCGCTCGTCGCCGGCCGGTGCGCTTCACTGACGCGAGCCGTCGGACTGCCGAAAGTCGTATGCCCGGAGGCTTGGCCGCTTCGGGTGGCGGGGTGTTAGCAGGTCGCGCAGAGGGCCGCAACTCGCCGCCGCGCGGGGCGGACCGCCCTATGCCGCAATTGCGTAGTATCGAGCGCCGGAGTTGAATGCATAGCGGGCGATGCGCGAATGCCGGGGGACGGTGCATCGCCGCCAGCGTACCCGGCGCATTCGCCTCCAGACCGTAGGCCGGCGCTGGACAATCGATGGGAGCACGGATTGGGAATGGGTCGTCGAACGCGGGGTGTTTCAGGAGCGGGAGCCGGACTTCTGGCCGCCGTCCTCGCACTCGTCCAACTCGCGGGGGGCGCGTCGCACCCGGCGCTGGCCCAGCGCGGCGGCGCGAGCATCTACACCGTCGCGAACTACCCGGTTCAGGCCACGGCCAAGGACGCCGTCGCCGCCAAGGAGCAGGCTCTGGCGGATGGCCGAAAAGCCGCGTTCCGCTCGCTCATGAAGCGGCTCGTGCCTGTCACCTCCTACCCGCGGCTGAAGGCTATCGCCGACGTGCCACTGACCGGCTTCTACGACGGGTTCGCGGTCCGCTCGGAAAGCAACTCCTCGACCTCGTATATCGCAACGCTCGATTTCAGCTTCCGCGCCGACGCCGTGCGTAACCTGCTGCGGCGCGAGGGCATACCCTTCGTCGAGGAACAAGCGAGCGACGTCGCCCTGATCGCCGCGGTGCGCGAGGGCGGCAAGCTCGCGAGAGCGGGCTCGGACGCGGGCGGCTGGCTGTCCATCTGGCGCGACCTCGACACCTCGCACACGCTGACGCCGCTGCGGATCGAATCACCGAAACCCATCGTCCACAACGACATGCTGGAAAAACTGGTGGCCGGTGACGACAGCGCCATCCGCGTTCTGGCCAACGAATACGGCGGCGAGAACGTGGTGACGGCGATCGCCGAGGTCGACAAGCCGGCCGGGCGCCTGCACGTGATGCTCGCCGGGCGCGACGCCGCGGGAACCTTCGCGCTGAAGCGCAGCTACCGCTTGGTCGATGGCGACGTCTCCTACTCCATGGAGCTGGCGGCGGTGATATCGCTCGGCATCATCGAAGGCCGCTGGAAGGCGGTCAAAACCCGCTGGCTCGGCCCTTCGGCCTCGGCTGCCGCAGAGGGCGGCGCGTCGGCAACAGCGCTCGCCGGGGGCGTCGGCGAGGCAGTGCACATCGAGGCCGAGTTCGCCGGTCTCCCGCAGTGGACCTCGATGCGCGACAAGCTCGAAGCGACGCCCGGCGTCTCCGGCATCGCCATCGCCGCCATGTCGGCGCGCGGCGCCGACCTGACGCTCAGCTACCCCGGCGGCGGTCCATCGCTCTCTGATGCCCTACTGGCGCGCGGCCTCAGCCTCACCGACCTCGGCGGCGTCTGGCTGCTCAAATCACGCTATTGACGCGGCTTTGCCGCGCGACGGACGGGCTTGCGCAACCCGACCGCATCTGCAAGCTTCCGCAGCGCCCGGCGAGCCATACCGCCGGCGCATAACGACGCCAGCCCCGCCTCCCCCGCGGCAACACCGGACCCTATCCCTTGAGCATCCCAAACATCATAACGCTCGTCCGGGTGATGTTGGTGCCGGTCGTGTTCTGGCTGCTGCTCACCGGCGAGGTGAAACCGGCCTTCTACCTGTTCCTCGTCGCCGGAATATCGGACGCGGTGGACGGCTTCCTCGCCAAGCGCTTCGGCTGGGCGACGGAGCTTGGCGCCTATCTCGATCCGCTCGCCGACAAGCTGCTGCTCGTCTGCATCTTCATCGCCCTCGGTGTCGGCGGCCATCTGCCGTCGTGGCTGGTGATCGCGGTCGTCTCACGCGACGTGCTGATCGTGCTCGGCGTCCTGCTCGCCTGGCTGCTCGGCCATCCGGTGGCGATCCATCCGCTCGTCGTGAGCAAGACCAATACTGCCGCGCAGATCGTGCTCGCCGCCGTGGTGATGGCGGATCTCGGCTTCTCGCTCGGCCTCGGCGCAGTGCGCACTGCGCTCATCTGGGTGACGGCCGGGCTGATCGTCGCCTCGCTCGCGGCTTATGCCAGGACTTGGCTTCGGCATATGTCCGGCTATGAATCGGTCGGGGCGGGCCGGGGGCAGCGGCCCGGCGACGGCTTCCGGTGAGGACCTGGAGCGCCGACCGCTCCGGAGACGAGGATACGGCGAGGGTTCGTCCGCGATAGAGCGGAAGTGGCAAATCGGCCGGGTTTGGGTGGAGAAAAGCACATGAACG
>OEIV010000617.1_pt1 | contig 18678 bp, 16 predicted proteins | sample 1539231 | NCBI WGS metagenome assembly OEIV01 (sample SAMN03794762, study PRJEB22550) | activated sludge metagenome | feature: wastewater treatment plant; material: activated sludge; isolation source: Wastewater treatment plant of a petroleum refinery complex | place: Argentina: Buenos Aires ...
ACTACACGTTCCGCTTCTCGCGCCGGGCCCAGGCCGAGGGGCTGGTCGTGATCGACGACCCCGATTCGATCGTGAAGTGCGCCAACAAGGTGTACCTCGCGGAACTCCTGCACCGCCATCGCGTGCCGCACCCGCGCACGCTCATCATCCACCGCGGCAACTGCGACGATGCGCCGAAGCAGCTCGGTTTTCCGCTGGTGCTGAAGCAGCCCGACAGCTCGTTCTCGCTGGGCGTGGTGAAGATCCACACGTTGAAGGAATACCAGGAGGAGCTGGACAAGCTCTTCCCCGTGTCGGACCTCCTGATCGCGCAGGAGTTCGTGCCCACGAGCTTTGATTGGCGTGTCGGCATCATCGAACGCCAGCCCTTGTACGTCTGCCAGTATTTCATGGCCGAGAAGCACTGGCAGATCTATGACCACACCAAGACCGGGCTCGACAAGGTCGGCAACTTCGAGGCCTGGCCCGTCGACGCGGCGCCGCCCGACGTGGTGCGCACCGCGATCCGCGCCGCGAACCTGATCGGCGACGGCCTGTACGGCGTGGACCTCAAGGAGATCAACGGCAAGCCCGTCATCGTCGAGATCAACGACAACCCCTCCATCGAGACCGGCGTCGAGGACCAGATCCTCGGCGACGAGCTCTACCGGCGCGTCATGCGCGTTTTCCTCCGGCGATTGGAGTCCCGCGGCTCATGAGTTCCCATCACGATCCACTCCTGGAAGGCAACCCCGAGGCCCCGCGACCGTTCGCGCTCTTCGAGGCGTTCGGCGTCGAGTGCGAGTACATGATTGTCGACGCCGCGACGCTCGACGTTCGCCCGGTCGCCGACAAACTCCTGCTCGAGGCCGCCACGCTCCCCGGCGCCGAGCCTTACTTCGAGAGTGGCACGTCGGTCCCGACCGAGGTGGGCCTGGGCCCGGTGTCGTGGAGCAATGAGCTCTGCGCCCACGTGATCGAGCTGAAGACCGCGGCGCCCGCGTCATCCCTCGAACACGTCGCCGATTCATTCCAGGACAGCGTGGCCTTGGCCAACGCCATGCTCGCGCCCATGCGCTGCGTGCTGCTCCCCACGGGCATGCACCCGTGGATGAACCCCGATCGGGAGATGAAGCTCTGGCCGCACGGCTTCAACGAGATCTACGCCGCCTTCGATCGCATCTTCAATTGCAAGGGGCACGGCTGGTGCAATCTGCAATCGACGCACCTCAACCTGCCATTCAGTGGCGACGACGAATTCGCGCGGTTGCACGCCGCGATCCGCGCACTGCTCCCCATCATGCCGGCGCTGGCCGCCAGTTCGCCGCTCATCGACGGCGCGACCTCGCGGAGCCTCGATAACCGCATGGCGGTGTACGCGCGCAACGCGAGGACGATCGCGAGCGTCGCGGGCGACGTCATCCCCGAGCCCGTGTGGAGCCAGGCAGAGTACCAGCGAGTCATCCTCGATCGCATCTACGCGGACCTCAAGCCCCACGACCCGCAGGGAATCCTGGCCCACGAGTGGTGCAACTCGCGCGGCTGCATCGCGCGGTTCTCGCGCAGCGCCATCGAGGTGCGCGTGCTGGACGTGCAGGAGTGTCCCGCGGCCGACCTGGCGATCCTGAAGCTGGTGAGCGCGGTGTTGAAATGGCTGTCGGAGAAACGCTCGCCGCACCAGGCTTCGCTCCGCGCGCTTCCCACATCGAGATTGCGAGCGATCCTCGATCTGACCATCGACGGCGCGGATACGGCCATCATCTCTGATGCGTCGTACCTGGCCGCCCTGGGTTTGCCACCCACGCCCACGCCGGCGCTGCGCCTGTGGCAGGCGCTGGCGGAGCGAGCGGGCGCGGTGTTTGACCAGGAAACCCGCGAGATTCTTGGCGTGATCTTCCGCGAGGGATCGCTGGCGACGCGCATCCGGCGGCGACTAGGCGATCGCACCGACCTTCGCGCGCTGCAGTCGATCTATGCGGAACTTGCCCGCTGCCTCGCGGCCGGCAGATTGTTCAGAGCCTGATCGCGGGTCTCGCTACGCACCGAGCATCGCTCTGAGCGCCTCGACCGCGCGGGTCCAGAACGCCCGCAAGCGCTCCACGTCCGCCGCGGAGGGCAGCTTGTTGTGTTGCACCGCGACCTGGCAACGGGCGTCGCCCTTGGCGTAGATGTTGACTTCAACGCTGGTCGCCCTTGGCTCGGCGGGGAGCCCTTCGCCCGCGTTCCATGTGATTCGCAGCGACTTTGGCGCGGTGGCCTTGCGGATCGTGATCCACGCGCCGGCGAGCCAGCGCGAGCGCACCAGTTCATCGTTCCATGCCTCAAACACGCGCGCGGCGCTCGCATCGATCGTGCGGCTCACGCTGACCGAGAAGCCGTCTGTCTTCTGGTGCTTCTGGCGGAGGCCCCGCGCCTGCTCATAGCCCACGACGATCATCTGCGACCACCAGTCGCCGACCTTGTGCTCACTCGAAAGGAACTCCGCCGCGGCCTTGTGCCCGTTGGTCTTCACGTCGAACGCGTCGAGGACCGAGAGCCAGTGGTCCCAGCCGAAGCCCGTCGCCTTCTGCACCGCGTCGGTGCTGACGCCACCGGCGCGGGCCGAAGGGGGCGCGGGCTTGATCTTTCGGCGGCCGCTGGCGTGGCGACGCGCGGGGGCCGGGGCGTTCGATCGGATCGTGCGCTTCTTGGCGATGCGCTTTTTCTTGGGCGCGGGCGAACTCTTGGCCGCGGACTTGGTGACCCGAGGCTTACGCCGACCCGGATTGTGCTTGCGTGCAGCCATGATGGACCCCCGGCAAGAGTCTACGGCGGCGCCGGCGCGGTCGCTGGCGCTGGGTGGCGTGGAGAGGCGGCGGACCTTCCCGGCAACCGTTGAAAGTCCGCCGCGTGGACCGCGCGGGGGGCGCGCCCGTACCATCTCCCAATGCTTTCAGGAACCTCTGAAAGCACACCAGGACCCCGCATGAACACACTCCCCGTCGGCACACCCCGCGAGCATCCGAGCGTCAACGCGCTGGACCACTCACTGCTCCGCGCGGTCGTCGCGGGCGAGGCCCGCCTGACCCGCGAGCAGGCGCTCGATCTCTTCAATCGCATGCCCTTCCATGAGCTGGGGCGCTGGGCCGACGCGCGCTGCCGCGAGTTGCACGGCGATTCGATCCGCACCTACATCATCGACCGCAACATCAACTACACCAATGTCTGCAACGCCCGCTGCACCTTCTGCGCTTTCCGACGCGACGCTGGCGACGCCGACGCGTATGTGCTTCCCAAGGAGTCGATTCACGAGAAGATCGCCGAGTTGGTGGCGATCGGCGGCACGCAGATCCTGATGCAGGGCGGCATGAACTCCGACCTGCCGCTCGACTACTACCTCGACCTGCTCAACTCGATCCGCGAGAAGTTCCCCGCGATCCATGTCCACGCCTTCAGCCCGCCTGAGATGATCGAGTTCGTTCACTTCTTCGACCCGCCGGGCTCGACGCTCTTCGACAAGTGTCGCTGGGTGCTCACCAAGCTCCGCGACGCAGGGCTGCACAGCCTACCGGGCGGCGGCGGGGAGATCTTCGCGACGCCCGTCCGGCGCAAGATCGGCCTGGGCAAGTGCGACGCCGAGGCGTGGCTCACCGTCATGTACGCCGCCCATTCGCTCGGCATGTTCACGAGCGCCACGATGATGTTCGGGCACATCGAGGGGTTCGCCGATCGCGTGCACCACATGTGGCTGGTGCGCGAGTGGCAGGACAAGGCGCTCCGCGTCGCCGAGAGCGAGGCCGACCACTTCGGGCATTACAAGGCGTTCATCGCGTGGCCTTTCCAGCGCGAGAACACGCCGCTCGGGCGCGTGAAGCACTGGGGCGCCGACCCGTCGGAGCTCTCGCGCGAGTTCCCGGGCGACGTGGTCGCGCGTGGCTTCGCGTGGGGCGCGAACCCGGAAGTCGATTACCGCGAGCTCGGCCCGGATGCCGCCGAGTTCGGGCGTCGCGTGCGCATGAGCGGCTCGTCGGACTATCTGCGCACGCAGGCGATCTCGCGTCTCTTCCTCGACAACATCTACTCGATCGGGGCGTCGTGGGTCACGATGGGCCCGCACGTCGGGCAGATGGGCCTGGCCTTTGGCGCCAGCGACATGGGCAGCGTGATGATGGAGGAGAACGTCGTGTCCAGCGCGGGCACGACGTACTGTCTCGATGAGGCCGTGCTGTGCCGCCTCATTCGTGAATCGGGCTTCGTGCCCGCGCAGCGCAACAACACCTACGACGTGCTTCGTGTCCACGACGGCCCGCTGTCGCCCGATCGGCTCGTTACCGACTGGTCCACCCATCGCGCCAAGCGCACGCACCAAGAAGCGCCGCGCCCGGCCAGGGCGAGCGTGACGGTGAACGCGACAAGCTGACCTGAGAGAAGACGGACGGTCTCACGATCGCCTTCTCGGGAAGAGTCTGGGGAAAGCGACGAAAGTGTTGTCAGTTGTTTGATCGGGTCTGGGTCCGTAGCGTGCGTCCATTGGCCGACCCGTCGAGCGTCACCGGTCGGCAACGCTGCGGCGTGGGTCAATGGAGCCAGAGCCGCGCGGCACCAAGGCCCATCGGGCTGTCGATCGGGTGTGGAACGAGTAGAGCCGCCGGTCGGATTTGAACCGACAACCCCCGCATTACAAATACGGTGCACTACCGTTGTGCTACGGCGGCGAGCGCCGAGAGTCTACGCGCCTCCCGATTCTTGGGCGCGGTACCGGCCTATGCCTTTCCAGCCCGTGCGATCGCTCCAATCGGACCGGGTTTGCGGGCGAAGTGAAAGGCGGGTTTGTCCCGGACCGAAGGGGGGAATATATTTCGTCCACGCCGAAGGGCGGCCCTGGGAGTGTGCCGGAGTGGCCAAACGGGGCAGATTGTAAATCTGTTGGCTTATGCCTACGGGGGTTCGAATCCCTCCGCTCCCACTTCCGACGCCGATCGCATCCGCGGTCGGCGGTCGTGTTTTTGGGCGGTCCGTGCTCGGCGGCGAGGCCTTTCTTCCCACCTTTGCACATCGCGGCCTGTGGGCGGCGGTCGATTCTCCCCCCGCGTCCACGATCCCCGCTCACGCGCCCGGGTGCGGCTCGTCGTCCGCCGCCTGCTGGGTGATGGGGGGCGGGGCGTGGCGTTTCAACACCATCGCCGCGATCACCAGGCCCAGGAACGACAGGATCGCGCCGGCGTAGAACGGCGCGCCGGGAAGCTGGAACGGCGCCCTGTCGGAGATGAAGTACGCGAACGCGCCGCTCCCGATGAGGGGGCCCAGCACGTTGGCGACGCTCTGCAGGCTTGTCATGGCGCCCTGCACGGTTCCCTGTTGGTCGCGCGGGACCGATCGTGTGATGATCGATTGGGCCGCCGGCATCGCGATCCCGCCCAGACACCCGAACGCGACGGTGATGTAGATCATCCAGCCTTGGGTGGCGGCCCCGTATCCGATGTACGACAGCACGCCGATCGCCACGCCGAGCAGGAGCGACATCCGCTCGCCCAGCATGGGCACGATGCGTCGCGCCAACCCTCCCTGTACGATCGCCGCTCCCACGCCGACCGCAAAGAGCGACAGGCCCACGTCCTTGGGCCCCCAGCCGAACTTGTGCCCGGTGTAGAGAACCCAGGTCGCGTGCAGCGCGAATTGCGCGAGGTTCATCAGGAAGAACGACCACGCCAGCCCGAAGACCATCGGGTACTTGGTCAAGCCCGAGAACGCGCCGACCGGGTTGGCACGCCCGAAGTTGATGGAGTGGTGGCGAGCCGGGGGCAGCGACTCGGGCAGGACGAAATAGCCGTAGAGCCAGTTCAGCAGCGTCAGCCCGCCCGCGGCGTAGAACGGATAGTGAATATCTATCTGTCCCAGGAACCCGCCGATCAGCGGCCCGAGCACGAAGCCCAGCCCGAACGCCGCCCCCGCCATGCCGAATCCCGCGGCCCGTTTCTCGGGCGGGGTGACATCCGCGATGTAGGCGTTGGCGGCGGTCATGCTCGCGCCCGAGATTCCGTTGAGCGCACGGGTGATGAAGAGCCACGGCACGGTCGGCGCCAGCGCCATCGCGAAATAGTCGACCCCTGACCCGAACACCGAGACCAGGAGCACCGGGCGGCGTCCGAATCGATCCGACAGCACGCCCAGGAGCGGCGCGAACAGGAACTGCATCAGCGCGTAGGTGGCGGCGAGGAACCCGACCGCGCCCGCGGCCTCCTGCTCGCCGCCGCCCTGCAGGTGCTGCACCAGCTTGGGCGCCACGGGGATGATGAGCCCGAAGCCCAGCACGTCCAGCAGCAGGGTAATGAAGATGAAGCCCAGTGCGGGCCGACGCGAACTCATGCGAGCGGGAGCATAGCGGGGCTCGCGGTGGGATAGCACGTCGCGTCGGCGTTCATGCCCCAGCACGCGTCGTGCGTGGTCTGATTCGGGAATCCGGGCGATCGGAGAGTCGGCGGTGTGGTCTGGGCCGTCCCACTTTCGTTTCGTTCGGCGCTTCGCCGCTTCTTCGCGGCGCCCGGGCCTACGCCGCCTTGTTCTCCGACTGGTTCGAACCCTGGTCGCGGATCACCGTCCAGATCTGCTCGATGGTTTGCGAGGTGTTCTTCGCCGCGCCCGTCAGCTCGCGCACGCGTCCCTGGATCTCGGAGCTTGCGCTGGCGGCCTGGGTCGCCAGTTTCTTTACTTCAGACGCCACCACGCCGAAGCCGCGCCCCATGTCGCCCACGCGGGCGGCCTCGATCGAGGCGTTGATCGAGAGGAGAGAGGTCTGGCTGGCGAGCTTGGCCATCGTCTTGGACATGAGGTCGATGTGCCCGGTCGCGTCGGCCAGCGCCCGCACCACCTCGCGGAGCTTGTTGAAGTCCTCCTCCAACTCGAGGCGCTGCGCGTGCGCCCTGTCCAACGCCTTCTTTTCCTGCTCCATCTGCGCGGTGGCGGCGTTGATCGAGCCGGCGGCCCGCGCGAACGATCCGCGCATCCCCGCCAGCAGCACCCGGCGGAAGAACTTTCCGCCGCCCGCGAACTCCAGCGACGCCGTCGCCTCGCGGACGAACGCGTCGGTCATGTCCAGCAGGTGGTTGATCGCGTGCAGCAACTCCGGCATGTCCGGGCTCGCGTGCTTCTGGTCGTCGATGTTGAGAACGCGGGCCTCGAGGTCGCCCTGGGCGGCCCGCTGGCACACGTCCGACGCCTCCGCGATCCAATTGCGCGCTCCGAATGAATGGTTCGGCGTCGCCTCGTGTTGATGCTCGCTCATGCCGCCGCCCCCACGTTCTGATCCGTGATCGAGAAGATGAACTCGTCGTAGCTCACCCCGGCCTTGGTCAGCGTGTCGACCAGCACCGGGAGCGACGCCTTCCACTGGTCCTGCGGGTTGGCGTGGCGTTTCTCGACGCTCATCAGCGACTGATAGATCGGGACGATGGTCGACAGCGCCTTTCGGCACGGCACGCGTCGCGACGAGTGATAGCTGATGATGCGGTTGTGGTGATCGAATGTCGGCGTCACATGCGCGAAAACCCAGTAGTGGTCGCCGCACTTGGCCCGGTTGAGCACGTACGCGAAGACCTCGCGCCCCGCCGCGATCGTGTCCCACAGGTACTTGAACACGCAACGCGGCATGTCGGGGTGGCGCACGATACTGTGCGGCTTGCCGAGCAGTTCCGCCTCGGTGTAGCCCGCGACGCGTTGGAAGACCTGGTTCGCGTAGGTGATGCGCCCCTTGGTGTCGGTCTTGCTGACGATGATCTCGCTGGGCTCGAAGGTGCGTTCGTGCCCGGTGAGGTGCGACATCCGTTCTGATCGAGTTTCGAACGACATGCATCGCATATCGGAGCGCAAAACAGGAGAGTTTGATGCCGGACTCCGAAATGCGGCATCGGCCGAGTTATCAGAGCGCCCCGTGGGAATACTTGACCCTCGTCTCACGAACAACCCCGGGTTTTTCATGGGTATGCGCGGGCTGGTACCCTGATCGCGATGTCCGACGTGGAGCCCACATCCGACGGTGATCCGAAGCGTGTGCCGGGCTCGGGCCCGCCACCATCCCACGACATTCTCAAAGTTCGGTCGTTCGTCATCTTCTGGCTGTCGCAGACCTTCGTGATGTGGGTGCTCGGGAGGCTTCTCTTCGGCCCAGAGCTTCCCGCGACCCTTGGCGAATGGTGGCGCGACATCGCCGACGCTGACTATCTGCTCGTCATCGGCCTCCACTCCGTGGCCATCGCCGGAGTGCAAGGTGTCATCATGCTCCCGGCGCGCCCGCCGGGGGTGCGTGGCCCGCGCGACGTTCCGTGGCTCCACCACGCCCTGGCCGCCCTCATCGTCGGGGCCATGACCGGCGGAACCCACGCGACCCTCATCGCCATCCTCGAATCCCTCAACGTCGGCTGGGGCGAGGCGGCGCCGAAGCTTTACGATCTCTTGACGTCGCTCTCGATGGTTTTCGTCTCCGGCGTCACGGGCGCGGGCGTCGCGTTCGGCCTGCTCATCACGGTCTACCGCGAACGCACGCCGCTCGGCCTGGTCGCGTGCGTCTGCGCGCTGTGCGCCGCCGCACTCTTGGGCGGGCTGGGGTTCATCGCGATGTCGCTCTGGTCGGTCACGCACGACTACGACCCGCCCGACGAGGCCTTCGCGGTCGTTCTCACCGCGATCCTCGTGATGTGGACCTTTGCCACGCCGCTGCTCGGCGCCTTCCTTCGCCATCGGCCGAACGAAACGCGGCTTCACCTGGTCGCCAAGCGCCTCTTCATCGGGAGCGTGGTCGAAACCGTCAGCATGATCCCGTTGGACGTGATGGTGCGGCGCAAGAGCAGCTGCTACTGCGGCGAGGGCACGTTCTGGGCCTTGCTGATCTGCTCGACCGTCGGTCTCCTCGCGCTTGGGCCGATGATCTTTCTCCTGCCGCTCGGGCGGCGACGGCGCCGGCTCGAGGTGGGCTGCTGCCCGCTGTGCGGGTACGACATGAGCGCGACGCCCAAGGCGGAGCGCTGCCCGGAGTGCGGCGCGGGGTGGAGGGCGTCTAGCCCCGCGCCGGCGGATCAGGGCGCTTGAGGGCGCGAACCGCGAGCGACGGATCGAACTCGGGCCATGCGATCCCCTTGGTGCGGGCCTCACCGAGCAACTTGAGGTACTTGGTTCTTGCCACCTGCACCGCGCCGAATTGGTCGGTGTGGGCGTTCTGGATCTGCGCGTCGAGAAGCGTGACGCCCGCGCGGCGGAGATGGTGGACGAGATGGACGAGGCAGACCTTGCTGGCGTCGGTGCCGCCGAGCGAGGGACGCGAGAACATCGACTCGCCGCAGAACGCGGCGCCGAGCGTGACGCCGTAGAGCCCGCCGACGAGCATGAGCTCGCCATTCGGATCGGCGTTTGCCCCGCCGCGGTTGTTCGGCAGATATGCCTCGATCGAATGCGCGTGGCCCGCGCGATGAAGGAGCGTGTACCACGCGATGATGTCGTCGTTGATCCATGTGTCGGCCCGTCCCGGCCCGGGCTGGGCGCAGGCGCGGATGACCTGCTCGAACGCCGAATCGCAGCGGATCACGAACTTCCCGCTCCGCACCCGAGCCCGCAGCGAGCGCGACACGCGGAACGACTCGTCCAGAGGGATCAGGGCGCGCCGGTTGGGCTGCACCCACTGGGCCGGGGCGTCGCGCGCCTCAGCCATGGGGAACCAGCCCTGCGAGTACATGCGCAGAATCTCGCGCACCACCGCCGCACTTCGTGCGTCTTCGTAACGCTCCGCCTCTTCGGTTTGCCCGGCGCGGGCGCGGGCGCGGGGGCGGGGTTCGGGTTGGGTTGGGCCACGGGCCATCCGCGAATCCTAAGCCCCGCCCGCGAAAACCGGCCGATACGATTCCCAACAAGGGGGATGGTCCGGGTGGTCGGGCTGTTCCCGCCGAGGCCTTGAGATTGGAGCGCCCCATGCTGCTCGCGCAGGTTGTCGATGGTTCCCGGAACGGCCTCGATCGCATCATCGACGCCGCCACCCAGGGCAACAACTTCTGGTGGCTCATGCTCTTTGGCATGATTGTCGTCACGACCGCGATTTCACGCACGACCTCCGCCGTCAAGGCCGCCTCACGCGAGAAGACCCGGCGCGAAATCGCCGCCTTCATCGCCGAGGGCTCGATGACCCCCGAGCAAGGTGAGAAGCTGATGAAGGCGGGCGAGAAGCCCGAGCACTGCTGAACGACAAGGAGACCGGCCATGATCGACACACTGACCCTCGCCGCCGACCCCGGAGAGATCGTTCCCTTGGGCATGCTCGTGGTGGGGATCGTCTGGCTCATCGCCAGCTACACCAGTTCGATCGTGAAAACAAAGGCCCGCGAAGAATCTCGGCGCGAGATCGCGGCCTATGTCGCCGAGGGAACCATCTCGCCCGACGACGCCGTGCGCCTCATCAACGCGGGACGCCCCGCGCATGAAATCGGCAAATCAGAGAAGGCGTAGGGCGCACGACCCCGGCGCCAACGCTTCGCGGCCCATGGCCCACGGTCCGCTCCCCGTGCGTGCGACCCGCCGAACGGAGCGTGCCAGACCCGCCGTCCTACTTCCCTTGCGCCAGGAGCCACACACGCAGAATCTCCGCCACGCTCCAGGCCTGGGCCACGCAGCCGCCGGGGCGCTGCGGCTCGGCGCTGGTTGAATCACCATCGAAGACTTCCGCGATCTGCCCGACGCATCCGCCCGCGAGCGGCGCGATCAGGGATTTCGCCGCGGGCGTGAGCACGCCGATCGCGCTCTTGCGCGACTCGGGCGAGAACGCGCCGGCGCGGAGGATCGCTTCGGCGAGCGGGCCGAGCAGGAATGGCCAGGCCGTCCCGTTGTGATACGCGCGATCGCGTTCGAAGAGCGAGCCCTGGTAGCGACCCTGATAGCCGGGATCGGACGGCGCCAGTGTGCGCACGCCCATGGGCGTCGCGAGCAGCGACAGCACGCGCTTCACCACGCCCGCTCGCTGCGCTACTGAAAGCGGCGAGAACTCGAGGCTGGCCGCGAAAAGCTGGTTCGGGCGCGTCTCGCCCGACGCACGCCACGCGCCCGATGCGTCGGGTGACAGCACGTCGATGAGGGATTCGCTGCGCGGATTCCAGAACTGATCGACGAACGATGCGGCGGCACGGTCCGCCAGCGCGATCAGTTCCTTGGCACGGGTCGCATCGCGCCGCGCCAGGCAACGGAGTGCGTGGACCCAGAGCGCGTTGATCTCGACGGGCTTGCCGAAACGCGGCGTGAAGACGATGCCGTCGCGTCGCGCGTCCATCCACGTGAGCTGGGTGTCGGGCGAGCCGGCGGCGATCAGGCCGTCATTCTGCATCGCGATGGAGAAGCGGGTGCCGGCGCGATAGGCGTCGATGATCTCGTGGGCGGCCCGCCCGCAGCGTCCGCGGAGCGCGTCGCGATCGTCGGTGGCGCCGAGATAGGCGTCGAGCGCGTGGATGAACCACAGCGACGCGTCGACCGTGTTGTACTCCGCGTGCCCGGTCGCGTTGTCGAAGCAATTGGGGATCAGGCCGTCGCGGCACAGGGACGCGAAGGCCTCGAGCGCCCCGCGCGCCTCGCGCGTGCGCCCGGTCGCGAGCAAGAGGCCCGGGAGCGAGATCATCGTGTCGCGCCCCCAGTCGCTGAACCACGGGTAGCCGGCGATGATGGAGGCGTGGAGTGATTCGCTCGCTGCGCCGGGCGGCGTGGAGATCGGGGATCCGGCGTGCGCGGGCGCGCCATCGACCTTGCCGCGGCGCACCACGAACTGATCCGCGGCGCACACAAGCGACGCGATCACGTCGCGCTCGGACTCGGGCACGCGCTCCGCCAGCGGGCTCACGAGCCCCGCGAGCTGCGCGCGCCGGGTTTTCAGCGACTCTTCGATCGTGACGCGGGGGCGGTCCTCGAACGCGCCGGGCCAGGATTCCAACTCGACCACGAGTTCCGCGCCGGGCGGCGCATCGCTCGTGAACGCGCCGGGCGAGTACAGGTTCTCGCGGTCTTCCTGGTGGCGCAGCGATTCGTGCGGATAGCGGAAGTTCCGCCACGCTTGCGGCTCGGCGGCGAACGCGGCGGGGCTCGGGGGCGCGGAACACGAGCCGGCTGAGCACGCGAGATTCACGCGACCCGCGAGATTGCCCGCGGTGTTCGAGGCCAGTTCAACACGAACGAGATCACCCTGGCGCGTGGTGCAATAGCGGTCGCCCAGATCGGCGTCGCGCACGAGCTCGTGGAAATCGCGGAGCGCGACGAGCGGCCGGACGACCAGCCGCACCGCTTCCTTCGACGACACCGAGTACCTCACGCGGCACGCGCCGGCGCGCGACCCTCCCCGCGGCCCATCGGTCGACGGCGGGATCAGCGTCAGTTCGCGCGTCACGCGGGCGGCCTTGGTCCCCGGCGCGCCGGGAACGTCGATCGTCCAGCGCACGAGGCCCGGCTCCTGCTCGAAGCGAGTGATGAGCGACGCGCCGCCGGGATGGGGCTCGCCCAGGCCGTGGAACAGAAAGCTCGAAAGGTCGATGCGCCGTTCGTTGGGGCGGCCGGGCGAGAGGACGAGCTGTTCGCTCGCCGAGTGCAGCATCACGACTCGCCCGACGGGCGGATCGGTCGCGACGATCTGCCACGCGTGGTATCGGCGCGTCGGGATCGCCGCGGCGGAGCCCATCGCAAAGCCGCCCGTACCGTCGGCGAGCAACCACTCACGCTGAAGCAGTTCGTCGAGGGCGAGCGAGAGCGCGTGCGTGGGGAGCATGGTGGAGCGTAGGAGGCGTGGTTACGAACCCCGAGTGGTGCGATCGCTCCCATGCCGAAGTCTTCGGACGCGGGGCTTGGGGCTCGGCACAGGGTCGGGTTGATTCGAGCCAGCCACTCGGCAGTTGGCCAGCGTCGATCGCTACTTCGGCGGCGTGAGGATCGAATCGCCCGGCGGCAACTGGGGCGGCGCCTCGCCTTCCGGCTTCGCGCCCGCGGGCTCGTCCTTCTTCAGCAGGTCGTCCATCGTGGTCGCGAACTGCTTGGCCTTGAAATCGGGGATCTGGAACGCCCAGCCGCTCCACTTGGCGGTGAGGTCCGCGGCTTCCTTCTGGACATCCGCGGCGGGGCGCGCGATGGGGTCGGGCTGCTCGCCCTCGGCCAGCACCGGCGCTTCGTACGTCGCGGTCAGGACGCCCCAGCTCTTCTCGCCCACCTTGCTGAGCTGGATGTTGAGGCGCAGGCCGTCGAACGTGCGATACTCCGCAAAGCCGCTGGGCGTCGCGTCCTTGAGCTCGCTCGCGGGCTTCACGTCCTCGAAGCTGACATAGGCGAGCGCGCCGGCGGCGGAGTTGGCGGCTCCGGGCGACGAGAGTTCCTTGTCCGCTGGGACATCTGCGACGCGGTAGTTCACTTCCTTGCTGCTCGGGCGATCGACAACGACCGACGAGCCGTCGGCGTGAACGAAGATCGCGCCCTTGACGCGTCCGGAGTCGAACGCGGTGAGCTCGCGCTTCACCCACGTCATCGCGTCGGTGGGGAACGACCACGAGGGGCTCGTCCTCCCTTCGGCGAGCAGCGACGCCGCCTCGCCCGCGCGGCGGACGTAGACCTGCGTCTTGCTCCCGGCGTTGCCCGCGTCCTTGCCGACGATGAGCGACGCGATGGGCTCGCCGCCCGCGTCCTCGAGCGTAACGAGCTTTGACGTCGCGCCCGCCTGCGTGATGTCCTCGACGCCCAGGCGCGTGTACATGTCGGGCTTGCTGGTCTTGGTTTCGAGCGCCGAGAGGTCGGCCAGCGACATCAAGGCTTCCTTCACCTTCTCGAATTCGACGGGATACCCGCCGCGAGACTCGAGCCCCCAGCCCTTGTCGGACTTCTTGACGATCGTTTCGCCGCTGGCGTTCTTCACGCGGACGAGAGCGATGTCGTTGATCTTGTCGGCCAGATCGGGGAAGACCTTGGCGGCCTTCTGTTCCGCGGGCGCCGAGGGCGAGCGCGAGAAGACCAGCGCCAGGGCGCCGACGACGACCGCGACCACGAGGAGGATGGAAAGAACCTTGGCGTTCATGCCGCACTCCCTGTCTTCTTCTGGCTTGAGCGTCGCGCCGCCCGGAAGCCGCCGATCGCCAGAGCCGCCAGCGCGACGACGACGGGCATGGCGCCGATGTTGATGAACTTGAGCTTAGCCTCGAGGGTGTCGATGTCGGAGCGCAGGTTGAGCTGCACCTGGCGGAGCTCCTTGCGCGCGTCGAAGACCTGCTTCTCGAGCTTGTCGATCTCGACCTTCTGCTCGGGCGAGAGGATCATCGCCGACTCTTCCTTGGCGTCGGGGCGCTTGCGCTGCAGCTCGCTGATGCGGTCCTGCGTGAGCTGGATCTGCTGCTGGAGTTCCTGCTCGCGGGCGCGGAACTTGTCGTCGGCCTTGCGCTGCAGGTCCTCAACGAGCGTGAAGGGACGCGCGAACTCGCCGCGGGCACGCACGGACAACAAGTCAGCCGAGCCGCACAGGTTGTCGACGAGGTTGACGACGAAATCGCCGTTGTCGGCGATCTTGCGCGCCATGCCGAAGATCTGATCGATCTGCACCCAGAAGCGATCGTTCATGAAGTCGACGTCGGCGACAACGACGACGTTGATCGGGCCCTTGGTCTCGTCAACATGGCCGGCCTTGGGGTCGGCGGGCGCCTGGCCCTCCGCCGGCGCGGGCTTGCCCGCGGGGAAGGCCGAGTGCAACGCGGTGCCCGGCGCGAGCGACAGGCGGGCGGCCATGGCCAATTCCTGCCCGCTGGGCTTGAAATCGTTGAGCAAGCGCTTGGGGTCGGGCATGGCCGCGACCTGCATCGCGTCGATCTCCTGCGATTGCTTGGTCGTGTGCACCAGGGGCGAGAGCACGATCACGGGCTTGGGCGCGGGTTTGGACTCGGTCGGCTTGGCTTCCGCGGCCTTGTTCTCTTCAGTCTTCTTCTCGTCAGCCTTTGCGTCGCCTTCTTTCTTTGCTTCCTCGGGCTTCGCCTCGTCCTTCCTGGTTTCGTCCTTCTTCTCTTCGGGCTTGGCCTCTTCCTTCTTCTCTTCGCTCTTGAGGCGCAGGATGCCGGGCGTGCCGAGGTTGAGCGACGTGAGCTGGCCCGTGGTGGGGTCGGTGCGATCGATGCCGTCCTTGGTGACGCTCTGCCACGCGAGGAACGGGATCGCCTGCCCCTGGCCGCGCATCGTGACCTGGGTGGCGAAGACGCGGTCGCCGGCGATCTTGCCGGGAACCAGTTCGAGCCCCCAGGAATCGAAGACCTTGCCGAGGCTCGACGAGCGATCGGCCATCATCGCGGCCATGGGATTTCGCGGATCCGCGCCCGATGGGTCGGCCTCGCACATCGGGTCGACGAACACCAGCAGCTTGCCGCCCTTCATGACGTGCTGATCGATCGCGTACAACGTCGCGTCGCCGAGCTGCTTGGGATGGATGACCATGAGCAGATCAACGTCGGCCGGGATCTCGGTCGCGGTGGTGGGGACGTTGCGGACCTCGAAGAGCGTCTTGAGCTCTTTGATGACCTGCCAGGGCTGCTGGCGCGAGGGCTGGCCGGTCAGGGGATCGAAGGGCAGGCCCTCGACGGGGAGCGTCGACATCAGCCCGACCACCTTTTTCTTCGGGTTCGCCAGCGAGTACACCAACCGCGCAACCTCGTACTCCAGGAATCGCTCGGCCGTCGGATCAAAGAACGGGATGACCTCCTTGCCGTCGGTCGCGTTGGTGCCGACCAGCCCGAAGTACACCGAGACGCCCGGCGCGATCTGCGAGCCGCGCACGCCCGCCTCATTGGCGCGGTCTTCGTCCTCGGAGAACGCGACGGGATCGACGGCGTTCACGACGATCTTGCCGCCGGACATGGCCGAGAACTCATCGAGCACCTCGCGCACGCGCTGGGCATAGCTGACCAGCCCCGGCAGGCCCTGCATCGACTTGTCCGAGAGGTACAGCGTGAGCTTGATGGGCTCGTCGATTGAGCGCGCGATGTTCCGCGAGCCCTCGGTGAGCGTGTAGAGCTTCTGCGAGGTGAGGTCGATCCGCGCGGAGCGCGCCACGCGCCCCGCCAGGATGTTGATCCCGAAGAACAGGGCCACCAGCAGGATGAGGCCGCCGATTCCAATGACCTTGGTGTTCATGGTTGTTTCCACCGATCGCGGGAGCGCCCGCGTCGAATCTCGTCGAAGTCCCTACTCGGCCTTCTTCATCTCGATCACGATGCCGGCGCCGTAGAGGAACACACCGATCAGCGACCCGAAGAAGACCAGGTCGCGCAGCGCGACCACGCCCTTGCCCATGCCGTCGAACCGGGAAAGGAAGCTGAAGCTCGACACGGCCTCGATGAGCCACGACGGCGCCCAACCCTTGAAGAAGTCGAGCACGGGAGAGAATCCCGCCAGCAGGAAGCCCAGGCAGATCATGAGGCTGATGACGAACGCGATCACCTGGCTCTTGGTGGCGGCGGAGACGCACGAGCCGATCGCCAGGAAGCCGCCGGCCATGAGCAGCCCGCCGATGTACGACCCGACGATCACGCCGTTGTCCGGGTCGCCGAGGTAGTTCACGGTGATCCATAAGGGAAAGGTGAGCAGGAGCGCCAGCCCCGTAAACGCCCACGCCGCCAGGAACTTGCCCAAGACCGCGCCCCACTGCGACACCGGGAGCGTGAGCAACAGCTCGATCGTCCCGCCGCGCCGCTCCTCGGCCCACAGCCGCATCGACACCGCGGGGATGAGGAACAGATAGAGCCAGGGCAGGAAGTCAAAGAACGGGCGGAGGTCCGCCTGCCCGCGCTCGAACAGCCGGCCCAGTTGGAACGTGAACACCCCCGCCAGCAGCAGGAAGATCACGATGAAGATATACGCGACGGGCGTGACGAAATACCCCGCCAGCTCGCGCTTAAAGATCGGATACCACCCTTGCACGCTTCATCTCCTTGATCGCGCGTCGCCGCGCGGGAAGCGACCGTTCCTTGCCCGTTCGAAGCTCACTTGCTCTGCGTGATGTCCCGGAAGACCTCGTCGAGGCGCCCGTGCTCCACGCGGAGTTCTTCCAGCCCCCAGCCCCGCGCCTTGACCAGCGCGCTGACCTCGCCCGCGATGGTGTGCCCGTGCTTGGCGATCGCCGTCGCGCGGCAGAGCCCGTTGTCCTGGCGCGCGTGGTCCACGTCGCGCACGCCCGTGATGCGTTTCAATTCGCTGACCATCTGGTCCTTGTCCGCGCCGCGCACCGCGATGGTGACGGCGTTATGAACGCGCGATCGGGCCGCGAGCTGCGCGGGCGTGCCGTCGGCGATGACGCGGCCGCGCGCGATGATGATCGCGCGGGTGCACACCGCCTCCACCTCTTCGAGGATGTGCGTGGAGAGCACGATCGCCTTCTTGCCCGCCATCTCGCGGATGAGGGCGCGGACCTCGTGCTTCTGGTTGGGGTCCAGTCCGTCGGTCGGCTCGTCGAGGATCAGAACTTCGGGATCGTGCAGGATCGCCTGGGCCAGGCCCACGCGCCGCTTGAAGCCCTTGGAGAGCGTCTCGATCGGCTGACGCAGCACGCCCGAGAGCTGCACGCGCTCGACGACGTGCGCGATGCGGGATTCGGTGGTGTCGCCCATCTTCCGCACCTGTGCGCAGAAGGAAAGGAACGACTCGGGCGTCATGTCCGGGTACGCGGGCGCGCCCTCCGGGAGGTAGCCGATCCGCTCCTTCACCGCGATCGGGTCCTTGACGACGTCGTGCCCGCACACGCTCGCGCTCCCCGACGTCGGCGTCAGGAAGCCCGTCACCATCTTCATCGTCGTGCTCTTGCCCGCGCCGTTCGGCCCGAGGAACCCGAGCACCTCGCCCTTGTCGACCTTGAGCGTCACGCCGTCCACGGCCAGGATCCCCGTCGATGGCGATCCGAACCGTTTCGTCAACGAGTTGAGTTCAATCATCGTCTATTCCTAGCCAATTCCCGCCACGCCCGGCAAACCCGCGTCGCTCGCCCAGCGTGCTCCGGGCACCCTAGCCCGGTTCTTGGACGTTTCTTGTATCCCCCCGGTTCGCGCGTCTCAAGTCCTGAAGCGGCTTCAGTCCATGAGTCCAAGCGCCCCGACCCCCTCAGGATACCGACGACCGGCACAGATCACCCGAGCCGCCCGCCAATGCGAATGCCGCCCCTTGACCGGACCCCGCGCGAATCGCACCTCTCTTCTTGGCCGGTTCGGGGCACTCCGGCACGCGGACGGGACACGGAAGCTCGTCGCGCCACGTGTTTTCAGGCATCGCCCGTGCCGTGTGGGGGTCGAGCCCATGCGCGAGGCGCCTTTTTCATCCGAGCACCCAAACGACCACCAATCAACGGCGAAAACACTCCGGATTGGTTCGCTCGAGGTCTCGCTCGAACCAGCGCCGGAGGGAACGCTGGTGGTTCGCCTCTTGGGGCGGGAGATTCGCAGCCGCCAGGCCGCGGAACTTGCCTATCGCCTGACCGACGCCGCCCTTTCCTGCCGCGGGCGGATGGTGGTGGCGATGGACGGCGTGTCGAACGTCTCCTCGGAATGGCGGCAGGCGATCGACGATCTCTCGCGGCGCTGCGAGGTGATGGGCGGGTCGCTGATCGTCAAGGGCCTGGATGCCTGCCGCGGGCGGGCATGCGCCCCGGTCAAGGCCGCGTAGGGAACGATCGCACGCCCTGGCTCGTACAGTCTTGTGGGCCCCGGG
>OEIV010000618.1_pt1 | contig 18603 bp, 5 predicted proteins | sample 1539231 | NCBI WGS metagenome assembly OEIV01 (sample SAMN03794762, study PRJEB22550) | activated sludge metagenome | feature: wastewater treatment plant; material: activated sludge; isolation source: Wastewater treatment plant of a petroleum refinery complex | place: Argentina: Buenos Aires ...
TCATTTCCAATCTGAATTAAATCCGCATTAAGCAAAGCATTATAAATCGATCCGTCTTTTCGCTTCAGATCAACTTCCCAATCTCTTACACATCCATTTTTTGATAAAAGATCTAAAAGAAATTCTCTGTCCTCTTTATAAACATACATATCAACTACGAATACATCTTCTTCATTTTCAAAATCATAACCGGTTATTTGCTTCATAACAGGATTAGAATTAATAACTTTACCGTTCATATCCGCCATACCAATACCAATTGGTGAAGCATCAAATAATAACCTGTATTTTTTTTCTGATTCCAATAGGGCCATCTCTGAATTCTTACGATCTGTTATATCGGTAAACATTGCAAACGAACCAAGAAATCTTTTATCATCACTTAAAACTGAGGTAGCTGAAACAATTGTCCAAAGTTCACCACCATTTTTTTTCTTAAATCTTCTTTCATAAAGTTCACTAATCCCCTTTTTTCTTGAGTCCATTTTATTTCTGTGATCTACAAGGTCCTCCTCAAACATAAAATCGTATACTTTTTTACCTATCATTTCCTCAACAACATATTCTAACTGATTAGCCATACGCTTATTTATAAACGTAGTCTTATAATCAGCATCCATAATCCAGATACCTTCATTTGATGTTTCAATTATTCTCTTATATTTTAATTCACTTTCGTCCAATGCTTGTTCAGCGCGTTTACGCTCAGTAATATCCCACGCTAAATCTGCAAGCTTGGTAATCATTTCAACATCATTGTCATCATAAAAATTGTTTTTATTACCAACGCCAAGAATTGCTACAATTTTATCTTCACGAAATACCGGAACAACAACTTCCCTAATTACAGGTGCATGTCCTTCAGGCAATCCTTTTTTATGTGTTAAACTTTCATAATCATTATGTACAATTGTTTTTCGTTTGATAACACAATCAACCCAAACACCTGCTTTATCTATATCATAATGCAGCCCTTTTCCTTCAGCTTTGCAGATATGCTGTAAAGTGTTTGTGGACCAGGCTTGCAGCGATAATGTTATTTGATCAGGTTCTACAAAATGATAGAAACCAATTTTACTGTACGTAAGAATTTCTGCTTCATCCAAAACTTTTTGAAGAAATTCTTCAAGTTTTGAATGATAAGAAAATTCTATTAATCTATATCGTGCTTCTGAAAGTAATTCTGCTCTTTTTTCTCTGGTTACATCAGCAATATTTCCAACAAGTTTTATAACCTTTCCATTTTCTATTATTGGTTTTGCAACTGTACGAACCCAGAGACTTTTACCTTTAGAAGTAACAAATGGAAATTCTAAATCATAAGCTTCTTTTTTACTAATGCAATTTTCAAATGCTATTTTTATCTTTGACCGATCTGCAGGCAAATAACATTCTACACTTTTATTAATATGTTCAGTTGAACCTGCAGGAAATTCTTTTGGATCGAGTTCATGAATTCTATATGTTTCTTCAGTCCAAAACATTTTTTGGTTGGCTACATCATATTCCCATCCACCAACTTTTGAAATTAATTCAGTAACACTTAAAAGTCTCTGTTGTTTTTCAAGCATTTCATTTTTTTCATTGAGCAACAGGTTTGACCGGGTGAGATCAGTAATATCTTTAACATTAAGAACTACTCCATTAACTTCAGGATCATTTAGTAAATTTTTTCTAGAGCCATTTACATAATGAGTTTCACCATTTTTATTAAGTAATCTTAAGTAGACAGTTTGAAGAATTTCGGGATTAGCGAGAAGGGTTTTATAGTCTTCTCTTGTTTTTTCCAGATCATCAGGATGCACAAATGTAAACGCACTCTTACCAATTGTTTCCGTTATGGAATAACCAAGTATTTTATAAAAAGAGGGGCTGGCATATTTTACTATCCCATCTGACGTAATAACAATAACAAAATCAGTTAGGTTCTCGATAAGAGCGTTAAAAAAATTTTCACTTTTGATTACGCCTTTATTTTTATCTTTTACCATAAAGCTTACCTGTTAAAAATTTGAGTCCATAATAAATTTGTGACTAATAATAATTTTTGAATAAAATCCCATAATTGCGATTATTTTTTATATCCCAGATTATTTGAATCTAATACTAAACATCAAATTCAATAGTGCTACATGTACCTCGTTCAGATTCAATCTTAAACGTTGCACCTAATTGCTGGCAAAGCATTTTAACCAGCATAAGTCCTAATCCATTTGATTCATTTACATCAAATCCTTTTGGCAAACCGTTGCCATTATCCTTTATAGTTAGTGCAATATGGTTTCCTTTTTTTTCCAACTTAATATTTATCAAACCGGAATTTTTACCAATAAAAGCATACTTTAAAGAATCTGTAAGAAGTTCATTAACTATTGTACCTAGTGGAAATATTCTTTTAACATCAAGTTCAAAATCATCTATCCTTTTTTCAATCACTATTGAAGTGCTTTGCGAAAATATATTTACAACAGCATCTATTAAATCTTCAAAATATTTCTTAACGGAAATGTCCTGATAATCATCAGTAAGAAGCAGTTTATTATAAATAAGGGCTATACTATGAACCCGCCCTATTGCATCCTGCAAAATAGAGAGTGCTTCTGGATTAGATATAGAATTAGCATGAATGGATAGTAAATTTCCGATAGAAGTAATATTATTTTTTATGCGATGATGAACTTCTCTTAGCAAAATTTCCTTTTCATGTAACTGCTGTTTTATTTCATCTTCTGCCAGTTTAATTTCAGTAATATCATTAAAAACAGTAAAACGGAATTTTTTATCCTGAACATTAATTATATCCGCTAATAACATCGTATGTTTTATATTCCCGTTCTTCGCTTTCAGTTTAGCTTCAGCAGTTGTTATAACTCCATTAATATTGGGGTTATTAAATGTATCATTAAGTATTTCAGCATTTATAATTCCTAAGTCTGATACTGTTTTTCCAATTACTTCGTCTTTACTAAATCCAAATAAATTACAAAATGCGTCGTTTACTTCAACAAATTTATGGTTATCCAAATCAGTTAAACCACAAGCAGTAGGATTAAGATAAAATACTTTTGAAAACCTTTCTTCTGATAATCTTAATTTTGAAATATCCTTAGCAACTCCAAAAATTGAGTGTTTGCCATTCCAAAAACCCCGGGATACTCTTGTTTCCACAGGAATTTGAATGCCAGATTTTGTAATAACGGGAACCGGACAAAATTCTTCATTACCACTCAAAATTTCTGAAATTATCTTAGCTGCCTCTTTACGCCGATCTGTGGGGTAGATTTCAAAAACAGGTTTCCCTAAAAGTTCATTTTTTGAATAACCGAGACGATTTAAAAATATTCTATTAGTATGAATTATTTTCTTCTGATCATCAAGAACAAAAAGCAATTCGTCTATAGTGTTAAAAAATGCTGCATAATTTTTATGGGTTTGAGATAAATTAGCTAATACTAAAAATACGATAGCCAATAAAACACTAACGGCAATTCCTGCAATGGCAACAATCCAAACCTTAGAGTAATCAATTCTGGATGTTGAGTTATCAGCTTGTACAATCCGAACAAACCAGGTGTGATTGTTAAAAACTATTTTGGATTGGAAAATATGAGAGGATGAAAGATTATTTTTTTTGTTTTTATCTAATCTGCTGTCAAATAATAATCCTTTAGATTGAAATGTTGAATCATCATAAATTTGTAATTGGTATTGCTTACCTTCAATTAGCCCATAACCGCCAAGTATTCCATTCATAAGGTCATTCATACGATATGGACTGTAAACCCATCCTTGTATTGCAATGCGCCGCTCTTCAATTGTTCCAACGGGCTGATTACTTTTATATACAGGAACGTACATCAATGTCCCTGCCTGAATATCCTCATCTGTTTCCTGAACCAAAGTAATTTTACCTGAAAGAGAAGCAACATTATAATCTCTGGCATGTTCCATAGCTTTACGTCTTATTGGTTCCGAGAACATATCGTATCCGAATGCACGCAAGTTTCTATCTGTAAATGGTTCAAGATAAATTATCGAAGTATAAATATCTCGTTTACCCGGGGGCTTAATTGCATATAGTGGATATCCTTCACTGCGGATTTTTTTTTCGTGAGATTCCAATTGATTTTTAGGTACGATTAAAGAAAAGCCAATTCCTTGAATTCCTGGAAGATTGTTTTCAATTCTTTGCTGCTCAATAAACACACGCCATTCTTTCCGTGTAACATCTGTGCTGCTTTCAAAAAATGCACTTCCACTCCTAAGGATTTGTGCATGAACTTCTAACCTTGTAATGATTTTATTTTTTATTTCATTGCATACAAATTCAAATTCCTGTTTGGCATCTAAAAGAATTGTTCTTTTAACATTCATAGCCTCAATCCAGGTTAGTAGCAACCCCACTGCTAACACAAACCAGAACAGCCATATTTTTTTATTTTTGATAATAAGTATCAGAATCTTTGCCAGGAAATTATTTTTCCATGAAGAAAAGAAGGTTGAACGTGATCCATCATCATTACCTGCAAGCATAGCAAAATCCTAATTTATACTTTTCTCTGCAGTGCAACTGTTGTTAAATAAATTTATTTAACAACATTATTTAATAAGTAAAAAAAACAACTACTGTGGTTTATGCAATCGCTAATTAGATTCACTAATCACATCGTATTTTTTTTCTTGTCCGGATTCTTCCAGTAGTTTATTTATTTCTTTTTTCAGTTCGATCATTTTTTCTTCTCTGCCAATCATAAGATTATTGAATCTTGAAATTTCATTCATTCGTTCTATCAACTCAGTTTCTGCAGTTTTTCTATCACTTATATCATCTATAATTACAGCGAAATGTCTTGGACGTGGTCTATAAGCCACAACACTATAATGTCTATTTAATTCTTTTGTATAATCTTCAAAATGCAAAGGTTCCCCGGTTAAAGCAACATAACCAAATTTTTCAATCCAATGACTTTCTAGTTCTGGTAAAATTTCTAGAACATGTTTTCCAATTATTTTTTCTTTTTGCAATCCTGTTAGTTTTTCATAACTGGGATTCACATCAATAAAACGGTAGTCCACAGGGGTTCCACTATCATCGAAAATCATTTCGTGAACTGCAACACCTAGTTGCATCTGGGTTATCATTGTTCTGTATCTTTCTTCACTCTCCATTATCTTTGTATGGGCTTCTTTTCTTTCCGAAATATTTCTAACAATACTTAAAATAACTCTATTCCCTTTGTAAGGTATCATTGTTGATTTTATTTCGACCGGAATTGTTGTACCTGCTTTTGTGCGATGACTTGTTTCGAATGATTGAACTTCATCTAAAGGAATACTATTTATTAAACCTGCTATAGCATCTTTGCTAAGATTATTATCAATATCTGTTGGACCTAACTGAAGTAATTCTTCTTTAGTATAACCTAGTGCTTCTAATGCAGAATTATTTACATCAAGAAATTTTCCATTCATATCTATAACAAAAACCATATCATTCATTCCATTTATGATATGTCGATAGTTCTCCTCGCTTTGCTTTAATAATAATTCAGTTTTTTTTCTTTCTGAAATATCACGTGCAATATCTAAGATAACTTTCTTACCCTGATAATTAATAATTGTTGTTCTTATTTCTACGGGAAATACATCTCCATTTTTTGAACGATGGTAAGTTTCAAAGTTTTGAATTTTATCATAATCCAGATTTTGAATCAAATTGGATATCTGATCTTTTTTAAGCGATGCATCAATATCAAACGGACTCATTTTAATTAATTCTTCTTTAGAGTATCCCAGTTTTTCTGACACTGCATCATTAACATGAATAAATTGACCATTCAAATCAGAAACAAAAACCATGTCATTCATTCCATTTATAATATGACGATAATTTTCTTCACTCTGTTTAATGGCTATTTCCATCGATTTACGTTCAGTGATATCAATAATCTGAGTTATAAAAAACTTTGGATCATTTCTTAAGTCTCTGATTAATGAGGTAGTAACATGCATCCAAACAATTTTTTTATCTTTTGCGATATATCGTTTTTCAAATTCTGCAATTTTTATTACATCTTCCAGCATCAAATTAAATCTGCTTATACCAATTGAAATATCGTCCGGATAAGTAATATCGTTAAAGTGATAACTTGATAACTCAGATTCAGTATATCCAAGTATTTTAGTGAATGTATTGTTAATTTTTTGAAACTTACCGTCTATTCCTATAATGCACATACCTGCAGCAGAATAATTAAATGAATGCCTGAATAACTCTTCACTCACTTTTAAAGATGCTTCAATTTCTTTACGTGCAGTTATATCTCTTGTCATACTTATTATATAAGGTTCACCATTAATATCTATAAGTGACGCAGAAAATAGACCATTTAGGACTTTACCATCTTTAGTTATAAATTTTGCTTCAATATTTTCAACCATACCATTTTGCATTAGCTTCTGGACAACCTTTTCTCTTTCTTTCATATCATGCCAAACACTCAGATCAGCAATGGTTTTTCCAGCAATATCTGTTTTAGAAAATCCAGTTATCAGATAAAATCCATTGTTAACATCAAGTATAAGTCCATCCGAAAGACGCGTAATAGTTATTGAATCTGTACTTGTGTTAAAAGCTTTTCTAAACTTTTCTTCACTCTCGCGTAATTTTTCTTCGGTTTGCTTTCTTTCACTTATATCTCTTATTATTCCAACTGCATGCCATTCATCATTAATTTTAATCGCAGAAAGTGAAAGATCAATTGATATTTCATCTCCATTCTTTTTAATTGCATTTAATATCAAAACCTTGCCAATAGCATTTCCCTCACCGGTAACTTTAAATTTATTAAATGCTTCCTGATGCTGCGCATGATAATGTTTTGGTGCCATTAGATTGTGAAGGTTTTTACCCATTATTTCTTGGGGTTTATAACCAAATATATTTTCGGCTGCGGGATTCCAAAAAGAAATATTGCCTTCCGGATTTATCATTATTATAGCATCCTGAGCAACATCAGTTATCGCTTTAGAAATTTTTTGGAACTCATTAAGTTCTTTTTCCTTTAAGAAAAGGTTCTTATAAATTAAGCTGCTTCTAATTTTAGATAAATATACAGCGGTTGATATTATTAACAGAAGAACAAAGATAGCCAGTAATGTTATAGCTATTGTTCTAAAAATTAACTCAGAGTAAAATTCTTCTCTTGCCATTTTAGTAACAATAAACCAATTGGTTCCAGTTATAGAATTTAGATCAGCGATAACATCTTTATTCCCATAATCCTGACCTTCAATAATTCCCTTTTGGCCTAAAGCACCCTTTACAGAAACATATTTTATTTCTGTAATTGGAATAGTAAGTAACATTTTATCATTTTGACTATTACGAAGCTGACTTAATACCCTTATTTGATGACCTTCATTTTTAACTAATACAGATTCGGCCGTTTTACTATAAACGGGCCACTTCTGTATCATAGGGAAAAAATAATCTGCTGGATTAATCCGAAAAACTATAGCGGCTATAATTTTATTATCATAATCTTTAATTGGTGAAATAATATCTAAATGAATCTTATTATGCACCGAGCAAAAATGAAAATCCTCAAATAGTAATGAATCCTTTTTAATAGCCTTGGAAATATTTAAAGCAGTAATTGAATCAGCAAGACTATAAATGGAATCTAGTGAGAATAGAGTATTGGAGTGAATGTCAGAGATAAAAATATTTTCATAACCGTGGCTTGTTTTAGTGGGATATAATAATTCCTGAAGATAATTTTTTATTTCCGAATCATTGTGATTATTAATTAGGCCTTGTGTGGATTTGATAAGTCTGTCAATTTTTGCATAAAACTTAGCTTCATAAATCCTTTCTTCTCTCCAATCGGTTATCTGTTCAAGTTTAATTTTAGCAATAGTTGATAGTTCTTTATACTTTTCTTCTTTTAAAGATTTCTCTTCAATTAGGTAATATGTAATCCCAAATATAAATAAGAAGAGTATACTGGTGAGTACTATAAGAATTAAATTTTTCTTATTTGCAAAGTCGGATACTTTTGGTGCACGCATAAATTCAATCCGATCAAACGAGGTAAAATGAATAATTATTAAAAACTAATTAATAAATCTCTATATCAATTATGCTATTTATCCCTGGTAAAGGATAAAACTTATGATACAATAAATCTATAAATAGTACTTAGTTCAGTTGTAACGACCCACAATTATTTCATTAAAAGTTTCTTTGATATAATTTTACAACTAATATCAATTATTATCAATTAACAGCAGGCAATTCTTGGTATTCATCAAACGCAATAGATCAGGAGCTTCCTATTCAGTTTTAACAAATTTTGCAACAGTTGAACTAACCCCATTATCGAAGATTATGCAATTCTTATTTAGAAGACACAAATACTTTTTTTAGCTTTGGTTTGAAAGCATTTCCTTTAGCAATGAGAAAAGTTCATTTTTTGTAAACGGTTTTGAAATGTAATGTGTAAAGCCTTTATCTAAAAACTCTTTTTTATCTGATTGAGCCGCATAGGCGGTAACAGCTACGATTGGAATATTTTTATAATAATCCATCTGCCTGATTTTCTGCATCAGTTCAACACCATCCATTCCACTACCAAGATTGATATCCAGCATAAGTACATCATACTGAACTCTTTGAACAAACTCTAATGCCGTTGCTGCTTTAAAAGCTGTTTCAACATCATACATAGATTTAAGGATTATATTAATAAACTGAAGAGCCACAACATCATCTTCAACATATAATATTTTATAACGTTTGTTTTTAGGTCTTTCAATTGCGGGTTTTATATGAACGTGATCTTTATCAGCAACTTCTAATTCCATTTTGTAATGATGATCTGCAGGAATATTTATTGTAAAAATAGTTCCTATGTTTTCTTCGCTTTCGAGTGATATTTCTCCACCCAGAATTTCAACATACTTTTTAGTAATTGTAAGTCCTAGTCCGGTTCCTTCAAAAGAACGATTTAATCCTTCACTCGCCTGCCGAAACTCCTGCCAAACTAGATATTGCTTTTCTTTTGGAATTCCAATCCCGTTATCTTCAACCTTAATAGTTAGATAATTCTTATTATTTAAAATTGTTTTACTGGCACTTAGAATAATACTTCCATCGCGCGTAAACTTGACGGCGTTGTTTACAAGATTATTTAGTATGTCTTCTAATAATTTTGCATCTGATTTTATAATAATACTTTCATTTTCAAGTACTGTATTTATTGTTGTGTTATTCAGTTTTGCAGAGTTATGGTAGAAAGCTTCAATGCTCTTAAGTAAACTGCAAACATCAAACTCTTTATACTTCAAATCAACTTTATCAAACTCAAGCCGTGTAACATTTAATATCTTATTAAGAGTGTCGGTTAGTCTTTTTGAAGATTTTAATATTTGCTCGGCATATTCTCTTTCATCAGCATTTTGTAAAGTGTCTTTAAGAATTTCGGCAAAGCCAAGAATACCAACAAACGGTGTACGCAGTTCGTGGCTCATATTAGCGAAGAAGTAAGATTTAAGTCTTATCATTTCTTCAGCTTTTTCTTTAGCAGCAGTTAATTCAGTGATCAAAACTTTTCTGTCGGTTATATCACGAATGATACTTAACAACATTGCCGGCTTATCTTCAAACTGAATGAATGAGTTTGTTAATTCTACCCATATTTCTTTTCCGCTATTTAGCTTAATTTCTGTTTCAAACTTTTTAAGAATTGTTCCGTTTTTAAACCGTTCTTTAAATCCTTTAAGTGAAGTATCTGATTCAGTTATTGTATAAGAAACATTAAAAATATTACCGATCAAATCCTCTTTATTTAATCCAAATAAATTGCAATAAGAATCATTAACATTTATTATCACACCATTTTCGTCCACCAATCTCATAGCATCAACAGAGTTTTCCCAGATTGAACGGAATTTTTCTTCTGATCCGATTATTTCTGTAAGGAGTTTTTTACGGTCGGTAATATCACGGTCTATACCCATAGTAACTTCTTTACCGCTTAAAGAAATTAATGAGATAGAGCTTTCAATAGGAAAAACAGTGCCGTCTTTACGTTTATGAAGCGACTCAATAGTTATAGATCTATGCATTCTTAATAATTCAATTTGTTCCTGACGTAAATTTGAATCTGCAGGCGAATCAGAAACATTTTGCGGGTGGAGAATATTAATGCTTTTACCAATTAATTCTTCACGTGTGTATCCGTTCATACTGCAAGCATTAGCATTACAATCAATAATTAATAATGACTCAGGATCGGTGATAAAAATAGCATTGGGGCTATTTTCAAATATAGAATAAAATTTTGTTTCGCTATGCTGAACCGCTTCCTCCATTTTTCTTCGTTCAGTTATATCACGGAAGTTTATAACAATAGCATCAACACTAGGTTCATTAAGCAAGTTAGTAAAGGTACTTTCAATCCAAATCCAAGAATTATTTGTATGTTTAAATCTATACTGAATCGTTTGTATTAAAGATGGATCATTAATTATTTTATTTAAAGTGTTAAGAACTAAAGGTAAATCTTCAGGATGCGTAAGGCTATCAGGTTTGGCTTCGACTCTTTGATTAAGCGGATGACCAAAAATCTTTTTTGCTGAAGGGCTAACATATTTAAACTTTCCCTCAAGAGAAATCTGAACTATGCCATCAGGAGCATTTTCGATTAATTTTTGATAGTGAATTTTTGTTTTAAGAACTTCTTCTTCTTTCATTTTTAGTTCGGTAATATCCTGAATGGTACCAAACATCCTGATCACATTGTTGTTTTTATCAAGTTCTACTTTACCCAGGCCGTAAACCCATTTAACTTCTTTATTATTATGTCTAACAATCCGATATACTTTGTTGAATATATTTTTGTTCTTAATAACATCATTAAGAAGATGATTCATCATCATTTCCTTATCATCGGGATGCAATAATTTAATCCAGCTCTCAACATCGTGCTTAAAAGTATCACTTATTCCAAAAATTTCATCAAGCATTTCCGAACTGGTCCAAATACCAGTAGCAACATTAAAATCGTAGTGCCCAATTCTTGCAACACGCTGTGAATTCTTAAGATTAGTTTCACTTAATCTTAATATTTCATCAGCCTTTTTCCGCTCAGTAATATCCCTAGTTATGCTGATAATATGGGGTTCTCCATTAAGTTCGATTACTGAAGCAGACATTAGTCCATCTTTAACTGCACCATCTTTCATTCTAAATTTGGCTTCAAAATTATCAACTATGCTGGTAGTTTTAAGTTTCTCAACAAGTTCATTTCTGTATTTAATATCTGCCCAAATTTGAATTTCAGCCGATGTTTTACCAATCACTTCATCTTCCGTATAACCTGTCATTTTTGTAAAACCATTATTAACCGTAACATATCTCCCATCCGAAAGCCGGTTAATATTAATTGAATCAGGACTGGTAGTGAAAGCCAATCTAAATCTATGTTCGGCAGCCTCATGTTCCTTTTTAGTTTTTTTATATTCAGTTAAGTCTCTAACAAAGGATTGATAAGTACCATCGGGCATTTGCTTAGATGTCATCTCAATAGGAATCTTAGTACCATCTTTTTTAACAATTACACGCTCAATTTTAATTGTATCCCCTGCAAGCAGTTTATCATATCGTAACGGAGTGTTTTCGATGACTTCTTTTGGGAACAAATCTTTCATATTCATCTTTAAAAGTTCTTCACTTGAGTAACCTGTAAGATCAATTGCCTTGTTATTAACATAGATAAAATTACCGAGGCCATCACCCTGGAAAAATGCATCTGAAGCGAAGTCCAGCAACATACGGTATTTTTGTTCACTGGCGCGCAAGGATTCCTCGGCAATTTTTTGCGAAGTAAGAACTTCTATATAAATTATTATTCCGCCAATTTTCCCATCAGTTTTAAACCAGGGCATGGACGTCCAGTTTGCCCAATCCATAGAACCATCTGGATGTATAAGTCGATCATCTTCGCCGCTAAGAGTTTCTCCAGTTAACGAACGTTTATGTATATCACGCAAAAACTGAGGCAGATCTGGAAATACATCATAATGATTACGTCCAATTATATTTTTATCAGTAAGATGAAAATCATCATAGTACCGATCGCTTACATATATATAATTCATTTGTGTATCAAACACTGAAACAGCGCTTTTTGTATTTGAGATAAAATATTCCATCAAATCATTAAAATGCGTTTTTTCTTTTTCAGCGTTTACCCGATCGGTGATATCATGTATGGAACCAATCAACAATCTGTTTCCGGAATTATCAACGAACCGAGTTTTATTTGTTATAATTGTTCGTGTTTGGTTGTTAATGGTTAGTTCTTCTTCGCGCATATCAGGTATTCCGGTATCAAGAACAAGTCGATCAATTTTAAGGAAATGTTCCATCTCATCTTCTGGTATGTCTTCCGCTAAAGTTTTACCAATCACTTTGTTTTCATCAAACCCAACCATTTCATAAAATGCTTTATTACCTAATGTAAACCGGTGCTTGTTATCTTTAACAAATATTGGATCACCAACAAGGTTGAGAATCGCGTTAATTCTATCTTTCTCGGTTTTTAGGGCAGCCTCTAATTTTTTACGATCTGTTATATCTCTTATTGTTAAAAGAAGCATCTGTTCATTATCAATAAATACAAGTTCACCAGAAATTAATGCTGTAAATAATTCCTGGTTCTTTCTTTTTCCGGTTGCTTCAAAATTCTTTATACTTCCTTCAGTCTTTAGAATACTAATCATTCTTTCTCTTTCAGAAGGATTTGTCCACAATCCAAGATCAATAGTTGAAAATCCTATTACCTCATCTCGATTATATCCAAACATTTCAACAAAGCCATAATTAACCTCTACCACTTTTCCAGTTGCCATTTGGGTAAGGCTAATAGATTCGGAAGAGGAATTAAATATTTTAGAAAACTTATCATTGCTTTCCAAAATGGATTTTTCTTTTGCCCGTTCATCTGTCTGATCTCTGAAAACAAGAACGACACCAACAACTTTGTTATTATCATCTTTAATTGGTGAACCGCTATCTGAAATTGGAATCCGAGTGCCGTCTTTTTTAATAAGCAAAGTGTGATTGGCAAGACTGACAATAGTTCCATCTCTTAAAACTTTATCAACGGGACTTTCTATTTTAAGGTTAGAATCTTCATTAACAATTTTAAATACTTCACCGAGGTCTTGCCCCCTGGCTTCAATCTCGTTCCATCCCGTTATTTGTTCTGCCACACTGTTCATATAACGAATGCGTCCTGCAGAATCAGTTGTTATTACTGCATCACCTATGCTGTACAGGGCTGTTTTGAATTCTTCCCTGGTATCAGAAAGTTCTTTCTCTTTTAGAAAAAGATTTTTATATGTTGAACTCTGCTTAGATCTAATAAAGTACATTGCCAATGCCATAACAAATAAAAAAGTAACTACTGTTAAAAGCGAGATTGCCCGACCTCTATAGAACATTTCTGAATAAATTTCATCCTTATCAATTTTGGAAACGAAATGCCAGGTTGTGCCAGGTATCCTATTAAGATCAGCTAATACTTCAACTCCGCGATAATCTATACCTTCAACAATTCCTGTTTTACCTAAAGCCCCTTTTACAGCAACATATTCTGTGCTTGTAATCGGAATAGTGAGATTCATCTCATAATTATTTTTGTATTTCAAATCACTAATAAATCGAATCTGATCGTTTTCTTTTTTAAAGATTAAACTTTCTGCTGTTTTCGTTGGCGTCGGCCAATCTTGAATTAGGGGAAATAGAAAATCATTCGGATCAAATCTCAAAATAAAAGTTCCAATTATACTGCCATCATTATCTTTTATAGGTGAAACAATATCTAAGTGAATATTAGAATGGGTTTTGCAAAAATAAAAATCTGTAAAAGTAATTGAATCTAGCTCAACTGATTTATTTGAATAAGTAATCGTAATTGAATCAAGTTTTTTTTCATCAGGATCTATTGAAAATAATATCCTGTTATTAAGATCAGTGATGAGCAGGTTTTTGTAATTATGTCTTTGTTTTATAGGGCCAAGAGTCTGCAACAAAAAGGCTTTTGCTTCCTGATCATTAGGATTTTCAGAAAGGAAAACTGTAGATTTTATAAAACGTCCAACAGTCGGAAAAAACTCAGCTTCAGATAATCTCTCATTTCTCCATTTTGAAATCTGATCAATTTTTAATTGAGCAATTGCATGCAGATATTGATACTTTTCTTTGCGAATTTCCTTTGTTTCGGTATAGTAGTAATAAATAGCAGCGGCGCTTAAAACAATAATTGCGGCTATTGCAATGATTACTATCTGCCATTTAGATATGTTTTTCATATTAGAGAATCCAATACTATATTCTTGTAATTGAAGAAGTCATTAGGTTAAAAGCTGCTAGAGAAAAGGGAAAAGGGAATATAAAAAGAGTAAAAGTGGAAATAAAAGTCATATTTAAGTTACTGCATTTTTAGTGATACCAAATGGCTTACTTAATGTTAAAACTTTATCTAATAATTAGCAATAAATTACAATGTTAAAGTTGAATTATTCACTTCAAAAATTACAATTATTAATAAACTTTTAAAATCATAATGTTACCAAAGACAAAAGGGCTGCCTAAGCAAACCCTTTTATGTGTGTTAAAAATTGTCCCCCAATTTTTCGAATTAGAATTATAACCAGGCAGCGTTCCCCTAATGCTGCCTATTTTAAATATTATTTGGAAGCGTCGAAAGACAACTTCCTACAAATTATACGTGAACTAGTTTTCCGTTTTTACGTACAGCTAATCTGGTATCGGATTCATCCAACTTAAACTTTGAAATTAATTCTTGCAGATTAACGGTTAATCTGCTAAGATCTTCCGAAGCGTGTGCAATTTGCTGAATACCGCCTGCTGTTTCTTGAGTTACCTGATTAATTGATTCTATGTTTTTTCCAATTTGTTCAGAAGCGCTTGACTGCTCCTCACTAGCTGCCGCTACTTGAGTAATAATGTCTGTAACTTTTTGAGCTCCGAGAATAATATCCTTAATCGATCCTCCGGCCTTAATTGCTAAAACTTTACCCTTTTCAACTTCTTCTTTTCCAAGCTGCATTGCAGAAACTGCCTGAGTGGTGTCTTTTTGAATTTGCGTAATCATTGTTGCTATTTCTTTAGTTGCTTTAGTAGTGCGTTCAGCAAGTTTTCTTACTTCATCAGCCACCACAGCAAAACCTCTTCCCTGTTCACCAGCGCGTGCAGCTTCTATAGCGGCATTTAATGCTAGTAGATTTGTCTGATCCGCGATGTCATCAATTACCTGAATTATCTCACCAATCTGATCACTGCTTCTGCCAAGTTCCTGCACAGTGGTTGCACTTTTTGTAACAACTTCTGAGATCCTTTTCATTCCTTCAATTGATTCATCAACTGCTTTACCGCCTTCTTTTGCAAACTGTCCCGCATTTTTACTTGCTTCTGCAGCCGAACTTGTGTTCTGACTTGTTTCAAAAATTGTTTTGGTCATTTCTTCTACTGCACTTGCAACCTCATTAGCCTGTGCACTTTGCTCTTGTGCACCGGCTGCCATTTCTTCTGCACTGGATGAAATCTGGTTTGCTGCACTTGCTGTTGCTTGAATTACTTCATTTACTTTACGAAGTGCATCACTCAATTCCTTGGCAACTGCATTTATATTTTCTTTAATAATATTGTAATCACCTTTGCATTCCGAAGTCATCCTTGAAGTCATATCGCCGGTTGCGAGAGTTTTGAGAATTTTTATTGTTTCATTAAAAGGACTACTGATTGCATTAAGTGTTTCGTTAAATCCCAACACAACTTTCTGATATTCTCCGTGATGTTTCTCTTCGTTTATTCTTGCACTCAGTCTTCCCTCTATTGCCGATTCGGAAAGTGAATTAACATCTAATACAAGATTTTTTACATTGGAAACTACTTTATTAAGACTTATAGAAAGAACATCTTTTTCTGATTTAGGATTGATCTCAATATCAAGATTCCCCTCAGATATGTGCTCTGCATGCAGTGATGATTCTTTAATATTTGCAATCATTTCTATAAATGATTTATTTAGTTTTCCTATTTCATCATTGGAGTTAGATTCTAATACTATATCAACTTCTCCAGCCGCTACTCTGTTTGCTACATCTTCTAATTGTTTAATTGGTTTTACAAGTAGTTTTGCAAAAGAATATCCGGCAAAGAGAATGATGGATACTATTACTGTGAGAAAGATTAATATTTTAGATGTAAAGCCTGCTATTTCTTCATTTACATCATCAACATAAATTCCGCTGCCTAAAATCCAATTCCATTTTTTATCCATTTGAACAAATGAAACTTTTGGCTGAGGCACAGAATAGCCTGGTTTTTCCCACATATAATCAACAAAGCCTTGTCCATCTTTTTTACATACATTTACAAACTCAACAAAAAGATGAATACCATTTGGATCTTTCATACCGGATAAATCTTTTCCATCTAGCGCCGGTTTTATAGGATGCATAATCATTCTGGGCTCTGTATCATTAATCCAGAAGTAGTCACTTTCATTATATCGAATCTCTTTCAGTTCGTTTAAAGCTTTTTGCTGTGCTTCAGAGGTTGTTAATTCACCCGATGATTCTAACTTCTGGTACTTAGCAATTACACTTGCTGCAACCTGAACAACCTGACGTGTTGCAGTTCTTTTTTCTTCAAAAAGATGTTCTTCATAAGATGGAAGAATATAAAGAAAGAGAAAAAGCACTAAAGGAGTAACACTAAATATCAGCAACCCAATTATCTTTGAGAACAGTCCCCAGTCATGTAATCGTTTTATCTTTATTTTCATAACTCGCCTTTATATTAAAAGAAATAATAAACAGCAATTAATCCCCTAATATTTAAGATATCTTTAGTATCGTTCACTTTACCAAATTCGTCTGTTTTGCCATATGATGTTGAAGTAAACTCAACTTCTGTAGCAAACCTTACTTTACTGAAGTTGAAAATAACACGCGGTGTTACTCTAAATATTTTATCAATATTGCTAACTCTTGTGCTGTAACTTCCGACAATTTTATCATCGGCACCTAGACTTTTTGTATAGCCAACAAATAAACCCGGTTGTATATCTTTACCATATGATAAATCAGTCCAGACAGAAAAAACATTTAAAGGAGTATATTCTTCATATCCAGTTGCAGTATCTAATGCGCTAACTGCATATCCACCAAGCATTAAAAGATCTGTTAAGTTTTGTCCATAAACTCCCTCAACCATCCAGGTAAAACCGGAGAACATATATTTTGCATATAAAAGTCCTGAGAGACCCGATACCGTTTCGTCTGTTTTATAATTTTTTGTTGTTGAAATTCTAGGTGTTAAACTTTTATAATCAACTCCTGCTCCCGTAACAAAACTTTCTGATTTATATTGTAATTGAAGATGAGCAGATGGAATTAAATTATTTCTCAAGTACGATGAACTGAATCCTGCTGGTCCATTGCTTGTAACATCTCTTTGTGTTAACAATGCAGCTATCAAATTAAATTTATCAAATGATTGCGTTAATCTTATCTGAGGATTTCTTGAAAACGGCTGGAATGGTGAGCCTGTGTTAAATGAAACTACTTGCGGAAAAACATCTGTAACAAACATAGGATGCCATGTTTGTCCAAATAACAATCCCGTGTTTTCCCAGTTAAGAGTAACATAAGCATGTCTTAATCTAAATCCATTTACATCAGCATCCGAGGTTCCAAAAAACTCACCTTCAATCAAACCACCAGATTTTGCACCAAGTACTTCTGGACCAAATAACTTTGCTGTTACTCGCGACTGAATTGAGAGTGCATTAAAACTTGCTTTTGCATTTATATCTTCACCGTTTACATCCAGTAATTCATTCAATGGATAAAGTAAAAAATGACCTTCTCTGAATGTTGCAACTTGTCTGGAATCAAAAAAGAAATCACTTTTTACAAAACCTGATATTTTTATATCCGGTGTGTTCTCATTTGTATTTTGAGCAATACCAACTGATACAAATAATAAGATAAGTACGAGAAGCTTTTTCATAAAACCCTTTCTAAGAAAATTTTAAATAGCTCTATTTTCAGATTTGTGTGGAATTTAAGAGCATTACTAATTAATTATAAATACTTGCCCCTCAACACATAATCGATATAAAATAAAATTTCTTAAGGGAGAGTAATGAAAAAATTTTTTGATTTAACAAGCCATTTGCTCTATTTTGACTAAAAAGTGAAAGAAAAGACCTTTTTAATTATTTACAAGATGTATAAATCGAATCAAGTTTATAATAAAAAAGGATTGGCTGAGCATTTTTTTTTATGTGTGTGAAAAATTTTAATTAGCAGGCAGCGTTCCCCTATTGCTGCCTTCTAAAATAAATAGTAAGGACTTGGTATACTTCTCTCTTTACAAATTAAGCATGAACTAATTTTCCATTTTGTCTTACAGCTAAGTTACCTTTTCCAGAAGTTTCATCAACTTTAAATTGTGCAATCAACTCTTGCAGATTTAATGTCAATCTATTCAAATCCTCA
>OEIV010000619.1_pt1 | contig 18583 bp, 27 predicted proteins | sample 1539231 | NCBI WGS metagenome assembly OEIV01 (sample SAMN03794762, study PRJEB22550) | activated sludge metagenome | feature: wastewater treatment plant; material: activated sludge; isolation source: Wastewater treatment plant of a petroleum refinery complex | place: Argentina: Buenos Aires ...
ATGCCGAGGGGCGTGGCACGCAAGCAACCGCCGGAAGCGCACATGCTGAGGGCCGCGACACAATAGCCAGCGGAGCAGCAGCGCACTCCGAAGGGATTGGAACTACCGCCAGTGGGATTTATTCGCATTCCGAGGGAAGCGGCTCTGTTGCTAGTGGCCCATTTAGCCACGCCGAGGGGCACGACACTAAGGCAAGCGGTTCAGGCTCACATGCGGAAGGTGAAGATACCTTAGCTTCTGGACTTGATAGCCACGCACAGAACCGAGAAACCGAGGCGCTTGCCCCGTATTCCAGCGCCATTGGCTACCAGTCGCGCACGCTGGTAAATGCAGAAGTAGCCGAGGCCAATGGCATGTTTGAGGTTCCTGGCGATGCGCAGAAACGTACAATCCACTGGATGCTAGATAGTCTCACGCAAGACCCAAGCAGTTACGTCCCCCTAATTATCCGAGGTGATGTTGCTGATCTTGTCATTGCGCCTGGAACTGCTCAGAACTGGATGATCCAAGTGGTCGGTACTACTGATAATAATGCTCAGACTTGGATGTTCAATCTGCGTGCTGCTATTTCTAATCCTGGTAGCGTTACTGTTCTTGCACAAGTTATGACAACCGTCTATTCCTCAGACGTTCAATACAGCGTTTCCCTAGTCCCTGACGTACCCAATGGTACAGTACAATTGATGATCCACAAAGATCAGAACGCAGGCAATTATCATATCCGCTGGTATGCGTTTGGATGCTCTGCGCAACTCATATTCTAATCAGGAGAAATATCATGCAACAAATGCTCTACAACCCAACCCGCGCGCAAGATCGTGACGGTAATTCCGTCCTTGCGATTGTCCTTCACGAAGTCAATGAGCCAATGAGCTATATTGACGCCGTTACACAACAGAACGCTTCATTCCCGACTGCTGCGCACCAATCATTTCATTTTTCCGTAGATGCCGCTAACGTCCACGCTTATATGCCCGCGTCTATGGCCGCGCTTGCTATTGCTGATACGGATACGATGGCCCCGTGGTCAATCGCGCTTGCAAATCATGGTATTGACGCTGATCTATATACCGTCAATATCGCCGTGAGCATCGGCACTGCTGCCCCTGTGTCTGATCCGTGTACGCCTGGTTGTGGGCGTACCTTTCCGCACGCCCTGCAACATAACCTGCAAGTACTGCTTAACAATCTGGCTACCGAGCTTGAGCTTGATATTAAGGCTGCTGATGTTGTCTGGAAACATGGCGCGGAACTATGCGATCTTGATATTGCGCCGCTGCTGTTGCCGTTACCCGTTGTAACGCCCACTGGTGAGGATTACCTATGCGACCAATTGGCTGCCTTGCCCACTGGCAACAATCCTGCGCCGTTGCTGGTTGGTGCGGACTGTGCACTGTACGCGCGTGATGACGGCGACTGGATTGTTGCTGCGAACGGGGGACGGCACACGCCTACAAGCAGCGCGAATGGCGTGAATGCGTTTGCGGCGGGAGAAGGAAACGCTGCGAACGGAAATCGGTGCGCGGTGGGCGGTGGCCAAAATAACACGGCCACCAACAACTTCAGCACCGTGGCGGGTGGGGTCAACAATCAAGCCATTACGAGTAGCTCCGTCGGAGGGGGACTAAGCAATGTTGCTATAGGGGTCAGTACTGTAGCTGGCGGACAAAACAATACAGCCAATGGCGGCGGAGGAGGATACGCAACAGTTGGCGGCGGCACAGGCAATGTAACTAACGGATCGGGAGCGACCATTGCTGGTGGCATCAGCAACACCGCCACCGGCGAGCGTGTTGCAATACTCGGAGGCCAGGATAACAACACCAACAATTTAGCAAGCGCCATGATTGTTGGCAACGGTATCACTGCCAGGCTTACTAACGCGTTACATTGCAACCGGCTAGTTATTACGCAGATTCCCACTAGTCCAGTTGGATTGCCAAACGGTGCGATTTGGTCGAATGGTGGCACGCTCAACATCGTATCAGGAGTATAAACATGGCAACCGTAGTCCTATCCAATGAAATCACGCTCCTAGTGAGCAACGGGCTTTCATGATTGCCCCACCTCCTATGTTGTTGCGCCCAGCGCGCACGTTCGGAATTCCCCGTGGGCGTGCTGGACGCAACGGTAATGCAATTCAGGGCATTGTTATTCATTGCCTGGACATGGACTTTGCGCAGCGCAGTGCAGAAGCAGAGCGCATGTACCGTTTGTTAAAAGCAAAACCGCAACACGCGTCATTGCATTACGTGATCGGCACGAATGGCGAGGTGCAGAGACAGGTGGAGGATGCTAATATAGCATGGGGCCATGCGTGGTATGTATCCAACTTTGCTCTTGGCTATCCTATGGAGATTGTTTGGTCGTTGGCTGATCAAAATCCCATGATGACGCCGGACTATTACGTAATCAATATCGGACTAATACGAGGCAACGACGACAGGCAATGTATAGGCGACGAAGTGCTGGCCGTAGGACTAGCACGCGCGTCGCTTGTACATCTGCTTGCATGGTTATGTCAAGAACACGACATAGCCATAGATACAGATCATATCACCCTACATCGAGATATTGACGCATTTGCCTCAGACGAATGCGGCGAATGCGTCACTCTTGATGATATTCTGCTTGATGTGGTCAATTATTGCCAGCCATGCGCTGCCCCATTCAGTGGACAAGCTCCAGAGGGCGAAATCCTGCGCTTATTGGGGTTGTCTGATTATGTATGCGATAATCAGTGCTTTGTAGTTGAGGATGCAGTCACTCTTTTGCGCAGGTTATTGCCTCTTGATCCCGAAGGCGGTTTAATGTGGACAAACAACGGCTTGGCTTTGCGGCCATAATCGCTTTGCTGCTATTAGCTGCCTGTGCTACACCGCCTGTTTCACAACTTGCCGTAGAGCAGCGCGGCGTAGGAACAGGCGTAGCTTGTGCCGTCTTGGATGGTTCAATTGGTAATGAGCCTGGCCCGTTTCCAGATCAACAATTCCCGCGTCTCAAGGCAAGCAACGGAAACTACAATACAGCAGATGCGAATTACGGCCTACTTGGTCAGCTTGCACTTTTTGACATTGTCGAAATGGTTAGCAGTAGGCCATTCTGGTATGACAACGGCTGCACAAGCGTAGACACATTTACGACACTTCGTAATATCAACCCCAATATCAAGTTGTTCGGAGTATGGCATTCGTATGGATTTAATAATCCGTATGATTTTTCAATGTTATGTAACAAAACCGTCCGAGACATGTGGACGGCTTACGATACTGCCAATGGAACCGGCGGGGCATGGTACATGCAAGATGATGCCAGCATTCCTATTATATGGCCCGCACCGTTGGACAATCAGGTAATGCTAAACTGGTCAATCGCTCAACCTGACGCCGACGCGAGCAACAATCTCGGTAAGTGGTGGGGTGATTATGTTAGCGGCACTAACTTTGCTGGTATGGACTGGGACGGTGTAATACTCGAAGCCGCTGGAGTACCTCACGCGTCATTCGGGTATTGGTGGGATATTGACGAAAACGGGCTGACTGACTTTTACGAAGTTGGAAAAGGCCGTGCATACGACAGCGCACAACAATATGCCGGATGGAACACGGCATTCCAGCAAATCGCAACGAATAATCCAGGCCTTGTTACGATGGTAGACGGAGGCTGGCAACCAAACCCAACGGGTATCAACAACCCACCGGCAATGATGACTTATGTAAACATAGCGCAAGATTTCGAGTTTCCTACTGATGTAACCTTTTTGAATACATGTGCTAGTTCTGGTAGCACATGTCCTATTTCCGCACCTAACAATAAGTGGTGGAGTTTTCACATGCGCCAATATCTAACATGGATGGATGGCGCAGGAATATACGCTGACGAGCCGGGCGCAGCGTATACGCTAATGATGGGATATTATGACAACATAGCGACAAAAACGTTCAGCGGAAACGTAACATGGGGTGATTACATAGCCAATTTTCGTCAATATCAACGGTTTGTCGTTGGCAGTGCATTACTTGATAATGGATATGTACAACCACATGTAGGACAATACCCCGACTGGTGCGACGAATGCGGTGTTATCGGATATAATACAACAAAATCATTGGCGGCCACAGGATGGCTAGGGTGTCCACTCGGAGAGGCTGTTAATAGCACTGGCGATACAATGCGCGATGTGATTGGGATAAATTGGGAAAACTTGGAAAATAGCGTTTGGATGCGTGAATTTACGAATGGACTTGTTGTTGTCAACCCAACTACCTCATCACAAACTGTAACAGTTGGACCAGGATGGCGCAAAATACTCGGTATGTACGATACAGTACACAACAATGGATCAATAGTTAGCAGTACAATTACAGTTGGCGCTATGGATGTGTACGTTCTTGTACGCACCGATACCAGCACCCCGACGCCGACGCCAACGCGCACCCCAACGGCTATCCCTACGGATACGCCTACTATAACGCCGACGCCAACGCGCACGCCAACCGGCACAGCGACATGGACGCCAACGGCCACGCGTACGCATACCCCGACCTGGACGCCGCTTGCGACATGGACGCCAACGGCAACATCCACGGCCACGCGTACGCCTACCGCTTTACCTGGTGCAACGTATACACCAACTTGGACGCCTACTGCGACGCCAACAGCAACCGCAACTAATACGCCTACCGGCACAGCAATATGGACAGCGACCTATACGCCAACAGCTACCGCGACGCGCACACCGACGCCGGCGCGCACTCCAACGGCTACCAGTATACCGATTTCACCTACCTACTGGCCTATATCAACAATAACCCCAACAGCCACTAAAGCACCTACTGTAACGCCTATTCCAACTTACACGCCGCGCGCGACATGGACGCCCGGGCCGACGTTATCCCCCCCGATACGTCCGCCGTGGTGTCAATATATTCCGTATTGTGATTATATGACATGGTGTATTCATATTTGTAACAAGGAGATACAGCAATGATCTATCCGCATTGGATGCCGCTTCACCGCGGAGCATTTGGCCCTTACACCGACAAGAACGTTTTTGAAAAATGGAACCCAGCAATTATAAAGATTGTCTGGAACGGTAGCACAATTCCATATCTTGAAGATTTTCCACCGAATGCTAAAATCATTTGGCGGAACCATCCGTTAAGCGAAGAGTTTCATAGCGGACTGAATACAGCCGAAATGATGCGTTTCAGTGGATTGGAACTACCGAATACTAGCATCATCGGAGATAACGGCCTTCCACAAAACGGATCAGCACGAGATGGGCGCTACGTACCAAAGATAGCTGCTCGCGCTGCTTTGGAATTGCCAACTCCTGAACAAGCAGCATCAGTCTATGTAAGAAACGCTGTAGAAGTTGCCGAATACTGTGAAAGCCGCGGTATCCCGCGTACACGTTTATTGTTTGAAGGGCCGAATGAGTATCCGGTATGGTCGCATGGTTATGACGGCCTGGCGCGTCTGGAAGCCGCGCGCCTGCGCGGTTTACATGCAAACGGCCTATTTGGCGTTGTAAGTAATCTCGGTGTTGGGTGGCCTGGGAACACTGGAAAAGACATGCCCCCCGTATGGGCATGGGCACTGCCATTTATCAACGAAATGCGAAACGGAGATTATCTCGGTACACACGAATACTGGTCACTGGCAGGCATAACGCAGAACTGGCGTTGGTGGGCCGGGCGTATCCTGCAATGTCCGTACAATGTACCAGTCATTGTAACCGAGGGTGGTATTGATGTTGGCGTAGAAGGCGTTGCTACGGCAAAGAAAGGTTGGCTTGATCTTCCTGGAACGACCGACGAAAAAGTTGCGCGCTATCTCAATGAATTATGGCAGTATTGCGAGGCGGTACGTGATGATGGCCGTGTGAAGGCTATGACTGTATATACATACGACGGCAATCGCACCGATTGGGGGCAATTCGATATTCGCCTTGAGCAGTTCATTGCCCCGCTGCTTGCACGTATACAAGGAGCAGGATTACCGGTAGCTGGAACAATTAAACCTCCTACGAACGACGATGATTATCTGCCTGAGTTTGAGCCGTCGAATAATCCTGCTATCATTGCCGAAAAGCTGCGCTGGTGGAAAGAAGAAGAGGTAAGACAGCGCGAAAACAAGATGACCACGCGCGCCGATGCAATTGCTTATTCATCTATTAAGCTGCTGTACCGGCTGGAAAATCTCCTCAAGGCGCGTAATGCAGCATATTAAACTGCTGCTTGCTGCATTGACACTGGCGCGGATATTAGCAGGAGAAACGCCTGGCTGTCCTGCTGCCGCGAAAGTATCCGTGGCAAATGTAGCGATGAATAGAGTAGACGCTGGCATTAGCGGCGGGTGGTTTGGTGACGCAAATCCTGCGACAATAGATGTGATGATAGCCTGGTTAGCCGTGAATGATAGATTACCACGGCTAACCAGTGGCCTATACGCAATAGGGCCTGGGGACAAAGCGCGAATGCCGTGGCTAAGTGATATGCAGGCCGATATACACTTCGATTGTGTAGGAACATTTATAGACATATACTGACCGGTGATACCGCAAAAAGGTGTCTCTTCAAAGAGACACCTTTTTGCTTATCAGCAGCATTTATGGTTTGACAACATACGTGGTGTGTGATACAATCACCATGTGATCAGATTGATCATAATCCTAGAAAGGAACGCCTATGAAATACACGACTGTCCGCATTAGTGAATCACAAAAGGAAAGACTTAATCATCTTCTTGTGTGTTTAACTATTCAGTCTGGTAGGAAAGTATCACTTCGGGAGGTGCTAGACTTAGTAGTTAATATGGGATTAAACGCATTTGCGGAATAATGGCATGGCTAATGAATTACATCATCTGGACGGTGGGTATATCCATGACAATATGGATGGTCATGCACGATGACAGCGATATTGATGACGCCATGATAAAATACGCAGTAGGTATTTTAATTACCTACTGCGTATCAGCCGCTTGGCAACTAATTCAGAAAGGATGAACACCTTGAACACCTCGAACACCTCGAACACATCAAACACCTTGAGCACCTTGAGCACCTCGAACACCTCGAGCACATTTTTAATGACTTCTTTCACAACTGGCCCATTTAGGATTATCGTCACTGATAATAGATTGATATTAAGTACAAGAGATAACAAGCATGATATAGCATGGAGTGAATTAGCCGAGATGCTTGATGACCTATTATGCGATCCTAATGATACTGTTCAGATCGTCAAAAGCGAGGACATTTAACAGCCATATAGCCGCGCATGGTGTTTTCCATGAGCGGCTACCACGCATAGAGGTTATTATATGTCCTGGCTAAAATTAGACGACGGGATTTTCTACAATAGAAAAATCGCGCAGTGCGGTGCAGGGGCAAAGCTTTTGTACATCGTCAGTCTAACATACTGTGCTAATCAGCTTACGGATGGTTTTATACCGGATGCAACCTTACCATTGCTTGCAGGTATGGCCGGTATAGAACCAGAGAAAGCCAGGGAATTTGCTAGCGATTTGCTTGACGTTTGCTTGTGGTCTGCTACAGGAAACGGATGGCAAATACCAGATTTTCTTGAGTACAATCCGAGTCGCGAACAGGTATTAGGTAAACGAAAAGCGCGCTCAGATGCCGGAAAACGCGGTGGAGAGGCCAAAAACAGGCTAAATTCTAGCAAAAACCAAGCAAACGGTGAAGCAAGTCCCAAGCAAAATGCTAGCAAAAGTCTGCCCCGTACCCCTTCCCCTTCCCCTTATAAGAGAGATGAGGGATTGACGAACAATCGCGCAAAAAATCCTCCTCGGATAACAGAACCAGCACTGCCACACAATGGCCTTGACGAAGCCTTTGGTGACGCGATTAAAGAGCTAGAACAACTTGGTATGATAACCGGAAACACCCTTATTGAATTCCAAAGTTTATGGCCCGAGCTGAGTGACAAGAAAGATTGGGTCACTGATGCGGTACGCGTCGCTCACGCGCAGGGTGCGTCGTCGCCGGCGTATGCCGTGCGCGTGTTGTGGAATGCGTTGAAAACTGGAAGACGCCCGGGCGCGCCGCCGCCGAATAAGGGAAGCAACAAATCAAGTCGCAGCTTGGATGATATTTTTGACGAGGTACTAAGCGAATATGGCGACACATAATACAATTCGAGATCAACTACGGCTTATTCTCGCCGCATATCCCCAGCATACTAGCAAACTATCTGATCAGGAAAGGGCAGATATGCTGAGGGTATGGATAGAAGATTTAACAGACATTGACGATGCGCTGTTAATTGCAGCATGTAGAAATTATCGCGAACGTAGTCAATGGTTGCCGTCAATTTCAGAAATTCGCAACAGTGCAATTTCGTTGATGCGTCAGGCATCGCCTGCCAGGCAAACGGCTAGTGAGGCATGGGGGGACGTGAGGCAGGCAATTAGCCGTATTGGTGTCTATGGATCACCTCAATTCGATAACCCCGCTACGGCGGCCGTTGTCATGCGCATGGGATGGCGCGATTTGTGCCTGGATAATGGGCCTTCTGCGGTACTGCGCGCACAGTTTGAGCGCATGTATGATGCCGAAATAGAGCGTCTGGAGAATAAAGTTAGGCAATCTCCGCAAACACGTGCGTTTATTGCTGGATCAGATAGCTTATTGCTTAGTGAACCTGATAACAATAGCCGGTTTAATGCGATAGTGGCGCAAATCGCAAATTCAAATTATGTATCATAGAAACGAAAGGAAATAACATGTCTACTAGCTCTAACGGAATTAACCGCCCAATTGTCGCTATACGCTACTCGCCAAGCAGTGCATGGGAGGTAGTGATTGAAAACTTGCCGGGCAAAGTTAAGAAACTCATTGCGTCATCCTATGGGCTTTATATCGAAGTCAGCCTGAAGAGCTGGGAATTTATTCCGTGGGAAGATGTTGCTGATCTGGCAAATGATAGTGACAACACAGAAGAGGATCGTCTACAGTTTGATGTGTTGCAAAGTTTGCTAGATCGTATTCTGATGCCTCCGGTAGTTGCAGAGCTGCCAGACGCGCCATGCGCGGAATGCGGCGTGTCCGGAGGTCACTATATCACTTGTTCGCAGGTGTTTTAACTGCAACGATCTAAAAAACTCGTGGAAATTTAAGGTTCTCACTTTACAATAACGCTTGACTTTATGATCATACTGTGGTATGATTAGACATCAAGCGCAAACAAACTGAGGATGCGCACTGTATTCCGCATAATTCCTAGTTCGGCGGCACGCCAAGAACAGAAAGAAATTGCAAATGGATTTACACGGTCAGATAATGAATATCAATCCTGAGAAGCGCAAGCAAAATTTAGCAATTGATGAAGCAATGAAAAGCAGTAAGAGTGTTCACGAAATGCTTGTTAAAGTTTACGCTCGCGCCTTTCGCGACGCGAAACACGCCGCTGCCGAGATTGCCGCCGAACATTGTGTGCAGTTGACTGGTGGGGATTCTCCCGCCAAATTAGATTTATCCGCCCTTGAGAGTTTGCTTGCTAATGAGCAGGGTTCTACCCCGCCCACCAGCAACTAACGCTCGCCGTTAGCCCGCTCACTTACAAAAGGAGTAAAAATGAGCAGCGAAATTGTTTTGCAAGACATGAAAGAGTTTGTAGTATCAGCATGTGTTCATCATTTGGGCGTTGGTCAGCAAATGGTCATGCGCTTTCCAAATGAGTACGGCGCGTCAATTGTTCGCGCTCCTCATTCTTGCGGTGGCGAGCAAGGAAAATATAAATTAGCCGTTATTAGTTGGCATGGTGATGATTGGTCGCTTTGCTATGATACGCCCATCACAGATGATGTGCTTGGTTATCTATCAGCAAAAGAAGTCATCGGCACATTAACGGAAATCATGGCATTGCCAAGCGCGGGCGGCGAGGAAAAGGAGTAGCAACTATGAAGCGAGACAGTATCAGCATCGAAGAAGCAGGTGCGATTGATGCAGAATGGAAGGCGGCAGGTATGCCAGTAAAAGGCTTGCGTATTTACGGGCAGCGGATTTGCGGCAATGGGATGCGAACGTTCCTCGAAGTACCAGGAGATTATTTTGCTCCATGTTACGAGCTACAAGATGGACGTTTTGTACACACAACTGGCCCAACGCTGAAGGAGTGGAACTTGGCGCAAGAACAACTTGCTGAGAGCAACGAGGCACGCGAGTTGTACAGTTGGGCAACCGGCCACTAACCAACATTAAGGAGCAAATATGACGGCATCAGAACTCGCAGCGATCATGCTGCAATGGGAAGAACTGCTGCGCAAAGCCGATAAGTTGCGCGCCGAGATTGAAGCTGCGGTGCTAGAGATTGGAAAGACGCAGACGGTTGGCAACGTTCGGGCTACGTTCTCCGCGGGTCGCAAGTCATACGACTACAAAGCGGCGTGCGAAACAAATGGATACAGCGATGATGATTTGGCGCAGTGGCAAAAGGTACATGTCACATACGACTACAAGGGGGCATGTGAGGAGAACGGACTAGAAGCTCCGTTCTCGCAGTCTGATCCGTCAGTCACAGTCAAGCTTCTGGCTTAACTCGCAAGGACACCGCAACGAGTACCGCGCTGGCCCAGGTGTGCAACCGGCGCAAGGAGGCACGATGGAAACGCAGGAAACTACACTAGCAGGAAAAATAGCGGCAGCTAGTCTCGACGTTGGCGGTAAGCTCAACCCTGATAAGCGAAATCAAGAACAGCGTTACGACTACATCAGCGCCGACAAGATTTTGGCTGTCTGCGGTCAGGCGCTTGCGGCGCAGGGTGTGGCGGTTTTCCCAGAGATCACAGGGGTTGTCGCTGACACAGTGAATTATACAAAAACGTATCAGGGAAGGGTTGAAGAGAAAAGCCGCATTGATGCACGCGTGCAGTTTTCTATGAAAGTAACTGACGGACGCGAGACATGTGATTTGATGTGGATTGGCTTTGGCACTGATTATGCCACGCCAGACAAGGCGGTATACAAGGCTATTACAAGCGGTCACAAGTACTTCATGGTAAAACTGCTGAACGTTGGTGCTGGTAATGAAGATAGCGAGCATGACGAGCAGGATCAGCCGACGACACAGCAACTTCAGCAGGCGCAGCCGCAGCCGCAGCGTAAGCCCACCGTATCCACTGGTAACGAAGATATACGGGACGATCCCCCAGGGTTTAAGATTTGGGCAGACTGGTCGCGTCCCGAGCACGCTATCAAATGGGCGATGACACAGGGCGTTTTCGGGCATCAGAAGCACGCCCAGAACGCGTATGATAAAGTCAAGGCGGAACGCAAACCTGAGACCGCTTCAGACATGTGGCAGTTCTGGTATAACGATGTGCAGCGTCGCATTGCAGAGAAGCAGGAATATATCATTAAAGACGCCTTTGATGACGAACTGCTGTTCGGCGAAGAAGACCAGGATAGATTGTACCAACTGCGCAATCCAACGATAACGCAGCATTGACCATGACTATATACACCCTTCGCCGCGCCGGTTCCGATGATTTGGTGTCAAGCGACTACCGAGATATTTTCGATGAGTTGCGCAGAAGCCGATCATTGCGTGAACTTGTCAACGCCACTAGAGCAGCGGAGGGGCGTATTGCCCACTGGTCACGCTACCAGCGAAACCCAGATGCGGTACTTGATTTGGCCAGCAAGAATGAACTGCGTATAGCGCGTGGTTTACCAGAGCTAGATCAGCCTGCCGGTGTTGTTGTAGCAGCCGCCGCTGATCCGTCCGCAGTGGTATGGCAGATAGGCGACGGGCCTGCTGATCGCGTGATCCTGCTTGCCGAACCTGGCCCCGTCACGCTTCATGTCAATGACGAAGGCCCACAGATTGCGGATGTTTATGAGATGCCATCGTACAGTAATGTACAGGAGGACAGAAAGCAGCGACGCCGTAAACCCTATCTGGTAGTTAGGTTGCCGGAAGAATGGCGCTCAGAACTGGAATTTCATGGTTTGACCGTGCGCCAGATTGTAGAGAAAGAGTTAGAGACATACCGAAAAATAGTGCATCGTGAATGATACCAGATGCGCTTTCCCGTCGGCCTTGCTGAGTAGGTTTCCTTGCGCCTGTTAACCCTTTCCAGGCGTTTAGGAAACCTACTCAGCCATGCTGACCTAGTTGGGCGGACATGCCGCCACATAATACGTAGTTGGGTCGCACCTTTGCGGCGGGAAGATTTGAAATGCCAGAGTGTCCAGAATGCCAGCACGAATTAACATACTATGATTTTTACGGAACAAACTTGCACCTTGATAGTTTTGGCATGGTAAAAAGTGGGTTCGTAAAATCTGGTGATATTTACAAATGCAAAAATGAAGAATGTCCGTGCTTTGATGAGCATTTCTATACCCGCAATGGCGATTTGGCGCATGGGTATCCATGCTAATCAAAAGTGGCCCAACACCGCTTGCACCGGACGAAAAGCCCAGCACCACCAAACCGGCTTGTGTCACTTGAATCGCTCCGCCGACGAGTATTTCAGTTGCAATATCGCATAGAACGTAGTCGAGCCATAGCACAAGCCAATCAGCAAGGAGATTAACTTAACATGAATGAATTTGATTTGCACTGGCGCGATGGCACAGTCCAGCGCGTTGAAGGCCGCGATGCAGCCGATGCCATCAATCGCGCCGGTTATGGGCGAGGAGCACTTCGCGCCCTCGATTACTACTCCCCCGTAGGGGAACATACTGAAGAAGAAATGTTTGATGAAATCATTAAGCCCCTCATGGAATGGCTTGCCCGAAACGGATATCCACGCACGAACATCATCATCGAAGCCACCTGCGCCGAAATAGTGGAAGGCGTCGAAGTTGTGGCAACCGACGAATTTATCGGAGATTAGCACATGCCCAACCGCGCGTGTGCCCGACTGGCGAGAGCGCCCGCCATTCGCTTAATTCGTAGTTGGAAGGCTACTATGCAAACTATCACGGATAAAAAAGCAATCTACGAACTCAGTCTAAATGACCCCATTGTGTATCGCCTACTTATAATGGTTGAACTTGGTCAAATTACTTTTGAGCAAGCCATGATGAGCGGCGTATCTATCTTGTCTGAGCAAAATGCAGAACTTCTCAAAATGTGTACTGGCTTAGTCGCAACATCGGCGCAAATTACAAGCCTTCCAACATTGCGTGAAATCCAACGGGGCTTATCGCCATCTCAAGAAAAAGATATTGAGCAAATTATCAATCGTGCTTTACATAGTGGTATTGCGTAACGCCCAACCGCTTACGCAAACCGAAGCTATGTAAAAAGTAAGCATTCTCCATTTTGTCCTAAGACGGCTATTGAAAGGAAACAATTGTGACAAACATATCAGCAGTAGAGATGCGAGAATTTGACGTGCACTGGCGCGATGGCACAGTCCAGCGCATTGAAGGCAGCAATATAATTGACGCCTTTTATCGGACTGGTCGCGAAGGAAACATACTTGATGCCATTGATTACTACTCCCCCGTAGGGGAACACATTCAAGGAGTAAGCATGTTCACAGCAGACGATGAAGAAGTTTTAATTGTGTTCAAAATATTGTGTCAGAAATACCCAAACGAAAATGCCACGGAATTGTGGGAAACCGCCGGTGGCAAGACAAGCAGAATACCGTATGCGCCTGACGCCGCTTTGCTATTTGAACCAGACGATACCACCGGTGCATTTGACGATTCTATAATTGGGTCGTTACCGTAAACATTTTAATAGAAAGGTTTATCATGTTTAACGAATTCCTTAAACGCTTGAAACAAAGCCTGACTATCCATCCAAAAACCGGTTATAGCGATGAGTGGCACGACGGTGTTGACATCGTGCTTTTAACTCCGACCATGTTGGAGTTAACGAAAGCGGAACATCAACTCATTGGCTTCTTTTACGCTAAACGTGGCTACGGTGTAATCGCCTTCGTTGAAGGCATGGGGCTGCGTTACGACGAATGGATGCGGTTAAGAGATATGTCATTGATCACAGATGAAATGCGCGATGAAATTGATGAGCACTTTGAGCGCCAAGAGTCGCCAGGCTAGATGAGCTACTAGACGGTCATGATCTATTAATAATCTGGCGAAATTTAATGTTCGTACTTGATAATAACGCTTGCAATTCTGATCTTACTGTGGTATGATGCCCGTATAGATAATTACGAATAGAAGTTCAATCATGCTGCTCACGGCAAAAAGTGAGAGAAAAGGAATAGATATGACGTTTGTAAAATTCGCGATTTCAATGCCGCCTGATCTTTTGGAAAAAATAGATATGCGTGGTGGCCCGCGTGCAACGACAATTCAAAATGTTATGGCATCGCATTTCTATGCGATGGAGCAGTCGTTGGCTCACTGGCGTTCAACGCTGAACTTAAAGGAGTTGTATTTGATTGTCAGCGCGTTGACGGATGTTAAATTTTCTGATCCGCGCTGGATAGATGTATTACCATCATACGTAAATACCGTAATCGAGCAGGATGGCTTAAACCTAGTTTGGGATATTGACCATAACCCGTTGATTGAAAAACTTGCGAATAGTAGTACTATAGAGAAATTCGCCCTTGTTGATGCCGTAAAACGGTTCAAACTCAGCGAGGGCGATATGACTAGAAATATCACGGCGTTGTTAGCACCTCCTGAATGGTTGGCGTCTGAATTTATAAAAGGCGAGCTGATCTTTTGGAAAAAATAGGAGGTATTCTATGCTGACGTTTGGCTCACTGTTCACAGGCATTGGCGGCATTGACCTCGGCTTTGAGCAGGCAGGGATGAAGTGCGCATGGCAATGTGAGAAGAACAGACAGGCACGGCATGTATTAGCGACGCACTGGCCGGATGTGCCATGTTATGAGGATGTTTTCGATGTTACAAACAACAATGTACCATCAGTTGACGTTATTTGTGGCGGATTCCCTTGTCAGGATGTATCCTTTGCCGGGAAGCGGGCGGGCCTGGCTGGAGAGCGATCTGGACTTTGGTTTGAATTCCATAGAATTATTGAAGAATTTGCTCCCCAGTGGGTTGTTGTCGAAAACGTCCCTGGACTTCTTTCCAGCAATCGAGGAGCTGACTTCTACACCGTCGTTCGCGGGATGGTCGAATGCGGGTATGGCGTATCATGGCGGGGGGTTGTCGGTCCATATTTTTGGGGGGGCCCCCGCCGCCCCCCGGGGGTCTTTTTTGGGAGGCTTGGGAGCGGGCGCAGCGCCGAAATACTTTTTGAGCGCGAAGGCATGTTCGGGCATCCTCCGGCGCGCAGAACGCAGGGGGAAGGTGTTACCTATGATGTTGCACCGAGCCTTACAGCAAGTGGCTCTGGAACCGCAAGCGCAGGAAATAGATCAGGACAAGACCCCGTGATTGCACAGGTGCTTGCTGGGTCTGCTGCCTTCGGAGGCGGAAACACCAAAGGAGAGATTGACATAGCAACAACTCTCAATGCGTCGTCTCAGCGATATGATTTCGAGAGCGAAACACTGGTGCAATCCATGCTCGGTGTGCGCCGTCTTACCCCTGTTGAATGTGAGCGTTTGCAGGGCTTTCCCGATGGTTGGACATCCGGCCAGTCTGATAGCACCCGCTACCGTCAACTTGGTAACGCGGTGGCAGTACCGGTAGCACGGTGGATCGGAGCGCGAATTGACGGCAGCGCGGCATTGACATCATACTGTATTCCAAATACTCAGTTTACATAACTATATAAGATTATGACTGAAAAAATCCTCAACGTGGTTGGAGCGTTTATTGTGGCGTCGGTTATTGGGGCTGCGGTTGGCGCAGGATATGCAATGTGGTGCATGATTGACGCTATGCGCCAGGCAATAAGTGCTGTTTTCGGCCCGGACTTCTATCTGTATGCCGCGCTGTTTTCCGTTGTGATGATGGCGTTTGTTATGATAGGGGCAGTATTTTCAGTAATACGTTATATGGTATCACGGTCTGGTCGTGTTTATTCAAAAGAGGGGGTGTTTCCGCTTGTTTCAGGCAGGCAACAGTTAACCAATTATAACGAGGCGGGAGCGCAAACCCTAGCCGCTATTGCAAGCGTCGGACGTTTGAATTCTGCTACAGCGCGCAATGTTATAGATGCACAGTACAAACAAGCACCACAAGCATTACCACAGCTTCCGCCGATTGATGAACATCCTGCAATTACCGCTGATGCGATTATAAGAGAAGCTAATCCACGTATCAATCCGCACTGGCTGCTTGTTGGTAGAACGGGCAGCGGAAAGACAAGCGCGACGTATGCTATTCTTAAAAATCTTTCTCAGTCTGCACAATGTGAATTTTTGATAACAGAACCTGGGGGTGTTAATTGGGGTCGTCAAGCGATTGCGACAACGACCACTGATATAGTTGATGTGATAATCGGAGCTAGGCACGAGATGGAACGCAGACAAGAACTTTTGCGCGCAGAGGATGTAGATCATATCAAAGAGTTAAGAACTCCTCTGAGATACTTGATTTTACTAGTTGAGGAAACAGACGCATTGCTTGATGATCTGCGGTTGTACGGTGTTGAGCGCAAACGTGATATGCTGATTTCATTACGCGCTATTGCGCGCATGGGAAGAAAAACCGGTATTTGTTTGGTTGCTGTATCACAAAGCGGTACAACAGATGTATTTGATGCTCATTTACGCAAAAACATGGGAAACGTGCTTATCTTCAGAAGCGAGCATACCGTCAGCGATATGTGGCGGCTTCGCGATGTCAAATTATCCAGCTTGCCGGTTGGAATGGCATATAGTGTGCAGCATGGCGCTACCGTGCAATTCCCACTTACAGAGCGCCCGTTACTTCTGTCCCCAGGTCAACGACAAGAAACAGATACGCAATGGGGTGATGAAATACCGCAGTACCGAGATACCGAAGTACCGCAGGCAAATATTTATGCAGTACCGCAGGCTATTAGCGGAGTACCGAACAATGAAGTACCGATATTTTCCAGCGACGTAAGCACGGACTACACACCGGAACAGGTTGCATATATCAGATGGTTGTATGATAAGACGAGAAGTTTGAAGGCAGTGCAAAGGGAATTATATGGCGATGCGTCAGAGGGAGGATATTGGTTTTACCGCATTCGGCAAGCCGTGTTTGGAACTCCGTTTCCATCTTAACCCCCCCCACATATTGTATACTGTTGGATTTTATAGTATATAGAAAGTCAAAAATTCTTGGATATATCAAGAATTTTTGACTTTTTTTCAGCAATTTTTAACGACCACCCCCCCCCGTTCATTTCTGTGGAAAAATTGATTTTTGTTGACAGCGTGTAGTTTTCTGAAATACCCCCCTCCCCCACTCCCCACGATGAGATATAAAAAAACTTTCAAAATTTTCAGAATTTTGAAAGTTTTTATGTAAAGTTTTTACGTAATAACTTTACGTAAAAACTCTACGTAACAAATTTACGTAATGGTAAACGTCCCTAGCCGCGCAAGGGTGCTGTTTTTTTGCGGCGTTATTAATCGTTTATTCCTCCTATTTCGCCGCTGCCACCAGTTGCACGGCGCACTGGTCGTAGTTTACCCGATCGCTTTGTTCGGCGTCATCCACCAAAAAGCCATCGTCATTGATTGAAGCACTATCAGGCAGTTTGTTTTCAAAATCAATGGGAGTGCTTTCCATGTATTCAAAATATCTATCTTCTGCACACTCATGCGAGCAGAAAAATTCATTCAGCCAAGCGGAATGTTCAATCTCCATTCCACTTTTTAAAGGCTTGCCACACCTACAATTTATTACTGGCATATTTTCTCCTTGACGCCGAACTCCATTTGGGCGGCTTTTTCGGCTGCGGAGTGTCTTGCGTCCCGATGACCACGCGCATACACCGCGACAAGAATGTCCTTTAAATTTTTGTAGCTCTTTATCGCTTCATCAATCGCCAGGTTTTGCTTACGCTTCTCTACGGTGATATTCATTATTTCGCCATGTAAATCCATTTGCCAATCCTTTCTGCTTAGCGCGCATGGCGCGCCTGTACGAGATCAACGATGTACATCAGCTTGATGTGATATGGACTAGTTGCCTGGGGCAATGTCCTCGTGGTTACCCCAAAAATCGGCAAATAAATCTCCCGTTCGAGGCCATGGACGGGGGGCATCGTCCAGCTTGGCCTTGCGCGCTTCTCGTGCTGCCTCGACGCGCTCAGCACAGCCGGCGCGGTCGTTCCAACAAGACACGATCCAGGAGTGTCCGTTTCCTAAGAAGTCCACGTCCTCCTCATCTGCAAAGTGAGTTAAATCGCCCGTGCCAGCCTCAACCCATTCGCCGCAGTAGTGGCAATAGCCACCGCGGCGATTGCGGTGAGGCTGATATGATTGATCTGAAACTTTAACAACGGTGGGGGCAGGTTGCGAAGTTTGTGTAGCTTGCGGTGCAGAGCGACGAGCAGCCAACACGCTCTCCCAAACTGTTGTCCACACCCCATCTACCGTTGCGATTTCCTCTGCGGCTTTTAATTCGTCACCTTTACCTGAGTTACCGTGCGTGTCATGCTTGCTGCTCCTTTTTGTCTATTCGTCATGTTATGGTGGGGCGAGTTGCAGTCCTCGCCCCGTG
>OEIV010000620.1_pt1 | contig 18566 bp, 18 predicted proteins | sample 1539231 | NCBI WGS metagenome assembly OEIV01 (sample SAMN03794762, study PRJEB22550) | activated sludge metagenome | feature: wastewater treatment plant; material: activated sludge; isolation source: Wastewater treatment plant of a petroleum refinery complex | place: Argentina: Buenos Aires ...
ACCACCGAGATCTACACTCTTTCCCTACACGACGCTCTTCCGATCTGCTGGAGGGCAATGCGCTGCGCACGCTGTGGCGCCCCCAGTTCATCGCGGTCGCGGCGGCCTGCGCCGCGCTCGCGCTGCTGGTGCTGGCGCGTTGGCGTTCGCCGCTGCTGGCGCTGCTGGCGCTGGCGCCGAGCCTGTGCACGGCCGTGGTGGTCGGCGGTGCGATGGGGTGGTTCGGCGTGCCGCTCGGCACGTTGTCGGTGGCGTTCGCGGCGCTCGCGGCGGCGAGCTGCGCCGCCGCCACCCTGCACTGCCTGTGGCGCGTCGGCGCCGATCGGGCGAGCGCGCCGCAGCGCTGCGGCGCCGGTACGGCGGCGCTGCTGTGCTACATTCCGTTGGGCGTCGGCGCGCCGTTTGCGCTGCTCGCGGCATCGGATTTCCGCCCGAGCGCGCATTTCGGGCTGGTGTGCGCGCTGGCGCTGGCGGCTGCCTCGGGCTTCGCGGCGCTGCTGCTGCCGCCATTGTTGCGCTGGTCCAGGCGTCCCGCCGGCAGCAGGCCGCCGGCGGCCGACGACGATTTCCATCCCGCGGACGCATGAGGCGCGCATGAATACCGAAGAGCTGCCGTTGTTCCCGCTGAGCGCCGTGCTGCTGCCCGGCGGGCGCGTCCCGCTGCAGATATTCGAGCCGCGCTATCTCGATCTCGTGAGCCGCTGCATGAAGACCGATTCGGGTTTCGGCATCGTGCGCATCACCAGCGGGCACGAGGTGATCATCGCGCAGGGCACCACGCCGCCGCAGACCGCGCCGATCGGCACCCTGGCGCGCATCGTCGACTGGGATGCGCTGCCCGCGGGGCGCCTGCGCATCACGGTGGAGGGCTCGCGCCGCTTCCGTATCGCGACCACGCGCGTGCAGGCCGACGGACTGCTGTGGGGCGAGGTGCAGTGGCTGGCGGAGCCCGGGAACGGGCCGGTCGCGGACGAGCACCAGTACCTGCACGACATCATGAGCGGGTTGGCCGAACACCCGGCGCTGGCGCGCCTGGGCGTGCGCGGCGGCTGGGCCGACCGTGCGAGCCTTTCCTGGGCGCTGGCGCAATACCTGCCGCTGGAGGAAGCCGAGCGCTACGCGGTGCTGGCCGAGCCCGAACCGCTGGCGCGGCTCGCGTACCTGGAGCGCCTCGTCAAGGCGATGGGGAGTTCCTGAGGCCCCGCTGGGTCACGATCGCCCGCTCCACCAGCACCAGCCGGTCGTTGCCGAAGTACATGTCCTCGCCGTCCAGGAACAGGGTCGGCGTGCCGAAGCCCCCGCGTGCCACGAGCTCCTCGGTGTTGTGGCGCAGGCGCTCTTTCAGCGCCGGCTGCTCGATGCGCTCGAGGAATGCCGGGCCGTCGAAGCCTACCGCGGCAGCGATGTCCGCCACGACCTGCGGCTGCGAGATATCGGCCAGGTCGCGCCAGTAGCGCTGGAACACGGCGCGCGCGTAGGGCACCAGCCGGCCCTCGTCGAGCGCGACCAGCGCCCCGCGCATCGCCTTCACGCTGTTCACCGGGAACACCGCGGGCCAGCCGATCTCCAGCCCATAGCAGCGCGCCCAGTCCGCGAGGTCCTTCATCGTGTACTGCCAGCGGCGCGGGTTCGGGTTCGCGCGCGCGGCGTAGACCTCCTGGTTCACCGCGTTGAACACGCCGCCGACCAGGATCGGGCGCCAGTCGATCGCCACACCGTGGCGCTCGGCGATCGGCTGGATGCCCTCGAAGGCGAGGTAGGTCCAGGGGCTGGAGCAATCGAAGAAGAATTCCAGTTTCACGTCGTGATCTCCCTAGTCGTGAGGCGGAAGCGGGCCGCTGCCGTTGCCGTTGCCGGCGAGGAAGCGCCGGTGGATCCAGAATACGAGCCCCGCGGCCGCCAGCGCGACCACGGCCATCGTCAGCAGGATCCGCGGCGAGGCCAGGTGCGTGTCCACCGCGGCGCCGAGGTAGTAGCCGGGCAGGATGTAGACCGGTGCCCAGGCCAGCGCCGAGACCGCGTTGATCAGGAAGAACGGGCGCGCCCGCATGTTGAGGATGCCCGCCACCAGCGGGATCACCGGGCGGATCGGACCGACGAAGCGGCCGATGGCCACGCTCTTGGCACCGTGGCGCGCGAAGAAGCGCTCGCCGTTGGCGATCCACTCGGGATTGCGGCGAAACGGCCAGGCGCGCTTGATGTCGTCGTGGAAGATGCGCCCGAGCAGGAAGCTGACGCCGTCGCCGGCCACGGCGCCCGCGAACGCCGCGAGCAGGCATTCGGGCAGGCCGAGCGCACCCGAGCCGGCCACGAAGGCCGCCGCGCCGAGCAGCGCCACGCCCGGCACCGCGATGCCGAGGATCGCGAAGGATTCCGCGAAGGAAATCAGCGCGATCGCGGCGGCTACCCAGGCGGGATGCTGTTCCAGCCAGGGCTGGAGGGCGCTCGCATCGAAGGAAGCAAAGGGCATCGGTGACGGTCTTCCTGCACGGGTTGCGCTCACCCGCCGTCCAGCCGGTGCCGGGGCGGCGCGTGCGGCGGGCGGAGGGCGGGGATATAATGCCATGCCTTTGCGCCAATCCCGGCGCACCTCACTTTCATTCGGAACCGGACATCGCATGGATATCGGATCGTATATGGCCGACGTCGGCCGCGAAGCGCGGGCCGCCTCGCGGCTGATGGCGCGCGCCACGACGCAGGCCAAGAACAGCGCGCTGCAGGAAGCGGGCGCGGCGATCGCGGCCGCGCGTGCCGAACTCGTGGCGGCCAATGGCGATGACATGGCGCGCGCGGCGGCGCAGGGGCTGGACGCCGCGGCGCTGGACCGCCTGAAGCTCACCGATGCGCGCATCGACGCCATGATCGAGGGGCTCGAGCAGGTCGCCACGCTGCCCGACCCCGTCGGCGCCATCACGGATCTCGCCTACCGCCCCAGCGGCATCCAGGTCGGGCGCATGCGCGTGCCGCTCGGCGTGGTCGGGATCATCTACGAGTCGCGCCCGAACGTGACCGCGGACGCCGCGAGCCTGTGCCTGAAGTCGGGCAATGCCGCGATCCTGCGCGGCGGTTCGGAGTCGCTGGCGTCGAATCGCGTGATCGCCTCCTGCATGCACCGCGGGCTGCGCGCCGCGGGCCTGCCGGAACGTGCGCTGCAGGTGATCGCGACGGCGGACCGCGGCGCGGTCGGGCTGCTGATCACGATGCCCGAATACGTCGACGTGATCGTGCCGCGCGGCGGCAAGGGGCTGATCGAGCGCATTTCCGCCGAGGCACGGGTGCCGGTGATCAAGCACCTCGATGGCATCTGCCACGTCTACATCGACGAGGCGGCGGACCTCGACAAGGCCTTCGCGGTGGCGCTGAACGCCAAGACGCAGCGCTACGGCACCTGCAACACCATGGAAACGCTGCTGGTGGCGGCCCCCGTTGCCGCGGCGATCCTGCCGCGGCTCGCAACGGCTTACACCGAGCACGGCGTGGAGCTGCGCGGCTGCGCGCGCACGCGCGAGCTGCTGCCCCGGGCGCTGGCGGCCACGGAAGAGGACTGGGGCACCGAATACCTCGCCCCGATCCTCGCCATCCGCGTGGTGGCCGGGATCGACGAGGCGATGGAGCACATCGCGCGCTACGGCTCGCAGCACACCGACGCGATCGTGACCGAGGACTACAGCCGCGCGCGGCGCTTCCTGCGCGAGGTCGATTCGAGTTCCGTGATGGTGAACGCCTCGACGCGCTTTGCCGACGGCTTCGAGTACGGGCTCGGCGCGGAGATCGGCATTTCCACCGACAAGATCCACGCGCGCGGCCCGGTCGGTCTCGAGGGGCTGACCTCGCAGAAGTACGTGGTGCTGGGCGACGGGCATGTGCGCCGCTGAACACGCGCGGGACGCCGGGTGAACGACAGCGCGGCGCGCCGCATCGGTATCCTCGGCGGCACCTTCGATCCGGTCCACAACGGTCATCTGCGCACCGCGCTCGAGTTGGCCGAGCTCCTCGCGCTCGACGAGTTGCGCCTGGTGCCGTCCAGCGTGCCGCCGCACCGCGGTGCGCCGCTCGCCACCGCTGCCGAGCGGCTGCGCATGCTGCAGCTGGCGACCGACGCGCACCCCGGTTTCGTGGTCGACGACCGCGAGCTCGTGCGCGGCGGTGCCTCGTACACCATCGACACGCTGCGCTCGCTGCGCGCGGAGCTCGGCGCGGCGGCGCGGTTATGCCTGGTCGTCGGCCTGGACGCCTTCGCCGCGATCGATACCTGGAGGGAGTGGCGCGCGCTCGGCGAGCACGCGCACATCGTGGTGGTGCAGCGTCCCGGCGTCGCGCCGGCGCTGCACGAGGCGGTTGCGCGCTGGGCCTCGGCACGGCTCGCCGCCGATGCCGGCACGGCGCTGTGCGCCGCGGCGCACGGTGCCGTGCTGCGCCTGGAGCTGACGCAGCTCGCGATCTCCGCGACCCATATCCGGGAACTGCTCGCGCAGGGGCGCTCGCCGCGTTACCTGCTGCCGGAGGCGGTGCTCGACTACATCCGGGAACACCGCATCTACACACGCGCCCCTGCGCACACGGGAGATACAGATTGAGCAAGAAGGATTCGGCGGAACTGGCCGCGCTCGCCGTGCGCGCCATCGAGGATCTCAAGGGCCAGGACATCGTGCGCCTGGACGTGCGCAAGCTCACCGATGTCACGGATTACCTGGTCATCGCCACCGGGACCTCGTCGCGCCACGTCAAGTCGATCGCCAACAACGTGCTGGAGGAACTGCGCAATGCCGGCGAGCGCCCGATCGGCGTCGAGGGCACCGAGGCCGGCGAGTGGATCCTGGCGGATTTCGGCGGCGTGGTGGTGCACGTGATGGGCGCCGAGCCGCGGCGCTTCTACGCCATCGAGAAGCTCTGGTCGGAAATGCCGGAGACGCGCTGATGGCGGCGCGTCTGCGCATTCTCGCGGTGGGCACGCGCATGCCGGCCTGGGTGCAGGCGGGATTCGCCGAGTACCACAAGCGCATGCCGCGCGATTTCGCGGTGCAGCTGCGCGAGATCCCGGTGTCGCGCCGCGAGGGAGCGCGCGCGGTGGCCGAGGAGGGCGAGGGCCTGCTCGCGGCGCTCGGCGCCGACGAGCACGTGGTGGCGCTCGAGGTCGGCGGCGAGCCGTGGAGCACAGGGGACCTCGCGTCCCGGCTGCGCGTCTGGCGCGACGAGGGCCGGCGCGCGGCCTTCCTGATCGGCGGGCCCGACGGCCTCGCGGATGCGTGCCGTACGCGCGCGGCGAGCCAGTGGTCGCTCTCGCGGCTCACGCTGCCGCATCCGCTGGTGCGCATCGTGCTGATGGAACAGATCTATCGCGCGTGGAGCATCCTCGGCGCCCATCCGTACCACCGCTGAGCGCGAGATGGCCGAGCGACTCGCGATCAAGGACACCCTCACCGAGACGCGCATCTTCAGCAAGCGCGTGGTGATCGCCGCCGCCGGCGTGCTCGCGCTCGCCGCGGTGCTGCTGGGGCGCTATTTCCACCTGCAGATCGTCGATCACGAGAAGTATCGCACCGAGTCCGATCGCAACCGCATCCACGCGCGCGCGGTGCCGCCGCGACGCGGCCTGATCTTCGACCGCAATGGCACGCTGCTCGCCGACAACCGGCCGATCTTCAACATAATGGTCACGCGCGAGCGCGCGCTCGACATCGACGCGATGCTGGCGGAATTGCGCACGATCATCGAGGTGACGGAAGACGACGAGCAGCGCTTTCGCAAGCAGCTCGCGCGCCACCTGCCCTTCGAGGCGGTGCCGTTGAAGTTCGACCTTGACGAGGAAGAGATAGCGCGTCTCGCCGTGAACCGTTATCGCCTGCCCGGGGTCGAGGTGGAGGCCGAGCTGGTGCGCCATTACCCCTATGGCGAGCTGCTCGCGCACGCGGTGGGTTACGTCGGGCGCATCAACGAGCAGGAACTCGCGGAGATCGACCGCCTCGACTACAGCGGCACGCACCTGATCGGCAAGAACGGTATCGAGAAGTTCTACGAGGACGAGCTGCACGGCAGCGTCGGCTACGAGAACGTCGAGACCAACGCGCGCGGACGCGCGTTGCGGGTGCTGGACCACACCGATCCGGTGCGCGGGCAGGACCTGACGCTCGAGCTCGACCTGGAGGTGCAGCGCGTCGCCTACGAGGCCCTCGGCAGCGAGCTCGGCGCGGTCGTCGCCATCGATCCGCGCACGGGCGGCGTGATCGCGATCGCCAGCGCGCCCAGCTTCGATCCGAACCTGTTCGTGTCGGGCATCAGCAGCGCCGACTATGCGGCGCTGCGCGATTCGCCGGCACGCCCGCTGCTGAACCGCACCATGCAGGGGCAGTATCCGCCGGGCTCCACGGTGAAACCGATGTACGCACTGGCCGGGCTTTACTACGGCGTCAACACGCCGCAGAGCGCGGTGCGCGATCCGGGTTTCTACCGGCTGGGTGGGCGCGGACGCAAGTACCGCGACTGGAAGAAGTGGGGCCATGGCTGGTCGGTGGACCTGGATCTCGCCATCGCGCAATCCTGCGACGTGTATTTCTACGACCTGGCGCATCGGCTCGGCATCGAGCGGCTGCACGATTTCTCGGTGAAGTTCGGCCTGGGCTCGGCGACCGGTGTCGACCAGACCAGCGAGCGTCCGGGCGTGAGGCCATCGAACGCCGGGGAGCAGAAGGCGCTGGGTCAGCCCTGGTACCCCGGCGAGACGCTGAGCGCCGGCATCGGCCAGGGCTACGTGCTGATGACGCCGATGCAGCTCGCGGTGATGACGGCCACGCTCGCCAATCGCGGCAGGCACTACCGCCCGCACCTGCTCCGGGAGGTCGATGGCAAGCCGGTCACGCCCGAGCTGCTGCACACGGTGGAGATCGCCGACCCGGCCCACTGGGACGCGGTGGTGACGGGAATGGAGAACGTGGTGCACAGCCCGCGCGGCACCGCCAAGATCATCAACACCAGCGACCTGCGCTACCGCATCGCGGGCAAGACCGGCACGGCACAGGTGGTGGGCATCGCGCAGAACGCGAGCTACAACTCGGCGGCGCTGCGCAAGACGCAACGCGACCACGCGCTGTTCATAGGATTCGCGCCGGCCGACGACCCGCAGATAGCGGTCGCGGTGATCGTCGAGAACGGCGAGCACGGCAGTTCCGCCGCCTCGCCGGTGGCGCGCAAGGTGATGGACGCCTTCCTGCTGCCGCGCCTGCCGGCGCCGGCAACGGGGGCCGCGGCGGACGCCTCACCGGCAGCGGCCGCGCTGCCGACCATGGACGGTGTGGCGCCTGCCGCGCCCGCGCAACCCGCGCAGGAAGCGGCCCCGACGGGTGATGCCGGCCCATCCGCCGCCGAGCGCAGCCCGCAATCCGCCGCGCCGGCACGAGAGGGCTGAGATGGCACGCGGCGATTTCATCCGGCAGATGCCCGAGTCCGCGCGCGACTTCGGGCGCAAGCCGACCCTCTACGAGCGCTTGCACATCGACCTGCCGCTGCTCGGGATCCTGTTCGCGCTCTGCGTCTACGGGCTGGTGGTGCTGTACAGCGCGAGCGGGCGCCAGATCGACCCGGTGCTGCGCCAGGGCGGGTTCATGGCCATGGGCTTTGCCACGATGTTCGCCGTGGCGCAACTGAGCGCGCAGACGCTCCGGCGCTGGACGCCATGGGCCTATCTGCTGGCCGTGCTGCTGCTGCTGGCGGTCGACATCGTCGGTATCGGGGCCAAGGGCGCGCAGCGCTGGCTCGCGATTCCGGGACTGCCGCGCTTCCAGCCGTCCGAGATCATGAAGCTGGTGATGCCGATGATGGTGGCGGGCTTCCTCGCGGCCACCGTGCTGCCGCCGCGTTTCCTGCACGTCTGCATCACGCTCGCGATCGTGCTGGTGCCGACCGCGCTGGTGCTGGTGCAGCCCGATCTCGGCACCGCGGTGCTGATAGCGGCGGCGGGGTTCATCGTGCTGTTCCTGGCCGGACTCAGCTGGCGCTACGTGATGGCGGTGGTGCTCGCCGTTGCCACCGCCGCGCCGCTGATGTGGCAGTTCGTGCTCTACGACTACCAGAAGCGGCGCGTGCTGACGCTGCTCGACCCGGAGAGCGACAAGCTGGGGGCGGGGTGGAACATCATCCAGTCCAAGACCGCGATCGGCTCCGGCGGCGTGGCGGGCAAGGGCTGGCTTCTGGGCACGCAGTCGCATCTCGATTTCCTGCCCGAAGGCCACACCGATTTCATCATCGCGGTGCTCGCCGAGGAATGGGGCTTTCGCGGCGTCGTGCTGCTGCTGGCCCTGTATCTCGCGTTGATCGGGCGGGCGCTGTGGATCGCCCTGCGCGCCCAGGACACCTTCTCGCGCCTGACCGTGGGAGGTCTCAGCCTGACCTTTTTCGTCTATATTGTGGTGAACATGGGCATGGTTTCCGGCCTGTTGCCGGTGGTCGGGGTGCCGCTGCCGCTGATCAGCCAGGGCGGCACCGCCCTGATATCGCTGCTCGCGGGCTTCGGCATCATCATGTCAGTCGCCACCGAACGTCGCCGCATGCTGGGCTGACCATGCTCCCGCCAGTGCGACGCCATCCCGGGTCCTACAGGGGTTTTGCTTTGTTTCGTGTCCTGATCCTCTTCATTGCCCTGCTCGCCGGGCCGGCTCTGGCATCCGGCTACACGGACCACGCGGGCTATGCCGCCTTCGAGGCGCGCATGGTCGCCGAGCACGGTTTCGAGCGCGAGGAACTGCGGCGCTGGTTCGATGCCGCCGAGCGCAAGGAGAGCATCCTCGAGGCGATCGCGCGCCCGGCGGAGAAGCGCCTGAGCTGGGGCGAGTACCGCAAGGTCTTCGTCACGCCAGCACGAGGGGACGGCGGCATTGCCTTCTGGCGCGACAACGCCGCCGAGCTGGCCCGCGCCGCCGAGACCTACGGTGTGGCGCCGGAGGTGGTGGTCGCGATCATCGGGGTCGAAACCCGCTACGGCGACAACATGGGCTCCTATCGCGTGATCGATGCGCTGGCGACGCTGGCTTTCGATTACCCGCCGCGCGGCGAATTCTTCGCCCGCGAGCTGGAGCAGTTCCTGGTCATGGCGCGCGAGCAGGGCTTCGACCCGCTGGCGCTCAAGGGCTCCTACGCCGGTGCGATGGGCATGGGGCAGTTCATTCCCAGCAGTTTTCGCGCCTATGCCGTCGATTTCGATGGCGACGGGCACGCCGATATCTGGCAGAGCCGTGCCGATGCGATCGGCAGCGTTGCGAACTATTTCAGCAGGCACGGCTGGCAGCACGGCGCCGAGGTCGTGGTGCCGGCACGCGCGCTCGGCCCGGTCGCCACGGAGCGCATGAACCCGGGGCTCGAGCCCACCGTGGCGGCGGGCGAGCTCGCCGCGCTCGGCGTGGCCGCAGCCACGTCGTTGCCGGCGGAACAGAAGGTGCTGCCGATGATGCTCGAGGGCAGCGATGCGACCGAGTACTGGCTCGGCCTGCAGAATTTCTACGTGATCACGCGCTACAACCGCAGTCCGCTCTATGCCATGGCCGTGCACCAGCTCAGCCAGGACATCCGCGCGGGGTACGAGCGGCCATGAGGGGAACGGCGCGGGAATCCACGACGAGCGGAGGGCTGTCCTTGCGTCATTTCATACTGCCGGGCGTAGTGCTGGCGCTGCTGCTGGGCCTCGGCGGCTGTGCATCGCAGCCGGAGTCACCACCCGACAGGCCGGGCGCCGGCCCGGCACCCGTGTCGGTGCCGCTGCTGAAGGATGGCACGCCGGAGTTTCGTGCCGGGATGCTGTCCATTCCCGACGCGGTGCCGCGCCCGGAGCCGATCACGGCGGCGGGCAACAAGACGCCCTACGAGGTGCTCGGCAAGACCTACCGCATAACGCCGGTGCCCGCGGGTTACCGCGAACGCGGCTATGGTTCCTGGTACGGCACCAAGTTCCACGGCCAGTTCACCTCCAATGGCGAACCCTACGACGTCTACACGATGACCGCGGCGCACAAGACGCTGCCGATCCCCTGCTACGTGCGGGTGACCAACCTCGAGAACGGGCGGCGCATCGTGGTACGCGTGAACGACCGCGGCCCCTTCCACGAGGGGCGCGTGCTGGACCTCTCGTATGCCGCGGCCTATCGCCTGGGCTATGCGGACAAGGGCACCGCGCTGATCGAATACGAGGTGCTCGATCCGAACGCGCCGGAATGGGTGGCCAAGCGCCGCGAAACGGCCGGCGACGCGCGGATTGCCGCGGCCCAGCCCGCGGTGCGCAAGACCTACGTGCAGGCCGGCGCCTTCCGCAGCATGGACGGTGCGCGCAGCCTGCAGCAGACCCTGGCCTCGCTGCTCGATCACGCGGTGTTCATCCACCGCGGCCCTGGCGCCGATCCCTGGTACCGCGTGCGCGTCGGCCCGCTGGAGAGCACCGAGGCCCTGCACGACACACAACGTCGCCTCGCCGCGGCCCGCATCGCCGCGGCCCAGGTCGTCACCGAGTAGCGCCACGGGGCGCGGTGGTATACTGCGCCCCGCTTCGATCAGGGACGCGATCGCGCCGTCCCCGTTCCCGCAGACCCAAACCCCACGGAGACACTGTGAGCAGAGTCCTTGCCCGTCTTGTTCTCGTTGTCCTGGCCTTCGGCGCCGTGATCGCGCCGGCGCAGGCCCAGCCCGAACAACCCACGCTCAATGCCTCCGCGCCGGCCGCCGGCCAGCCGGGCGTGCCGATCATCCCGGCCCCGCCCGAGATCGCCGCGCGCGCGTGGCTGCTGATGGACGCCAGGTCCGGCAAGGTGATCATGGAGCACCAGGCCGACGAGCGCATGGCGCCGGCCAGCCTGACCAAGATGATGACCGGCTACGTGCTCTCGGAGGCCATACGCACCGGCAAGGTCAAGTGGGAGGACACCGCGCACATCAGCCACAATGCCTGGGCGCAGAACCCGGTGTTCGCGGGCTCCTCGCTGATGTGGGTGGACATCAATTCCGACGTCTCGCTGAAGGATCTCTACTACGGTCTGGTGATCTCCTCGGGCAACGACGCCTCGGTGGCGATCGCCGAGCACCTCGCCGGGGGGGAGGATTCCTTCGCGGCGATGATGAACGAGCAGGCCAAGCGGCTCGGGCTCGCGAACACGCACTTCATGAATTCGCACGGGCTGCCGCACCCCGAGCACTACACCACGGCGCGCGACCTCGCGATCCTCGCCAGGGCCATGATCTACGACCACCCGCAGGATTATGCGGTCTACGGCGAGCAGTACTTCACCTTCAACAACATCCGCCAGATGAACCGCAACGAGCTGCTCGGCGAGCCCGGCGTGGATGGCATCAAGACCGGCCACACCGAGGAAGCGGGCTTTTGCCTGGTCACGTCGGCCGAGCGCGATGGCATGCGCCTGATCGCGGTGGTGCTGGGTACGGCCAGCAAGCTGGCACGCAAGGAAGAGAGTCGCAAGATGCTCGGTTACGGCTTTCGTTTCTACGAAACGCCCAGGGTGCTGGCGGCCGGCCAGAGCCTCAGCGATCCGCCGGCGAAGGTATGGAAGGGAGTGGCAGACAGCGTGCGCCTGGGCGTGACGCGCGACGTCCATGTGACCGTGCCGCGTGGGCGCGCCGCCGAACTGAAGGCGGCCTACATGGTGGACGATGGGCACAAGGCGATCGAAGCGCCGGTCGAGGCAGGCGCCGTCATGGGTTCCGTGACGGTCAGCCTGGGCGAGGAGCCGGTGCTGCAGGAGCCGCTGGCGGCGCTCGACAGCGTCGAGCGCGGCGGCTTCTTCCGCGTATTCTGGGACTCGATCGTGCTGTTCTTCCTGAAGCTCTTCGGGCAGGCCTGATCCCCGCGGCGATGCACGGCACGGTTTACCTGGACGGGCGCTTCGTCGCGGCGGCCGAGGCGAAGATCTCGGTCTTCGACCGCGGCTTCCTGTTCGGTGATGCCGCCTACGAAGTCATCCCGGTCTATGGCGGGCGCGTGTTCCGCCCCGCGCAGCACTTCGAACGCCTGCGCGCGAGTCTCGCGGTGCTAGGGATCGCGCCGCCGCACGACGATGCCGGCTGGAACGGCATCATCGCCCGCCTGCTGGCCGACGCGGAGCCGGGCGAACACTCGCTCTACATCCATGTCAGCCGCGGCGTGGATGCGGGCCGCGACGCGGCGCACTTCACCGGCCTGCAACCCACGGTGCTGGCAATGGTCGAGCCGGTCACGCTGGACCGCACCGTGCTGCGCCAGGGCATCCGCGCGGTGCTGCTCGAGGATACGCGCTGGCACAACTGCCACGTGAAGTCGACCTCGCTGCTCGGCAACCTGCTGCTGCGCCGCCGCGCACTCGATGACGGAGCGGCCGAGGCGCTGCTGCATCGCAACGGCGAGCTGACCGAGGGCACGTCCTCGAACGTGTTCGCGGTGCTCGGCGGCGAGCTGCGCACCGCGCCGGCGGACCGGCGCATCCTGCGCGGCATCACGCGCGACGTGGTGATCGAGCTGGCCGGCGCCTGCGCCATGCCCGTCGCGGAGCGTGCGCCGGCGCTGGCGGAGCTCGCGCAGGCCGCGGAGCTGTTCATCTGCAGCTCCACGCGCGAAATCGTGCCGGTTACCGTGCTCGACGGCCGCCCCGTCGGCGACGGCGTCCCCGGACCACTCACGTGCCGGCTGATCGCGGCCTTCGACGACTTCAAGCGCGCGTTCATGGAGGCGGCATGAGTGATATCGACGCGCCGCGCATCGAGTTTCCCTGCGACTACCCGGTCAAGATCATCGGCGACGCCGCGGACGATTTCCGCACCGTGGTCGAGAACATCGTCGAGCGCCACGCCGGTGGCTACGACCGGGCGCTCACCACCGAGCGCTTCAGCGCCAATGGCCGCTTCGTGTCGCTGACCGTCACCATCGTCGCCACGGGACCGGCACAGTTGCAGTCCCTGTTCGCGGACCTGAAGGCCACCGGCCGGGTGCACATGGTGCTGTGAACATCGCAGCGGCGCACACCACCCTGCTCGAGGTCGCCCGTCTGGACCGGGTCGATTACGCGCTCGCCTGGCGCGCGATGCAGGCCTACACCGACACCCGCACGCCGGCGAGCCCGGACCGCATCTGGCTGCTGCAGCATCCCTCCGTCTTCACGCTGGGGCAGGCCGGCAAGCGCGAGCACCTGCGCGATCCCGGTGCGATCCCGGTGATCCACGTCGACCGCGGCGGCCAGGTGACCTGGCACGGCCCGGGGCAGTGCGTGGCCTACCTGATGCTCGACCTGCGCCGGCTGGGCCTGGGCGTGCGCGAGCTGGTCGAGCGCATCGAGGCGGCGATCATCGCGACGCTGGGCCACTTCGGCATCGAGGGGGTGGCGCGCCGCGACGCGCCCGGTGTTTACGTCGATGGCGCGAAGATCGCGGCGCTCGGCCTGCGCGTGCGGCGCGGCTGCTGCTTTCACGGGCTCGCCCTGAACATCGATCCGGACCTCGGGGCGTTCGCGCGCATCGATCCCTGCGGCCACCCCGGAATGGCCGTGACGCGCATCGCTGACCTGGTGCCGGTGGGCACCGACGTGTCGCGCGCGCGCGTCGAGGCGCTGCTGCTCGGCGAACTGCTGGCGGTGTTCGGTTACGATCCGGCGCGCGTGCGCGAGTCCAGTGCCATGGAATTCCCGGCGCCATGAGCCCGGAGCATCCCGGCGCGCCGCGTCGTGCCCGGCGCGCCTCCGCGCATGCTGTACCCATGATCCGTGCCTGCGGCGTCCGCGTATCGCAGTACGCCACGCCAGCGCCCTACGTCCCGCCAAGGAATCCAGCATGAAACGCAGCCTTTCCCTCGTCACGCTCTGTGTCGCCTCGCTCTTCGGCGGATTCGCGCACGGCACGCCGGCCGCTGCCCCATCGCCCTATGCCAACGCCAGCGGCATCGACCGCGGCGGCTTCGACGACAAGGTGCGGCCGCAGGACGACTTCTTCGACTACGTGAACGGCGGCTGGATCGCCGCCACCGAGATCCCGCCCGACCGCGCCTGGTGGGGCGTGGTGCCGGAACTGCGCGCGGAGAGCGAGGCGCGCCAGCGCGCGATCATCGAGGAAATGGCCGCGCGCAGCGATCTCGGGCCGGATTCCGTGGCGCGCAAGATCGGTGCCTTCTTCGCCAGCCTGACCGACCAGTCCCTGGTCGAGGGCAAGGGCGTGACACCGATCGAGGACACGCTGGCGCGCATCGCCGCGATCGACTCGGGCGAATCCCTGGCGGCTGCCTTCGGCGCTGCGCAATTGCTCGGCATCGATGCACCACTCGCCGTCGGTGTGCTGCAGGACCCGGGCGCCGCGGACCGCTACGTGCCCTACCTCTGGCAGAGCGGCATCGCGCTGCCGGATCGCGATTACTACCTGCGCGACGACGAGAAGTTCCGCAAGATCCGCGCGGCCTACCCGGGTTATATCGCGAAGCTGCTCGGGCTGGGTGGCTTCGGCGGCACGCCTGAGCAGGGGCAGGCGGTGTACGCGATCGAGCAGCGGCTGGCCGAGCTGCACTGGCCGGCGGAAGAAAACCGCGACATGAAGAAGCTCTTCAACATGGTGCCCGCCGCGCAGCTGGCTGCGGTCGCGCCCGATTTCGCGTGGTCGCAGTACATCGACGCGGCAGGGCTCGGCGCGCGGCCCGAACTGATGGCGGCGCAGCTGAGCTACGTGAAGCAGATCGGCGCGATCGTCGCCGAGTTCCCGCTCGAGGCGTGGAAGGACTACCTGCGCTACCACGCCCTGAACTCCGCCGCGCCCTGGCTCTCGGGCGAGTTCGAGCAGGCGAACTTCGAATTCATGCAGCGCGAGGTGCTGGGGCTGGCGGAGCTCGCGCCGCAATGGAAGCGCGCGGTGCGCGCCATCGACGCGCTGGCCGGCGAGGCCGTGGGACAGGTCTACGTAGAGCGCTATTTCCCCGAGGGTCACAAGCAGGCGATGCTCGGGCTGGTCGGCAACCTGATGGAGGCGTTCCGCACCGGCATCACCGAGCTCGAGTGGATGAGCCCGGAGACGCGGGCGAAAGCCGAGGCCAAACGCGCGCGGCTCGCCACCAAGATCGGCTACCCCGACAAGTGGCGCGACTATTCCGGGCTCGAGATCCGCGCCGACGACCCGCTCGGCAACCTCGCGCGCGCCTCGGCCTTCGAGTACCGCTACGAACTCGCGAAGCTCGACCAGCCGATCGATCGCGCCGAGTGGTCGATGACGCCGCAGACCGTCAACGCCTACCATCAGCCGTTCATGAACGAGATCGTGTTCCCGGCCGGCTTCCTGCAGCCGCCGAACTTCAACATGGCCGCCGACCCGGCGGTGAACTACGGCGCCATCGGCTACGTGATCGGTCACGAGATCGGGCATGCCTTCGATGACAAGGGCCGCGCCTTCGATCCTTACGGCAAGCTCCAGGACTGGTGGAGCGCCGCGGATGCCGAGCACTTCGAGCAGGCCGCCGCGAAGCTCGTCGAGCAGTACAACGCCTTCCGCCCGCTGCCGGACATGTCGATCAACGGCAAGCTCACGCTGGGCGAGAACATCGCGGATCTGACCGGCATCACCATTGCCTACCGCGCCTACCGGGCGTCGCTGGGTGGCAAGGAAGCGCCGGTGATCGACGGCCTGAGCGGCGACCAGCGCTTCTTCATCGGCTTCGCGCAGGCCAACCGCGCCAGCATGCGCGAGGAGATGCTGCGCTCGATGCTGGTCAGCGATCCGCACTCCCCGGCGCGTTATCGCGTGCTCGGCGTGCTGCGCAACTTCACGCCCTTCTACGCCGCCTTCGGCGTGAAGGAAGGCGACGGCATGTACCTGCCGCCCGACGAGCGCGTGAAGATCTGGTAAATTGGCGCCGTCGGATGATGATCCTGTAGGAGCGGGCCATGCCCGCGACCGTTCGCGGGCATGGCCCGCTCCTACGCCTGTTCCTTGTAGAGCCGTGGGGGCACACCCGTGACAGAACAATCGACTTCCTCGCGGCCCGCGCCGCGCAAGGTGGTGCAGGGCGAGAAGCTGCGCGGCGCCGAGAAGGTCGCGCGTATCCCGGTGAAGGTCATTCCCACCGTCGAGTTGCCGCGCAAGCCGGACTGGATCCGCGTGCGCGTGCCGGCCTCGCCCGAGGTCACGCGCATCAAGGAGATCCTGCGCCGCCACAAGCTCGCCTCGGTCTGCGAGGAAGCGGCCTGCCCGAACCTCGGGGAATGCTTCAGCGGTGGCACCGCGACCTTCATGATCATGGGCGAGATCTGCACGCGACGCTGCCCGTTCTGTGATGTCGCCCACGGGCGTCCGAACCCGCTCGATGCCGGGGAGCCGCGCGGGCTGGCCGAGGCGATCGCGGAAATGAAGCTGCGCTACGTGGTCGTGACCTCGGTCGACCGCGACGACCTGCACGACGGCGGAGCAGCGCATTTCGCGGCCTGCATCCGCGAGACGCGGGCCCTGAATCCGGGCATCCGCGTCGAGGTGCTGGTGCCCGATTTCCGCGGCCGCATGGACGTTGCGCTCGACATCCTCGAGCGCGAGCCGCCGGATGTGTTCAACCACAATCTCGAGACCGTGCCACGCCTGTACCTGCAGTCGCGTCCCGGCTCGGATTACGCGTGGTCGCTGGACCTGTTGCGGCAGTACAAGCAGCGCTGCCCCGGGGTGCTCACGAAGTCCGGACTGATGCTCGGTCTCGGGGAGACCAACGAGGAAGTGGTCGAGGTGATGCGCGACCTGCGTGCCCACGACGTGGACATGCTGACGCTCGGGCAGTACCTGCAGCCCAGCCGCAACCATCTGCCGGTCGACCGCTTCGTACCGCCGGCGGAGTTCGAGGAACTCGGGCGCATCGCCGAATCGCTGGGCTTTCGCAGCGTGGCGAGCGCGCCGCTGGTGCGCTCCTCCTATCACGCCGACAAGCAGGTGGACCTCAGCCTCCTGAAATCCTGATTCCGGGGTGCGGGTCCGGCTTCATCCGGATACGCAGCGCCTTTTTGTAGGTCCGGATTCATCCGGACGAGGGTTCGGCGCAAGCCGAACCCGCAGAGGCACGGTCACACCGGCAACCGGGAGGAGACCCCATGTACGAGCTCTATATCGCCAACAAGAACTATTCGTCGTGGTCGCTGCGCCCATGGGTGCTGATGCGCGAACTCGGTATCGCCTTCGAGGAGCGCCTGTTCCCTTTCGCGCCGGGTTCGAACCTCGAGCGTTTCCGCGCGTTCTCGCCCACGGGCAAGGTGCCCTGCCTGCATGACGGTGCAACGGTGGTGTGGGATTCGCTGGCGATCGCGGAATACCTCGCCGAACGCCATGCCGGCGTCTGGCCGTCCGATGCGCGCGCCCGCGCCTGGGCGCGCTCGGCCGCGGCCGAGATGCATTCGGGCTTCGGTGCGCTGCGCCAGCGCGCGAGCATGAGCTGCGGGCAGCGCGTGCGGTTGACGGAGCTCCCCGCGGACCTGCGCGCCGACCTCGCGCGTCTCGAGGCCTTGTGGACCGAAGGTCTGGCCCGTTTCGGCGGACCCTTCCTGGCGGGAGCGGCCTTCGGCGCGCTGGACGCGTTCTACGCGCCGGTGGCGTTTCGTGTGCAGACCTATGCCCTGCCGCTCGCGCAGCCCGCGGCGGCCTACGCTGCGCGGCTGCTCGCGCTGCCGGCGATGCGCGACTGGTACGCTGCCGCGCTCGCCGAACCCTGGCGCGACGAGCCGCACGAAGCGGATATCGCGGCAGCCGGGACGATCACGCAGGATTTGCGGCAGGCGCCGTAGGTCGCCATTCATGGCGTCAGCAGCGCCCGGCCAGGCACCAGTCGGCATGAATGCCGACCTACGGGCGGGGGTTGGCGGGACGGCCTGCGCGCACCACCAGCTCCAGCAGCGCGTCCCAGGCATCGCGCTTGTCCAAGCCCTTGATGCAGCGATCCACCTCGGCGGCCAGTCGCAGCAGTTGCTGCAGGCCCTGATGCCCGAGGCGACGGAATGCGGCCTCGCTGTAGGGCTTGCCACGCTCGGCTTTCGTGGCCTGCTCGCTGCCTTCCCCGGTGGCACGGCGGCGCCCGATACGCAGCAGGCGACGGAACTCCTCGGCGAGCGCCCACAACACGATGGCCGCCTCGGTGCCCTCGGCGCGCAATCCCGTGAGCGTGCGCACCGCGGCGGCGCGATCGCCCTCGAGCGCGCGGTCGCAGAGATCGTAGACCGAGTAGCGCGCGGAGTCGTTCACCAGCGTCGCCAGTGTGGCGGCGTCCAGCGGGCCGGGCTCCGCCAGCAGCGCGAGCTTGTCGATCTCCTGGCGCGCGGCGAGCAGGTTGCCCTCGACGCGCTCGGCCAGCAGCGCCAGCGCGTCGGGGCTGGGCTTGAAACCGGCGGCGCGCAGGCGCTGGCCGATCCAGCCCGGCAGCTCGTTGCGCCTCAGCGGCCAGGCCCTGACCGTGGCGCCGGCCTCGTCGAGGGCGCGGAACCACGCGGATTTCTCCACGTCGCGGTCGAGCTTGCCCGCGAGCACCAGCACCACGTTGTCGGATGCCGGCTGTGCTGCGAGCTCGCGCAGCATCGCGCTGCCCTCGGCGCCCAGCTTGGCGCCGGCGAGGC
>OEIV010000621.1_pt1 | contig 18565 bp, 21 predicted proteins | sample 1539231 | NCBI WGS metagenome assembly OEIV01 (sample SAMN03794762, study PRJEB22550) | activated sludge metagenome | feature: wastewater treatment plant; material: activated sludge; isolation source: Wastewater treatment plant of a petroleum refinery complex | place: Argentina: Buenos Aires ...
CGCCGACCGCTGGCTCGACGCCCAGGGCGGCTGGCTCGCCGCCGCCGGCACTATCCCCTCCAAGGCCGTGCTGGCCGCCGTCCTTCTGGTCTGCCCCATCGTCGCGCCGTCTCCCCCCCCCGACCGCCGCAACCCCGATGGTCCCGGCGGCTGCATGGTCGTCGCGGCGATCGCCGTCGGCTATTTCTGCGCCGTCGGCCTGTTCTGGACCTAGGGCGCCGTCGCGCCGGGCCGGATCGCGCGGCCGCGGCCCTTAGGGGGCAATGCGGCCGCGCGGCGTCCCTTGATCTGGAACAAGCCCCTCAGGGCGTCGGCGCGGCCTCGGTCGGGGCCGGTTCCGTCGGCGCCGGTTCCGTCGCGGCCGGTTCCGCGGGAGCGGCTTCGGCCGGGGCGCCTTCGCCCGGGGCGGCCTCGGACGGCATGCAGCTTTCCTGCACCGCATCCATCTTGTCGTCGGCCATGTCGACGAACGCCTTGGCCTGGTCCTCGGTGATGCCGAGCAGGGCGGCGATCTCGGCGACCTGCGACGGGTTGAGGCCGGCCTTCAGGATCTTCAGCATCGACACCGCATCGGCGTCGAAGTCCTTGATGATCGCATCGACCATGCAGGTGCAGACCTTGTCGGCGTCGCCGCCGACTTCCTCGGAGCCCATCTGCGTCTTGCAGACGTCGATCACCGGCTGGCGCAGGCTTTCGACGGTATCCTCGGCGCGGGCCGTTCCGGCCGCGAACGCCAGTGCGGCGAAACCCGCCGCCAGCATCAGCTTGTTCATCTCGTGATCCTCCCTCGTGCCGTCATGCTAGCTGAGTCCCAGCGGGCCTGTCGACGCCGGGCCGCCTTGCCGCTAGAAGCGGCGCACGTTTTTTCCGCTCCCAGCGCCGAGCCCGCCATGATCCCCCGCTATGCCCGCCCCCAGATGACCGCGATCTGGAGCCCGGAGACCAAGTTCCGCATCTGGTTCGAGATCGAGGCCCATGCCTGCGAGGCGCTGGCCGAACTGGGCGTCATTCCGCGAGAGGCGGCGCAGACGATCTGGGAGAGGGGTTCGGCCGCGGTCTTCGACGTGGCGAAGATCGACGCCATCGAGCGCGAGGTGAAGCACGACGTCATCGCCTTCCTCACCCACCTCGCCGAATTCATCGGCCCCGACTCGCGCTTCGTCCACCAGGGCATGACCTCCTCCGACGTGCTCGACACCTGCCTCGCGGTGCAGCTCGCCCGCGCCTCGGACCTGCTGATCGCCGGGGCCGACCGCCTGCTTGCCGCGCTGGAGAAGCGGGCGCGCGAACACAAGATGACGCCGACCATCGGCCGCAGCCACGGCATCCATGCCGAGCCGACGACCTTCGGCGTCAAGCTCGCCGGCCATCACGCCGCCTTCCAGCGGGCCCGTGCCCGCCTCGTCGCGGCGCGCGCCGAGATCGCCACCTGCGCCATCTCGGGCGCGGTGGGATCGTTCGCGCAGGTCGATCCGCGCGTCGAGGAGCACGTCGCGGCGAAGCTCGGCCTTCAGCCGGAACCGGTCTCCACCCAGATCATCCCGCGCGACCGCCATGCCGCCTTCTTCGCGGCGCTCGGCGTCGTCGCCAGCCAGATCGAGAACCTCGCCACCGAAATCCGCCACCTCCAGCGCACCGAGGTGCTGGAGGCGGAGGAGTATTTCTCCGAAGGCCAGAAGGGCTCGTCGGCGATGCCGCACAAGCGCAATCCGGTGCTGACCGAGAACCTCACCGGCCTCGCCCGCATGGTCCGCGGCTACGTCACCCCGGCGCTGGAGAACGTCGCGCTCTGGCACGAGCGCGACATCTCGCACTCCTCGGTCGAGCGCTATATCGGCCCCGACGCCACCATCACGCTCGACTTCGCGCTGCACCGCATGGCCGACGTGGTCGAGAAGCTGGTGATCTATCCCGAGCGCATGCAGCGCAATCTCGACCTGCTCGGCGGCCTCGTCCATTCGCAGCGCGTGCTGCTGGCCCTGACCCAGGCGGGCGTCGCGCGCGAGGACGCCTATCGGCTCGTCCAGCGCAATGCGATGCCGGTCTGGCGCGCCATGCATAACGGCGTCGAGGCCCCGACCTTCCTGCAGAACCTCAAGGCCGACGCCGAGGTGACGGCGGCGCTGAAGCCCGCCGCGATCGAAGCCCTGTTCGATCTCGGCCATCACCTGAAACAGGTCGATACGATCTTCAGCCGCGTGTTCGGTTAGGGAAAAGGCGTCCCGAGGAGTATGCCCTCCCGCCGATTCCGGGCAGGTTCGGGAAGTCAGGCGCAATTTGACATAGGCCTGTCATGCACCTGACCTATCGCGACGCATGACCCCGCCTCCTCTTCCCTCGCTCGGCGAGATCGTCCGCACCTTCGCGCGGATCGGGCTGCTCGGCTTTGGCGGCCCGGCGGCGCAGATCGCGCTGATGCACCGCATGCTGGTCGAGGAAAAGCGCTGGATCGGCGAGACGCGGTTCCTGCACGCGCTCAACTACTGCATGCTGCTGCCCGGCCCCGAGGCGCAGCAGCTCGCCACCTATGTCGGCTGGCTGCTGCGCGGCTGGCGCGGCGGACTGATCGCCGGGCTGCTCTTCGTCCTGCCGGGCGCGGCGATCATGCTGGTGCTCAGCGCCCTCTACGCGCTGTGGGCGGACATCCCGCTGGTCCAGGGGCTTTTCTACGGCGTCAAATGCGCCGTGCTCGCCATCGTCGTGCAGGCGCTCGCCCGGCTGGCGGCACGGGCGCTGAAAAGCGCCGCGATGGTCTGGATCGCGGCCTGCGCCTTCCTTGCGCTCTTTCTCTTCGCCCTGCCCTTCCCGCTCGTCGTCGCCGCCGCCGCCCTCGCGGGCTTCGCGCTGTCGCGCGCCCTGCCGGGCTCGATGAGCGCCCCGGCCGCGCACGCCGCCGGGGCCGGCCCCGCCTCCGGCCTCGTCGATAGGCTCATCGAGGCGGGCGGCCTCGCCCATACGCGCCCCGACGCGCGCCGCTTCCGGGCGACGCTCGCCCTCTGGCTCGGCCTCTGGCTGACCCCGGTGGCGCTGATCGTCCTGCTCGCGCCGGGCACGGTCTGGGCGGGCCTCGCCACCTTCTTCTCGAAGATGGCGGTCGTCACCTTCGGCGGCGCCTATGCGGTGCTCAGCTACGTCGCGCAGCAGGCGGTCGAGGTCCATGGCTGGCTGACCGGGCCGCAGATGATCGACGGCCTCGGCCTCGCCGAGACGACGCCGGGGCCGCTGATCCTGGTGCTGCAGTTCGTCGGCTTCCTCGCCGCCTGGGGCGCGGCGGGACCGCTCGACCCGCTGCTTGCCGGTGCGCTGGGGGCGCTGCTGACCCTGTGGGTCGTGTTCGCGCCGTCCTTCCTCTTCATCTTCGCCGGCGCGCCCTATGCCGAGGCGCTGCGCAGGCGGCCGGGGATCGCGGCGGCGCTGTCCGGCGTCACGGCGGCGGTGGTGGGGGTGATCCTCAACCTCGCGCTCTGGTTCGCGATGCACGTGCTGGTGCGCGGCACGCAGAGCGTGGCGATTCTCGGCCTGCCGCTGGAGGTGCCCGACCTTGCGACGATCGACCCCCTCGCCTGCGCCCTCGCCGGGCTGGCGGCGATCCTCGTCTTCCGCCTCCGCCTCGGCGTCGCCGCGCTCGTCGCCCTGTTCGCGGCGGCCGGCGCGGCGCTGAGCGCGGCCGGGCTCGTTCCCTAGGCCGGGTTCGACAGGTCGGGGTCGACAGGCCGGGGTCGACAGGCCGGAATCGAAACGCCCGGCACCGGGGCCGGGCGTCGCGGGCGTCGGCGGCGGGGGGCCTTACTGGCCGGCCTTCACCTGCTCCAGCGCGGTCTGCAGCAGCGTCTCCATCTCGCGGCGGATCTGGTGCTCGCTGACGCCGGCGTTCTTGGCGTCGAGGTCGGCCTTGACCTTGCGGAAGACGTCCTCGTCGCCCTTTTCCTCGAAATCGGCCTTCACGACCTCCTTGGCGTAGGCCTCGGCGGCCTCGCCGCTGAGGCCCATCTTCCCGGCCGCCCACAGGCCGAGCAGCTTGTTGCGGCGGGCGGTCGCCTTGAACAGCGTCTCCTGGTCGTGCGCGAATTTGCCTTCCTGGGCCTTCTTGCGGTCGTCGAAGCCGGACATGAGCGTCTCCTGAAAGGCGCGCCGGGGGGCGGGCGCCGGGTTTCGCGGCAGCATGTGCGACATGCGCGGGCGAATCTCAAGAGGCGGGGCGTTCATTCTGCGCACCGCGCGCAATTGAGAATCCCGCCGCTATCCCTTAAGTCAGGGTCCGGGCCCTACCGGCCCCATTAGGATACCCGTTCATGTCCGGCAGTCGTCGCAGGCTCGTTTACGAGGGCAAGGCCAAGATTCTCTATGAGGGTCCTGAGCCCGGCACGCTCATTCAATACTTCAAGGACGACACCACCGCCTTCGACGCCACCAAGAAGGCGAAGCTGGAAGGCAAGGGCGTCCTCAACAACCGCATCAGCGAGTACATCATGACTCAGCTGAACGCGATCGGCGTGCCGACCCATTTCATCCGCCGCATGAACATGCGCGAGCAGCTGATCCGCGAGGTCGAGATCATCCCGCTCGAGGTCGTGGTGCGCAACGTCATGGCAGGCAGCCTCGCCAAGCGCTTCGGCCGCGAGGAGGGCGAGCAGCTCCCGCGCTCGATCATCGAGTTCTACTACAAGGACGACAAGCTCCACGATCCGATGGTCAGCGAGGAGCACATCCTCGCCTTCAACTGGGCCAGCCCCCAGGACATCGACGACATCATGGCGCTGGCCATCCGCATCAACGACTTCCTGACCGGCCTGTTCCTCGGCGCCGGCATCCGCCTCGTCGACTTCAAGGTCGAGTTCGGGCGCCTCTGGGAAGGCGACATGGCGCGCATCGTCCTCGCCGACGAAATCAGCCCCGACAGCTGCCGCCTGTGGGACATCGAGACCGGCGAGAAGATGGACAAGGACCGCTTCCGCCGCGACCTCGGCAACGTCACCGAGGCCTATCAGGAAGTCGCCCGCCGCCTCGGCATCCTTCCCGAATCCGGCAACAACGACCGCAAGGGCCCTGTTCTCGTCAAATGAAAGCGCGCGTCCACATCACCCTGAAGAAGGGCGTCCTCGATCCCCAGGGCAAGGCGATCGCCGGCGCCCTGCACGGCCTCGGCTTCGACGAGGTCAGGGATGCCCGCCAGGGCAAGTTCATCGAGCTCGACCTCGCCGGCGAGGATGCCGCCGCCGCCCGCGCCCGGGTGGAGGCGATGTGCCAGAAGCTCCTCGCCAACACGGTGATCGAGAACTACGCCGTCGAGATCGTCTGAGCGGCGTTCAGCCCTTCAGCCACATCGCGCCCAGATAGTCGCGCTTGCCCAGCTTGACGCCCCGCGCCCGCAGCAGGCCGTAGGCGACGGTCGCGTGGAAGTGCAGGTTGGGCAGCGAGAACGAGGTGAGGAACCCTTCCGCCGTGAAGGGCAGCTTGAAGTCCTTGCCGAGCTGGAAGATCACCTCCTTGCCCTGCAGCGCCTCGACCTCCTCGCGGGTCAGCGCCTTGAGGCCGGCGATCGCGCCGGCGACCAGCCCCTGCAGCTCGCCATAGCTGTGCGCCGGGATGTCCGAGGGCGGCAGGAACAGCCCCTTCTTCACGCCCTCGATCGCCTCCAGCGAGTGGTGCACGACCGACTGGATCTGGAAGCGGAACGGCAGCATGTCCGGGGCGACCCGCGCCTCGGCGATCTCGGCAAGGTCGAGCCCGGCCCCGGCGCCCTTGTCGAGGAACCCGGCGACGGCGCCCAGCGTCTGCAGGAACGAGCGCACCGTGACGTCGTAAAGCGAAATGGCCATGAACGGCCCCTCCCTGTTGTGTCATTCGCGGGCCGCCCCCTACAGGAGGCCGTCCGCCGGTCCAGCCGGGACGGCGCGGCAAATCGGCCGGTGCCCTTTCGCCGGCGCGAATCGGCTGTAGGGTTCGCCCCGTCCGCCCGCACCTCGCACCGGAGGCCCCGATGACCCCGCCCGCCCGCTTCGTCCGCCCGCTCGCGGCCCTGCTTGCCGCCGCGCTCGCCTTCGCCGGCGCCGCCGCCGCGGACGAGCCGCTGCCCGAGCCGATCGACTGCGCCAAGGACTACGAGACGCTCTACTCGATCGCCTACAACGCGCCCGACGTCGGCTATGTGCAGACCGAACTTGTCGAGGAGGTCTGGTCGCTCAGCCGGCACGACACCTACATCTTCTCGCGCGAGGGGCACCCGGCCTATCCCTCGATCATCGTCCGCTCGTTCCGCCCGACCGGCAGCCGCTCCTGGGGGGTCTCGATGAGCGGCTGCGGCTTCGGCGACCAGAAGGCCTTCCAGCAGATGCTGGAGGACTACAAGGACGTGAACGGCGACCTGTTGGACGATCTCGTCGCCGGCCGCCCCATCGGCCCGCCCGTCGCCGCGCCGCAATAGGCCGCCATGCGCCTCAACCAGATCACCCTGCCCTCGCGCGACGTGGCGCGCGGCCGCGACTTCTATGTCCGCCTCGGCTTCACGCTCCTCGTCGACAGCCCGCCGCATTATGTGCGCCTCGAAGCGCCCGAGGGCGGCACGACGCTCTCGCTCCATCTGGTGGAGGCGATGCCGGCCGGCGAGACCGCCGTCATATATCTGGAGAGCGACACGCTCGACGCCGATGCGGCGCGCTTGCAGGCCGCCGGCATCGCCTTCACGCAGGGCCCGCGCGACGAAAGCTGGCTCTGGCGCGAGGCCCGGCTGAAGGACCCCGACGGCAACGGGATCTGCCTCTATCACGCCGGCGAAAACCGCCTGAACCCGCCCTGGCGGGTCAAGGGCTAGGCGCAGGCCGCGCCGCGCCCCACAAGGCGGGTGACCCGCCGCCGCGCTTCGTGCTATCCGGCGCGCGATCAGCCGGGACCCGCCATGAAAGCCGCCGTCGTCGTCTTCCCCGCCTCCAACTGCGACCGCGACGCCGCGACCGCGCTCGAGGTCGTGACCGGCCGCAAGACGCAGATGCTCTGGCACGGCGACACCGAGGTGCCGGCCGGCATCGACCTCATCGTGCTGCCCGGCGGCTTCTCCTACGGCGACTATCTGCGCTGCGGCGCGATGGCGGCGCGCTCGCCCATCATGCGCGCGGTGGTGGAGCGGGCGAAGGCCGGCACGCCGGTCTTCGGCATCTGCAACGGCTGGCAGATCCTCGCCGAATGCGGCCTGCTGCCCGGCGGCTTCCTGCGCAACGCCGGCCTCAAATTCGTCAACCGCCCGGTGATGGTGCGGGTCGAGGACAGCCAGTCGATCTTCACCAACGCTTACGCGCACGGCGAGGCGATCTCGATCCCGGTCGCCAACGGCGAGGGCAATTTCTTCGCCGACGGCGAGACGCTGGACCGGCTCGAGGGCGAGGGCCGCGTCGCGGTGCGCTATCTCGACAACCCCAACGGCTCGGTGCGCGACATCGCCGGGGTGTTCAACGAGACCCGCACGGTGCTGGGCATGATGCCCCACCCCGAACGCCACGTCGAAGCGATCCACCACAACCAGGACGGCCGCCGCTTCTTCGAAAGCCTCCTCGGCGCGGTCGGGTAACGCGATCGTCGGCTTTGGCGGCCGTCATGGTTCGCGTCGATCTTGATTATTTTCCTATTCCGGGCTACAAGGCCAGCCTGAACCCACGCGCGCAAAGGCCCGGTCCCCCGCGAAGATGAACAAACACTCGGGTCGCGACGTTCGAATGCCAAGGCCGGGTTCAATCCGCCCGCCGCGCCCCGGAAATCCGCCCCCGCCGCCCCGGGCGCGGGGATTGAACCGGCGAAGCGAAGTCTGGCCTCGCCCCGCCCCACAAGCTAGAAGCCCCCATCCGCCCCTGCCGAGCGCCCCATGACCGAGATCACGCCCGCCATCGTCGCCGAACACGGTCTCAGCCCGGACGAATACGCGAAGATCCTCCAGCTTCTGAACCGCGCCCCGAACCTCACCGAGCTCGGCATCTTCTCGGTCATGTGGTCCGAGCACTGCTCGTACAAATCGACCCGCGTCTGGCTGAAGACCCTGCCGACCACCGGCCCCTGCGTCATCCACGGCCCCGGCGAGAACGCCGGCGTCATCGACATCGGCGACGGCGACGCCTGCATCTTCAAGATGGAGAGCCACAACCACCCCTCGTTCATCGAGCCCTATCAGGGCGCGGCGACCGGGGTCGGCGGCATCATGCGCGACGTCTTCACCATGGGCGCCCGCCCGGTCGCCATGCTGAACGCCCTGCGCTTCGGCGAGCCTTCGCACCCCAAGACCCGCCACCTCGTCTCCGGCGTCGTCGCCGGCATCGGCGGCTACGGCAATTGCATGGGCGTGCCGACCGTCGCGGGCGAGGTCAATTTCGACCCCAGCTACAACGGCAACATCCTCGTCAACGCGATGTGCGTCGGCCTCGCCCGGCAGGACAAGATCTTCCTCTCCGCCGCCTCGGGCATCGGCAATCCGGTCGTCTATGTCGGCTCCAAGACCGGGCGCGACGGCATCCACGGCGCCACCATGGCCTCGGCCGAGTTCGACGACGACAGCGAGGAGAAGCGCCCGACCGTCCAGGTGGGCGATCCCTTCGTCGAGAAGCTGCTGCTGGAAGCCTGCCTGGAACTGATGGAATCCGACGCCATCGTCGCCATCCAGGACATGGGCGCGGCCGGCCTCACCTCGTCCTCAGCCGAGATGGCCTCCAAGGGCGACGCCGGGCTCGACCTCGACCTCGACGCCGTGCCCCAGCGCGAGGAGGGCATGACCGCCTACGAGATGCTGCTCTCCGAAAGCCAGGAGCGCATGCTGATGATCCTCAAGCCCGGCCGCGAGGCCGAGGCGCAGAAGATCTTCGACAAATGGGGCCTCGACTTCGCGATCATCGGCCGCGTCACCGACACCCGCCGCCTGGTCGTGCGCCACAAGGGCAAGGTGGAGGCTGATTTGCCGGTCAGCGCCCTCGCCGACGAGGAAGCGCCCCGCTACACGCGGCCCTGGGTGCCGACGCCGAAGAAGCCGGTTCTCGCCCCCGCCGCCTGCCCCGCCCCCGCCGACTGGAACCGGACGCTGCTCGCCATGGTCGGCTCGGCCGATCTCGCCTCGCGCCGCTGGATCTGGGAGCAGTACGATTCGACCGTCATGAACGACACCGCCCAGGGTCCCGGCGGCGACGCGGCGGTGGTGCGCGTCCACGGCACGCAGAAGGCGCTCGCCGTCACCGCCGACTGCACGCCGCGCTACTGCCTCGCCGACCCCGTGGAGGGCGGCAAGCAGGCCGTGGCCGAGACCTGGCGCAACATCACCGCGGTCGGCGGCACGCCGCTCGCCTTCACCGACAACATGAATTTCGGCAACCCGCAGAAGCCCGAGATCATGGGCCAGTTCGTCGGCGCCATCATGGGCATGGCGGAAGCCTGCACCGCGCTCTACTTCCCCGTCGTGTCGGGTAACGTCTCGCTCTACAACGAGACCAACGGCCAGGGCATCCTGCCGACCCCGGCGATCGGCGGCGTCGGCCTGCTGAAGGATGTGACCAGGCGCGCCTCGATCCCGCTGAAGCGCTGGGGCGACCAGATCCTGCTGATCGGCCGGACCGAAGGCTGGCTCGGCGCGTCGATCTACGCGCGCGACGTGCACGGCCTCGCCGGCCATGCCCCGCCGCCTGTCGATCTGGCGGCCGAGAAGCGCAACGGCGATTTCGTGCGCGGCTACATCGAGCGCGGGGCCGTCGACACCGTGCACGATCTCTCGGACGGCGGCCTCATCGTCGCTCTCGCCGAGATGATCATGGCCGCGCGGATCGAGGACATCGGCGCGCAGATCGACCTGCCGGACGGCGTCGAGCCCCACGCCTTCCTCTTCGGCGAGGATCAGGGCCGCTACCTCGTCGCCGCGCCGGAAGATGTCGCCAAGGCGATGCTCTCCGAAGCGCAGGCCGCCGGGGTGCCGGCGGTCCGCCTCGGCGTCGCCGGCGGCGTTCACTACCGCATCGGCGATCTGGTCTGGCTCGACATCGCGGCGCTGCGCGCCTCGCACGAAAGCTTCTTCCCGACCCTGATGGCGGCGCCGATCAACTGATCGCGCCGCCCCGCGGAAACGCTCTCGACAAAGGCCGCCTTATCGGATAATATTCCCACAAGATCGATGGAAGCGATCGTCTGGGGGAATGTCATGAAGCCTGTCCGTATCCTATTCGCCGCCGCCCTGCTCAGCCTGCCGCTGGCCGCCTGCGGCGAGGGCGGCTCGTCCGCCTCGGCGGTCCAGGAAGCCAAGGTCGAGCAGGCGAGGCTGCAGGAATTCGTGCCCCTGCTGCCCAAGGCGCCCAAGGGCTTCACCGCGGCGGCGCCGGTGCTGACCACCGGCGACGACAAGTCCGTCGTCTCGATCACCTACACGGCGCCGACGACCGACAGCTTCTCGGTGGAGATCACCTTCTCCAATGCCGAGGTCGAGAAGTTCCAGAAAATGCTGGACGAGCCCAAGGAGCGCAACAAGGCCGCCGCCGAGGTCAACCAGATCGCCGGCAAGGACGCGCTGAGCTTCACCTCGCCCGTCGTCACAAGGGCCCAGTACGTGATGATCGTCAGCCCCTCGCGCTTCGTCTCGGTGACCCCGGTCTTCGGCGACACGCTCAAGCCCATCATGCGCTCGGTCTTCGAACAGATCGACTTCGCCGCGGTCGCCGCGAAGTAGACGCGGCCCGGCGCGGCCGGGGCGGATATGGAACCGCGGGCTGGCCGTCCCTATATTGGGACGGCCTCCAGGATCACGGTTCCGCCATGCCCATGAACGCCGCCGATATCGAACGCCTCATCAGGACCGCATTGCCGGACGCCGAGGTCACGATCACCGACCTGGCAGGCGACGGCGACCACTACGCCGCCCACGTCGTCTCGCCCGCCTTCGCGGGCAAGACGCGGGTCGCCCAGCACAAGATGGTGTTCGAGGCGCTGGGCGGGCGGATGGGCGGCGAACTGCACGCTCTCGCCCTCACCACCGCCGTTCCCAAATGACCGGCCGCGCCTTGACCGGCCCGGCCACCCACCCTAACTCTCTGCCAATCGCGCCCACGCCGGCGCAACTTCGTTTCGAGGAAGGGCGCGGCCCATGAGCAATCCGGTTTTCGAGCGCATCCAGTCGCTGGTCGATTCGAGCGACGTGGTGCTGTTCATGAAGGGCACCCAGTCCTTCCCGCAGTGCGGCTTCTCGGCGACCGTTGCCAAGATCCTCGGCCATATCGGCGTCGACTTCGCCGACGTGAACGTGCTGGCGGACCCCGAAATCCGCAACGGCATCAAGGAGTTCACCAACTGGCCGACGATCCCCCAGCTCTATGTGAAGGGCGAGTTCGTCGGCGGCTGCGACATCGTGCGGGAGATGTTCGAGACGGGCGAGCTGCGCGCCTTCCTGGACGAGAAGGGCGTGAAGCTGGAGCAGGCGGCGTAACGCCGCAATCGCCGCCGTCCCGGATTGGGCTAATGTGCTGCGGCCGCGCCTTCGGCGCGGCCGTGTTCGTTTCTGGAGACTGCCGATGAAGATGATTGTCTGGGCCTGTGCGCTGTCGCTCGGCCTTGCGCTGTCGGGGCGCGCCGCCGCCGACGTCCTGCCGCCCCCGAACCCGCCGGCCCCCGACATCTTCGTGCTGAGCCTCTATCAGACCAAGCTGGAATCGGAATCCGTCAGCCCCGAGTTCGGCCGCGCCCAGACGGACTCGCTGATCCTCAACTACTTCTCGGCCGACCTGCTCGCGCTCTACAAGAGCACCTTCAACTCGCCCGAGCCGATCGTCGATGCCGACGTCTTCATGATGGCCCAGGACTGGGACACCAAGGAGGTCGCCACCAAGACCACCGCCCAGACCGCGGCCTCGGCGACGGTGGAGGCCGACTTCCAGATCGCCGGCCAGCCGCGCAAGGTCGTCCTGACGCTGTCGCTCTCGGCGCCGGACGTCTGGCAGATCGAGGACATCGCCGCCGACGGCGTCAGCCTGCGCCAGATGATCGCCTCGGGAACCGCCGCCGCACCTTGACGCGGGGCCCGCGCGGAAACGAAAACGCCCGCGCCATCGGCGCGGGCGTCTTTGTATGCGCGGCTGTCGCCGGGATCAGCGCGAGTAGAACTCGATGATCAGGTTCGGGTTCATCTGCACCGGATAGGGCACCTCGGCCAGCTTGGGCGTGCGCACCAGCTTGGCGATTCCCTTGTGGTGATCGACCTCGAAATAGTCCGGCACGTCGCGCTCGGGCGACTGGGCCGCGGCGAGGACGACCGCCATGTTGCGGGCCTTCTCCGACAGCTCGATCACGTCGCCGGGCTTCAGCAGCGCCGAGGAGACGTTGAGGCGCTTGCCGTTCACCTTCACATGGCCGTGGCTGACGATCTGGCGCGCCGCGAACGGCGTCGGCGCCAGCTTGGCGCGATAGACCGCGGCGTCGAGGCGGCGCTCCAGCAGGCCGATCATGTTCTCGCCGGTGTCGCCGCGCAGGCGGTTCGCCTCGGCGAAGATCTTGCGGAACTGGCGCTCGGTGATGTTGCCGTAATAGCCCTTCAGGGTCTGCTTGGCGCGCAGCTGGACGCCGAAGTCCGAGATCTTGTTCTTGCGGCGCGCACCGTGCTGGCCGGGGCCGGATTCGCGCTTGTTGGTGGGGCTCTTCGACGTGCCCCACAGGTTCTGGCCGATGCGGCGCGAAATCTTGTGTTTCGCCTCAAGGCGCTTGCTCATTGCGGTTTCCCAATAACAATCGTCGTCAGGTTCGGAAAACGCCCCTCCTCTGCCCCTTGTGGGGGCCGACAGACGATCCTGGACCGTCGCGGGTGTTCCTCGGCCGGGCCTGACCCCGGCGAAGGCGGCGGACCATACGGATCGTCAGCCCCAAGTCAAGGTTGGAAGCGGCGAAACGACGCGGCACCGCCCGCCGCCGAGTTGCGCTAGGTTGCGGCGTCAACCGCTCGGAATCACTTCAATGCCGTCCTTTGCACGCCTCGCTGCCGTCTCCGCCTTCGCTCTGGGCCTCATGGCCTTCCAGGACCCGGCCGGCCGGTTGCCCATCGCCTTCCCTGAAGGCTGGACCGCCATGCCGCCGCAGGATCAGGGCATTCACGCCGTCCAGTCGCCGCCGGAACTCGGCCTGGTCGTCTGCAATGCCCAGTCGCCGGACATGCCGGGCCTGGTCGGCATGACCCAGGATGTCATCAATGCCGAAATGTCGGCCCCGATGGATACCGCGGGCTGGGCCAACATCCTGGGTGTCGACGCCGCTCTGGTCGTCGTCGACCAGGCCGAGTCCCTGCCGATCGACGGCAAGTATCTTCAGCTGGCCACGCTGACCATGAAGGCCGGCGCTTTTGCGCCCATCGACGTCAAGGCCGTGATGGGCGTCTTCGTCCTTCCCGGCCGCCTGGTGAATGCGGGCTGCTACTCGCCGGTCGAGAATTTCGACAAGGTGAAGGACATCTTCAAGGCGACCGTCAGCTCGGTCCGCCCGCTCTAGGGCCGGACCGGCCGGAGGCGCGGGACTAAGCTCCCGCGCCGAACAGCGCCGCCAGGCGCCGTTTCTCGATCTCGGCTTCGGCCCGGAAGGCCTCCGAGGACCAATAGCGGTAGTCGCCGCGCGCATAGGCCTCGCCGTTCCTGCGGTACATGAAGGCGTTGAAGGCGTTGGCGAGGGCGTTGTTGCGGGTCCGCGTGACCTTGGCCGGAGCGCCCATCACGATCGAGTTGGGTGGCACGATCGTGCGCTCCTTCAGGAACGCGCCGCCCGCGACGATCGAATTCTCGCCGATCGTGCAGCCGTCCATGATCGTCGCCCCGATGCCGATGAGGCAATTGTCGCCGATCGTGCAACCATGCAGCGTCACATGGTGGGTGATGGAGCAGTTCGCGCCGACGATCGTGTCGGCGCCGTCGCCGACATGCACCATCGCGAAGTCCTGAACGTTGGTGTTGGGGCCGATCACGATCCGGTACATCTCGGCGCGCATGACGACGTTCGGCCAGATGCTGGCCCCGGCCTCTATCGTCACGTCGCCGTAGAGCGCGGCCGAGGGATGGATGAAGGCCGGCGCGTTCAGCCTGACGTCCGGCCCAAGCGTCGGCCCGCTCATGTCCCGTCCCCTGTCCCTGCCGGCCGTCCCGTCATGCCCTCGTCCTCCGGTCCCAGCGCGGCGGCCCTGGCCGCCGCGCGCTCGGCGTTGCGCCTGGCGTGCGGGCGATGGACCAGCGCGGTGACGATCCCGCGCATGGTCCGCACGTCCTGCTGCGACAGCTGCGCCCGCTGCCAGATATTGCGCATGTTGCGTACCATCGCCGGGCGCTTGGACGGCGGAAACAGGAACCCCGCCTCGTCCAGCTCGTGCTCGATCTGCTCGAAAAAGCCGATCAGCTCGTCCTTTGTCGCCAGATCGAAGCGCCCGAGGTCGAGGCTGGCGGGCGGCGTTTCGTCGGCGTGCCTGAACCACTCGTAGAACACCAGCAGCGCCGCCTGGGCGATGTTCATGGACGAGAAGCGGGAATCGGTCGGCACGGTCAGCACGGCGTCGGCGAGCACGACATCCTCGTTGACGAGACCTGCCCGCTCCGAGCCGAACAGCAGCCCGGTCGGCGCCCCTGTCCCGGCGCGCAGGCGCAGGCGTCTTGCGGCTTCGGGCGGCGTCAGCACCTCCTTGGCCATCTCCCGGTCGCGCGCCGTCGTGGCGACGACCAGCGTCAGCCCGGCAAGCGCCTCGGCCACCGTGTCGAAGACCCGCACGCCGTCGAGGATCCACGTCGCCCCGGACGAGACCGCATAGGCCCGGGCGTTCGGCCAGCCATCCCGCGGCCGGACCAGGCGCAGGTCGCCGAGCCCGAAATTCGCCATGGCCCGCGCCACCGCGCCGATATTCTCGCCCAGCTGCGGGTCGGCCAGGATGACGGCAGGGGCCGGAGTCTCGGGGGGAAGAGGGTTCATTTCAGTCCTTCACGCACGCGGCGGCGCGCTGTTATACCCTGCCCCGCATTCCGGCAAACCGATTGCTCGCCCGCCCGCCTGAAAGGATCCCCATGGCCAAGATCAAAGTCGCCAACCCCGTCGTCGACCTGGACGGCGACGAGATGACCCGCATCATCTGGGCGCTCATCAAGGAGAAGCTGATCCTTCCCTTCCTCGACGTGCCGATCGAGGTCTACGACCTCAGCGTCGAGAACCGCGACGCGACCGAGGATCGGGTGACGGTCGATGCGGCCGAGGCGATCGCGAAGCACGGCGTCGGGGTCAAATGCGCCACCATCACGCCGGACGAGGCACGCGTCGCCGAGTTCAAGCTGAAGAAGATGTGGAAGTCGCCCAACGGCACGATCCGCAACATCCTGGGCGGCGTCATCTTCCGCGAGCCGATCATCTGCTCGAACGTGCCGCGCCTCGTGCCCGGCTGGACGCAGCCGATCGTCGTCGGCCGCCATGCCTTCGGCGACCAGTATCGCGCCACCGACTTCAAGGTGCCCGGCCCCGGCAAACTGACCATCACGTTCAAGGGCGCCGACGGCAAGACGATCGAGCACGAGGTCTACGACTTCAAGGGCCCGGGCGTCGCCCTGGCGATGTACAACCTCGACGATTCGATCCGAGACTTCGCGCGCGCCTCGTTCAACTACGGCCTCAGCCGCGACTACCCGGTCTATCTGTCGACCAAGAACACGATCCTCAAGGCCTATGACGGGCGCTTCAAGGACATCTTCCAGGAGGTCTTCGACGCCGAGTTCAAGGCCGAGTTCGACAAGCGCAAGCTGACCTACGAGCACCGCCTGATCGACGACATGGTGGCGGCGGCGCTGAAATGGTCGGGCGGCTATGTCTGGGCCTGCAAGAACTACGACGGCGACGTCCAGTCCGACATCGTGGCCCAGGGCTTCGGCTCGCTCGGCCTGATGACCTCGGTGCTGCTGACGCCCGATGGCAAGACGGTGCTTGCCGAAGCCGCGCACGGCACCGTGACGCGCCACTACCGCGCCCACCAGAAGGGCGAGAAGACCTCGACCAATTCGATCGCCTCGATCTTCGCCTGGACGCGCGGCCTCAAGCACCGCGCCAAGCTGGACGCCAACGAAGCGCTCGACAACTTCGCCGAAGCGCTGGAGAAGGTCTGCGTCGATACCGTCGAATCCGGCTTCATGACCAAGGACCTCGCGGTCCTCGTCGGGCCCGATCAGAAGTGGCTGACGACCGAGGGCTTCCTCGACAAGGTCGCCGACAACCTCGCCGCCGCTCTGGCCTGACGTCGCGCCGCCGCGCCACAGAGACGGCCCGCCTCTCCGGCGGGCCTTTTCGGTTCGGTGCCGGCGCGCCCTAGTCGTGATTGATCTTCGAGCGTTCGCGCTCCTCGGCGATGCGCGCGGTGACCAGTTCCTCGTCGAAGCCGAGGCCTTGGAGGACATGGGCGGCAAGCTGGAGACTGCCTTCGACCGCCTCCGGAATGACGTCATCGACCCCCAGGCGGCGCAGATGGTCGGCATGCTTCCAGTCCTTGGCGCGCGCCATGAGCGGCGTGTCGGGCCATTCGTCGTGGATCGCGCGCACCATGCGTTCTGCGAGCTGGGCGTTATCGAGCGTCACCACGAAGGCCGGTGCGCGGTTCGCGCCGGCGCGCAGCAGCACCTCCTTGCGCGTCGCGTCGCCGAAGAAGACCGGTGTGCCGTTCGAGCGCGCCCGGGCCACCAGGGCCGGATCGGCATCAAGCGCCATCCAGGGCACGCTTTCGGCATCGAGAACCTGCGCGATCGTCTGGCCGACACGGCCATAGCCGCCGATAATAACCGCGCCGTCCTTGTCGGACGTCTGCAGTCTGGGCCGCTCGGCGCGGCGACCTTCCGCAAAGCCGCCCAGCCGGCGGCCGATCTCGTCCAGTGGCGTGGTGAGTGTCATCGACAGCACGACGACCGCAATCAGGGTCTGCGCGTCGTCATGGTTCAACAGCTGTGCCCCGGCCGCAGCGGTCAGCAGGATCAGCGCGAACTCGCCGCCATGGGCAAGCAGGAACGAGGCCTGGAGCGAAACCGGCAACGGCACCCTGAACAAGGCTCCAAGGCCGAGCAGGACGACTGCCTTGATGACCACGAGCGCGACAAGCCCGATCAGGATTTCGCCGATATTCGACCACACGAAGGCGAGGTCGATCGACATGCCGATCCAGACGAAGAACAGACCCAGCAGCAGGCCTTTGAACGGCTCGATATCCGCTTCGACCTGATGCTTGAAGGCGCCTTCCGCCAGCATCGCGCCGGCGACGAACGCGCCCAGCGAGGTCGGCAGGCCGGCCGCGCCGGTAGCGCCAGCGCTCGCCAGCGCGACGAGGAGCACGACGGCGATGAAGACCTCGTGGTTGCCGACCCGGGCGGCGGCCCGCATCGCCAGTGGAACGACGAAGCGGCCGGCCAGCAGAAGAAGCGCCACGGCCAGCGCGCCATAAAGGACGGTGTTCAGGACCTGCTCGGTCATTGTCTCGCCGGGCGGCGCGCTGAGGGCGCCGACCAGAAAGAGGATCGGCACGACGGTCAGATCCTGTAGGAGGAGAACCGCAAAGGTCGTCTGTCCCTCGGGCGTCGCGAAGCGGTGCCGGCTCACCAGCAACTGGACCACGATCGCCGTCGAAGAGAGTGCAAGCCCGAGACCGGCCACGATGGCCGGCCAGAAGGTCAGGCCGGCGGCCGTCAGCGCACCGCCGAGGACGATCGCGCTCGCCGCGACCTGCGCCGAGCCGAGGCCGAAGACGAGGCGGCGCAGCGTCCACAGCCGTGCGAAGGAAACGTCGAGGCCGATGGTGAAGAGCAGGAAGATGACGCCGACTTCGCCCAATCCCTCGAAGCTCGCCGCGTCGTTGATCGTCACCCAGCCGAGCCAGGGATACTGCGCCGCGAACTGGCCGAGGCCGTAAGGGCCGAACGCCATCCCCGCCAGCATGAAGCCGAGGATCGGATTGACCTTCAGGCGCTGGAGCAGCGGCACGCCGATCCCGGCCGCGGCAAGAAAGACCATCGCGTCCTTGAACTGGGCGACCGCCTCTGCGCCTGCCATGTACCCCCGCTCAGGCTGCGGCGGACTGGAGCGCGCCCCGGATCGCCTGAAGCGCCTCGTCCGCCTTGCCGGGATCGGGACCGCCGGCCTGGGCCATGTCGGGCCGGCCGCCGCCGCCCTTGCCGCCCAGCTTTTCGTTGGCGGCCCTGACCAGCGCAACGGCATCGAAGGTGCCGATCAGATCGGCGGTCACGCCGACCACGATCGACGCCTTGCCGCCGTCGTCGGTCACGAAGGCAACGACGCCCGAGCCGACCTTAGCCTTCGCCTCATCGGCGAGGCCCTTCAGGTCCTTGGCCGGCACGCCGGAGACTACTTTTAGGATCGCCTTCGCGGCGCCGATGGTCTCGATCTCGTCGCCGCCCGAGGCGGCCGGCCCGGCGAGCGCCAGCTTCTTCTTCACCTCGGCGAGTTCGCGCTCCAGGCGGCGGCGCTCGTCCGCCAGCGCCGAAACCCGCTCGATGAGTTCGGCCGGCGCCGCCTTGATCGCGGCGGCCGCCTCGCGGGCGATCCCGGCCTGGGCTTCGAGCCACAA
>OEIV010000623.1_pt1 | contig 18541 bp, 15 predicted proteins | sample 1539231 | NCBI WGS metagenome assembly OEIV01 (sample SAMN03794762, study PRJEB22550) | activated sludge metagenome | feature: wastewater treatment plant; material: activated sludge; isolation source: Wastewater treatment plant of a petroleum refinery complex | place: Argentina: Buenos Aires ...
GGGGGGCTGCCCGGAGGGGGGGTAAAAACCCCGCGCGGGCGGGGGGGGCGGGCTCTTTCCCCCCCCCCCCGCCCGGGCAGGGGGGGAAAGGGGCCCCGGCCAGCCCCGCCCCGCCATGGCTCAGAGGGGATAGTCGCGCGCGGGGTCCACGCCGCAGCCGGTGAGGAAGTGGCGCAGGCTCTGCACCTCGTCCTTGGACAGGCCATGGTCACCGCCATGGACGGTGAGCGCCTTGCCCTTGTAATTGACGCTCATGCGGCCATGGCCGCTGTGGCCAAGCTCCGCGCCCATTTCCTTCAGCACGGTCTCCACTTCATGCAGGTGGATGTTGGAGGGGATGGGGTGGCTGAACAGGCTGTGCAGAACCTTGCGGTGGCGGTGATTCATGAATGAACTCCAGATATTGCTTCTGGCCTGCAGGGTAATGATGGCCTGACAGTCTGGCAACCGTCACAATGGCACGGGCTGGCCGGCTGGTGTATGCGTTCCATGCAAAAACTGGAGAGACCCCATGTCCTTTGACCGGCTCGATCATCTGTGCCGCCGCCTTGATGCGCTGGATCATGCCCAGGCCATGCTGGGGGTGGACGAGGCCGTCATGATGCCGGAAGGGTCGGGCGCGGCCCGGGCCACGGCCATGGCCGAAATCGCCGCCCTGCACCACGAAATGACCACGGCGCCGGAGGTGGCGGAGTGGCTGGCGGCGGCAGAGGCGGCGGCGACGGAACCGGCGCGCGTGGCGGCCCTGCGCGAATTTCGCCGCATGCACAGCAATCTCACCTGCCTGTCGTCGGACTTCGTGGGCCGTCAGGTGCGGGCGCGCATGGCGAGCGAGCAACTGTGGCGGCAGTTGCGGCCGCACAATGACTGGCACGGCTTCCTGCCTGCCTTCCGCGAGGTCGTGGCGCTGGCGCGCGAGGAGGCGAACCGGCGGGCGGAGGTGCTGAAGCTTCAGCCCTATGACGCGCTGATGGAACAATATGATCCCGGCAACCGCATGGCCGAGGTGACGCCGGTGTTCAGTACACTGAAGGTTTTCCTGAAGGACTTCATTCCGAAGGCCATGGCGGCGCAGGCCAGGCGGCGGGCGGGCAAGGCGCTGCGCGGTCCCTTTCCCGTGGCACGGCAGAAGGCGCTGGGTCAGGCGGTGATGGCGGCGCTGGGCTTCGATTTCGGCCATGGCCGACTGGACGTGTCGCACCATCCCTTCTGCGGCGGGGTGCCGGACGATGTGCGCATGACCACGCGCTACCGCACGGATGAATTCCTGTCGTCGCTCATGGGCATTGTGCATGAAACGGGGCACGGCCTTTACGAACAGGGCCTGCCCGGGGAGTGGCGGCACTGGCCCGTTGGCAAGGCGCGCGGCATGGCGCTGCATGAAAGCCAGAGCCTGTTCGTGGAAATGCAATTGGCCAGGCGGGCCGCCTTCTGGAAATTCGCCCTGCCGCTGGCGCGGCAGCATCTCGGCGCGGCCAAACTTCTGGGTGTCAGCGTGGCCAGCATGGTGCGCGCGGTGCAGAAGGTGAAGCCGGGGCTGATCCGGGTCGATGCCGACGAGGCGACCTATCCGCTCCACATCATGCTGCGCTACGAGCTGGAGCAGGCGCTGATTTCCGGCAGCCTGAAGCCGGAGGATGTGCCCGAGGCCTGGAACGCCAGGATGCAGGAATCCCTTGGTCTCGACACGCGCGGCAACTTCCGCGACGGGCCGATGCAGGACGTGCATTGGCCGTCGGGGGCCTTCGGCTATTTCCCGTCCTATACGCTAGGGGCTTTGGCGGCGGCGCAGCAGTTTGCCGCCATCCGGCGCGCGCTGCCGGACGTGGAGGAGGATATTGCGCGCGGGCATTTCGCGCGCATCAACGACTGGCGGCGCGACCACATCTGGTCCAAGGGCAGTTTCCTCTCGACGCAGGAAATCATGCGTCAGGCCACGGGCGAGGCCCTGTCGCCACGCGCCTTCATGGCCCACCTCGAAGAGCGCTATCTGTAGCCGCCCCTCACCCGCCCGCGCCAAAGAGGCGGGCCCCCCCCCTCGTTCCCAATCACCGCCGGGTGCCCTAGGGACCCGCCGGTTCTGGTTGGGGCGGCCGCGGGGGGGCCGGCGTGGGGTTGCCGTCGTCGCGCAGCACCACATAGATGGCCGGGATGATCAGCACCGTGAGCGCGGTGGATGACGCCAGGCCGAAGAGCAATGAGATGGCCAGGCCCTGGAAGATGGGATCGGCCAGGATCACCGCCGCACCGATCATGGCGGCGATGGCGGTGAGCAGGATGGGCTTGAAGCGGATGGCACCGGCCTCGAGCAGCACGTCCTTCAATGGCCGGCCCGCCTCACGCGCGCCCGTGATGAAATCCACGAGCAGGATGGAGTTGCGCACGATGATGCCTGCCAGAGCAATGAAGCCGATCATCGAGGTGGCCGTGAAGGCCGCGCCGAAGAGCCAGTGGCCGAGCATGATGCCGATGAGGGTGAGCGGCACCGGCGTGAGGATGACCAGCGGCAGCTTGAAGGATTTGAACTGCGCCACCACGAGAATGTAGATGCCGAGGAGCGCCACCATGAAGGCCCCGCCCATGTCGCGGAAGGTGACCCAGGTGACTTCCCATTCGCCGTCCCAGAGCAGGGCCGACTTTGAATCATCCGTGGGCTGACCATGGAGGATGACCTCGGGCTTCTCCAGCCCGGTCCAGTCCTGCTGGTCCAGCGCCGCGTTGACCGCGATCATGCCGTAGACCGGCGCCTCATAGGCCCCCGCCAGTTCGGCGGTGACCATTTCGGTGGGGTGCCCGTTATGCCGGAAGATGGGGAAGGAGGTGAGTTCACGGCTCACCGTCACCACATCGCCCAGTTCCACCACGCCGCGGTCACCCGGCAGCACGTTGGCGGGAATGGGGGTGGAGAGGGTCTTCTCATCCAGCACCTTGCCCGACTTGCCCAGGCCCACCTTGAGCGGGATGGGCTGGCGGCCGCCGCCGCGATGGGAATAGCCCACGGTGTTGGGCGCGTAGAGATATTGCAGCGTGTCATAGACGTCGGACTCCTCGACATGCTGATATTCGAGATTGTCCTGATTGACGGCGACGCGGGCGCGCTCCACCTGCACACCGACGGAATCATCGACATCGACCACGAAGGGCACGCTTTCGAAGGCGCTGCGCACCTTGGCGGCGGCGGCGCGGCGGGCCTCCGGCGTGGGACCGTAGATTTCTGCGAGAAGCGTGGACAGCACCGGCGGACCGGGCGGCGGTTCCACGGTCTTGATGACGGTGCCCTGCGGCCGTTCCACGTCCTTCAGCTTTTCGCGGAGATCAAGCGCGATCTCATGGCTGGTGCGCTCACGCTCACCCTTGGGCGAGAGTGTCACCTGAATGTCGCCCAGTTCCGGCGAGGTGCGGATGTAATAATGGCGCACCAGGCCGTTGAAGTTGAAGGGGGCTGCCGTGCCCGCATAGGTTTGCAGCGAGACAACCTCGGGTATGGCCGCGGCCCGGGCCGCCACCAGTTGCAGCACCCGGTCGGTGTCTTCCACCGATGAGCCTTCGGGCAGGTCCACCACCACCTGAAGCTCCGACTTGTTGTCGAAGGGCAGAAGCTTCACCGTGACGTTCCTGGTGTAGAACAGAACCAGCGACAGCAGGGTGGCCACGCCGACGAGCGCGATGAACAGCCAGGAGCGCGCCCGGGAGCGCAGCACCGGACGGGCGAGGCGGAGATAGAGCCGTCCGAGCGGACCGCCATGGGCCGCGTCATGGCCGCCGTGGCCATGCGCGCCGCCGCCGAACCTGATCATCAGCCAGGGCGTGACCATGACCGCCACGAAGAAGGAGAAGATCATGGCGGCGGAGGCATTGGCGGGAATGGGGCTCATGTAGGGGCCCATCATGCCGGACACGAAGAGCATGGGCAGCAGGGCCGCAACCACCGTCAGCGTCGCCACGATGGTGGGGTTGCCCACTTCGGCCACGGCCTCGATGGCGGCCTGGACCCGGCTGCGGTCATCCTTCATGGCCCAGTGGCGGGCGATGTTCTCGATGACGACGATGGCGTCGTCCACCAGAATGCCGATGGAGAAGATGAGGGCGAAGAGGGACACGCGGTTCAGCGTGTAGCCCATGATGCGCGCGGCAAAGAGCGTGAGCAGAATGGTGGTGGGAATGACCACGGCCACCACGCCTGCCTCGCGCCAGCCGATGGTGAAGCCGACGAGGATGACGATGGAGACCGTCGCCAGCGCCAAATGGAAGAGCAATTCATTGGCCTTCTCATTGGCGGTTTCACCATAGTCGCGGGTGATCTGGACGTTGAGGCCATCGGGGATGATGCTGCCCTCGATCTGATGCAGGCGTTCCACGATGCGTTCGGCGATGACCACGGCATTGGTGCCGGCGCGCTTGGCGATGGCCAGCGACACGGCGGGCACGCGCAGGGGGTCCTGCTTCAGATTGGTGATGTCGGCCACGCGCCATTCATTGGTGCCGGATTTCACCGCCACATCGGCCACGTCGCGGACATAGACCGGGCGGCCATCACGAGCGGTCAGGAGAATGTTGCCGATTTCCGCCGGGCTTTGCAGGGTCTGGCCGACCATGAGGGAGATCTGCTTGCCGCGGTCGCGGATGGTGCCGGCCTCGAAGGAACGGTTGGCGCCGGAGAGCTTGGCGGCGAGCTGCTGCATGGTGATGCCGAAGAGCGACAGCTTTTCGGGATCGGGGGTGATGCGGATTTCCTCGGGCTGGTCGCCGACGAGATAGGTGAGGCCGATGTCCGGCAGCTTGGCCAGTTCCACCTGGAGCTCGCGCGCCACGCGGGTCACGCCATTGGCGTCCCAGTGGCTGGCCACCTCCGGCTTGGGCGAAAGGGTGAGAACCACGATGGCCACGTCATCGATGCCGCGGCCGACGATGAGCGGCTCCGGGATGCCCACCGGAATGCGGTTCATGTTGGCGCGGATCTTCTCATGCACGCGCAGGATGGCGGCATCGGAATTGGTGCCCACCAGAAAGCGCGCGGTGACCAGCGCGCTGTCGTCCTTGGTCTGGGAATAGACGTGCTCCACCCCGTCGATGGACTTGATGATGGTTTCCATGGGCTCGGTGACGAGTTTCACCGCGTCCTCGGCCTTGAGGCCATTGGCGCGGAGATAGATGTCCACCATGGGAACGGAAATCTGCGGCTCCTCCTCGCGCGGCAGGGTCATGAGCGCCACGAGGCCCACCATGAAGGAGGCCAGCAGGAAGAGCGGCGTCAGCGGCGAGGTGATGAAGCCGCGCGTGAGATTGCCGGCGATGCCCAGCTTGTTGGTCATGGCAGCACCACGCGGTCACCGTCATGCAGGCCGGAGATGATCTCCAGCATCTTGCCGTCCGGCGTGTTCATCATGCTGCCGATGATGACCGGCACATCGACCGGGCCATTGCCATTCATCAGCTTCACATAGTCCACGCCATAGCGGTTGGTGACGGCCTGGGGCGGCAGGGTGATGACGGCGCGCACATCGGTGGGCACCATGACCAGGGTGCGTTCGCCGACGAAGTAATCACCGAGCGCATCCACCTCCACGTCGGCGGCGACGCGGCCGCCTTCAATTTCTGGATAGACCTTGACGATCCGGCCCCGGCGGAGGGGCTGGCCGATGGAGGCGGCGGGCTGGAGCCCGCGTGCGCCGATTTCCACCGTGTCGCCCTCCTTCAGCAGGGCGGCATGACGCTCCGGCAGGGAGAGGCGGATGAAATAGGCGCCAGAGGCAATACGCGCCACCGGCTCGCCCGGCATGATGACGGTGCCCTTGGGCGAGGGGATGGTGAGAACACGGCCCGCCGAGGGGGCAAGGACGCGGCCTTCCGTGGCCTGCTGGGTCACCACGGCGCGATTGGACTGGGTGGAGGATACCTGATTGGTGAGCACGTCCACCTGGGTTTGCAGCTTGTCGAGGCTGGCCCTGGGAATGGTGCCGGAAGCCGCCAGCGCCTTGCCGCGCTGCAGGTCCACCACGGCATTGTCGAGCTGCGCCTGCAGGCCCTTGAGCTGGCTGTCGAGCGCGTCAAGCTGAAGGGCGAGCTTGTCGTCGACCACCAGGGCGATGACATCACCGGCCTTGACCGCGCTGCCCTCGGTCACCGAGACCTCGGCCAGCGTGCCGCCGATGCGGGCACGGGCCGCCACGATGTCGCGGCTTTCCACCTTGCCATAGACGGCCTTGAGATCCGGCACCTGCTGGACACGCACCAGGTATTCGGCGGCGAAGGCCGGAGCGGCAGAGAGGGCGAGCGCGGCAAGGACAGCGAGGCTCAGACGGGATTTCAGCATGTGGGATCCTCCGCCGGGTGGCGTTGATGAGGGTTCAGGCATGGACCAGACACCGGCCCCTGACAGCGGGGCCGGTTGTCGCAAGGGGGCCGGCTCAGCGGAAGGCTTCACCCACCTTGGCGCCGAGCTTCTTGAAGATCATGGCGGCGGGGCAGAAGCCGGTGAAGGCCGACTGCAGCAGGTTCAGCCCGATGAAAACCGTGAACCACATGAAGAGCGGCGAGACATATTGGGTGAGAATCACCGAAAGCAGGGTCATGACGCCGGCGAAGGCGAGGACGGAACGGTCGAGGTTCATTCTGTAATCTCCGATATGGCAGTTGCTGGGGCATATATAAGGTAAATCTAATATATTCAAGCCCGCCCGAACGCCGGGATATTTCACGTGCCGAAGGGCAGCCAGATGGTTTTGTAGCGCAGCGGTGCCGCGCCTGCAAAAGACCCGGCAAATCGTTCATCTGACAGGATTTTTTCGGGTGAGCCAATGGCAATGAGGCCGGGCGGCAGGCTGGCGAAGGCGGCTTTCAGGGCGCGCCGGGCCGGTGTGTCGGGGGCATTGAGGATGACCGCGTTGCCCGCTGCCAGGGCGGGGACCAGGGCGGCGGCGAGGCCATCCAGCGTGGTCTGGACGGGTTCCAGGGCGATGACACCCAGGGCTTCCGGCACGGTGAGGGCCATGAGGCCGGGTTTCATCAGGCGCGCGCTTCCCGCTGCGGCCTGGGCTTCGGCGATGAGGCTCTGGACGCGGGCGGCGGACTTGGCCGGGAGCTTTTCACTGCACGTCAGCAGAATTTCGGCGCGGGCGGCGGGGGCCAGGGCGGCCCATGGAGCCTGTGCCTGAACCGCCGCCGCGAGGGCATCAGGTCCGGCGGCGGCTTGTCCTGGTCTGGGGAAGGTGTGGGTGGGCACGGCAACGGGCAGCGCGAGGCCAGAAGAGTTGAGCCAGATGGTTTCCGCCGCAAGGCCGGTGGCCGTGGCCATGGCAAAGGAGATGTTCTCGCTCCACACCGAGGCAGCCAGAAGGTCGCGCGCGTGATTGGCCAGTTGCACGGCCTCGTCCGGGGTGCGGAAGGTGGTGATCTTGGGATTGACGGGCGTGGTGCCGGTTGCCATGTCGCTGTTGGCATCAAGCGGATCACCGAAGCGCAGACGCGACAGGCGGTTGACAAGCTTGCCGGAGAAGCGGGGCGCGATGCCTTCCTGGGCAAAGAGGCGGACCTCACCCCCCTGCCCCGGCCAGAGCAAGTCGGCGGCGGCTTCCACTGCGCCGTCGAGGTCTGCCTCCTCGTGGACGATGAGCGCCATGGGACCGATGAGGGTGAAGCTTGCGCTCTTGCCGCTGCCGGCCAGACGGGCGCGCAGGGCAAGGGCCGCGCCATGCGGACCGGTGAAGCTGACATGGCTGACGGAGGACCGGGCGATCAGCATGTCCTCCGTGGCCGGATCACTTTCCGCCAATTGCACCAAACCCCTGGGCAGGCCAGCCTCTGCCGCCAGGGCGGCGAAGGCACGAGCCCTGGGGGCGGATGAGGCGATGATCAGCCCCTGTCCCGCCGCCAGCAGCGGCGCTGCGGCCCCGGCAATGGCGGCCATGCCTGACGTTTGCGGGAGAATGACAGCGGCAAGGCCGGAGGCTGCACCGGCGACGGGTGCCGGCCCCGCCGCCTGGGCCAGGGCCGCCACGGCGCGCGGCACATCATGGGCCAGCGTGGCGCGCACCGGGCGCTGGTCTGTCAAGGCCGCCAGCGCGGCGAGAAACCCGGTCCGTTCGCTCAGCAATTTGCTCAGGGCACGGAGTTTCCGGGCGCGCATGGCGGGTGCCGTCTTGCGCCAGACGGCGGCGGCAACACTGGCCGCCTTCACCCCGGCCGCAACAGCCGGCGGCGCGGCCGCCGCCGCAAGAAAGGCGCGGGCGGCATCGGCACTTTGAAGGACCGGACCATAGTCAAGCGTGGCGAAGGGCGACGACATGGCAACCTCAGGCGAGAACGTGGCGATGGGGCGAAGGCCGCGCCCCGGTGAGAAGATGATCGAGGCGTTGTTCGATGCTGCCCAGAAGCGAACTGGCCCCGATGCGGAACAGGTCGGGTTCGGTCCAGGCCTTGCCCAGTTCCTCCTTCATGAGGGTGAGCCAGGCCAGGGCATCGGCGGCGGTGCGCAGGCCCCCGGCGGGCTTGAAGCCCACGGTCTGCCCGGAGAGCGCCTGATAATCGCGGATGGCCCGCAGCATTGTGAGCGACACGGGCAAGGTGGCGTTGAAGTCCTCCTTGCCGGTCGAGGTCTTGATGACATCGGCCCCGGCCATCATGGCCACCATGGCGGCACGATGGACATTGCGCAGGGTTTTCAGATCGCCGGTGGCAAGGATGGCCTTCATGTGGGCCGCGCCACAGGCGGCGCGCATTTCCGCCAACTCGGCATGGAGCGCCTGCCAGTTCTGAGTCAGCACATGCTCACGGAAGATGACGATGTCGATTTCCGCCGCCCCTTCGGCCACGGCATGGCGGATTTCAGCCAGGCGGGCAGCCAAAGGGGTGAGACCCGCCGGAAAGCCGGTCGCCACCGCGGCCACGGGAATGCCGGAGCCGGAAAGCGCCCTGACCGCATGGGGCACCATGGCGGGATAGACGCAGACGGCGGCGACATGGGGCGGATGGTCCTGCCGCCCCAGTGCCGCCACGAGGTCGGGCCGCAGCGGATCACGCGCCTTGGCACAGAGACGCTCCACCCGGCCCCTCGTGTCGTCGCCTGCCAGCGTGGTGAGATCGATGCATTCGATGGCGCGGGTGAGCCACAGGGGCTCCTGCGCGGGGGCGATGCGGCGGCGGGCAAGAGCGGCGACGCGGGCAGCGACGGCAGCGGCGTTGACCGGGCTGCGGGTGAACCAGGACAGGTTCAACGCCGTGCCCGTATTGCGCGGAAGCGACTCATGGTCGTGGGCAGTCGCGGTCATGTCCCCCTATCGCGCAGGCCATGCGGCCATGCAAGGGACCCACTTTCACATTAGAATAGGTAAAGATTGCTGACCTTTTGACCCGCCGCAAAGACGGCCCCCCGGCGCAAGGTTACAAGGCAGTAAGGTTTCTGATTAGACTAATTCGAATCTGGAGCCTTGGCTTGCACCCGCAAGCAACCGCAACTCATTGAGGTTACCCATGAAATTCCTGACATCCATCCTGTTGGCAACGGCCTGTTGGCGGGCAGCGCTGTGGCCGACGAACTGCGTGACAAGGCCGTGGCGGCGTTCAAACCCCTGCCCTCCACCCTCCCTGCGGTGAAGGGCAACACTGTGACCCCGGAGAAGATCGCTCTGGGCAAGGCGCTCTATTTCGACCCGCGGCTTTCCGCATCGGGCGTCTTTTCCTGCTATTCCTGCCACAACCTGACCACGGGTGGGGATGACAACCTCGAAACCTCCATCGGCCATGGCTGGCAGAAGGGCCCGCGCAATGCGCCGACCGCGCTCAATGCCGTGCTGAACGAAGCCCAGTTCTGGGATGGCCGCGCCGAAGACCTGAAGGCCCAGGCCAAGGGGCCGGTGCAGGCGGGCGTGGAAATGGCGAATACGCCGGATAACGTCGTGAAAACGCTGACCTCCATGCCGCAATATGTGGAGTGGTTCAAGGCGGCCTTCCCGGAAGAGAAGGACCCAGTGAATTTCGACAACATGGCCAAGGCCATTGAGGCCTTCGAGGTGACGCTGCTGACGCCGGCGCCGTTTGACGCCTATCTCAATGGCGATGACGCCGCGCTGTCCGATGCCCAGAAGAAGGGCATGGCGCTGTTCATCGACAAGGGCTGCTCAAGCTGCCACAACGGTGTGAACGTCGGCGGCCACGGCTACTACCCCTTCGGCGTGGTGGAAAAGCCGGGCGCTGCCGTGTTGCCGGAAGGCGACAAGGGCCGCTTCTCGGTCACCAAGACCGCCGATGACTCCTATGTCTTCCGCGCTGGTCCGCTGCGCAATATCGCCATTACGGCCCCCTACTTCCACTCTGGTAAGGTGTGGGACCTGAAGGAAGCCGTGGCGATCATGGGATCTTCGCAGTTGGGTGCGCAACTCAACGACGACGAGACCTCGGCCATCGTGGCCTTCCTCGAATCGCTAACCGGCAAGATGCCGGAAATCACCGTGCCGACACTGCCGCCGGAAACGGCAGCGACACCGCGGCCCACGGCTGAGGTGGTGAAGAAGTAACAAGCTTGGCAGGGGCAGCCCACTGGGCCTGCTCCGCCTCCGAGCCTCCCGAGGATCCGCGGGGGGAATAGGGAAAGGCCGCTCCGTCCGCCAATGGAGCGGTCTTTCTTTTTCCGTAATCGGCGCGCATGGTGATGGGTGAGCGCGGGGCCGGCATGGAGGCCCGGATGAAGAAACAGACCCAAGTGATGATCGGTGTGGCCGTGCTGGGCATGGCTCTGGCCGGTGCGGTGGCGGCCCAGGATATCCTGAAGGTGCAGAGCTGGCCCGGTGATTTCGACAAGGTGCCCTGCGACGTCTGGCAGAAGGAACACGACGGCAAATGGGTGCAGGTGAAAACGGTCACCGACGGGCACCTGAATTTCTGGGGCTACTGGTTCCTCAATACCGCGCAGTCGGCGGTTCTCGACCAGAAGTGCGGGAAGAAATAATCAGCCGGTCCACTTGTCGCGGAGCGTGACCAGTTCCTCCGCTACCGTGGGGTGCAGCGCCATGGTGGCGTCGAAGTCGGCCTTGGTGGCCTTCATGCGCACCGCAATGGCGACCGCCTGAATGATCTCGGCGGCGTCCGGCCCGCAAATGTGGCAGCCGAGCACACGGTCCGTTTCGCCATCGACCACGAGCTTCATCAGCATGCGTTCGTCGCGGCCCGACAGCGTGTGCTTCATGGGGCGGAAGGTGGTCTTGTAGATGTCGACCGTGCCGTGGGCGGCGCGGGCCTGTGCCTCGGTCAGGCCCACAGTGCCGATTTCCGGCTGGGAGAAGACCGCCTCCGGGATCAGGCTATGATCGACCATGACTGGCTTGCCGCCGAAGACCGTATCGGCGAAGGCATGCCCCTCGCGGATGGCCACCGGCGTCAGGTTCACCCGGTTGGTGACATCGCCCACGGCATAGATGTTGTCCACGCTGGTCTGCGACCATTCGTTGACGGCGATGGCCCGGTGCGGGGTGAGGTCCACGCCCGCCTGCTCCAGACCCAGGCCCTCGACATGGGGGATGCGCCCGGTGGCGAAGAGAATCTGCGAGGCCCCGAAGTGGGCGCCGTCATTCAGTTCGATGCGCACGCCATCGCCGGAGCGCGACAGCGCCGTCACATCGGACTTGAGGCGGATTTCCACACCTTTCTTTTTCATCTCGCCCGCGAGATGATGGCGCAAGTCATCGTCAAAGCCGCGCAGGATCTGCTCGCCGCGATAGATGAGAATGGTCTCCACCCCGAGGCCCGACATGATGCCGGCAAATTCCACCGCGATGAAGCCGCCGCCGACAATGGCAAGGCGGCGCGGCAGCTTTTCGAGGTGGAACATCTCGTTCGAGGTGATGGCCAGTTCGCGGCCCGGCAGATGGTGCGGAATGAAGGGGGCGGCCCCCGTGGCGATGAGAATATATTGCGCCGTGACGCGGCGGCCAGAGGCGAGCTGCACCGTGTGGCGGTCCACGAGTGCGGCATGATCGAGGATGATCTCCACGCCGGCCGCCTCGAGGTTGCGGGTGTAGATCTGGTTCAGGCGGGCGATCTCGCGGTCCTTGTTTTCGATGAGCGTGGCCCAGTCGAAGGAGACCTTCTCGGTGGTCCAGCCGAAGCCGATGGCGTCTTCAAACTCCTCGGCGAAGCGCGAAGCATGGACCAGCAGTTTCTTGGGCACGCAGCCGCGGATGACGCAGGTGCCGCCGACGCGGTATTCCTCGGCCACGGCCACCCTGGCACCATGGCGAGCGGCAATGCGCGCGGCACGGACCCCGCCGGAGCCCGCGCCGATGACAAAGAGATCATAGTCGTAGGCGGTCACCGGGTGATGATCTCCACTCCCTTGGGCGATGCGATGAAGGCCTTCCGGGCCACATTGATGAACAGCCCCGTATCCATCACGCCGGGGATGGAGGCAAGATAGGCATCGAGCTTTGCCGGGTCATCGATCTTGCCGAGCTTCAGGTCGAGAATCATGTTGCCGTTGTCGGTGATGTAGAGCTTGTTCTCCTTGGTCATGCGCGCGCCCATGGAGCCCTGATATTTCAGGTTGATGAGCAGGCGCTCGATCTTCATGGCGGTGGCGCGCGAACCGAAAAGCGCCACTTCCACCGGCAGCGGGAAGGCGCCGAGATGCTTCACCTTCTTTGATTCATCGGCAATGACGAACATCTGCTTCGACGAGGTGGCGACGATCTTCTCGCGCAGCATGGCCCCGCCACCGCCCTTGATGAGGTGGAGCTCCGGCGTGATCTCGTCGGCACCATCCACGGTGAGGTCGAGGATCGGCTCCTTCTCCAGCGTGGTCAGCGGAATGTTCAGGCTTTCCGCCTGTTTCTTCGTCGCCTCCGAGGTGGGCACGCAGGTGAAGTTGAAGCCCTTCTTGATCAACTCACCGACGCAATCGACGAAGTGCCTGGCGGTGGAGCCGGTGCCCAGGCCCAGCTTCATGCCGGTCTTGAGATGGGGGACGATGGCTTCCGCCGCCGCGCGCTTCATCTCGTCGGCGCTCATGGCCTTGGTCATTTTCCCAGTCCCCCCATCAGCATGTATTTCATTTCCAGATATTCCTCGACGCCGTGATGCGAACCTTCACGGCCGAGGCCCGATTCCTTGACCCCGCCGAAAGGCGCTTCAGCTGCCGAGATGATACCCTCGTTGATGCCGACAATGCCATACTCCAGACCCTCGGCCACGCGCCAGACGCGCCCGATGTCGCGGGTGTAGAAATAACAGGCCAGGCCAAACTCGGTGTCATTGGCCATGGCGATGGCCTGTTCCTCGGTGGTGAAGCGGAAGAGCGGCGCCACCGGGCCGAAGGTTTCCTCGCGCGCCACGGCCATCTCCGGCGTGACGCCGGTGATCAGCGTGGGTTCAAAAAAATTGCCGCCCAGGCGCTTGCCGCCCGCCACCACCTTGCCGCCCTTCTTGACGGCGTCGGCGATGTGTTCCTCGACCTTGGCCACGGCGGCGGCGTTGATGAGGGGACCGGTGGTCACGCCATCCTCGGTGCCGTCGCCCACCTTCAGTTTCTTCACCGCCACGGCGAGTTTTTCGGCAAAGGCGTCATAGACGCCATCCTGCACCAGCAGGCGGTTGGCGCAAACGCAGGTCTGGCCGGCATTGCGATACTTGGAGGCCATGGCGCCCGCCACGGCGGCATCCAGGTCGGCATCGTCAAAGACGATGAAGGGGGCATTGCCGCCGAGTTCGAGGCCAATCTTCTTGATGGTGGGGGCGCACTGGGCCATGAGCATGCGACCGATTTCGGTGGAGCCGGTGAAGGTCAGTGCACGGACGATGGGGTTGCCGGTCATTTCCGCGCCGATTTCGCGGGCCGAGCCGGTGATGACCGAGAAGACGCCCGGCGGAATGCCGGCGCGCTCCGCCAGTTCCGCCAGAGCCAGGGCCGAGAGCGGGGTCTCGCTGGCCGGCTTCACCACGAAGGTGCAGCCCGCGGCCAAGGCCGGGCCGGCCTTGCGGGTGATCATGGCGTTGGGGAAATTCCACGGCGTGATGGCGGCCACGACACCCACCGGCTGCTTGATGACCACCATGCGGCTTGTGGGCCAGGGCGAGGGAATGGTCTCGCCATAGATGCGGCGGGCTTCCTCGGCGAAGAATTCCACGAAGGACGCACCATAGGCCACCTCGCCCTTGGCTTCGGCCAGGGGCTTGCCCTGCTCCGCCGTCATGATCTGGCCGAGGTCATCCTGGTTTTCCATCATCAGGTTGAACCACTTGCGCAGGATGGCCGAACGCTCGCGCGCCGTCCTGGCGGCCCAGCCCTTCTGGGCGGCCTGGGCGGCTTCAATGGCCGCGCGGGTTTCCTTCTGGCCCAGCTTCGGCACGGTGATGATGGTGCTTTCGTCCACCGGGTTGGTGACGGCGATCACCTCCGTTCCGCCCACCCATTTGCCGTTGATGTAACACTTGTCCTTGAGCAGGGACTTGTCCTTGAGTAAGTCCTTCAAAGCGGGGGCCTTGCGCTGGGTCATCCGTTTCTCCCATGGGTTATGGCGGGGGTGTTAGCACGGGCGCTGCTGGGGCTCAAACGGGCCAGATTCGGGGAGTGGTGATGCCAGTTCATGCCTTGGTTTTTGATCTCGACGGAACGCTGGTGAACACCGCGCCCGATCTTCTGGCCGCCACCAATCATGTGCTGGCGCTGGACGGGCTGGCCCCGCTCGAGACGGCGCAGATGAACAATTTCGTCGGGCACGGGGCCAAGGCCCTGCTGATGCGGGGCTTCACGGCGCGGGGCCGGACACTGGAGGGCGAGGCGCTGGAGATGCGTTATCGCGCCTTCCTTGATTTCTACATGGCCAATATCGCCACTGCGGGCTCGGCCCCCTATCCCGGTGTTTTGCCCTTGATCGAGCGGGCCAAGGCCCACGGGCTGGGGCTGGCGGTCTGCACCAACAAGCTCGAAGGCCTGTCGGTGCGGCTGATGGATGAACTGGATCTCAGCCGCCATTTCGGCGCCATCATCGGACCCGACACCATTGGCGTGGCCAAGCCCGACGCGGCCCCCTATCGCGAGGCGGTGCGGCGGCTGGGCGTTTCGGTGGAGCAGTCGCTGATGCTGGGCGACAGCGAGACCGACGTGCTGACGGCGCGGGCAGCGGGGGTTCCGATCATTGCCGTGCCCTTCGGCTTCACCCCGCAGCCGGTGGAGACCTATGGGCCGGACCACCTGGTGCAGCATTTCGACGAGGTCTGGCCGCTGCTGGAGAAGCAATATTTGTGAGAGGTGCGCGCCGGGGCCTTGGGCTTGACTTGCCCTGCCCCGCCGCTTAAAGACGCGCGCACCCTGTGGGCGATTAGCTCAGTTGGTAGAGCACTGTGTTCACATCGCAGGGGTCACTGGTTCGAGTCCAGTATCGCCCACCATCCATTCCAGCCTTTTCAGCCGGTCTTTGCCTGTCTCAGGAATAGCCCCGACATTCCCGAGGCTTGGACGACGTATTGCATAGGTGCAGAGGGCAAGAGACGAGGGTTTCAGAGGTTTTGAGCCAAGATTTGCCCGCCCGTCTCAGTTGGCCATTTTCCGTGCCCTCTCCGGAGGAAGCACGCATCCCTGGATGGTATGTTTGTGCACTGGAATTCAGTTTTGCCGGAAGCCAAAGGCCACGCGCTGATCAGTCCAAAGGATGGGAATGGGCTTCAGGCGGATGAGCCTGCGTGCGGTAAGTTCCACAGGCTGCCGCCCTGCAAGAATGGCTTCGACAATGTCTGGCGCCAGGAAGGCAAGTGGCAAGATGCGGCTGACTTCACCGTCATCGACACTCAAGCGGCGGGCAAGTGCGGCAATGGTCTGATGGCCTTCGGAGGTCAACAGCTTCAGCCAGTGCCGGGCGCGGTTGGTCACGTCAACAAGACCCGCATCCACTTGGGAAGCCGGTTCTGACGTATTGCCGATGATGAGACGCGCTTCGACCCCACGGCGTCGCAATACGAAGGGCAGTGTGATTGCAGGGAGAGGGATTGAACCCGAAGATTTATCCGTATCGCTTTCAACCTCATATGGCGCCCCGAATTTCCGATGCAATGCATTGCTATTGAATGAGATTTTGAGTTCTTTGGCAGAAAGATCAATGCGCGCGATCAGTTTATGAAGCAGCTTACGTGCTTCAGATGATGGGGCTTTCAGAACCTGCAGAAGCTGGCTGGCTTTGGCGTCCACTGTATGGAACAGGTCAATACTGGCCTGTTGCAGGTTGAGGAAACGATGCAGCCTGCTCTGATCCTGCAGCAGATCCCGGAGGGCTGACATCACCACCATGTCCAATTCATGGGCCGGAAGCCGCCAGCCGGAACTGTCCTTCTTTCTCGCCAGCATCAGGCGCTGGGAGATGTAGTAGCGATATCTCCTGCCATCCTTGACCGCCTGGGATGGTGTCAGGCGATCGCCGGTCTCGTCAAACAGGAAGCCGGTGAGAAGGCTACCCGCATCCGCGTGGGTGGTGGCTTTGCGCCTGCTCCCCTGCTCTTTCAGCATGTTCTGCACAGCATCCCACAGCTCCCGGTCAATGATCGCCTCATGCTGTCCTGACACGATTTGCTCCTTGTGCCGAATGTCCCCGACATAGACCGGATTGCACAGCAGCCAGTAGAGGTGGCCACGCGAGAATGTGCGTGGCGTAGTACTAGCTTCCTCCCCCTCTGTCGCTACAGAGTGCGCTGCTTCGTCCAGTTCCTCCTTCAGCCTTCTGACGGACCCCAGTTCTAAATAGCGCCGATAGATGGTCCTTATGGTCCCCGCCTGTGCTGGAACGATGACCAGCTTCTTGTCTCGGTTCTCGTAACCCAGGGGAACTGCACCCCCCATCCACATGCCCTTCCTCTTAGAGGCCGCGATCTTGTCGCGGATGCGCTCGGCGGTGACCTCACGCTCAAACTGGGCAAAGGACAGCAGCACATTCAGTGTCAGCCGTCCCATCGACGTCGTGGTGTTGAACTGCTGGGTGACCGAGACAAATGAGACATCCTGGGCATCGAACACCTCAACGATCTTCGAGAAGTCAGCCAGCGACCTTGTCAGGCGGTCAATCTTGTAGACCACGACCACATCGACCTGACCCTGCCGGATGTCATTGAGCAGGTCCTGCAGGGCCGGACGCTCCATGGTGCCGCCCGATATGCCGCCATCGTCATAGCGCTTCGGGACCAGTTTCCAGCCCAGGCTCGCCTGCGAAGCGATATAGGCTGCACAGGCCTCATGCTGGGCATCCAGCGAGTTGAACTCCTGTTCCAGCCCCTCCTCAGTCGACTTGCGGGTATAGACGGCGCATCTGAACTGGGATGCTGCTGCTATCCTGGTCATAGCCCAAAGAACCTTGGGCCGGACCACTGGACACCTGTGATCTCCCGGGCGATTACCGAAAGTGACCGGTGTGTCTTGCCATTCCAGACAAAGCCGTCAGCAACCACCTCAACATGATGGATGCGGCCGTTCCATTCCCTCACCAGACGGGTACCCGGCTTCATCACAGCATGGGCTGCCATCGAAGCTGATTTAGAACCGCGTTTCAGACGGGGAGACCCATGGCCATCAGGACAAGGATCTCTGCCTTGTGTGCGCCGCCTAACCTTACTCAGGCGACCTAAGGCCTTTTCTTGCACTCCATAGGCCGCCGCCAGCTCCAGAAGCTGCCGACCACATCCTCTGGGAGGTGCTGACCCGAAGCGTTGCTCCCAGAGTTCAACCAGTTCTTCCCGCGACATCCACGAAAGAGCGGCCACCTCGGCGGCGGCTCTCTCTGCCGGGCTCAAAGCCACCACAGGCTCAGGCCCCCTGCCCGGCCTCAATCCGGTAGCGCCTGGTCCCTTCCCCATCGGTTGCGCTCATGATCATCAGGCCCTTCCGTTTCTTCACGGCACCCGACAGGAAGCCCCGCACGCTATGGGCCTGCCAATTCGCGGCTTTCATCAACTCATCAAGTGACGCGCCGCCCGACTGCCTCAGCAGCGTCATCACCCGATCGGACTTCGACTGGGTTACGGATTTCCTCTTCCTGCTGCTCAATTTGCTTGGGTTCTTGGGCTTCGGAGCAACAGCGGGTTCGCTGACGCTGTTAACGTTGACGCGTCCGGCCTTCAATTCAATGTGCTTCTTCAGCATGATGGTGCTCCTTCTGTGCACCGGTTCATTCCGGCGCTTGCACCACCCCAAGGCCCGCAAATCCTGCAGGCCAATCCAACCCCAATAGCGAAGGGTCGAGCCCTCGCTATCACCCGAACCAATGCTCTGGTTGCTGCCGAAGTCCAGTCGGATTCCGCACACCATCGACCGTCAGGCTCATAACCTGAAGGTCGTCAGTTCAAATCTGGCTCCCGCAACCAAAATCCAAAAGCTAGATCAATAGCTTAGAGAAACCCCGCAAACACTCCGTTTGCGGGGTTTCGTTTTGTGTCCGCACTGTGTCCGTTTTTCGGGCCATTCAGAAACACTCTGCGTTGGTCGACTTCTTCCAACTAGAGCCTGCTGTTTTTTGACGGAATCTGGGATTCCCAAATCAGTGTAGTTCTGATTCAAGCTTCATGCTGGGCAGCGAGG
>OEIV010000624.1_pt1 | contig 18541 bp, 21 predicted proteins | sample 1539231 | NCBI WGS metagenome assembly OEIV01 (sample SAMN03794762, study PRJEB22550) | activated sludge metagenome | feature: wastewater treatment plant; material: activated sludge; isolation source: Wastewater treatment plant of a petroleum refinery complex | place: Argentina: Buenos Aires ...
TTTGTAAGTATCTTCTCTGGATAGCAAACACGAGTGCAGAACTAGTTTCGTTAAATGGTCCTTTATCAATTTCAAAATATTGTAGAACCAAATTCTTTGTTGAAATATATGGATAGATGACAGATAATTCCCATTTAAACTCATCAAGTAAATCCTGATATAACAAAGTTGTATCATAAGGCATTTGCATTGTATGGAAAAGTTCAAAGGGAAGTGTGAATGAAGCTGAAGTACTGTTAAAGTTTTTTTTGATCAGCAGTTCATCAAAAGCGCCCTGGAGCAGGGCGCTAATTTTTGTTTCTTTATCATTTTCAAAATCTATCTGGTCATTAAAGTAAGTTTCATCAACATTAACCAGTTTGAACTGATCACCTACATAATTTACTTCAACCACCTGAAGCTTAGAACTGGATATGTTAAATCCGATATGATTTTCAAATCCAGCCATAATATTTTTGTTTACTCCCAGGATGCAGTGTTTTTCAAAGCATCATTATCAATACTTCCGATAGTTCCATAACCATTTGGATCTTCGATGTAGTATTTTGTACCGATAACGGTTTTAGTATCAACTCTTAATACTTTTCCTGCTGGATTAACAACTGTGTCGCTAACTACAGAGGTATCAATATTCATTACAAATCTCTGAAACGATTTTGGTGATAAGAAAAGACTATCAGGTGTAAATGTACCATCTGATAAATTCCTAAATGGATTAGCAGGTTTCATTGTAAGCGAATCAAAAGCATTAATAACACTGTCAACAAATCTATCGTTCTTTAAAAAGTCGATTAGTTTATCAAGGCTGGCAGTAAAAGCTCCATTCTTTTTTTCAAAAAGAATTTGTGCTTCTTTAAGATTGGCCATTCTCAATCTTGTTTCTGTTTTATAGTATTTTTCAGCTTCCACTTCAGCTGAAGGATCGAGCACTGCAACTTTTATTAAAAGAAAAGTAAGTATGGCAGCAATAAAATATAAGCCAGCGTGTACGTACCAAGGATCTTCATTTTTCGAATTTTTGGAAAACATTTTTCCTCCGGAAAAAATATAATGTTAAACGTTAATCAATAAAAATGTACTTTTTAATTTTAGCTAATTTAGCTTCGCCAATGCCTTTTACACTCAACAACTCATTAATGTTTCCAAATCGCTTATGTTGTTTGCGATATTCAATAATATTTTGAGCTGTTTTTTCCCCTATACCTGGTAAATTTACAAGTTCCTCAAATTTCGCTGTGTTGAGATTAATGCTCTTTTCAGCTGGTAAAGTTTTTTTCTGAATATTATCAAAACTTCGAGTGTTAAAATCTAAAACTTCCTGCTTATAATCAACCTCTTTATCATCACTTTTTTGATAATTAATAAATGAAGTATCTTTATCAGAACTTAAAAATTTTTCATCTTCATCACTATAATCAAAATTTTGATAAGGAATTATATCATTCTGAATGAAAAACACTTTGTAGATCAGTCCAAATAAGAAGACCAAAATAACAAAGATCGATATTTTTACTTCAGTTTGTGTTAACCCGATTTTTCTTGAAAGCCGCTTAAGCATGCTGCCCCCGAGTTTTTTATTTTATTTTTATTGCTTAGAAAATTAACAAATACTAGTATTTATAAACCAAATCTCTTAAAAAATCCTTTTTCACTTTCTTTATCCGCAGTTTTAAAGTTCGGCTGCTCAGCTAATTCTTTTAATAATTCTTTTTCTTTATTACTAAGTTTTTGAGGAATATTTACCAAAACTCTAACAATTTGGTCTCCACGTCCGGAATGATTCAAATGTTTTATACCTTTATCTCGCATCTTTAGTAGTTTACCAGAAGCTGTACCCGAATCTATTTTTAATCGTGCCTTTCCAACTAGCGTGGGAACATCGACCTCGGTTCCCATAACAGCCTCAGGAAAAGTAATTGTAAGATCATAAATAATATCATCCTCTTCTCTGATAAAATATTCATGTTCCTCTTCTTTAAACACAACAATTATATCTCCCGGGTGGCCACCTCGTTTTCCAGCATTTCCTTCTCCGCGCATAGTCATATAACTACCTTCATGCACTCCAGCGGGAACATCAATTTTTACAGTTGATTCTTCATTTATTCGTCCATCACCCATACATTTTTTGCAAGGAGTATCAATTACTTCGCCCTCACCATTACAATTTGCACAAGCGGTTATATTTACAAATTGTCCAAATACTGAGCGGGAAACTGAGCGTATTTCACCAGATCCATTACAGATTGGGCATTTCTTTTTTGAAGTATTGCCTTCTGCTCCTGATCCGTTACATTTATCGCATTTAACTTGTTTTTTGATTTTTATTTTCTTTGAAGTTCCCTCTGATATTTCTTCTAAAGTAAGTTTTAAAGTTACTTTTAGATCAGAGCCGGGAATTCCCCGTCCTCTTTGTCTTCCACGCTGTTGGCCGCCGCTAAAAAAATCATCAAATATGGATGAACCGCCGCCACTGCCGAATATATCAGAGAAGTGCGAGAAAATATCATTTATATCTGAAAATCCCTGAGAACCATAGCCGCTTCCCCTAACTCCATCATGACCAAATCTATCGTACTTTGCACGCTTGTCATCATTATTTAATATCTCATAAGCTTCTGCAGCTTCTTTAAACTTTTCTTCAGATTCTTTATCTCCAGGATTTCGATCGGGGTGAAACTGCATTGCAAGTTTACGATATGCTTTCTTTAAATCATCTTTAGAAGCATTTCGTTCAACACCAAGTATTTCGTAATAATCTCTTTTAGCCATTAATTTTTTTTTCTTTTTGTGTGATATAAAACTAATCTTCGCTTACAATAACTTTTGCATGTCTTATTACTCGGTCCTTGTAAATATAACCGGTTTCTAATTCATCAATAACAGTGTGTGGAGGAACAGAATCATCAGCCCTTTGCATTAAAGCTTCATGGAACTCAACACTAAATGGTTTTCCAATTGATTCAATTTTTTTAACACCTTGCTCATCAAGTGTTTTAATTAATTTATTATACACCAATTGAATCCCTTCTTTTATCTTATTAACCTCAGTTTCATCAGTCATATGTGCCAGCGATCTCTCAAGATCATCAACAGTTGAAAGTAACTTAATAATTACTGATTCGGCAGCGTATTTTAAAAGATTTAGCTGATCATTTTCTGTTCTGCGCTTATAGTTTTCAAATTCAGCTGCTTTTCTTAAAGCTAATTCTTTGTATTGATTTAGTTCAAGTTCAAGTGCTTTTACTTTATCTTCTAAATTTTCAGATTGACTAGTAGTCCCGTTCTCAACCGGAAATTCTTCATTAAGTTCCTGGTCTGCATTTAGGTTTTCATTAATTTCTTCTTTGTTCTCATCTTTTTCTTTTTGTTTAGACATTTAAAGTATTTCTCCTTATTTATTTCCTGTTAAAACTTCTGATAACATATCACCAAGATATGAAACAATTGCTACAACTTTGGAATACTCCATACGTTTTGGACCAATGATACCAACTGTTCCGGAGGTACCACCAAAAGTATATTCTTTAGTAATTAAACTATATTCATTAAGCTTATCATCTTCGTTTTCACTCCCGATTGATATCAATACGTTATTTGAGTTCTCAATTCTTTTTTTATCCATAATATGTATTATAATATCTTTATCCTCAATTAATTCTATTACGCTCTGAAATTTTCCCGGGTCCTCAAATTCTGGCTGCTGAATAATATTTGTAGCCCCTGTAATTAAAATTTTTTCATCTTTTTTCTGGTCTTTAAAAATTCTATCAACCGAATCAATAAAAAGTCTGATTATGGGTTTTTCATTTTCACCAATATCAGATAATCTATCCTTAAAAGTATTTCTAATTTCCTGAAATGTTAATCCGTTTAATCTTTCATTTAAAAGTGATTCAACTTTTTGAAGTTTATCATTTTCAACTTCACTTTCAAATTCCAGAGTCATGGTTTTTACTAAACCTGATTTAATACTAACCACAATAAGCAATCTTGTAGAAGTTAAACAAACCAATTGAATCTTCTCTAAAATTCCATTATCAAGTGTTGGATAGGTGACACACGCAATTTGTTTTGTAATTGTACTTAACAACTTTGAAGCAATTTTAAGTACCTCGTCTGTATCTAAAATATTTTGATCCAGACTTTTATCAATAATTCCTTTATCAGAACCTTTTAATTTCTGAATTTCCATCAAAGTATCTACATAGTACCTATAACCTTTATCAGTTGGTATTCTTCCGGCTGATGTATGAGGATGGTTAATAAATCCCGAATCTTCCAAATCAGACATAATATTTCTAACAGTTGCAGGCGATACTCCAACATTAAATTTCTTAGTGATATTCCTTGATCCAACAGGCGAGGCGGTTAAAATAAACTGCTGCACAATCGATCTCAGAATTGTTTTTTCTCTATCGTTTAAATCCTCGTAAAGCATTTTATAAACATTTTAAGATTAAATTTAATTTTCAACTATCAAATATATCAATAAATGAAAAAATATGCCGAATTTAATTCATCTTTATTACTTTGAAACTGCTGTAGTTGAATAAGAATTATTCAATTTTCATCAATTTAGTTGATTTTATTTTCTTTTATGTGAAAAAATTAGTTGCCAATCAAAAATATTTTGGATATTTAAATTATCAAATTTAATTTAGGGTATAAAATAAAAGAGATTATTTAAAATGTCTACTGAAATGGAACCTATTGCAGAAATGATTTGCGAACTAACACGTAACTGCAGTATAAAAGAAGAATATTTTGCAGCTAGTTTTAATCTTTCGCCCACTGAAGTGAAATTTCTTAAATTATTTGCTGTAAAACCAAAGTATACTATCAAAGAACTTCGCGATATTTTAAAACTTACTCCAGGTAGAATAACACACATTTTAACCTCATTAGAGGCCAAAAACTTAATTTCTAGAACTTTAGATGAATCTGATAAACGTGTAATTCTAGTGAGTGTTCTTCCCAAAGCAAATCCGCTAATAACTAATCTTCATCAAAACTACACAGAACTTCATAACAGAATTTTGCAAAATGTTGATGAAAAAGAATTGGAAAAAATCTCATCATCGCTAAAGATTCTTAATGAAGTTTTTAGCAAATGGGTGAACCAAAAATAATTTTAGACTCTAAAACAATATTTATATTATAGAATAATTACACAAAATGAGAAAGATAGTTTTAATTCTGGCCTTTTTTAGCTTGCTAATATTAATTGCGGTTGGCTTCTTTTCACAGAAAGATTACGAACCAACAACTTTAATGAAATTGAAAGAGAAGTACTCTCAAAAAGTAAATTCTTCTGTCGATCATAGTAAATTCACTTCACTACAGCAAAATTTTTCATCACCACAGCATGTAACAGCAACTTGCATTATTTGCCACAACAAAAGGCATGTTGAAGTAATGCAATCTAATCACTGGAACTGGGAGAGAGAAGAATATGTTGAAGGGAGAGGCATCGTGTATCTCGGTAAGAAGAATGCTATAAATAATTTTTGTATTGGTACTCAAGGTAACGAACAGAGCTGCGCTAAATGTCATATTGGTTATGGTATGACTTCTGAGGGAATGGTGTATACAGACTCAACAAATGTTGATTGTCTTGTATGCCATGATAATACTGAAACTTATGTAAAAGATTTAGAAAAGGGCGGTGCTCCTGTTTCAACCCTTGATTTTAATGCAATTGCTCAAAGTGTTGGTAAGCACGGTGATCTTGATATGGCAATGTTCGAAACCACAAAAGATATTGATGTCCATATGGGAATTGACGGCGCAAAACTTCAATGCGTTGATTGCCATACTACAGAAAAACATAATATCTCAGGCAAAGTTTATTCATTATCTTCAATGAATCTTGATAGAAATACCTGCGAACAATGTCATACAGAAAATCCTCACGATGATAATATTTTAAATGAACATTCTATAAAAGTTGCTTGTCAGAGTTGTCACATTCCAACTTATGCAAAAGCAAATTCTACTAAAATGTATTGGGATTGGTCCACTGCAGGTAAACTTAAAGATGGTGAACCATACGAGGAAGATGATAGTCTTGGCAATCATACTTACTTATCAATAAAAGGAAGTTTTGTGTGGGAGCGAAATGTTGTTCCTGATTACATTTGGTTTAATGGAACAGCATCGCATTATTTGGAAGGGGATGTAATAAAGGACACAACAAATCCGTTAGTTCTAAATCAACTGCATGGTTCTTATTCAGATAACGAATCGAAAATTTATCCTGTTAAAATTCACGTTGCAAATCAACCTTATGATCCCATTAATAAAATTCTAATTCAGCCCAAACTTTTTGCAGAGAAAAAAGGCGAAGGAGCTTTCTGGAAAGATTTTAATTGGCTAACAGCCTCAGAAGTTGGAATGAAAGAAGCAAATCTTCCGTTTAGCGGAAAGATATCATTCATCAAAACAGAAATGTATTGGCCCGTTAATCATATGGTAGCAACAAAAGAAAATACTCTTGATTGTAAAAGCTGTCATCAAAGAGAAAACAGCAGATTAACTGGGCTTAATGATTTTTATATGCCGGGAAGAGATTATTCTAAAATAGTTGAAGTTGGTGGAGTGTGGATGCTGATATTGACTTTATTAGGAGTGTTTGCTCATGGGGCAGTTAGAATTACGCTAGCAGTAAGATCCGGGAAAGGAAAACAATAATGCAAAAGAAACAAGTTTATGTATATAAAGCATTCGAAAGATTCTGGCACTGGATGCAGGCAATATTAATTTTCTTTTTAGCTTTTAGCGGATTTGAAATTCATGGCTCATATACTTTTTTTGGATTTCAGGACGCAGTAAAATATCACAACATTGCTGCCTATATGTTAATCGTATTAATTGTCTTTGCAATCTTTTGGCATTTTTCAACTGGTGAGTGGAGACAATATGTTCCATCATTTAATAATATCGCAGCTCAACTTAATTATTACATTTTTGGAATTTTTAAGAATTCTCCTCATCCAACAAAGAAAACAGTATTAACAAAATTAAATCCTTTGCAAAAGCTCACTTACTTTGGATTAAAAATATTGGTTATACCTGTTATTGTTACATCCGGATTGCTTTATATGTTATATCGCTATCCGCAAAGACATGGAATAGAAGCATTAAACATTGAATCGCTTGAATTAATCGCAATAATTCATACTATTGCCGCATTTTTATTGCTATCATTTATAATAGCACATCTTTACTTAATTACAACCGGTGAAAAAGTAACAACAAATTTAAAAGCAATGCTAACAGGTTATGAAGAATTAGAAGAACATCACAATGAAGAAAAAAAATCTTCATCAGAAAAATCAGAATAGAGGATATTATGGAAGAAAAAAAATATATGAATCCATACTTAGCAGGAGTTTTATTAGGACTTTTGTTAATTGCTACTATTTATATAACTGGAAGAGGACTTGGTGCAAGCGGAGCTGTTAAAAGTTTTACTGTTGGGATTATGGAAACAGTTGCACCTGAACATACAAACAATGAAATATTTTATAAAGAGTATTCCGGCGATCATGCTGGAAGTCCTTTAATGAACTGGTTAGTTTTTGAAGTTGTAGGAGTTTTCATCGGTGCGTTTTTATCCGGATTAATTTCCAACAGATTAAATCTAAAATTAGAATACGGACCCAGATCAAAACCAAACATTAGAATTGTTGGTGCACTGTTTGGCGGTTTATTATTTGGATTTGGCGCACAACTCGGAAGAGGCTGCACAAGCGGTTCTGCTTTAAGTGGAATGGCTGTTCTTTCAACAGGTGGATTGATAACGATGATGGCAATCTTTGGCGGTGCGTACTTGTTTGCTTATTTCTTCAGAAAATTTTGGATATAAGAAGGAGATTTTATTATGGGACCATTAGTTCCTGATGTAGTTGGAAATGAATTGAATTTTATTGTCGCGCTAATCATTGGAATATTTTTCGGAGTGATTTTAGAGCAGGCTGGATTTTCAACATCAAAAAAATTAGTTGGATTATTTTACGGATACGATTTTACTGTGCTTCGTGTTTTCTTTACTGCTGGCATCGTTGCAATGATTGGTGTTATTGCACTAGAACATTTTGGATTACTTGATATAAATCTCACCTACATCAACCCAACATTTCTTTGGTCAGCACTTATAGGTGGATTGATAATGGGATTGGGTTTTGTAGTTGGCGGATTTTGTCCCGGTACAAGTATATGTGCAGCAGCAATAGGAAAAATTGATGCAATGATTTTTATTGTTGGATCTTTTATTGGAGTTTTAATTTTTGCAGAAGGATATCCATTATTCGAAGGATTATATAAAGCAGAAAACTGGGGAAACATCAGAGTGTTTGATTCACTTGGAATGCAGCAAACGGTATTTGCATTTATCTTAACAGCATTTTCATTATTTGCCTTCTGGATGGTTTCAATAATCGAAAACAAAGTTAACGGAATTAAAAAACCTGCTTTCAGATTCACACCTTATTATGTAACAATTGGTGCAATCGGATTTATCCTTTCGCTTTCAGCCTTTGTTTTAACTGAAAGAAAAGATTCATTGCAAAATTTAGTTTCGGATAAAGAATTTGTAAACAATTATGATTTGAAAACAATGACCGTAGATGAGTTTGCATACCGAATAATCAAGGGTGATAATAAACTACAGATAATTGATTTCCGTCCGCTGGAAGAATATAAAAAACAAAGTCTGCCAGGTTCAACAGCATTTACTTTTGATAATCTATTTGAAAAAGAACCAAGCAAAATTTTAAGGATACGACATAAGACAAATGTTTTTGTTGCGAATAATGAGTATGAGGAAAGACAATTTGCAATTATTGCAAATAGATTAGGGTTTAGTAATGCTACAATTCTTAAAGGCGGATTAGACAGCTTTAATAAAGAGATTTTAGAATTTGATATAAGTAGTGTAGCCACAACAAAACAAGAATCTGATACTTACAGATTCAGAGGAAAAGCAAGCAGTATAATTCCTGTGCTGATAAAAGAAAATAAATCTGCCGGACCCGTAAAGAAAACACAAAAACGTGTTGTTGGTGGTTGTTAAGTTCTAAAATAAATAGCCTATCTCAAAAGTTGAACTTTATATGTCATTCCCGTGAAAACGGGAATTCAAATATTTTAAAATAATATGGATTCTCACTTTCGTGGGAATGACAATTCTGTATTTTTAACTTTTGATTAAGCCTCTTTTGTAGCAATAAAATTAAATCCCTAGTTTCTTAATTTTTCTCCAGAGTGTTGAAGGATTAATATTTAATTCTTTTGCAGCTTTCGTACGATTCCCATCATACTTATTTAAAACCGATATTATTAATTCACGCTCAACATATTTAAATCCACTTCTTTGAATTTCGTTTGAGGAAGTGACTACTAACTTTTTCTGTTCTCTCAATCTTTTAGGAAGACACTCAACCTGAATAACTTTTCCATTACAGAGAACAAAACAATGTTCAATCACATTTTCTAATTCTCTGATATTCCCAGGCCATTCGTATTCCATTAATATATCAAAAGCTTGTGATGAAAATTGCTTGATCTCTTTACTAAACTTTGTATTAAACAATTCAATAAAATGATTCACGATTAATGGAAGATCATCCATTCTTTCTCGTAAAGGTGGAAGATGAATGTTGATTACGTTTATTCTGTAAAATAAATCTTCACGAAATCTTCCATCAGAAATTTCATTCGAAAGATGTTTATTAGTTGCAGCTATTATTCTCGCTTCAACTTTAATAGTTTTATTACCGCCAACTCTTTCAAATTCTCTTGTTTCTAATACTCTTAAAAACTTTGTTTGAACAGCTAGTGATAGATCACCAATTTCATCTAAAAATAACGTACCACCTTTAGCAAGTTCAAATTTACCAATCTTTGTTTTTATAGCTCCTGTAAAGGATCCTTTTTCGTGCCCAAACAATTCACTCTCAATTAGTGATTCGACAAATGCACTGCAGTTAACAGCTATGAACGGACCCGTTTTTCTTGGACTGTTTATATGAATTGCACGAGCAGCCAACTCTTTTCCTGTTCCACTTTCTCCGGTTATTAAAACTGAACTATCTGTTTGTGATACGCTTTCGAGAACAGTAATGATTTGTTTGATCTCTTTATTTTTGCCGACAATATTTTCATACTTAAAAATATCAGAAAGATGTTCTGATAAATTTTTTATTTCAGAAATATCTATGAATGTTTCTACTGCACCGATGTTTTCATTCTTGTTATTGATAAGAATACCGGAGTTTACACGGATTGGAATTTTTTTACCTCCTTTATGCATTATATCCAATTCATTGCCAATCATTGCTTTGCCTTTTTGCATTGTCAGTTCCATATGACAGCCATTTCTGCAAAGTGAAGAATTAAAAATATCCCAGCATTTTTTCCCAATTGCCTCAGATTTTTTGTAACCGGTTATTTTTTCAGCCGATGTATTGAATGATGTGACATTCCAGTCATTATCAATTGTAAATGTTCCTTCAATATTACTGTTAAATATTGCATCAAGTTTATTTTTCTGATCAATTAACTCAAATGTTTTTTGTTGAATTTCTTCTGCAAGTGAAAGCATTTCTTTAGTATCTCTAAAAACAAAAACTACACTCAAAACATTTTCGTCTCTTTTAATCGGAGTAATCGAAGCAAGAACATTTTTGATATTTCCTTTCCCGTCTGTAATGTTCATCGAAATATTACTGAAAGCTAAATTCTCATCTAAAGACTGATGTATAAATTTTTGATCTTCCGGTCTTTTGGAAAAAAGAAATTCAAAAGGTTTTCCAATTACTTCATCTTCATCATAACCTGTAATTCTTGAAGCGGCCTCATTAAAAACTAAAATGTTTTTGTCCTTTGCAATCACTGCTATTCCATCCGGAATAATTAAGGACTCTTTATTCTTATCTATAATTTGTTGAACATCAGCCATCTTGATCCTTTTTTATTGATGCAATAATAAGTACAGAAGTGCGCTAATGCAACCAATGTGCAATGATCATTGCAATAATGCAATTATTTAAATTTTTAAAAGCTTAAAATCTAATAAAATTAAGGAAAAATAGTGGAACGCTTTTAGATTATAATATTAATGATATGGAGAAAAAATTATGAGCAATGAGACAAAAGGCTGGATAAAAACTAAAATACTATCACTTTGTACAAAATTGGAAAAGCACATTATATCGAATAAAACTTTAAAGTGTAAAGTTGTTTTTGGTCCTGTTCGCTCAAGAAGATTAGGTTTAGTTCTTGGGATAATAATATCAAGAAAAAAGTTTGTTCTTATGATTGCATTTACTGTCCCATCGTAGAAAAATCTTGTTGTTCGATCTGTACAAATAATTGTTTATCCCCGCACGAACTTTACTTTTCTGTAAAAAATAAAATCGATGAGATTAAAAAAAGCAGTAAAGATATAGACTATATCCTGTTTGCAGGAAGCGGCGATCCGGCACTTGATTCAAATTTATCGCAAGAAATTTCAATCCTACGAGAATTTGGATACAAGATTGCAGTTTTTACAAATTCAGCTCTTTTATGGAATGAGAATATTCAAGAAAACTTAATGTATGCCGATTATGTATCACTAAAGGTTGATACTGTTAATGAACATACTTGGTTAAAGATTAATCGTCCACATCAAAGATTAAGATATAATCTTATTCTAAATGGGATTGAGCAATTTTCAAAAAGATTTAATGGTAAGCTTACAACCGAAACTATGTTAATAAAAAACATTAATGACAATGAAAATGAGATTGATCAGCTTGGTAAATTTTTAAATACAATAAAACGTAACACATCTTATTTTATGACTCCAATCTATCCAACCGCCAAAAGTTATGCAGTGAGTCCGGACACAGAAACTCTTCTCAAGTTATCAGAATTAATAAAAGAAAAAGTTTCTAAGTCTGCAATGCTTTGCTGTCCGGAAACTGAAGAATTTTTTGCAACAGATGATTTTGAAAATGAACTTTTAGGTATGCTTGAAATGCATCCAGTGAATGAAACTGCAGTAAAATCTTTTGCTCTGGCTAATACTAAAATCAGTAAACTCAATGAGCTTATCGAACTGAAACTAATAAAGCAATTGGAACATAATGGAAAAAAATACTATGCACTTAATGAATTATTACAAATATAACGGACAAATTAAAAAAATATTAAACTGAAAGAACTTAAATGAATCATCCTGACAAACAAAAATCATATGAAGATGAACAAAAAAGAATATCTGAAACTGTTTCTAAAATTAAACACAGAATCGCAGTCTTTAGTGGCAAAGGCGGTGTTGGCAAAACCACGGTAAGTGTAAACCTTGCGTATGCTTTTCAGTTAGAAGGATATTCAACTGGAATACTTGATGCTGATATCACCGGGCCGAACGTGGCAAAAATGTTAAATGTTCAAGATGAAATGATTTATCTTGATGAAAAAATGATTCCGTTTGAAAAATACGGCGCTAAAATGATTTCGATGGCAAGTTTATTACCTCATGGTCAGCCATTAATTTGGCGTGGACCGATGAGATCAAAAGTTATAAATCAATTTCTTGCTGATGTTGATTGGGGAGAACTTGACTATTTGATTGCTGATCTTCCTCCCGGAACAGGTGATGAAATTTTAACCATTGCACAAGAGATGAAACCTGATTACGCACTGGTTGTAACAACCCCTCAAGAAGTTTCGGTGATTGATGCTGAAAGAGCAATCAATATGGCAAAGAAACTTGAGATTCCTTTTATTGGTGTTGTAGAGAATATGGCTGGATTTGTTTGTCCACATTGTGGGGCGGTTGCTGAAATATTTGGTGCTGGAGGCGGAGAAAAATTAGCAGCTGAATATGATGTGCAATTCCTTGGTTCAATTCCAATTGATATTGATGCAAGGATACTTTCTGATAAAGGCAAACCAATTGTTCTTGAAAAACAAAATAGCGAAGTATCATTAGTGTTTAAATCTATCGCTGCATTTGTTGCAGAACATTATAAAAAAGAATTACTAACTAAACTTGTATAAAAAAACATTCAACATCTAATGAGGTTATAATGATCAGGTTATTATTTGTTTCACTTATAATATCCACAATTTCAGTAATCGGACAATCACACAAAGATTATCTTTCCGGACCTTTTAATAGTCCACAAGAAGTTACTACTGAATGTTTGAATTGCCATGAAAATGCTGCAAAGGAAATAATGTTAACAAACCATTGGACATGGTTAAATGAGGAATTTGTTGATGCGAATAATAATAAAGTACAAATGGGTAAGAAAAATTTTATAAACAATTTTTGCATTGCGGTACCATCCAACTATCCACGCTGTACAAGCTGTCACGTTGGTTATGGATGGAAAGATGCTACGTTTGATTTTAAAGCTGAACAAAATGTTGATTGCTTAGTTTGTCATGAACAAAGCGGCACTTATGTAAAAGTTCCAACCGGAGCAGGTATGCCGGATGCAAAAGTTGATTTATTAGTTTCCGCACAAAGTGTAGGAAAAACTACAAGAAAAAATTGCGGTGTCTGCCATTTTGATGGTGGTGGAGGAACAGGTGTTAAGCACGGTGATTTGGATGATAGTCTCTATGATCCAAAACCTGAAACCGATTATCATATGGGTGCGCTTGGATTTACTTGCTCTGATTGTCACACAAGTAAAGAACATAAAATTATGGGCGCAAGTCACGGATCAATGGCTTCAGGACAAAATCATATTTACTGCACAGATTGCCACGAAGGTGAAGTTCACGAAAACAAAACTATCAATAAACATCTTAGTGCTGTTGCTTGCGAAACATGTCACATTCCGGAATTTGCAAAGGAAGAGCCTACAAAGGTTTGGTGGGATTGGTCGAAAGCAGGAGAGGATAGAGAAGATGCAAAAGATAAGTATGGAAAAGAAACTTACAGCAAAATAAAAGGCGAATTTGTTTGGGCAAAAAATGTAATCCCAACTTATAAATGGTACAACGGAAGTGCATCCTATTACAAGTTTGGTGATAAACTTAGCTCAACCGAAATTGTAAAACTTAATTCACTAAATGGAAGTATCAATGATCCAAAAGCTAAGATTGCTCCATTTAAAGTTATGCGTGGTAAACAAATTTTTGATTCGCAGAATAACTGGTTAATCATACCAAAACTTTTTGGTGCAGATGGTTACTGGAAAACATTTGATTGGAATCTTGCATCACAAATAGGAATGAAAGAAGTAAACTTAAACTATTCAGGCAGTTATGCATTTGTAGAAAACGAAATGCTTTGGCCAATCAACCATATGGTTTCTTCAAAAGAGAATGCGTTGCATTGTACAAATTGCCATGGAGTAAAAGGTGATAGATTGGATTGGAAAGCTCTTGGTTATTCTGGAGATCCAATGAAAGTGAAGGGAAGAAAATTCGATTAGATTCTAGTAAAATTTTTTAGATTGGAAAATAGTATGAGCAAAAAAGTAAAAATCGGAATTATCATCTGCGATAGGTATAAAAGCTGCGCAGGTGGAAAGTGTTTTAGATCCATTAAAGAAAAAGCCGGAGCTTTTGATATTTACAAAGATAAAGATGTAGAACTTGTTGGCTATACAAGTTGTGGTGGATGTCCTGGTGGAAATATTGAGTATGCCCCCGAGGAATTAAAGAAAAATGGTGCTGAAGTAATACACTTTGCAACTGGAATGGTTGTGGGTTATCCACCTTGTCCTTACATAAATCAATTTAAAGGCTTTATAGAAGCAAAGTTTGATTTAAAAGTTGTTGTTGGAACTCATCCGATTCCGGAAAAGTATTTAATTACTCACACAGCACTTAACACATGGAACACTGAGGAATGGCAGGACTTAATTCATTCAACGATGTCAGATGAGCAAACCAGGGAATCTTATAATTAATATAATAGCTGAAGAGGAAAGTATGATTTTATTCGGTCCAATACCATCACGTCGTTTAGGAAGAAGCCTTGGTATAAATAATATACCTCCAAAAGTTTGCAGTTATTCCTGTGTCTATTGCCAGGTTGGATTAACAACTGAAATATCGGTGGAACCGCAAGAATTTTATTCGCCAATGATTATTTACACAGAAATAAAAGATCGACTGGCAGAACTTAAAAACAATAAGGAAAGGATTGATTATCTTTCTTTCGTTCCCGATGGTGAACCGACTCTCGATAAAAATCTTTATGAAACAATTCAACTGATACAGGATTTTGGAATTAAGATTGCCGTATTTACAAACTCTTCTCTTATATGGAAAAAGGAAGTTCAAGAAGCATTAAAACTTGCTGATTATGTTTCAGTTAAGATTGATGCAATAGATGAAACAATCTGGAAACAAATTAATCATCCTGCCTTATCACTTAATCTTAATAAAATCTTAGATGGAATTTTACAGTTCAAAGAAATATTCAAGGGCACTCTTGTTACCGAAACAATGTTAATTGCTGGAATGAATGATAATGAAGATGAACTTATCAAAATATCTCATTTTATTGTAAAGGCTGATCCGGAAATTGCTTATTTGACAGTTCCGACAAGACCCACACCATTAAAAAATATTAATAGACCAGAGAGAGTAAAAGCTAAAAATACCTTTAGAATTGTGAAATCTATTTTTAATAACACCGAACTATTAGATGAGTACGAAGGAAACGAATTTTCTATAAGCAGTGAAACTGAAGAAAGTTTAATCAGTATTATGGCTGTTCATCCAATGCGAAAAGATGCAGTGGAAAAATATCTAAAAAAGTCAAGTTCAAATTGGCTCGTAGTTAAAAAATTGATTGATGAAAAAAAGATTAAAGAGCTTTTTTATGATGGCAATACATTCTATAAAAAAAATTAAATCAATAAAACAATAAAGGAGTTAATTATGCCAAATTTTGATGGAACAGGTCCACAGGGACAAGGATCATTGACCGGACGAAGAAGAGGTCGATGCAGAGATAATGAAAATTCAAATCAACAAAATCAATCTGCCGAAAATAAAGAAATTATTTATGGAATTGGACGCGGTGGCAGACCACGTGGTGGTGGTGGTTTTGGACAGGGAGAAAAAGGTCAACCAGGACAAGGCAGAAAAAGAGGTTTTGGAAGGAACCAAACTTTTAATAAGTAAAAATGTTAATTGCAGTCTCAGTAAATAAACCTGAATTATTAGCTGAACTTTCTGATGTGTTTGGCAGAAGTAAATATTTTGTCATTCATAACTCAACAGATAATGTATCAGAGTTTTTATTAAATCCTTTTTCAACGGAGTTGGGCGGTTCCGGAATTCAATCCGCCCGATTTCTTTTCGAAAAAAATATTGAGGCTTTAATAACAGAAAATATTGGCTTACATCCTTTAAGTTTTTTTAATTCCTTGAATATAAAAGTATATCGTTGTTTAAAGGGATCGGCTGAAGAAGCGATAAAGTTATTTAAGGGAAAAAAACTTGAAGAAATTGAGACTAGTGAAAATGAGGTTAGTACAAAAAGAAATAGAAAAAGATTTAGAAGAAATTCTTCTAATGATATCATAATAAAACATCAGAATAAAATATAGGAAATAGTATGAATGAAAGAGTAGCAATTTCAATTGAAGAAAGCAGCAACGGAAAAGAAACAGTAGCAGAACATTTTGGAAGATGTTCAAAATTTAAAGTTTGTGAGCTTGATGATGATAAAACATTAATAAAAACAGAAATATATTTTAATCCTTTAGTCGGTGAACATAACGGCGCTTGCCAGTTACCAGGATATGTTAAGCAATTTAATGTTAGCACAATTATCGCCGGTGGAATGGGACAAAAAGCTGTTAATAATTTTCTTAATTATGGTATTAATGTTATAACAGCACCTGGTCTTCTATTTCAGGATGCATTCGATCTTTATTTGCAAGGAAAGTTAAGTGGTTATGAAGCTTGTAAGCATGAACATCATCATCATTGAGAGATAAGTTGGTAATTTCAATCGCATCAGGTAAAGGCGGAACAGGTAAAACAACAGTTGCATGTGGACTTGCTTCTGTGACCAAAAACTGTGTTTATATCGACTGTGACGTTGAAGAACCTAACGGTCATATTTTGTTAAAACCTAAAATCACCTTAGAAGAATCTTCGTATAAGATTATTCCAAAAGTAAATAATGACCTGTGCAACTTTTGTAATAAATGCACAGAGGTTTGTGAATTTAATGCTCTTCTTAATTTCAAAACAGAAATTTATTTGATTGATGAACTTTGTCATAGCTGCGGAGCATGTACTTACTTCTGTCCGCAAAAAGCAATTACAGAAGTAAAAAAAGAAAATGGGAAAATCAGAGTTGGAGAAACTTCAAATAATATTTTGTTTTATGATGCTTATCTGAAAATTGGGGAAGCTTCAGCTGCACCACTAATTAAAAAAGTTAAGAATGCTTATAAAGGAGACAGACCGATAATCATAGATTCTCCTCCTGGGACTTCCTGTTCAATGCTGGAAGCAGTTAAGGATTCAGATTTTTGTGTACTCGTTACAGAATCAACTCCATTTGGATTTAATGATCTAAAGCTTGCCATAAATGTATTGAGACAAATAAATATTCCATTTGGAATAGTAATAAATAAATATGATGAGAATTTTTCTTTACTTGATGAATACATTCACGATAACAACTTGAATCTTCTATTAAGAATACCTTTTAGAATGGATATTGCTGAAAGTTATTCAAAAGGACAATTACCAACAGAAACAGTTAAAGATTATAAAGTAATGATGGTAGATCTACTTGAAAAAATAAAAAAAGAAATTGTTGAAAAAGAGTATGTCTGATAAACACTATAAACAAATTGTAATTCTTAGTGGTAAAGGTGGAACCGGTAAAACAACTGTTGCAACTGCATTATCAGAAATTGCGGAAGATAAAGTTGTAATTGACACCGATGTTGATGCTGCTAATATGCATTTAGTTTTTGATTACTACATCCACTCAGAGTATGATTATTACGGTGGGAAAAAGGCTGAAATCAATCTCAATAAATGTTCGCAACGCGGAATGTGTGAATCGGTTTGCAGATTTGATGCAATAAAAGATTTTAAAGTAAACAGAACAAGCTGTGAAGGATGTGGTTTTTGTTTTCGTGTTTGTCCCGATGATGCAATATCTTTTTATGAATCAAAATCCGGAGTTTATTCAGAGTGTGAGTTAGAAGATCAATCTAAGTTCTATTATGCACAATTATTAGCTGGTGAAGGTAACTCCGGTAAACTTGTAAGCGAAATTAAAAAGAAAGCTTATGAACAGGTTAAGGAAAATGTTAAATGGATAATAATAGATGGACCACCGGGGATTGGTTGTCCTGTTAATGCAAGTTTATCTGGAGTAGATTTTGTCGTGATTGTAACTGAACCAACTCAATCAGGTTTGCACGATTTGAAAAGGTTAATAGACTTGTTAAAGATATTTAAGATTCCGAGTGGTGTGATAATTAATAAATGTGATATCAACTCTGATATGAGTAAAAGTATCGAACAATTTATAGCATCAGAA